>WNFX01003433.1_pt1 | contig 15827 bp, 13 predicted proteins | sample 5400111 | NCBI WGS metagenome assembly WNFX01 (sample SAMN13153363, study PRJNA577476) | soil metagenome | isolation source: 40 cm soil or saprolite under grassland replicate 1 | place: USA:California | collected 2016-06-15 | reverse complement strand
AGCAGCGCCTGCTGAATCAGCCCGGATCCAAAACTTTATCGGCGGCCAATTTATCGAACCGCTCAGCGGTCGATACCTCGACAACATCGAGCCCACGACGGGGGAAACCTTATTTACAAGTCGCGGACAGCGACACGCGCGCGATGTCGAGCTTGCGGTTGCCGCCGCGGAAAAGGCGTTTGCTGGCTAGCTGCGTGTCAGGTAAAGGCTGCTATGGAATTTCTTCATCTCGTCACGGATGAGGGTGGCGCTTCAGCCTTCCATTTGGCGTCGCCGTTGGCGCTGGCGTTGGTGTTGGTGTTGGTGACACAGTAGGAGTGGGTGACGGTATTGGCGTAGGAGTGGGCGTTGCCGTTGGAGTTGCTGATGGTGTTGGCGTTGGTGTAGAAGTAGTATTTGGCCTCAACGGGTGCGGATACGTGAACTTGGTATATCCGGGTTTGGGAGCTATGATGTAATCTCGATCCACCTGAACATAATCAGAGACTTGCTGGTTATTTCCGCATTGATCGGTAGGGTCTTGAGTTAACCCAACCGTATCGCCGCCCGTGCCAGTATTGTTCCAGATATAGACGGGTTCAGAGTACGTAAAGTAACTGAAACCCATACCAACGTAAGGTGGGCATATGGATGTAAGCGCATGGAACACCGCGCCTGTACCTATCCCTGGCCGACCTGATGCGGCGCTGGATAGCTCTGCCAGCAACAATACGCGCCAGAATTACGCCTCGTGTTAAGGACGCTAAATAGGACGTTACCCTTATTGCCCCACGAGCACGAACTAATTGCTGGAAGGATATTATCGGTAACTACACCCGTTCCGCCGCGCATCCAAAAGAACCCACACACTGGCAATGTTGTTGAGCCATTGCAATCTCCGAAGTTATCGAATACGAGTTCGTTATCATAAAGTTCTGCGTGTCGCAGGCCAATCGGGCCGGTGTCTGCCCCGTGAGAACCCAATCCAGAATTGTCGTCTATATTATGTCGCCAGACTATACGCGTGTTGCTGTCTATATCGAATGCGTTCAGGTAAGCGTGAAAATCGCAATCCTCCACGTAAAAATTGGTTGCGCCATTCGTGTCATCTGCCCCCATCGTGGAGTTTGTTGTCCACGAAACGTCTCCTGCACCAAACTCCCATTTTATCACAACAGCTACTGCGTTTTGTGAGAACGTGTCGTCAAACGAACAGTTCCACACTAAGCCTTGATTACTGGCAGCGAAAATGGCGGCTGCGCCGCCGCCATCGTTCTCAAACCAGCAATCGTGTATCAGAGTCTTTGGAGTGATATAGGCGGAAGTAAAAAGACCGACAAAGGATGATTTATTTGTGCTCGCAAGGAATTGTATCCCGCTGATTTCCGCGTTGCCACTTAGCGTCTGTTGGATTTTCAGCATTGGGTCATCGCTGTTTCCGTTTCCTTGGTAAGCGTCCACTATCGTAGTGGTCGGATGCGTCGCGATCCACCAGAACGTCCACGTACCCGATCCCGCCGTACTCGTGATGTTCATTACGAGAGTCGTGCCAGAATAACTGGTCACCGTCCCTTCCATATATGTTCCGCGCGCAGGCGGGACGGATTCACTGCCACCGCCACCAGGAGGATGCGGCATCTTGGCAACCCTTAAAGTTTGGCCTACGACAATAGGTAGGCCACTTCGTGTGGTTATAAAGGTCTTAGGCCCTGTGCCGACTTGGACGGATGACTTGGTGTCGCCGATGATTCTCCCGCTGCCCGAACCTTGCAGTGTGATCGCTTTGGATATAGTCACCGGCGTTGACCAAGTAAATGTTCCAGCCGGGAGCGTGATCGAGTCGCCGGCCTGCGCGAAGTTATCGTGTAGATATTGGACACTGGTCGCCGTTCCATCGGAATTGTAAACCGTGCCGAGCGCGGAAAAGCCGCTCCACGTCACGATAACGATGGCGCTTGTACACATAAGTCGGAGTTTACTCATGCGTCGCCTTGGGGGCCCGTTACGGCTTTCGCGCTGGTCGATTGAAGCAATGGTCTGGCTCAATCCGGTCTGGATAAATGACGCCTTTTTTTTCATAGGGGCGCCGATGTCAGCAAATGCCGACAAGGCCGTCAAGAAAAATTTCACAGATTTCTGACCATTAAGTCTCACGGCCCCAACAGCTTCCATAAGGTCGCTCCACTTCCTATGGGGGTTGCCCCACCAAATTCCCTGGGGTCTCCTACAAGATATTGGGGCTCTTTGTCTTACGGTTCCCCCCGTAGAAATAAGGCGTTTTTTTTTGGCCAGTTGATGACATTGTCGTCAAATGACGACAATAGTCGTCAAGTGAATCACAGATTTTGTTGCCCTCGGTTCACGGCCCCAGACCCGGGAGATTGGCACCCCCTCTGGTCTGTTGCTAAATTCTCCTAGCCCTGCAAATATTGGGGACCTTCGTCTTCCCGTTTCCGTAGAAGTAAGTGTCTCGAAGATTGAAGGACTTCTAAATCGGCCAATATGAAAAAAGATGCCCGCTTGACCATCCGAGTTCCGAGGAGATTAAAAGACAGACTTGCTGGCATCGAGCGAGTCTATGGTGTCGGACTTCCCAAGATCGCGAATGAATGCCTGACCGCATTTTGCGAATATGTAAAGCAAAAGGAACAAACGCCGACCTTTCCCATCCTCATCACCCCGACTGATGCAGCGACGGAGAGCCAATTGAAACTTTTCGCGGAGAATTTGCCGTTATCCACGGACTTGAATAGGCCGGAAGCCGAATACGCGGCCAAAAAAATCAAGCGTTCGCCCTCCTCGCGCTTGGGATCGCGAGCGCCGAGGATTTCAAAATCTCGAAGGCAAAGAATATAGAACGTCTCGTATGAGACGTGCCGCTAGTGAATTGGCTGAGGATTTCAAAATGAAAGAGTCCTCAACCCTCGTCGTGAACTCTGACTCTCTGACGCGCGGATGCTTAGCGCCTCAGCCACCAACCCGCCTTGGATCATGTGCCGTTTCGAGCGTTGAAAACGTCTGGAATTCCTACATTTTGCAATTATACGTTATAACTCCTTCCCTCGTGGCTGTTATGGTGCTCGATGGCCGCGTCGCCCGGGCCACTACGTCGGCAACCCTTACAATTCTTTCTATCGCTGCCCTTTAGCGAGGGCGAAGATGGCGAAGTTATTTTTGATAACGTAAAGTGCTAATAATTAAAATATTATGGTTTAAAGCCCGAATCTTAACAATACGATTTCAAACCGTTTGGCAAGAACCTTGCTACCCTCTCATGGCACGGCGTTATCTAACCAGTTTTATCTAACCAGTTAGCCAGACGAATTTCCAGCAAAAGCGTCCCGGTCCTCGCGAAGCTCAGCTGGGGAAGCAAAGTGGCCGTTCCTCTGGATGGCCACTTTGTTGTCGTGTACCGATCGCCGCTTAGGCGGGCAGCACCTTTCCCGCAGGAACTTCCATCTCTAGCGATCGCCCGAGAAAATCCAGCAGCACTCGAATTCGCTCTTTGGCAGGCAACACTTGGGTAACCACGACTTCGAGGCCCTGAAAAGGTCCTTCTATCAATTGAACTGGCTGGCCAATTTTGAGGGAGGAATCGACGGTGACGACTTCTTCGGCGCCCGCTTTTGATTGAAGCGCAATGACGGTGTTTTCCGGCAGGGTTGCCAGACGCTGTCCAAACCGGAGGATTCCCCGGACTCCCTGGGAGCTTTCAACAGCGCGATGTTGAGTGGAATAGACAAATTTCGCAAACAAATAGCCGGGAAACATCGCCTCCACGAACCACACAGGGCCTCTCTGGGTCAGCTTGCGAAAACGCAACCGGGGCGATAAACACTCGATTTCAAACCGACGTCGCAGTGCGGTCGCCGCCAGATGCTCTCGCTTGGGTTCGGCCCTCAAACAGAACCACACGGGATCGTTAGACAGCGCGAGCAAGGCAGAGGACTCCGTCACATACGCAGATTACGGCGTCCGCAGCCTCACCTCAAGTTCCCAAAAAATGCAAAAATACCGATTGGAAACTGGAGGACGACCCCAAATTCGGGGATGCGATATTGCACAGCCTAATGAGAATTCGAACCGACTCCAATCACAATTTACCGACACTGAAATCTATGCTCTGGGCTACTGCGGCTACAGCACCGCTGTGTTCGTTTTGCTGCACGCGGGTTTAATCAAACAAGAAGCCGTTAGAGATCGAGAAGCACTCGAGACCCAATTCGCAAATATTATGGATGGGCTCTTAAAGCCGTTGCCGCCTGACCCGATGGGAAAAGCATCTGGCGTTCGCCGATTCAAGATTCTGGGCTCGTCGCACACTAGGCCGTGTCCTTTCTGGAGTGCTCCAGCGAAACTGTTCATTCCAGTCGGCCAGAATTTGTCGCGCGTTGGCGGCGTTTGGTGAAAGGACGTGCCCGAAGCTTTGTCCACTTCTTTATCCACCGGCGGTATTTTTTGAGCTCATTTGGGAACACTTGAGATCAAGCTCGTCCAACGGTTTTACCTATGAAAGAGCACTCAAGAGCAAGTGAGAAAAAGTGAGCGTAACTGATTGGTACTCATTGCGAACGAGACGCTCTACCAACTGAGCTATACCCCCGTTATCAGCAAACCGGAGATTAGCACGCCCGTGGCGGTTTTTCATCAAGCGACAACCGGTTTTGCATTTTTCGGCTCAAACCGTCACCGGTGGTGGGATCGATCTCCCATAATAATACGAGCGATGCGAAAGAACGATTGCAGTGGACGCTTTCGCGTTTAAGGTGCGCTCTCCAATTCTTAGCATGCTCCAAACGATTCTCGCTCAGGCTCAAAGCGCGGCGCCTCAACAAGTCCCAGGCGGCGGCATCGGCTCGTTTTTTGTGCCGCTGATATTCATCTTCATTATCATGTACTTTGTGATGATCCGGCCGCAGAAAAAACGACAGCAACAACAGCAGCAACTGATTGCGAGTTTAAAAACCGGCGACCGCGTGGTGACGAACGGCGGCATTCACGGTCTGATTTCCAATGTGAAAGAGAACACCGTTCTGGTGAAGGTGGCCGACAACGTAAAGATCGAGATGGACAAATCGGCGATTACAAACGTGCTGAAAGAGAGTTAAATCGTTGAACCGATAAATCGGAATGACCCCAGCACTTACATTTTTTATCGGGCTTGCGATGCTCGTCCTTTTCGGATGGTACTTCGCCACCGATCAAGGGCCGCGGAAACGCCTGCTGGCCATGACGCTGATGCTGTTGCTTGTCGTCTTCAGCATCGCCACGATCTGGCCGCCACAGAAAAAGATCGCGCTCGGCCTCGATATTCAAGGCGGCACATCATTCCTGATCCGGCTCGTGCCCGGCGACAAGCCGATCACCAAAGGGATGCTTGATCAGGCCGTGGAGGTGATTCGGAAGCGTATCGACGTTTTTGGAGTCAGCGAACCGATCATCAGCCCGGTCGGCGGCGATCGGATTCTGGTCCAAATTCCTGGGCTCGATACAGCGAAGATTCAGGAAGCGCGGGATCAGCTCTCGCGGGTGGCGAAACTCGAGTTCCGTCTGGTTTATCCCGATAATGGCGAGCGATTGCGCGAGATCGACGAAGGAAAGCAAGTCATTCCGCCGGAGTTCCGCATCGAGACGTATAAAATGCAGCGTGAAGGCGAAAAACCGGTAGAGGAACGGTTGCTGGTAAAAAAGAAAGCTGATTTATCCGGCGAGCGTGTTTCGAACGCGGGCGCTTCCTATGAAAAAGACGGCTGGGTAGTCCATTTGCGATTCGACGCTGAAGGCGCCAAGCAATTCGGCAACATCACTGCGGCAAACGTTCATCATCGCTTTGCGATTGTGCTCGATGGAATCATCCAATCTGCGCCCGTCATTCAAGACGCAATTTATGGCGGCGACGCACAAATTACGGGAAGATTTACCGAGGAAGAAGCGCGCGGATTAGCGAGCGTGCTTGAGAACCCGCTGCAAACGCCAGTAAGCATCGAGGAAGAGCGCAGCGTATCGCCAACTCTTGGGCTGGATTCAATCCGCGCGAGCATTCTGGCCGGCTTGGTTGGACTGGCGATCACGCTCGTGTGCGTTGCAATTTACTACAAAATTCCCGGTCTCGTCGCGAATGTCGCACTGATTATCAACCTCATCCTCCTCGTCGGCGCGATGACGATGTTTCACTTCGTCCTGACATTGCCCGGTATTGCTGGCATCATTTTGACGATTGGCCTGTCGGTGGACGCAAACGTGCTCATTTACGAGCGATTGCGCGAAGAAATGGCCCTCGGGAAATCGCTCAAGATTGCGCTCAACACGGCCTACGAGAAAGCGTTTAGCTCCATTTTTGACGCGAACGTAACGACGCTGATCACGGCGGCGATTCTGTTTTGGAAAGCGACCGGTCCGGTTAGAGGCTTCGCGATTGCACTTACGCTTGGCATTCTGGCGTCGCTGTTCACGGCGCTCATCGTGGGGCGGAACTTTCTTGGCTGGTTTGTCGATACAGGAAAACTGAAGCGCATCTCGATGTTGCATTTGATCTCAGCGCAAAACATCAATTTCCTAGGAAAAGGCTTTATCGCCTGCATGTGTTCGCTCGCGTTGCTGCTGGCCGGCGCCGGCGCTTTTTACATTCGCGGCGACAAAAATTTTGGCGTCGATTTTCGCGGCGGCGACCTGATTACATTAAGCGCGCCCGGTAAAATCGACATCGGACAGGTCCGCCACGCGCTGCAACCAATCGGACTTGCCGACGCGTCAATCCAGGAATCCACGCAAGTCGGTAAGAGTTATATCACCATTCGCACGCCCTTGAACACCAGCGACAAGGTGGAAAAACAAATCATGCAGACGCTCCCCAACGTCGGATTCCATGTCGAAGGTTCGGAGCGAGTCGGGGCGCTCGTGGGCGGCGAGCTGGCAAAGAGTTCGTTGGTCGCGCTCGGCCTTGGCATCCTGGGTATTCTAATTTTCGTAACGTTCCGCTTCGAACTTTCCTTCGCCGTAGGCGCGATCGTCGCGTTGCTGCACGATGTGCTTATGACGGTCGGCGTATTCGCGCTTCTCGGCCGTGAGCTGACTCTTACAATGGTTGGCGCGGTGCTGACCATCGCCGGTTATTCCATTAACGACACCATCGTCGTTTACGACCGGATACGCGAAGGCCTCGCTAGCGGGCGGCGTGGCACGATCGAGGAGATTATGAACTCCAGTATTAACCAGACGCTGAGCCGCACCATCCTTACGAGCACGGTGACGCTGATCCCGATTCTGTGTCTGTTTTTCTTTGGCGGCGCGGTGCTACGCGACTTTTCCCTCGCCATCATCATCGGCGTGGTCGTCGGCACTTACTCGTCGATCTTTATCGCCTCGCCCATCGTCCTGTGGTGGACGCGCGCCCGCGGCGGGAGAGAGTCGGCCTTGCGCCGCGAAATCACGGAAAAAGCAGCCACTGCGGCAAATCCTCTCGCCCAGCGCTAAAGCGACCTGCCTTCGCCGGTTTTCCGGGCAGATTTGACGAGGTTGTCCAGCCCGAGTACTCTCCGGCTCGGTTTTTAAGATAAATTCCTAAATTCAGGGAGTGATGATTGATGCCAGAAGTGATTGTTCGTAAAGGTGAACCTGTCGATCGCGCGTTGAAGCGGCTGAAAAACAAGCTGGACGCCGAGGGGATTCTCGAGGAGGTCCGTCGTTTGCGCGCCTTCGAGACGCCTTCGCAAAAGCATCGCCGGAAGGCGAAAGCCAACGCCAAGCGCGGTAAAATGAGGTTTCGGTTTAATCCATAAAGAGGTTACAAAAGTTAGAAGAGTTACAAAACGATGTAACTTTCTTAACGATTTAACTTTTCTCGAACAGCTCCCGGACCGCCTCCACCAGACCGTCAATATCGTGCCGGCGCGCCTCGATATCGACTTTGAGCCCCTGATCGCGTGCGGTTTTTGACGTGATTGGGCCGATGCTCGCGATGCGCATTCTCTTCGGCCACGGCAATCCGAGCGCCAGAAAGTTTTCGACGGTTGAAGAACTTGTGAACGTGATCAAATCGGCGCCATCCTGCGACAATTGATGCCGCGCGCCGCTGGTGTCGCGCGTCTCCGGCACCGTCCGATACGCGAACGCTTCGTCCACAATCGCGCCTGCGGCCGAGAGTTCTCTGGGCAGAACGTCCCGTGCCTTTTCTGCGCGCACCAAGAGAATCCGCAAATTTTCGATGCTTCCCTGTTTTTTGAACTCCCGCGCCACCGCCTCGGCCACGAATTCTTCCGGCTGAAGATCGACATGCAGATGAAAGTCTTTCACCCGTTGGGCGGTGGCGGGCCCGATGGCGGCAATGCGCACGCCGCCGATGTCACGAGCGTCGTCATACAGCTTGAAGAAAACATTAAAAAACGCTTCGACGCCGTTTGCGCTCGTGAACACGATCCAGTCATAGATATGCGCGTCCTGCACGAGTTCCGCGAATTCGCGTAAATCGCTCGGCGGCTCGATGCGGATCGTGGGCAGTTCGATCACGTGCGCGCCGAGCGTCCGCAGTTTGTCGCTCAACACACTCGCCTGTTTTCGGGTTCGCGTAACGACAATCCTTTTTCCCAAGAGCGGCCGCTTTTCGTACCAATTGAGAGTGTCGCGCAGTCCGACGACTTCGCCAAATACGGCCACCGCCGGCGCTTTGAAATCGCTGGCGACAGCTTTTTTGGCGATATCTTCAAGCGTGCCAATGAGCGTTTCCTGTTGCCCGGTAGTAGCGGAGCGCACAAGCGCCACCGGCAAATCGCTGCGCACCCCTTGCTTCAGCATTTCGCTCGTGATGGATCCGAGACGTTCCACGCCCATTAGCATTACCTGCGTGCCGCCCAGTTTTGCCAGTGCCGCGTAATCGATTGCACTCTCCGCCTTTGCTGGGTCTTCGTGGCCCGTAAAAAATGTCACGTGGGAATTATGTCCCCGATGCGTCATAGGGATCCCTGCATAAGCCGGCCCGGCAATGGCCGACGTGATTCCGGGCACAACTTCAAATGCGATTCCCGCATCGGCGATCGCCTGCGCCTCTTCTGCACCTCGGCCGAACACAAACGGGTCCCCGCCCTTTAACCGGACGACCTGTTTTCCTTCGCGTGCTTTATCGATCAGCAGCGCATTGATTTCCTGCTGGGTTCGACTTTCGCCTGGTTCTTTCCCGGCATAAATAATTTCTGCATCGTCCCTCGCCCAGCTGATCATCTCCGGATTTGCCAAGTGATCGTACACAATCGCATCCGCACTCTCGATACACTCCTTTGCGCGCAAAGTCACCAATCCGAGATCGCCTGGCCCAGCGCCAACCAGATAAACTGTTCCGTTCTGTTTGGTACTCCTGGTCATGCTCCTACTCTTGCGTGATCCTTTGCAACAATTCGTCGGCCAACTTCTCGCCTTCATCGCAGGCGCCTTCCGCTTCGGCCTGCCGTGGCGCCGCCGATTCACCCAGGAAAACTTGCGCGCGCATTTTCATCTTGCCGTTATCAATCTTTGCAAGGACGCCCACCGGACAATTGCAATCACCCTGTAGCCGACGCAGAAATTCTCGCTCCGCCTGTAAACAAAGCAACGTTTCGCGATCGTTTGCGACGTCGACAAGTTCCTTTGCGCTTTGATCATTGGCGCGAACCTGGAGGGCAATTATTCCCTGACCACCTGCGGGCAAAAAGATTTCGCACGGAAGAACCTCAAGAAAAAATTGCCTGCCTTCAAAGCTGGTTTCGGTGCGACTTCGTGACAAGCCCAGGCGTCCAAGTCCCGCGCGCGCTAACACGATGGCGTCCCACTTGTTTTCCGCCAGTTTTCGCAACCGCGTCGGCACGTTGCCGCGAAGATCGATAACGTCGAGGTCCGCACGTTTCCAGAGCAGCTGATGTTTTCTTCGCACGCTGCCGGTTGCCACTGTGCCGCCCTCAGGAAGGGAAGCAAGACCGCCCCGGTGTTTGGAAACCAGCACGTCGTCCATCGGTGCCCGGGGAAGAACTGCTGCGATTTCTGCGTCCGGGCTCGTTTCACTCGGCAGGTCCTTGGCACTATGCACCGCAACATCCACTTCTCCGGCAAGAAGCGCGCGTTCGATTTCTGCCGTGAATACTCCTTTTCGTCCTGCCCGAGGATCGATAACTCTGGCTTTGTCCCCTTGTGTCGCAATAATTTTGGTCTCGATCTTTGCCTCTGGCCACACCGTTTGAATTGCTTTTTCCACCAAACGAGCTTGCGTGCGCGCCAGCTCGCTGCCGCGCGTCCCCAGGACAATCTTTCGATTTTCGGCGGTCATAGACCGCCGCTACAGCTCAGATGCCCGTAGCGGATTTTCGCCGAGCGACGGATGCTCCGCAGTTTGTGAGGGGCGATTCAGTCCTCGAGAGATTGAATCAACAAAATCCGCGACATGTTCCGCAATGATCCTCTCTGCTGCGGCAACCTGCTTGCGTCGGAGGGCGAGTGATTGCTCCGCCACGGATCGTATCGAATCGATGTCGTAAAGATAAACCCCTTCCATTTCATTTACGCCGGGATCGACGTCGCGAGGCACGGCGATGTCGATGATGAAGAGCGGACGATCCAATCGTTCGTGCACCATCGGTGCCAATTCGGCCGGCGTGAGTAGCGGCGTTTCCGACGCTGTCGATGTAATCAGAATATCGATCTCGCGGCATTGTGCCGCCCACTCGTCGAACGGCACGGCGCGGCCGCCTACCGCTTGCGCCAGCTCGCACGCGCGATCGATCGAGCGATTGCTTACGCGAAGATCACTTACGCCGCGCGAAATGAGCGCACGCGCGGTGCGTTCGCTGGTTTCGCCTGCGCCGAGCACGAGCACCTTGCGATCGCTTAATTTGCCAAAAATTCTTTGAGCTAAATCGACAGCGACTGAGCCGACCGACACCGCGCCCCGCGCGATGTCCGTGTGCGTTCGCACTTGCTTCGCCACGCGAAAGGCGCGCTGAAACAAACGATGCAAATACGGACCGACTGCTCCGGATGTTCTGGCCGATTCGTATGCTTTTTTTGCCTGCCCGAATATCTCGCTCTCGCCAACGACCATCGAGTCGAGTCCGGAGGCGACCCGGAAAAGATGCTGCACGCACTTTTCGGCCTCGTACCGATAAAACGGCGGCGCGTAATCGTGAGGATCGATTTCGATTCTTCGTGTTAGACAACGCGCAATTTCATCCGTGGAAACGCGTTTTTGTGAAACCGCGTAAACCTCAACCCGATTACACGTCGTCAACAACAACGCTTCGGCGCAACCGGTTTGGCGCAGGATCGATTCGGCCGTGGCGCTACCCGCGAACTGCTCCCGTGTCGCCACGTCGGCGGTGTGATGACTTAATCCGAGACAGAAAAGATTCATGGCAGCGGACGCATTGCCGCGGTGAATTCGATTCCCCAGAGAAGTGCCAGTGCCACGCTAAAGCCAATAATGCATAACGCGGCCACCCATTTCGGCGCGAGCCACCGAAGATGACGACCTTGCAAAATCGCCGCGTAAAGCAGCCAGACCCCAATAGCGGCGACGACTTGCGCCCGTGGCAATGGGTGGCCTGTAAAAAAACCGCTCACAATGCCGAACGTGTAAAGCGCAAAGCCCCACCAGAGCAGCCGGGTGATGGTTGCATAAAGATCTGTCAGCGGCGGCAGATGATAAAAAACAGAATGCAACTGATGCGTCTTAAGCTGCCGTTCTTGGATCAGATACATGACGCCAGCGATGCAAGCGACAGCGAACGCCCCGTAGGCCACGGTTGAAATCGAAGCGTGAAATTCCAGCCACGGATTGGCTGGCACTTTCACCGGGTGAAGGATGTCGATTGGCGCAACGAGCGCAAAACCTTGCAGCAAAACCACCAGCGGTGCGGTGAACGCGCCCATCAGCGAGAGGCGATAGAGCGGACCCACCAGCATGTACATCAGCGCCACCGACCACGCAAGAAACACGAAAACCTCAAACAGGTTCGTCAACGGACAGCGGCCCAGCGCATGACCGCGGATCGACAGGAACGCCGTTTGAAAAATGAATCCCAAGCCGACCGCAAAAAAATTGAATCGCATCGGCCGAAACATTCCGGCACGCAACTCAACAATCGTGTGCACGACTGCTGCGAGAAAACAAACTGTCGAAACGATGAGAAGATAGCGATCCACCGGGACAGCTTATTCTAGATTGCCGTCCCGAGTTGGCAATCCTCTGTAAAGTGGCCGCGTGATTGCTAATTTGCTCCGCCGGCGCGTCCGTCGCGGAGAAGGTTGATTGACCTTTCATTGCAGCCCACTAGCGTTCCCGCCGATGGGGTTGGACATATTTGAAAAACTCCGCGCTGCTGTGCGCGATGTGCCTGATTTCCCAAAGAAAGGAATCGTGTTTAAAGACATCACACCTGTGTTGAATGATCCGGTCTTGTTCCGTGCGTCGATTGACCTCTTTCTGAAGCGATGTCGCGGCGTAAAAATCGACAAAATTGTCGGGATCGACGCGCGCGGGTTTATTTTTGGATCGACAGTCGCCTATGAACTGGGTGTCGGTTTTATTCCGATCCGAAAGCGCGGCAAGCTTCCCTATCAAACGGAGGTCGCGAAGTATTCGCTCGAGTATGGCGAAGCGGAAATGGAGATGCACATCGATGCTATGGGAGGCGGCGAGCGAGTTGTGCTGGTGGACGATTTGCTCGCGACAGGCGGGACTTCTGCTGCCGCGGCTGTCCTTATCCGTAAGGCTGGCGGAAATCTGGTCGAAGCGCAGTTTCTAATTGAGTTAGAATTCCTTCATGGCCGAAAGCAACTCGAGCCGACGCCGATCACGTCGTTCCTGAAATACTGAATTTTTTCAGGGGGTAGAACGCGGATGCTGAATCAGGCCCAGGAATCCTATTCTTGGGCGAGGGCGGGGGATTTGGATTTTGGATTTCCAACTTTAGATTAAACCGCAATCTAAACTGGCGATGAGAATGTCCCGACACCTCGAACAAGTTCTGGCGCACGCTGAAAATCGTCTTGCGGCCACAGGAAGTAGACGACCGACTGAGGCTCTCCCGCTTTACAAAAAATTTCTCAAGGTTGAAGAGCATCGATTGCGTCTGAAGCACCAAGCCGGAGGGGGTGGCCGTGAAATTTGCGCGCGGCGCGCTGAGCTCGTCGATATTCTGTTGCAATACGTTTTCAGCGCTGCTGCCGCGGCTGCTCGCGAAAATGGCCGGGCGGAGGTTCCGCTGGCGTTGATTGCTCTCGGCGGATATGGCCGGGGCGAGCTCAACCCTTTCAGTGACATTGACGTCATGCTGTTGCATCGGCAACGAGACGAGATTTCGCCGCACTTGGAGGAAATGGTGAACCAAGTTCTCTATCTGCTCTGGGACAGTGGTTTCAAAGTGGGGCACTCCACGCGTTCCATTAAAGAAGCGATTGCGCAAGCCAACCGTGATATGCGCACAAAGACCGCGATGCTGGAGTCGCGCTTTCTCGCTGGCGACAGAGAACTGGCGGGCGAATTTCGGGAGCAATTTCGTTCTAAATGCATCGAGGGACACGAACGGGAATATGTTGAAATGCGCATGCAAGATCAGGTCGCGCGGCACAGAAAGTTCGGCGATAGCGTGTATCTACAAGAGCCCAATCTGAAGAGCGGCTGCGGCGGGCTGCGCGACTATCAAAATCTGCTTTGGATAACATACTTCAAGGAGGGATCGCTGAGCACGAACCAGCTGGTGGGGAAAGATTGGCTGAGCGAAAGCGACCAGCGACGAATCGAGAGGGCCTACGATTTTCTCCTGCGCTTGCGCACGGATTTGCATTACTCGACCGGACGCGCCACCGACGTACTGCACATCAATCTGCAGGAGCAAATCGCAAAACGGCTCCATTATTCTCCTCGAAACGGCCAGCTCCGCAGCGAGGCGCTAATGCGGGACTACTACGACCACACGCGAAATATCTTGCGGGTGACCGAACGCATCACGGAGCAATTTGTGAGCGGATACGTCACAAACAAGACCCATTCTCTCTTTAGTTTTCTCCCGTTGATAAGAGGTGACAAAACTCCAATCGGGGACTTTTTCTTTGTTCGCAATAAACAATTGCATCCGGCGCGGCGGGATATTTTTCGCAAAGATCCCGAACAGATGATGCGGGCCTTTCAGTTGGCGCTGGAGCGCTGCTTGGATCTTAGCCCGGAACTGGCGGATTTATTGAGCAGAAACCTCGGCCAGGTGACCCGCACCTATCAGTATGCGCGCGGGCCGCGCACGATCTTCAAATCGATTCTGTCGCAAAAAGGCAGAGTGGGACGCGTCCTGCGAATGATGCATCGGGTGGATTTTCTCGGTCGCTACATTCCCGAATTCGGCCAGCTGACCTGCCTGGTGCAGCATGAGTTTCTGCATCGTTACACAGCCGACGAGCATACGTTGGTGTGTGTCGATAAACTCGATGCGCTGGCGGAGACGAATGATCCCAAGGTGATTGCTTATCGCAGAATTTTTGAGGAACTCGAGGACCCGCTGGTCCTCTATCTCGCGCTTCTTTTGCACGACAGCGGCAAAGCTGTTGGCGCACGGCCGCACTCTGAAGCAAGCGCGCTCTTTGCCCAGCGCGTCGCGACCCGTTTGCAGTTGTCCTCCGAGGAGCGCAAGTCGCTTATCCTGCTGGTTGATCATCATCTCACCCTCTCCAGGATCGCGCAGCAGAGAAACCTGGATGACCCAGCCACAGTGATGGAGTTGGCCCACATTGTGAAGCACCAGAAAAACCTGAACGCGCTCATGCTGCTGACTTTGGCGGACGGCCAGGGCACAAGCGCCGAAGCGTGGTCGGATTGGAAGGAATCCCTCGTCTGGCAGTTGTTTCACGAGACCTCGCGTTATCTGGCCGACCGGAAATCTTATGACGAACAAACAAGAATCGAGCGCCAAAGCTTGCAGGCTGCTGTGTCCGAAAAAGTTTCGCCGAACTACACAGAGGAAATTGAAGCGCACTTTGAGTTCATGCCGGATCATTATTTCCGCGCGAGCGATCTCCCGGGGATCGTCGAGCATTTGAAATTATTCCGGTCGTTTCTCGAGAACGTCTCCACGGGAGAAGAGCTTCCGCTGGCGCCAGCAATCAAATGGAAGGTTGTGCCGGAGCACGGGCACACCGTCATGACCTTCTGCACGTGGGAGCGCGAACGGTTGCTGGCAAAAGTTGCCGGATCGTTTTCCGTTGTGCCGTTGAACATTTTGAGCGCCGACGTTTTTCCGCGCGGCGACAACGTGGTGCTCGGAGTTTTCCGCGTGTGCGACATGAACGCCCGCCCGGCCACCGACCCGCGAGATTTCACGCTGGTAGAGCAAACTTTGCGACGAGCCCTCGAAGACGAAAGCTTCCATTTTCTGCCACTAATCGAAAAGGCGAAGCGCCAAAGCCGTCGTCTCGCGCCGGCAATTGAATTTCCGACGCGCATTGCCATCGATAACAGAACACACCCAAGCTACACGCTCATTGAGATTCAAGCTCCGGACCGGATCGGATTGCTCTACGACGTGGTGAACTGTCTTGATCGCGAAAATATTTTAATCCCGCTGTCTCGTATTAATACGCAGGCCGGCGCTGCAATTGATACGCTGTATGTGGTGGACGGCGCCAACCACGCCAAGATCACCGATTCGCACCGGATCCGGATGATCCAGCAGCATTTAAACAACTCGATCTTAAGTGGAGGCGCTGCGAAATCGCAGTAGAAAACACAAGCGCGTTTCAGTTTGCTACGAACTGTTTCGGTCTCATGAATGTTCTTATTCTCGCAGCCGGGTACGCAACGCGCCTCTATCCGTTAACGCTCAAAAAGGCGAAGCCGCTTCTCG
>WNFX01004594.1_pt1 | contig 15829 bp, 17 predicted proteins | sample 5400111 | NCBI WGS metagenome assembly WNFX01 (sample SAMN13153363, study PRJNA577476) | soil metagenome | isolation source: 40 cm soil or saprolite under grassland replicate 1 | place: USA:California | collected 2016-06-15 | reverse complement strand
TTGATCAAAGCGGGACATTCTGTTACGGTTTACGATTCATTGGTTACCGGTCATCGTCGCGCGGTGCCTGAGAATGCCACGTTTATCGAAGCTGATCTTTCGGACAGTCATACACTTGCCAAAACATTGACCGATCAAAAGTTTGAGGCAATCATGCATTTCGCGGCGTTTATCGAAGCCGGTGAAAGTATGAAAGATCCTGGACGCTTCTATCACAACAATCTCACAAACTCGCTTACTTTAATGGAAACAGCTGTCCGTGTGGGAGTGAAGCGCTTCGTCCTTTCCTCCACGGCCGCTGTGTATCAATCCAGTGATGAACCGCTTACCGAGGAGTCTCTTCTTGGTCCCACAAATGTTTATGGACATACCAAACTGATGATCGAACAAGCATTGGATTGGTATCGAGCAATCCATGGTTTGCACTTTGCTGCTTTGCGTTACTTCAATGCAGCTGGCGCATTACCCGGTCGCGGGGAAGCACACCAGCCCGAATCGCATCTCATCCCGTTGGTTTTGCGCGTCCCTTTAGGTCAGCGCGAGGCGGCACAAATCTATGGCGCTGACTATCCCACACCCGATGGAACTTGTATCCGCGACTACATTCACATTGCTGACCTGGTCTCCGCGCATTTGCTGGCTTTAGATGGATTAAACGAACGCGATCGCCTCGTCTCCAATCTTGGAAGCGGAAACGGATACTCGGTCCGCGAGGTGATCGAGACCGCGCGTCAGGTGACAGGACATCCAATCCCGGCAAAGGAACTGCCGCGCCGGCCGGGCGATTCCGCACGTCTCGTTGCCTCTTCCGAAAAAATAAAACGCGAGCTTGGCTGGAAACCTGAACACGATCGTTTACAAGAGATCATTTCCAGCGCATGGGAATGGCACAAGTCACATCCGAAGGGATACGAGGATAAACAATGAACTTGTAATTTATCAAGTCATTATTATCTACGTCTAAGCGATGCACAGGGTGAGATCAAAATCTTTACAAATCAGACAATATTAGTTATAATAATTGTGAAATATTACACAATTCAGGAGGCGAGAATGAAAACTGAAAAACTCCCCCATGTTGTTATCGTTGGCGCGGGGTTTGGTGGCTTGGAAACTGCTCAGAGGCTGGCACATTCACCAGTGCAGATTACACTGATCGACAGACACAACTATCATTTGTTCCAACCTTTGCTATATCAAATCGCGATTGCCGGGCTTGTCCCTTCTCAGATTGCCTACCCTTTGCGGACAATCTTCCGTCATCAGAAAAATCTAACCTTCCAAATGAGCGAAGTCACATCGATTGATTTCGACGCGCGTTACGTCCGAACCAATGGTTCCGTGATTGCTTATGATTATCTGGTTCTGGCTATTGGTGGGCAGACAAATTTCTTTGGGTTGAATGCAGTCGAAGAGAATGGATTCCAACTCAAAAGCATCGAAAGTGCAACTGGCACGCGCAATCATTTGCTCAGGATGTTTGAGCAAGCCAATCGCGAAGTAGACCCTGATAAGAGAAAGGCATTTCTGACCTTCGTAGTTGTCGGTGGTGGTCCAACAGGAGTGGAGACTGCTGGGGCACTAGCCGAATTGATCACACATGTATTGACGAAAGATTACCCAGAAATGGACTTGAACGAAGTACGCGTCCTTTTGATTGAAGCCACGAGCCATGTCATGGCTACTTATCCAGATGGACTGCGCAAGGCGACGATGGATCTACTGCAAAGCAAGAATGTCGAAATTTTGCTAAATACAAGATTGACGAATTACAACGGAGAAAGAATCACGTTGGCAGACGGCAGTGAAATCGATACCTATACAGTGATCTGGACTGCAGGTGTACGATCAGCTGAACTTACCGATCGGCTTGGCGTTCAGCAAGCAACTGCCAGACGAGTCCGAGTCGAATCCACGTTGCAACTGCCTCAGCATCCTGAAGTGTTTGTCATTGGTGATTCGGCTTACGTTGAGGATGAACAGGGTCAACCATTGCCCATGTTAGCGACGGTCGCCCAGCAACAGGCAAAAGTTGCAGCAAAGAACATCCAAAAAATCTTAAATGGGAAAAGCCCTGAGCCATTCCATTACAAGGACCCTGGTCTACTCGCAACAATTGGACGTAATGCGGCTGTCGCGCGGATCTGGGGACTCTCATTTAGTGGGTTCATCGCCTGGGTGATCTGGGTTGTGCTCCATATCTACCGGCTAATTGGATTCCGCAATCGATTGGTAGTGCTCATCAACTGGGCCTGGGATTATTTCTTTTATGACAATCAGGTGAGGCTGATCACAAGGGAATAAATTTGTGTGATTAAAAGGGTATAAAGTTTTGATAATGGGTTGCGAAGTACGCGCCACATAATCCGAATGCGTTGACGAGAAAATGCAGGAGCATGCCGGGCCATACAGAATTTGACCTGTGATAAATATAGGCCAGCAAATTCCCCAGGATAAAGGTTGGGATCAGCGCCGCAAGTTGTAAATGTGCAGCCGCAAAAATCCCTGAGCTGAGTAGCATGGCATTAATCCAGCCATATCGCTGGCGAAATCCCTGAAAGAGAAAGCCTCTAAAAAATATCTCTTCCACAAACGGGGCAATGACGGCTCCAACGATGAAAAACCAGACCGGTGAATTAAGCTCAGTAAAAATTTTTATAATCTCTTCGCCCTGTGTATTTACACCAAGTAAATACAATAGAAGATTATGAAATATGATGACGACATAGCTTGCAATCAATAAGCCACACCCAATCCCTAGAGTGCTCCAGTCAAACTTGCCAAAACCCAAATGCTTCCAGTGGATACGTCTCCATGCAAAGATCAGGATCACAGGCAGTAAATAAGCCAGCTCGAGCACAACGATGAGCGCGCTTTGCGCAAGCTCAGATTTAGAGCTTCTTAACGTAATGATAAAAATAACGATATCAATGACAGCGAGCAAGACGACCCCAATCCAGTTGTCAATGAATCTCCATGGGACGGAATAGGTGGGCATATCAGGAGTGGTAACAGGCTGCTGAATCTCTGAATTCATTCTTCTCTCATTTCCCGATAAATAAACCATTGACCCTTGCGGTCATCTATATTTTTCATGGCACGGTCGTAATAGATATCAAAAACTTGATCCGTATCTGTTCGGACACGGAAATAAAACCTGCCCACATTCAACGAGCCGCGACTGGAGGCGACGGCCGCGTGCGCGGGTCGCATATTGCGCGCCATTTTTCCGCGGCGGGCAAAGTCGCTCCATGATGAAAGCATTTCAATGATGCGATAGGTCTTCTCTTCCCAGATGAATCCATTTGGGCAATCAGGCGTTTTCTCGCGCGCGGGAGGCGCATCGAAGACAGGTTCGATGGGATGGTCGTAGAAGTGAATAGGTTGATAGTTATCTATCAAAAGATTTAAATCTTGTAAGGATCCTCTGCCTGCAAGAAGGCAAGCAGCATCCCTCGCATTGGATGATTATTAAGCCACTCGCGGACTTGTTTGACGTTTTCATAATCGTCTTCGCCAAGTTTTTCGAGGTAGATCTGATCCAGATGATTTTTGGTTTCGACAGCGCGGAGGTTTTCCTGCCAGGGACGGGTAAAGAATTCATTCAAATTGTCGTGCAAGTTTCGGTCGATCAACACATCCCATTCATGCTGGTCAAGCCACATTCCATTGCAATTGCGACAGCGGTCAATGTAAAACTCGGTATCCGGGAGGATCTTGTAACGGGCCATGATATGTCCACAATCGGGGCAAAACTTCAATTCCTTCACTTCCCAGGATGGGTCAATTTCAATGGCTCCCTCCTTTGGGGGAAATTCACGCCCTAATGTTCTGCGCCAGGTGAGATAGACATTGGACGGAATCGAGACACCTTTGCAATTCGAACACTGTCTGGCAGGGAGTCCATCCAAAAGCGTGATTGGGCCGAGAGTATTCTCTTTACAGATCGGGCATCTCATAATGACCTCCAATACGAATAAAGCTGATTGAATTATATTGCCATTTTCAAAATTACAAAGCTCGTGTTGCGCCGCCGTCCACGTCGAGGATAGAGCCTTGGAAATAAGAAGCTTGTGGAGACGCAAGAAACGCAACGGTCCGCGCGATCTCGCTAGGATCACCGAAACGAACAATTTTCATTTCAAGTGGCAGGCGTTGTACGGCTTCTTCCAAACTAATATTGTTTGTTTTTGCATAGTTCTGGATGCGAGTCTGCAAGCGTTCAGTCGTAATCGAGCCAGGATTAATGGCATTCACGCGCACGCCGTCTTTGACCCCTCGATCCGCAAGGGCTTTGGTGAAATTCATCAACGCAGCGTTGACCGCGCCACCAATAGTGAACTCAGCACTTCCTGTCCGCCCACCGACGCCGATGATGTTGATGATCGTCCCTTGGCTGGCTTGCAGATGAGTCCACGCGGCACGCGACAGACGCATGGCTCCGTAAAACTTCAAAGCAAAACCATCCGCCCATTCTTCATCAGTAAGAGTAAGAAAATCGCCCCGTCTGGTCGCGCCCGCGTTGTTGACCAGCAGATCGAGTTTGCCAAATTGCTCAATGGTGGAAGCGACAATTTGATTCGCAGCATCTGGCTTGCGCAAATCATCAGCTTGTACGAATGACTCGTTTGGCAAAGCTTTGGCAAGCGATTCAAGTTCCGGGCGTGAACGCGCCACCAATACAACTTTCATCCCTTCAGCAGATAAAGTCTCAGCAATTGCTTTCCCAATTCCGCGGCTTGCACCTGTGACAATAGCAACTTTATTTGAAAGCAACAAATCCATGGCTAATTATCTTCAAGTTCAAGATGAAAACGATGCATAAAACGATGAAAGATCGGTGTAACGAGGATGCCCACAGAAGCCAACAGGATAATCCCTGAATACAGTGCATAAAAGGAAGCAAAGATTTTTCCCACGTTTGTCTGCAGTGCATTGACGGGCCCCATTCCCCCAAGGATCATGGATGCGTTGAGAAGGGAATCGATCCATGAAAGCGATTCAAAATAATGATAACCTAGTATACCGATCACAAGTGAAAACAAAATAATCCCTGCTGTAATGGAGCTGTATCGCAACATACGTTGGGCGAATTCAGCTGGAGTTGCTAATGGCTCTGAATGATGCTCGAACATTTTATCTCCTTACTTAATTTACATGGGTGCTCCCTGCGCCGCGCACAGCGTCGGCGCAGGATTCGTTGAGCGGCTACCCATTATCTTTCCAATCCCAAAACCAAAACGCGAGGCCTTTGAACTCACCCCAATTCTCGAATCGCTTTTCCACTTCCTTGGCTGTAACAGGCTTACCGTCATACCACTCGACTGAGACCATTTTCAACGCGTATGAATCAATCGGAATGAAATCATGTCGCCCCAAGATCATCAGCAAATTTGCAGCGGCATAGGGTCCTACGCCGTTGATGGTCAATAACTCTTTCCGCAATTCAAGAGTGGGCATTTCACTCGTTTTGAGAGACTCGAGATCGAATTTCCCTGATGCCACGCGGACTGCCAGTTCATAGATTGCGGGCGCGCGATAACCCACGCGGATTTTTTCTTTGAGAAGCTCCGGGCTGGAGGCAGCGATGGCTTCGGGCGTAGGAAAGGCTTTGTTTACCATCGCGCTGAGCGGAGGATCGAGTTTTCCCCGACCCGCAGTCGAAGCGCCAAATTCGTTCACCAATTTCAAGGTCATATTTTTGGTGGCAGCCCAGAGTGTGTTTGTGGTCAGGATGGTTTTGATCACATCTTCAAAGAGGGTTGGCGAACGAAGAACTCGGCCACGCGCAAGCTTTTTGGCGTGTGCCAGCTTCGGCTCTGCGCGTGAAGCGGCATAAAAGGGCGAGAAATCCATATCGAGGCAAAACATCCATGTGATTTTATCCGTCACTTCCTTGCGTTCAATCTTGTTAAGTTTGTCTGTTTCGATGATCACGCCATCCTTTCCATCATGCATCTTCAGTTCGATCACACGTCCATTTGAAAGCCGCAAGATGTAACGAAGTGTGTTGCTGTTCTCCTCATATGAGAACGGCGCAAGCTGACGCCATCCATGTGAGTTGAGGACGGAAGTGAAATTGAATGGCTTGCGAGCTGAAACAAGAATCGTTGGCATGAGTAAACTTATATTCTCCTTGGCTGTGGATTGAATAATACCTCGGTAAAGATAACGATGATGAATAGCAAGGCGATGGCATCTAGAATGATGATCAATCCCCACCAACGCAGTAAGGCTGTGAATAATCCCATGGTTGCCAGGACCGCAAGACTTCCAAATGTGTGGGCAATGGTTTCATCTCGCGCATTCAATGGCAAATGACTGCGCATCCAAATTACTATGCCAAGGATAAGTAAAACAAAGCTAGTTGAGCAGAGCAGGATGAATGTCTCTCGACCATTCATGCCAAAGAGACTTAGAAAAAGGATTCCACAATAGCCTCGCTCTGCTGGCAAATCTTCATATTTCCCTTGTAGAACGCTTACCAGTATAAGCCTGCCAAACAAAATATTGGAGGCATCAACTTTCCATTCGGCGTTTTTCGATTCATGAGGAGCCAAAGTCAAAGTCTGGCTAATTTGTTGAGCACCACCGTTTTGGCTAATTTCCGCGGTGACCAACGGCTGAACCTCTTGGTCCAGTGTATTGATAATCGAAGCACTGATAATCCCCGTTTCATCAAAAGAAAGCATGTGAGGGCACTTCAGCGTCAAACCCGAGTTGACAGATAGTGGTATGTATAACCTGGCTTCAAGTTCACCCCATAACACACCCGCAGAAATAGCTATCTCCAAAAGAACGCCAGCAAGAAAAAGCAGTAGACTGAAAACCGAACCAATAAGCGTTCTGAATTTCATATAGGCTATTGTACTGTTTCTGAATGCTCTGTTAGCCGCGCAACGCGATCTTTGCTAATTGTGGTTTTGCGATGCGGAGGTAATCATTTAGTTTCATAAAGATAGAGCGATCCAGGCGGCCCGCGTTAAACACGACTTCTTCATTCTGCTGGATCAACGGGTCAGCCAAGACTTGAAGCTGGTCGCTGAACGAAAAGGGTGGGATCGCCCCGATCACGCATCCCGTTAACTCTTGTGCTTTCTCGCGTGAGGCGAATGCAACGCTATCCGCCCGAAAGTGGCGCTTGATTCCATTAAAGTCAATGCGGCAATCGCCAGGGACATTCACAAGACAGTAAATGTTTTCCTTTCGATTCAACCTTACTTGCACAACAATAGACTTAATGGATTGCTCAATCCGATTCCCGCGGATCTTCGCGATCAGCTCTGTGCGTCCCTCAGGCTCGTGTTCGATGACACGGTAGACCGCGTGCTCGCTATCCAATAAATCTCGCAATTGTCCGTGAATATCTTTTTCAGAGTCTGTCATCAGGTTTCTTTTACCACTTGTTTCATAAACCACGATAGGCTTGCCTGATTTTCGAAGCAATTTAGAAGCAAGTATCAAATCTCTGGTTTAATTACGCATGTCTGACATGCGTGCGGTACTATGTAGCAAGTGGGTTTAGAATAAGATGTAATTTGACTTCAACGTAACAGCATTATACTTTCTCATAAGTGCTTGCAGCGGTTAAACACAATTGAGGTAAAACTCATGCCTATTTCTCAAGATCATCATGATTTATTCCGTAGCTCCGACATATCTGACAAGTTAGACTTGCTCCAGTCCCTTTTGGATTCAAAAGATTTGACATCCGATAAAGCACTCGCCTTACTTAACATTATCCGGGGTGAATTGGAACAACCACAAAGACACAACTCTTCTGTGTATAGACGTTATTCACAAGTAATGGAATTCCTGCACAAGCAAATGCCTGAAGTATATGAGCAAGTGGTCAATGCCTGGCAGCAGAGGCGACCGGTTGCCCCATCGACCAGGCCTACTATCCAATCGTTGATATCAGAACCTATGAAGGCAGTCTCAGAGACGACGCGTACAATCGAAGCTGAGGCAGGGTTGGAAGAGCCCAGAGAAGATATTGAAGAACCTGCCAAAGGTGGACATGAAACAATTTCTCGAGCAGAACCACAGGAAGCGCTGAAAGAAGAACTTGGGGAGACCGAGGAAGAGCACGAAGAATCTGAAGAAGAACATGAAGAAGAGAGCGAGAAAGAAGAAACAGAAAAGGAAGAGGAAATTGAAGAAGAGTCGGAAAAAGAGACTGAGAAAGAAGAAGAAAAGGAAAACGATAATGACAAGGAAGAGGAGAGTGAAGAAGAGAATCACGAAGAGGAGGAAAAGAACGAGGAAGAGTTAGCAGAAAAAGAAGAAGGGGAAAGTGAGGAGCTGGAGGAAGAACGCGCGCGCGGAGAAGAACAGGAAGAAAACACAGAGGCCGAAGAAACCGAGACTGAAGAAGCCGAACCTGAGGCTGACGAAGAAACTGAAGTTGAAGCTGAAGAGGTTTCCGAAGGCGACGAGGTTGAGGCTGAAGAGGAGTCAGAAGCGGAAGGCGATCATATGGCTACTGAAGCCGCGGAAGCTGCCGCAGAATCTGAGCATGTGGAAGTAGAGGTGGAAGAAGCTGAATCACCAGAAACGGGTGAAGAAGAACCTCCGATGGAGGGTGGGGAATAAGAAAGAGCACGCGAAAATTTCGCCTGCTCTTTCTTCACAGGAGGGATTGTCCATCATAATTGCAAGGACACCCTGGCTTCTTCGATTAATGTGACCATTTCCTGAACTTTGGGCAAGGCTTCCTCGCTCACATCAACTACAACAAGCTGATATTCGCCTTTAATTTGCAGGGAATATTTCTCTTTGCCACGGCTGATAGGGACGATCTCAACAGATTTTATATGACCGATATGTACTCTTCTGCTCCCACCTCGTAACTCATCAAAGAAGAATTCGATTACATGGCCATCAAAAATCACGATTGGTTTTAGCATGGACCTTATTGAAAGTTGGGCTTCGATCATTAAATATCTCCTTTCGTTTATTTCAACAAATATACCGCATCAGTACGCGTCAGGAATAGGTTACTTCTTATTCTCTGGCATCAAGGACAAGCGCCCAGTTTATCTCCATGAGCAAGGTGCGCGGGAAGGGCAGAGGTTGAAATGCTTAATGCATGTCCACCTTTTTATCAGGCTTATGGCACACCAGCACTTTTTCCCATTTTCATCGGAAAAGTAAGAAAAAGAAATCCAACGATTTGAAGAAGGCGCGCAGTTCCTGCATCGAATGAACAGTGGCGTGCAACTCATCGTTACGAGTCTCATCTGATTTCGGGTTGAACCATACAGCAAAGATACCTATCGCATTGGCGGCCTGAACGTCCTTCTCAAAGCCATCACCGACCATCAAGGCGTCAGAAGCAGGAATATGGAGGTCGCTCAGAATGTGACGATAAAACGCTTCACTCTTTGACAACTGCGTGTTCTTGAAACAGTAAATGTGCGAGAAATATCCGTCGAGTTCGGCGCGTGCCAAGGCTCCACGAATTTGACTCTCGTCAGAGATAGCGGCACTGGTTGCCAGTACAATCCGTCGGCCGCTGGAATGAAGATACTCGAGCACATCAGCAATGCCTTCAACGACTTCAATTGTCTGCCACTCAACCATCGGCACCGTCGAGGTAGGATCGTCGCGCATGATGGTATCACCCCAATCGAACAAGATGATTGGGTAACGAAGCGGCTTTTCTACCATTCGCTTGCGATCCTTTTCAATGTTGAATACAATATTCTTTAACGCACCGTCCCGAAGGTTTCTCTGAAAGACCGTGTTGAGCCACTCAAACCTTCGGGACGTTTTGCGTAAGGTGAGTAAATAAGTTGGGGAATTTTACCGCGAGAAAAGAAAAAGACTGGCATTCCGCCAGCCGCCAGCCATATTTCCCTATTTGCTCACGCCGCCGTCACCTGCACTTGCATGCAGGTGCAAGTGTTGCGCAGCACGCGAAGCGTGTGGGACCCCGGCGGGGATAATATTTGAGCGCCGTCTCGCAATGACATAGGATGTGATTACGTCATTGATGCGCCTGTACGGTCAGTATGGGGACCTCAAAGATTCAGAAAACAAGAAGCTCAAGGAATAAGAGGAGCGACCACCACACGAAAACCGACGAAGTCGAGAAAGCTGGGGTCGCCTCTGTAGCGGGACGCCGAGCGCGCAAGTTGATCAGTGCCGATGAACGAGCCACCACGCTGAACATGATCGCCGGAAACATTTTCAGCCTCTCGACTATCCTCTGCCTCATAAGGGTAATTCTTAAATAAAGAATGTGTCCATTCCCAGACGTTGCCAACCATGTCAGCCGCGCCGTAAGGGCTATCACCCTGCGGCGAATATGCTCCAACGGGAGTGGTATCATTTTTGCCATCTTCATATATGTTGCACTTATTTTTGTCAAAGATGTTGCCCCATGGGTAGATTAATCCATCGGTGCCGCGCGCGGCTTTTTCCCACTCAGCTTCGGTGGGCAGGCGCAAAACCACACCTGAAGGCAATTCGTTACTTCGCAAATCATTCAACCACTGGCAATATGCCATTGCATCATTCCACGACACATTCACTACAGGATGATCGCCTTTCTTTTCCCAGCCACTCACAGGGTGTATTAATCCTTTTGCATTCACGTACGCGGCGTACTGTGCATTTGTGACGGGAAATCGTGCCATGAAATAATCATAGGGAATGTCAACCGTATGCTGCGGCTTTTCATCATCTGGCGGTTCGTCTTCATTGCTGCTACCCATCATAAATTTCCCCGCAGGTACTTCAATAAATTCCATCTCGCCAAAGGTATAAATTGCATGGCCGCCAGGTGCGAATTTTATTATTGATAGATGCTTAACTGCCTGGGTGATTTCGCGTTTCGATTCGACTTCCGACCCTTCCTGAATAGTTTTTACAGGCACAGGCTTTGATTGGGCTGTCTCTGTCACGATACCCAGCGCCTGCGCGCGCAGTTCCAGACCGCGTCGCAGGCGGACATAAGCCAATTCACGGCTTTCGGGCGGGAAGTAATCAACGCTTTCAATAGGCCGCAATCCGCGTGGCCGTTCGCAATCGTCCAAGCGCAGGGGCAGAATGAAAATTGTTCCCTCCGGCTTTTCCAGCGCAATATCCAACACAAAACGTAACTCTTTCTGAACATACCCTTCCTTGGACACCGAGCCAGTGGAAAGAGTCACAATTACAGCATCCGAGTTGTCCAAGGCCTTGTCAATTTCATAGTCCCAATCTTGACCTGGGAGAAGTTTTTCCTCATCCAGCCAAATATCCATCCAGCCTTCAGCACTGAGCTTTTGATATAGCTCGCGCACGGTGGGTTTGTCACTGGAGGAGTGGCATAGAAAAATGCGTAGGGGTCGGGAAGCAGAGTCAGGCATCGGCTTATTCCCAAGAGGATAATTATTTAATTATACAGCTAATCATCGGTGGAAGTTTGTTTTACCGCTTCAACAACTTCTTTCACATTAGCTTCCGGCGTAAATATTGCCTTCAGTCTTACCTGACCCTCTCAGTTCTGCTTATGAACAACTTCCTCTTGTTATAAATTTTCGGCGCGCTAAGTGCTCAAGCCGCCGTCTGCGCAGCACGCGAAGCCGTGTGGAACCCCGGCGGCGATTGCCTGATTACATCTACGCCGGGGACGGCGTAGAGAGCGTATACTATCTTAAGCGATACACTCGCGCTTCATAAGGACGAAGCGCGATTTCATGGATATCCTCATTTGAATCCACCTCATAGTTATTGATCAACAATTCCATGCTCGAAAAGACGGTATTTTCAGGCAGGTGAAATACTGACGAGTTCTTGCTAAAGTTCAATATAACGATGAGGCGCTCTTCCTTCAAAGTTCGGGTAAAGGCATAGATCTCTTCATGAGAATCCAAAATTAAGTCATAAGTACCGTAGACAATGACCGGATTTTCTTTGCGCAGTTGGATCAGCTTTTTATAATAATGAAAAATGGAATTCGAGTCTGCCAGGGCAGCGGCAACATTAATCTCTTTGTAGTTGGGGTTGACCTTTATCCACGGAGTGCCTGTGGTAAAGCCTGCCCGCTCACTGGCATCCCATTGCATCGGCGTTCGAGCGTTATCGCGGCTTTTCGCATGGACAATCTTCAGAGTTTCCTTTGGATCGGCTCCTTTTTCTTCTACAGCTTCCTTATACAAATTAAGTGTTGCCACATCACGGTAGTCCTCAATGGATCCAAAAGCAACATTCGTCATTCCAATCTCATCCCCTTGATACACATAAGGCGTACCCTGTAACATGTGGATGAAAGTAGCCAGCATTTTGGCAGACTCAACTCGATACTGGCCATCATCTCCAAAACGGGAGACAGACCGGGGCTGGTCGTGATTCCCAAGGAAAATACTATTCCAAGCGCGGTTCTCGAGATCCTTTTGCCAGCGCGTCATCACCTCCTTCAGATCCAAAAGATTCAATTGTTTGATTGTTCCGGCTGAATCGGCTCCTGTTTCTGCGTCCAAATCAATGTGTTCAAATTGAAACAGCATCTTCAATGCCCCCGTCTCCTCATTAACGATCTCAATTGCATCCTGGGTAGTTACAAAAGGAGTCTCACCCACGGTGAGAATATCGTAGTGGGAAAGCACCTTTTGTTTCATCTCAGTCAGAAATTCCATCAAGCGCGGTCCATTGACGAAATATCGACCGCCGAATTGATAGCGATCATTGTTCATAACAGGTGCATCCGGCAGCCCCGGTGCTTTGGAGAGCATATTAATGACATCCATCCGAAAGCCGTCAATGCCTTTTTGCAACCACCAATTCATCATCTTATAGACTTCTTCGCGAACTTGCGGGTTTTTCCAATTCAAGTCTGGCTGTTTTTTCGTAAAAAGGCATAGATAATACTCCCCAGTATGTTCGTCGTATTGCCAGGCTGAACCACCAAAAAATGAACGCCAATTATTGGGTTCACTTCCATTTTTTGCAGGGCGCCAGATATAAAAATCACGGTAGGAATTATCTTTTGATTTGCGGGATTCCTTAAACCAGGAATGCTCGTCTGAGGTATGGTTCACCACTAAATCCATCACCAACTTAATTCCGCGCTTGTGCATTTCAGCAAGCAACTCGTCCCAATCTGCCAGGGTTCCAAATTCATCCATGATATCCTGATAGTCACTGACATCATAACCATTATCCGCATTGGGTGATTTGTAAACGGGACAAAGCCAAATGACATATTATTGATACTCTAGCCGCCATGTCCCTCATACTTAACTCGCACGCTGTAAAACTCCTTGTGTTTCCCAGCCTTTACCTTTCGATACATACAAAAGTGTTCCATCTGAAAGCAATTCTAAAGACTCAATGTTAGCTTTTGCACAGTCGCCTTGCAGGTTTTCGGCCCGTAGTATGAGGGTTTCATCACTAATACTTATGACTCGAAATATCCCCGAACATGGAATCATAGGGATGTCGAATATCCCCAGCGTGGATCCGATTTCAAAAGGCTGGAGAACAGACAGCGTAATTTTCATATCCCAGCCATTGCTGTTATGAGCTGTGCCGGTCCAAACACCCAAGAGGGAATCTGTTTTCACTTTGCGCCTCCTTTTTCGAATTGACCATCAGCTTTAGATTGCTGGCATAGTTTTAGAACTTGGAAATCTTTAACTACTTTGTTTATTTGGGTTTGGTTACATCCAGCCAATGGATATAACAAACTGTAGCCGAAGCAATCGCAATGGGCACAAGCAGAAAGAACAATGCTTCCTCAACAGGGAAATTGATCACTTGCCAACCCAGGATCCGGTCACTCGAAAAGAACCAATTGTGCCAGGCTTCAGCGAAGGGATCGGTGGCACACAGGTAAATAAATACGACAAGCGCAGCTATTCCAATGACTCTCAGATTCTCGCGGAGAAACCGAAAATTCGTCGTCCACATGACTCCAATTGGGATGAGACAAAACGCAAGCACATAAACGAGATATGTATAATGCCCAAACATTATTTCTTAACCCCATACCGTTCCCATAGCAGAACTGTCACACTGGAGGAGAGGAGTGCGACGAAGGTGATATAAACATACTCTTCAATCGGCAGTCCTAATAGCCACACTCCCAGGATGTGCGGTTCGGAAAAATACCATATATGGTTATTGACAGACAAAATATCCCATGGCACGGCTATTGCCAAACAGCCTATCGTAGTCAACGCAAGCACCAATTTGTATTTCATCAAGGATTGGAATTTGAATATCCATATCAGAGCAAGAGGCGGGGTCGAAAAAAGTAATAGCCAAAGAGGATAGGAATGCATCATTTCCTATTTCAGAATTGCATTGAGATAATCCAAAAACGGTTTCATGGCTGTGAATGTCTTGATCACATGTGTGCTGAATTTAGGTGACAAGACTGTTTCATCGGACACATGATGAACGACCACCACTTGTTTGAAGCGCAGCAATTCAATTTCCGGATGCTCACGTGAATAGCCTTGAGGCACAGTTTTTACTTTTTCACCCTCCGGCATCCCAAAATATTTTTTGAACTCTTTATCGTTGATAATAGCCTTGAAAGAAGCTGCCTCCTGGTGGATCGCCTCTCGAAACTTGGCAAGCTGGTCCGAGGTTGGCATGTATAATCCCCCGGCGATCAGGCTGTTATCGTGAGGCTGAAGGTGGAGATGGTAGCCCAGACTGGATGACTTTTTTCCACCTGGCGTAATAGAGGCACTCATATTTGTTTTGTAAGGAGATTTGTCTTTCGAGAACCGGACATCGCGATAGATTCGCATAACACAATCTTTGGCGGTAATGCCTCCCAGATCCTCAATCCTTCCATACTCGCTAATCAACTGATCTACGAAGCTTTCGAAGCTCGTCCTGGCAACCTCATACGCGGTGCGGTTCTCGTCGAACCAGGCTTTGTTATTATGTTTCTCAAGATCGTTGAGGAAATCAAACACTGGTTTTAAATCAATTTCATTCATGTTTTAATCTCTTGGGGTTTAGGGCTGAGAACGTTACTATTAAAATCGTCTTCTGAAAACAATCTAAGCTAAGATATTGCTTAAAGATCTGTCATAACGGCAACTTTATTTTAGCACTAATCTTGGTTGTAGACTCCACAGACACTTTTATACTTCCTTGGGTACTATTTGAAAGGCATAACCTTTTCTTCTTCAGTACCTCAACACCCACATTCTTAATAAAGAACAGTAATTTTGCAATTTCGAGAAATCTAAATCGCTTCAAAAAGCGTATAATTTAGTAGAGAAATATATTTCGAATGGGGATAGTGTCCAAACTCGACAGCACACAGTCATTCTTCACTCCCTTCGTCGATCTTTCGCTGCACCAGGACTGCGGCCCAAGATGACAAATCCTATATCTCTGAAACTGGACACTCCGCGAATTGGATTGTAGACGAAAGGAGATTCAGATGATTCAGATAAACAGACAAAAGTTCGGTTCAGTTTTCATGCTCGTATTTGTCGGCGTGTTCATGTTCGCGCTGGTGGCAAGCAGCGCAGTCCCAGCTCTAGCACAGCCGCTCGCGGCCCAGAAATCTACCAGGCTGGCGTATCATGATGAATGGCGCAAGCTCTGGGAAGACCATATCACCTGGACGCGGGTTGTGATCATTAGTATTTTGGATGGGCTCCCAGGCACGGATGCCTACATTGGTCGCTTGCTCCAGAATTATGAGGATATGGAGGATGCGCTCAAGCCGTACTACGGAGCTGAGGCTGAGGTGCTTGGCGACCTGATCAAGGATCACCTGGTGATTGCCGCAGAACTACTCACTGCTCTAAAGAATGGACAGCCTACTGACCAACTCATCGCAAGCTGGTACGCCAACGCCCATGATATC
>WNFX01007150.1_pt1 | contig 15830 bp, 17 predicted proteins | sample 5400111 | NCBI WGS metagenome assembly WNFX01 (sample SAMN13153363, study PRJNA577476) | soil metagenome | isolation source: 40 cm soil or saprolite under grassland replicate 1 | place: USA:California | collected 2016-06-15 | reverse complement strand
ATAGGTCTAAATGACTCCATGAAAGCCAAAAAGGCGTTATGGCATTCGGGACACACATGTGTCTGTTCATGTTCTAACCAAACCATCTCATCATGTTCTGCGTCTTGGTTGCAGGAAGGACATTTTATCTTGTCTTTATCTGATTTGTTTTTGGTTTTGCGATGGCTACTATTTTGCATTTTCTTAACCCATTTTCACGCTAGCTTCTGGCTTGCGTGGAATTAACCTCTACTAACGTATTATCGTTGTCTATTATTTGACTCACTCGCTCCACTAACTCTTCATTAGTGACCGGCTTTCTTATAAAACAATTAGTATCCACTGCAGAAAATATATCCCGAAAGGCTCCATAATGGACTTCGCCAGCCGTAAGAAAACATATTTTGACTTTCTTAGCCTTCTTCTTTAATTCTCGATATAGTTGAAATCCATTTATTCTTGGCATTTTGATATTCAAGATCACTAGAGCATATGAATTAATTTTAAAGTTTTCAATTGCATAAAAAGGATCCTCATAAGATTCAACGTTAAATCCGCTTTCTTTCAAAACTGCTTCTGTTGCTATGCTAACATCCTTTTCATCATCTACCAGTAGGATTCTTTTTCGAGTTTCCATTATTAATAACCATGTTTTATTTTTTTGCTATTTCTTATGCGGTTTTTGTCGTCGTTGTTGGCTTTGCTATTTTTCATTTTCTGCTGTTCAAATGTGAGAAACGTAGAATGTGAGTATCCGTTATATCGAATATGTGGCGTCAATTGAACAATTGAATACATTTGTTTCATACTTAGGATAATCTAAAACCTTACTATTAAGGGTATTCATGACTGAGTATATAGGCTTACATCAATCTATGTCATAGACTTTCATTACCACGATTTTGTCAATTTATTAGGACTTTTTGCATTAAATATCATAATAGTAGATGATGAATTCCGCATTGATTTACTATTCAAGACAGTTAATGGTATCAGGACCCACAGATAACGCTACAACGTTTCAAAGTAAATTATTTTGATTTGTTAATATTAGACATAAAAAATGCCTAAAATGAATGGACTCAAGTTATAGAGAATTGGAGAAAAGAGATAGAAGGATCAAGGTTTGCTTTCTAACAGCCCTTCAGCGAAATGGAGGATTACGATGAGCTCAGAAAGGATGTTTTCCAAAAGAAGGTACAAGATATTTTTTTCAAAAAGCGATTCAACCTGAAGAGATACTAGAACGTGTAAATAGTATTATAGCATCGGATCTAACCTAGAGTGGTACATTTTGCATATTACAAGTTATTGAAAAATTGTAGACGTGTTTAGTACATTCTTTGAACAGATTGCAATATCCGCGTCATCTCTATTTATTCAGCTTACCCAAAATAGCACAATTCGTCGCTTTATGTGTATAAATCAAAAAAAAAGGATGTAGTTTGAAGGATTCTCAAATATTACATGAAATTTACGGTTGTCATTATAGTCCTTCTTTAAAGGCGATTGCAACGCAGATGGATCGGGTACGATAACTCCAGATCAACACCTATCATGTGCTGTCAAGAAAGTATGTCCCGTTTGTGTAGGATATTTCCAGAAACTGATACAAGGGCACAGATACCCAGGTCTAACGAATACTGTAACTGATGGGAGATCCCCTATACTTGAAGAGCTACGCAACCTGCTTTTTCTTGACGGAATAAATGTATGTGTTTACAAAATCTTACCCAGCTGCTGCCAAACGACCCCGTAAAAGTTAGATAATAGACTGTCTAATCGCTGCAGGTGTAATCGATAGAGTAGAGATTATGCGCTAAGCATATGCCCCCTTTTTTTCTTTGACGTAGGTGAAGGCGTTATGGATTGAATTAATTGGAAACAATCATTCCAAATTTGAGTTTTTAGGTGAAGTAGACGCTGGAGTCATTCTTTAACTTTATGTTAGATGGTTGAAAATACCAATTACTAATAATCTATCTTCCCTATTGTTTAGTTGATTGCATCCAAGAAATCTGATCCTGTAAAGTCAATTCAATCCCTAAAACTCTAAATTGGAAACCTAAACTAGTATCACTTTTTAAGAAACCGTGAAGATGAATACATTACAAATTAATGATATATAGGCAAGTTGGAGGAAAAACATTTTCTAAAATACATGTAGCCATACATGAAGCAGGAGCATCTACTACCTACACAGTAACAGATTATGCGATAAAAATTCCTCAAGACTATGACGCACACTTAGTTATTCTTCATGTCATACGAACGGAAGTTAATTTGCATGATGTAAAGATTTCAAGGCACGTAATGGAGATGAGGAAACAGGTACAAGCTTATTTTAGCAAAATAGCAGAAAAAATACATGAAGATAGCTTTAAAGAAAATATTCGAAGAATAAGAACAGAAATTATTGCTTCAGACAGAATTGCTAATGCTATTATAAGCTATGCTAAGGATAAACATATAGAACTAATTATCATTGGAACTAGAAATAGGTCTAAACTCAAGAGTATATTGCTTGGAAGCGTTGCAACAGACGTTGTCAAATATGCTCGTTGCCCAGTGTTAACTGTAAAGTAGAATACTGCATTTGCTTGGTAGGTCTTCTGTATTATGGTAATTCGATTGATTAACTACCCTACTGCTTCTAACTTTTTAGCTGCTTTTTCGTTCTTATACTTTTCAAAATTATAGGCTGGAATAACCTGAACTATGTCATTATTAGTATCCAGCTTAGTACACATAAGCATGAGGATGGTTTCTCGTAATTCCAGATATTAGGATCATAACCATCATGAACCTATTCAACTCCAGGCGGAAGTATCATCCTTTTATCCTTTGATAGAATAAGCAACATTTTTTGCCGGTAACTCCTACCGCTTGAGTTCTTTGCTGTTGCAGTTGTTTCAAGTCTCCAAGCTCCTAGTGGTATCTTGGTGCTCTTTTTGAATCTGTTTTCAACTCTCATCCTCTTGAGTACATTGAATATCTGATGGCTCAATATTCTCGTAGCTGGTTGATTGATTATTACTACTGTCCTTTCCTTCTTTAAGTAGATCTTTGTCTTTTACTGGAGCGATACCATATTATGCTGAAGAACTCGTCCATTGTTTACAAATTTATTGTCCTCTTTAGATTGTGATACTTGATGATTCCAGGGATAACTTTTGACTGTTCTGTGAATTTGTCATTATTATTGGCTGAAGTAAATCATCATCATGTATGCTAGGTTTTTTGGTATTACCGGTAACTTTTAAGACAATAAGATATAAGAAAATAGTGCATAGCAACTCATTATTGACTTAAGGTATTAGAGTAAACAAATCACTCATCCTAAGAAAATACGACTGCATTGTAATCAAACCAAACGAATGACTAAAGGAATTGAAGAGAGGGTAATGAAACATTAGTAAAACATGGATTTTCGTGGCTATCACGTGGAAAAGGTAGTTGCTGAATTAAAGGTAAAACTTGATAATGATTTGCCCTCCATTTTACTAGCCTATCTGTTTGCAATTAGAGTCTTCCTAAACAGCTCTTAGTAGGATATTTAAGTTTCCTGGAATATCTTGCTTTGTCAATTCTTCAAACGGCCTTTTGACCTAGTTCGATGGCCATATCAAGATCTTTACTTCCTTAGTCGACTCGTTAATGTTCATTTCGTTCTGTTATGTTTTGATATATTCGCAAATAGTGATGGCATTTTCTGAAATTGTCAGCGCTACTTTCTTAAGTGGTTTGTTAAAATGGTGTTTCGATTTGTAGTATGCAATGGCGTCTATCTTTCTTTCTAAGTCAGGTTGCTGCTCGTCTTCAGTATTACAATCTATTCAAGCTATCTAGTCTACCTTAGAGTCTCTAAGTATAGCGCGGGGAGTGGGATTCGAACCCACGAGTTCTTTCGAACATGGGATTAGCAATCCCACGCCCTACCAGGCTAGGCGACCCCCGCCCCAACGGGACAAGATGGTATTGGAATATATTAATGGTAGGTGAGTCAGACGACTGGCCTAACTGTGCAATTGTAGTTCAAAGATTGGAAGTTATTGGCCTCTTAATTAAAAAGATTATAAAATGGGCGGGCTTGTTTATACTATCTTTGAATCTTAGAGAATCGAATGACGTCTTTCGAAGGGCCATAATTAGGACCTTTTTTGAACCAGAATTAATTAAAATGGATTATCATAAATCATCTGCTAAACATCCCCTCATCAAGGATGATGGTCTAGCAGTCGAGAATGTATTGCACCTTTTTTTCGATGTTGTCACTGGAAATGATTATCCTGATGGTGACGAATGGTTCAGTGTAGAGTACCTTATCCCTCATAATCTAAAATTACCTGACAGCCTCAAAGGCCCAGACTATTTTACAACTATTACTTTATCTGAAGGAAAATATTTCTGGAGACATAGAGAGTTAATCCGCTTTAAGTATGGCAAATCAAAAAAACTTACAGAGGCTTTGGAATTTATCAACAAAAGATATCGCGAGTTAATTAAAGCTTTAGAAGATTCTTCTGTTGCTAATCATTTAAAGTGATCATCACAGTATTCTCCACTGATTATCAATAAAGCGATAACGTTCTAAACTACTATATGATTTTGCGATCAATGGTAACCATTTGAAAGAAAGCTCGTCATAGGAGTACTCGACTTCTTCTATGTTACGTGGCATTTGTAAGATTTGTGGTGGAATGATATCTACCAAATATTCGATCTTCTCAAGACCCATTTCAAAGGATCTACTATTCTTGTTTAAAAGAGAAAATATTAAACGGCATTTAGAACACGTACTTATTCCACAAAAGCATAGGAATACCTTGATACCTTTCCGGCCTCGTCGTCTCTTCATTTCTTTTATTAGAGCCTTAATTTTGAACCATCGTTGCATCGTGAGTGTTTGAAAAAAAATTTCGTCGTAGGGAATAGGAAATTCAATGTTTATCATGCTAACATAGCTACTATCCTCTATAGGGCGCTGCTCTTCTTCAACCGATCCGAAAACTCCTTTTAGAGTACCGTAGATGATCTCTGTCTCAAAAAGAGCTACGCCGTAGTAAGTTAGCCTCGCTACTTGATTTTTAGCCAAGTTGAAGCAGACCAACAGTATTTGAAAGCGGTTATAAGATACGCTTCAGTATTTTATGTAACTCGATCCCGATTAGTTCTGAAACTCTTTTTTCATCTCTCTCTTCTCTATGCCGAGTACGTTCCTCTTTGTTTAATCTAGAGTAACGATACGACTTAACTTCATACAGATTCCCGTTCTTTATACTCTGTCTCAGCCGTTTACAATCTCCTTTTGATAGCAATTTTGCACAGAGTGGACAATACACTAGTCTATGTATCTTATTCTTTGATTCTAGGATGTGCCCGTTATTATCTTTGAACCACGTCATGTTAGTAGGTAATTCCGTTTCTATTAATACACTCTACTTTAAAAAGCGTTCTCGTGTTTGGTTTACGAATATGACGGCTTAAATTACATTTCTTTCATATGAAAGCCAAAATAGAAATGAAAGGTTGTATTGACGTCCGGCTACTAAAACAAAGGAAACTTAAAGTATCATTGCAAGATGAGATCGGACCAAGCGGCACCAAATGTATCACCACTCATTGTTGCCACTAATGAAACCTTGGAGAAGCAGAAACCACCTGACTAATTGTTTCAAAGTCAAAAAATGCTTTTCATGGCGTGAAGTTTTTGCAACGACCGCAAGAACGGTCAGTAGGGCATAAAAAAAACACTGGTGATGAATGGTATTAATTACCATTAGTTACCAAAGTTTATATTATAGCAAACTCATATAACAAAAGAAGAGATAATGGTAGACAATAAATCAAAGGATGACAATTCCGTCAGGACGGCCGATACCCAGGACATATACGACACGGTGAAGAATAACTTTCTTAGATCGATAGATGAAATCGTGAAAGTTCAACCCCAATATTCACATTCAATCTCCAATCTGCAATTGGATTATATCCAGACGATCAAGAATACGATCCAAACAGCAATATCTGCGCAAAAGCAACTAATAAGCGGCCTAAATATACAGCTGGCAGCACCTTATACTGAGCAATTCACTAAACAATCAAACGAGATTACAAATAATGCAATACGAGCAGTGGCAATAAACAACGAACTTATTATCAATGCATTAGAGGCTGCAAGAGAAAACCTTAAAATCTATAATAGAACAGTCGATTCAGTAACGGAGTTTAACACTAACGTCGGTAAAGCCTGGACTTCGTTATTTTCTGTACAGCAGCAGTTCTTCAGGCACTAAACTTTTTTTATTTTCCTCTATTATCAGCCACTAGCTGGACTGAATGGGCTTCCATGAATTAGAGAGATTATAATGATTGTTCTTCTCATTAGTTTTAGGCAATCATCTGCGCGATACAATTCCAATACATACATAAATCTATGACACATGTAGAATAACGATGAAAAAAGAATTTATCGTTTCAAGGATTGAAGCATCACAAGACAGTAGTCCCTACGTTTACATTACGTTTACTGATCCATCTGACTACAAAGCAGGTGAAAGGTCGCAAACTCCTTTCGGATCGAACGCAGTAGCATTTTCATCGCCAGAGGACCTTATGAAGAATATGCCAAAAATCATCTCTGGAATGGTAGGCGGCGGAGGTGCAACCGGTACACCCACTTTGAAAATGAGCATGAGAGAGTACCAGGATATGAGTATCAAAGTTGGCGATAAAGTTACTGTTGAGATTAAAAAATCAGAGACCAGCGGAATATGATGAAGCTGAAGGGATGATTATACCTTTTGATCCCTTGACTGATAGCGTCGTAGTTTCCAACATACGCAACCCAATCAGCTAGTTTTAATTCTCAATAACTTGAGTAGATGATAAGTCAAACTTTTCCATAGTTAAATGTCCTGTTTCATGTTTGTGCATCTCTACATCGGAATGAAAAATAAAGTCAAATTTGCAGTTATCGCATACCCAGATCATTTTCAAATCCTCATCGTGCATAGGGGAATCCTATGCTTTTGTCTAGAATTTAAGAGCTAAGTAGGTATCTATTATATGTTTTATCAGGTAAACTATAGAATAACTAGTTTAATACCCCCAACACTGGATATATCGCGCTTATTATGTAACATTCATACTTGTAGGCAAATTTGCATGGAAATGAATCGGAATTTTAAGTCCTGGTTACAAGAGTTCTGTAAATATCTAGTAGGTTAACCTACGTATGTCAAAGCATCCTATTGCAGACAGTACAAAACTCTAACTCACTTGTCCCCTCGAGAAGGACTTGACTGACGATCTAGCTTCTTAATGTTAACATTAACAAATCATCTTGCAGATGGAATTATTCCTCTTGCCAAGTATAATAGACATTGAAAAAAAGTTTTCCTTTCTTCAGAATAGATGATCACGCCGCCTGGGCTTGTGATAAATCAAGTGTAATCTTGTTATCTTGTCCAGGCTGTATGTTCTGTACGTTCTTGCAAATTTGGGCGTTCGATGGTAAAATTGTAGCACATACGCGTACTTCTGCAGTTAGATTTATGGTTGCAGGGATTATAATCGAAATTTCCTGATTGTCGTTCTTGACATCAATATTCGAAGCAACGCCAATATTATTGACAGAAATATTTACTGCACCATTTATAGCATTCCCATGAGTTAATTTGACTTTTAATATTGTGGAATTGCTTTCCTGCGCAACAACTGTTTGTATATTGGCGATCCCGAAGCTAGATAAGGCTAGAATAACTAGAAATGCATTAATGATCCATTGATTCTTCGCTATTTTTTTCATAATATGAATTGTTTGTATGATATGACATTTAAGAACATGGAACTAATTTTTTATACAGTACGGCAACTTTTCCTTTACAGTTTATAGATGATTGTCCTGAACGACGACATCGTTTTTGACCAATTTGTAGGTTATTCTAAGTATCACTCCTATTTGAAATTGTTCTCATGAAGTGACGCATCATCGTAAAATTGAGGGTTTTTATAGAGTAGATGTATTCTAGAAAATATCATGTCATCCCTATGAATCACTCAAAGATAATAAATATAGGAATGATAACTAATATACTTTCACTTGCATTTACATGCAGCCATACTCTATCCAAGATCAAGATACAATTTAGTCTAATTTCTTTAAATAAAAAAATTCGCCCTGATTAAAAAGAAATTCCATGGATTTTCACATCTTAAATAACGATAATCTTAAAATCCGATTTGCAGTAGGTGGCTCAAAAGGTGAGATCGTATTATTGATTCATGGTTTAGGCGGATCAATAGAAAGCTGGGTAAACAATATTGATACACTTTCAAAGGAATTCAAAGTCATTGCCCTCGATCTGCCAGGCTTTGGTCTCAGTGATAAGCCTATCATTGATTATACTATTCCCTTCTACACGAACTGCATTACAAAATTCTTGAGAATTTTAATTAGAACACGTCATGTGTCTATTGTAGGTGCATCTCTTGGAGGTCAGATTGCTGCAGAAATTACGCTAAGGCACCCTGAGCTTGTTTCTAAGCTAGTTCTTATAAGCCCTGCAGGCGCACTTCCGAAATCATTCAAAGGTACGCCCTCCTTATACAAATACGTCTCTATTCTAAGGGCTGATTCTGTTCTAGAAACAAAAAAAGCCTTATCAGCTGTCGACAGGCATAACAAAGTAATCGATGACAAGCATGTAGAGATATCTTATCACAGATTGTCGTTACCAGGCGCTAAGCACGCTTTTGCCTCTGCTCTTAGAGGTAGTAGCAAAGCAGCTAGATTAGATAAGAGGTTGGACAGAATTAAAGCTAAGATGCTGTTAATTTGGGGTAAGGACGATCAGATTATTCCTGTCAAATTCACTGAACCGTTTGTGAACCTAAGAAATTGCAGGATAATTCTCATTGAAAATTCTGGTCATCAGTTATATTTTACCCATCATGTTCTCTTTAATAAATATGTGTCAGATTTCATAAAAGAGAGTACAGCAATATAAATAAAAATCATAAGAATTACCTCAGCACCTAATTTTCGTTTTTAAGAATAGGAGGAACTAGACTTTCCGACAATTCTAAACGCTTCAAATTAATTTCTGATTCAAAAGTAAAACGGTGAATAAGAAGCTCCTACGCGCCATCAATATCTTGACTGATTTGAACACTTTATTGTCATAGTACTAGCTTCAAGCGGCAAGGATCTGCGGTCTATTTATGGAGATTACGATCAAGAATGACCTGTTGTTATTCTCGCAATACCTCAACCTAATGATCAATCTATAGAAAGTATGAGATAATTCGATATTGATCACTGGAAGTCATCATGAAATATGATGCGTCATAAAAAGGAATGAGTTGAAACTTTAGCGACGATATTGTTAACCTTTCAGATATTTTTGATACATAGAGATAGCCATCTCTTGACGAACTGATTGAACTGACCCAGGACGAAGTGTCCTTATCTTCTTGATAGCAACGTCAGCTGTCAAATCCTCTACTTTTACTAGGTACGCACCTAGCACTGTGCCTGTTCTGCCCTTGCCAGCTGCACAATGTACCATAACTGGTTTTCCATTCTCTATCTGTAGTTGAATATGCCTAACTACATTGTCCAGCTCTTCGAGCGTGGGGACACCATAGTCTTCTACATTCAAATGAAAGTAATCGATATCATTAGCAACATTGTCATTAAACCATTTTGATGGTAGTGGCAACTCTCTCACTGTAACGATAGATTTGACTCCATGGCTAACCACCCACAAGAATTGTGAAGATGTGACAGGCATACCGCTTCCCGCTAATTTCCCTTCTATAATCCAGCTAAAATTGGTAGGGCTAGTTGCTAAGCGTCCATGAATCCATCTAAAGCCATTGCCGACTAGGGTCATTTATGCTCTGCCTAATGTATAATTAAATCGGAATATATTGATGATTCGAATTCTTAATCTGGCCAGCCCATTGGAAAATGTAAGCTTCTTGAAATTGAATCGTTAAATGTGTTATTGTTATAGTTTATAATGGTACACTTTTTTGGCCGGTTTATTGGATCTTTTTGTTTATCCCTCCAAGTAACCGAGTGATTTTGGGACTGAGGCCCCAGAATGTATTGAGTCGCGACCTTCATTACTTGACGGATTATTTTTTTACACTATTTCGGTTTTAATAAGTTTATGTCAGCATCAGATACTACAAGGACTTTGTGGCTTTTGCCATGTTTTGTGAATAATTTTTCTAAAGCCTCGGCCATGTTCTTGTAGGTCTTAAAACCGAGCTTAGTTTTCAAAAAGTACTCAGGCAACGTCGATAAAATTCCGAGGTCGTATTTTTGTCGTAATTCATTCATATAAAGAAGATGCTCAAGACCATTTGCATAAAAGGAGTTTCCTTGGAGTTCTTCCAACTTTAACCGTCCTTCGACAAACATCTTAATCGCGCCTGGGCCTATACCGTTCAGACTTTCTGCTAATAATATGATAGATCCATTTTCTTTGACGATAGGGTATGAATTCCATAGCGAATTCAGAGTGGCTGTGAGAGTTGATTGCCCCTCTATCTCACTACTTGGACTAATGATTGCAGACTTACATTTCTCTAATTCAATTTGAGTGCCAGAAGTTAAGTGTGCAATTGCATCTTCAAATGCTTCAGTGATGCTTCCATAGGAAATTGATGCTATACCAGCTGAATTCGCTACTACTTCGATTGATCTCACAGAGACATTTTCCATAGCAGAATATGCAATTTTCAGCGGCTGCGTTCTAACTCCTCCATGAGGTAGATCGTCATTTCGTGCAGTAAATGCGTCTAGCATTGGTTCAGGCATAAAATTACGCAACAAAATAGTGGGAGTTCCACTGAATCCAAATAATGGGTCGTAGCCAGTCCTACAAAGGAAAATAGTGCTTTCAAATTTTTTGATCCTTTCGTACAATGACTTATATTCAAGCCTGTTTAGTAAAACTGAGCTATCAATTAGATTATTTCGTAATGCCTCGTACAGATCAGGAAGTACATCCACGGTCGTATCCTTGAATCCTTTAACGCTGGCCGATTCAGCAAGTAATCTAACAATGGTGGCAACCGATTTCGATCCCGATAGAGCCACAAGAAGCGTATTATCAGTTAATGCTACATTGCTTAGTGTCAATTTGATTTCTTCGTCTGACAGCGACTGCATGTTAGAGGAGATCTGAGTGAGCAAGTTCTCGTATTTGATATCCAATACTACATCTGTTGTACCGTATCGAAGCCAGATCTCAGGCATATCTAAAAATTAATGAACAGTTCAAATAAATCTATTCCATAATATTCTACATTGAACTACTGATTTTGCTTCAGAAGTTGCTTGGTTACTACATAAGAGCAATACCTTGCAATTTGGTATATTCAAAGTCCACAGTGGCAAGGAGAGCACTTACTACATCGACATTCGAATCTTGCAGAGCTTTCCTGAATATTTCAAGCTTGCATTACGTGTGTTAAAGGAAATCATAAAGAATAGCTCGTGCATTTCATCCATTGACCTCGGTTCCGCCTTCAGGATTAGTATTTAGTGCTGCTTTAGCATATGAATTGGAGAAACCCCATACTTATGCGAGGACAGAATCAAAGTCGCATGGCACCAACAAGACGGTCGAAGGGTACCTTCAGTCTGGATCAGAAGTATTGTTATTAGACGACGTTGTATAAATTGGAGTTTCAATCAGCAAGGCTGCAGATATTATCAGTGCCAATGGTGATATTATGCATAACTTCGTCGCTACAATAAATAGGGAAGAACGGGGCAGAAGCGATGCTGAATTGAATGAATATTTGCTCAATTCGTAGAAATTCATCTGAAGGGACTAGTAAATGACAATAGCATGGATTCACTAGTGATATGGATTAGATGGCGGGCTTGAGCCAGATTAGCCTTCATAAATCATTAAGTTCTTCTCCTCTAAGAGCAGATGCAGGTTGTGGACAGCCCTATACACCTCACTTTCCTTTTTAGCACCAGTGCATACAAGCTTGCCGCTAGCAAACAATAGAATTACGGTTTTTGGATCCAGCATTCTGTGAATCAATCCTGGAAATTGTTCCGGTTCATACATGCTCCGCGGAAGAACTCGAGCAGCGAGCTCCAGATGAATCTTTCCGCCTAGGCTTGCGGACGCAACAATATTCTGAATTTCAATTTGAGGTTCATGCTCAATCGGAATACCTCCTCGCTTTAACTTCTGTACAACATTTTTGACTGCCTTAATTGCTTGTTCTTCTGACTTTGCGCCCGTACATACCATCTTACCTGAACTAAAAATTAAGGTGGCTGTTTTTGGAGATTTAAGCCTAAAAACGAGGCCAGGAAATTGATCCGGATGATATTCGACGTCAGGAAATATTTGTGTAACCAGGTTCAAATTTACTGTTTGATTAACTGTTGCAGACGCAACAACGTTCTCGATACTGACTATAGGTTTAGTTTGGGGCATACACTAGTGTGGCTTTATAAATACGAACTATATATACCTGCGTGCCTAAACATTCTAGTAGATTTCACCATAGATCTGAGAGCGTATTTTGTTACTGATTCTTCTGAGATGTCATATCTCCACCAAAATGGCTGTATCCGTCCTTTTTGGGCTCAGATAGCCTACATTTTTGTACTTTAATAATAAGATCTATTCCATCGTAGACAGTTAGAGCTTCAGTCACTTTATGAATTCAATTCCAACTTTACTTTTTTAGCTAGCTCACTCATTTCAATAGGTTTTTTTATGAAACAATCTATCTCTAAGGTTGGAAATACTTCTTTTAATGCTTGATAATACACTTCGAAGGCTGTAATAAAGCATACTTTAACGCTCTTGTCAACCTTTTGAACTTCTCTATACAGTTCAAATCCATTCATTTTCGGCATTCTGACGTCAAGTAGGAGAAGATGATACGTATTGGGCTTGAATTCTGATAGAGCTAGGGAAGGGTCGTTATACACGTCTACACTAAACTCTGGCCCTTCAAGGCCACGTTTAAAGGCCAAAGTAATATCATGATCATCATCTACAATTAGAATGCGCTTCATCAAAATCACTAAAACCTTATACTTTCATAATTTCTGGCTATCTTTTTGACGGAAATATATGTACATAATTCCACAATTCTTGCTGAGTTAATGATCCTGACTAAGCTCATTCCTTTTACGTGGATAAATCTGGTTATCTATAAGAGAGCCAGAGTAGAGGATTCAAGTAATGCCCTTTTCCTGGTATGTTCAAGACATACAATTTTGCTACTATGATTGACTTGGTTCTATCTTTCATTATATCCACCTCTACGGTAGTTGTTCTGATTGTCTCCATAGCTACGTCTGTGTTGATATCCTGCCCCGTATCCACCTCTACGGTAGTTGTTCTGATTGTCTCCATAGCTACGTCTGTGTTGATATCTTCCGTAGGAATGTGGCTGAGATATGGGTGTTTCAATACCCATTTCTTCATTTAGCTTACGAATTGGCTGTTCTGTCTGTCTCAATATACGTCCAAAATCTTCAAGCCTATCTTGGGAAACTAATGATATGGCTTTACCGCTGCCACCCGCCCTAGCAGTTCTTCCGATTCTGTGAAAGTAAAGCAGGAATTTCTCCTTTTCATGTATGACTAAATAGGATTGATCTATTGTATCAAGGCTCAACTCCTCTTCGTTCAGTCTGATTTCGTGGGAATCTTTCATATGTTCTTGTGCTAATCTCAAAATCTCCCGAGGCATCGTTGCAGAAAATAGACACGTCTGCCTTTCTTCATTTACGTAAAATAGAATGAACTTTATATCATCAATAAAACCCATATCCAACATTCTGTCAGCTTCATCAAGGACTACGAACTTAACGTCATCAAGCTGAATCGAACCTCGCTTAAGGTGATCAATTAGTCGACCTGGGGTCGCAACTACTACTTGGGGTTTCCTTCTTAGTTGTTCGTATTGTAGGTTAATGCTCTGGCCGCCGTAGATGGAGACTGCTCTAATACCGATGTATTTCGCAAACTTTTTGATCTCTGTTGTTACCTGATTTGCTAACTCGCGTGTAGGCACGAGTATCAACGCCTGAATTGGGCCACTCGGTTTTAACCTAGTTAGCATAGGGAGAGAAAAAGCCGCCGTCTTGCCGGTTCCCGTATGTGCCTGGCCTATGACATCTCTACCTTTTAAGACAAAAGGTATAGCTTTCTCCTGAATTGGGAAAGGCATCGTATATCCATTTTCTTCTAATGCTCGAATTATTTCATTATTAAGTCCTAATTCTTCGAATTTTGTTTTCAATTTCACTTCTCACTCTAATATTTACAAAAGCAACGGAAGAAGTGAGAAACAGTTTTTAGGTGCTTGACATATCCGCCGTACTACTCTTGTCTTCTGAGACTACAAGTTACTCAGATATAAGGCATACGGAAATGGAATAATCATAAGGCTATGACAAGTGTTAGCGTTTCAGTGTTTCACTGTTTGGGTGGTTGAATCGGGGAATTAATCATACCAGGAATAGTAAAAATATGTCAGGTGATAGCTCAAGAATATTCTTTAAGTAGCTATCAATTAAGCAAAAATTTAGCCATCTAAACAGTAGAATATTTAAGTTAAGCAGGACAATGTCTTGTAGCCTTTATGCTAAACGAAGAGAATAATCAAAGTCAGAAGAAACTACGTGGCTCTGGCGGGTATGTTTTTGCAAAGGTAACGGACGAGGAACAAAAGAATGGAAACCTAGGGGGCCCTGAACTTTTCCTGGCTGGAATCGGCAGGCTAAGCGAGGATCGGTTTTCGAAGTATTATTGTAATAAGTGCGAAAGTGAATATCAAGGAGCGCCAACAATTCAGTTCGAAAATCCGAACGAGGAGCTGGGAGAAGACGTTGTCCTGATCGAAAAAGGTCAATATATATGCGGTACATGCAATAATATAATAGCACAATATCGTAAGTTTAATGCACACTCCTCAGACCAGAAAGTGCAACAATTCGAAGAGGGTGAGAGATCCTCGATTGATGCAGAAAGAAAACCGGCAGGTACCAACAATGCTGAGAGCGTAACCTCAGCTTCAAGGATCAGCGAAGAATTTTTTCCAATTCGTTCATTAATTGGTATGGCAGCATATGATAACGAAGCTATCTTGGTTGGAAACGTGCATGAAATAGGGCTACGTAAATCGTCTGGAGGAAACATCCAAATCATGGTGAAGATTTCCAATCAAAATAAAAAAGACGATAGTACAAATATTCAGGATAGAGAGGTCAAATGGACTGAAATTTCAAAGATTGGAGACATAGTACTTCTTGGCAACACCAAATCAGATGAAGAGACAAACAGCTCTAGGTCCTCATCTACCACAACGAATCAGTCGAGATTATGTCACTCATGTGGCTACGCAAACCAAGGAAATGCTGTTTTTTGTGAGGAATGTGGGAGCAAGCTTAGCTAGTGTAGGCAGTTAATAGCATCGTTCCTTTTTTCATATCTCAGTCTACAATGGCCGAAGGTTTGTCCACGTCACGAACTGAAGACATTCCTCGAACACAGCTGTACCCGGTTGATTCGCAAAGGATGCAGGGTCAAGCATCTCTACGTAATTTTGAAATTATGCAGTCAATGGAAGTATAACTTTTTAGCCTATGAAGTCGCTTGAACTCAAAGAAAGGTGAGAATCCTAGGGATTTAATCCTAATATGGGATCCAAAATGCTAGTTTATGGATCTGTCAGATTGCTAAGCTTCTGGGCATCGAGTATCAAATGCTCCAAATGTCGATATGAATTTAAATACTCTTTTCCCTTCTCTGAAGTCCTATAGAGAGCGCTACTATGATCAGAGT
>WNFX01003428.1_pt1 | contig 15833 bp, 18 predicted proteins | sample 5400111 | NCBI WGS metagenome assembly WNFX01 (sample SAMN13153363, study PRJNA577476) | soil metagenome | isolation source: 40 cm soil or saprolite under grassland replicate 1 | place: USA:California | collected 2016-06-15 | reverse complement strand
CTTTTTCGAGCGGTTGGGTTATGCGCGCGTGCTGCGTGAAGCCGCGCCGGTGGCGATCCAGCGGACGCAAGAGTTCTCGACCTTGTGCCCCTCGAGTTCGGCCTTCATGCTCAAGCGCTTGCCGATCAAGGATGTCACGTGCAGTACATAGGACGTGCATGGCTCGCGATTCTTGCCCTGTTTCTGATCTTGCCCGTCGCCTGTGCGATCTCGGCCGCTGTTTTGTACGGGCTCGCATGGCCAGCTCATCCCAATGAGGTGTTCACGTGGGCAGCGTTCGATGTCGCCGAGTTCGTTCCGTGGATCTTGGCACTCGCGCTGTTTTCGCTTACTTCCGTTCGTCCATGGCTAAAAGTCGCGGTGGCAGTCCTGTCGTTGCCCTACTCGATGCTGGCGTTTACCGCAGGGGAGCTTGTCGTCGGGTGTGCCCTAGGGAATTGCCTGTGACGACCGTGACCCCAGCGAGCGAATGATAGAGTTCCCTTGAACATCCTCACGGTTAATCTCCTCTTCAGCACCCTGGTGTTCTGGATCGCGGCCAAGATCTATCTAATTCCAAGGCTCCACGGGCTGAGTCCAAGGTCCGTGCTACTCCCGATTCTGCTACTGCACGCTTTCCGCCACCTTGGCTTGATGTTCTTAGCCCCCGGAGGTACCTACGCCGGCTTAGCTCCACAGTTTGCCTATCCAGCGGCCTTCGGTGACTTACTTGCTGCATTGCTGGCTGTCGTTGCCATTCCCGCTGTAGCCCTCAACGCTCGCGCGGCGCGGCTCCTGGTGTGGGTCTTCAACGTCGAGGGCACCGCGGATCTGATCGCCGCCATAGCACTCGCCACGGTTTACGGTGCGGCGGCCCACATGGGGCCTGCGTACTGGATCCCCGCATTCTGGGTTCCTGCCCTGCTGGTGACGCACTACATCGCCTTTACCGTGCTCCTCAGATACTGGAAGGGGCCGAAGGCCGCCTTCGAGAGCGGACGCGCCAAAGAGCGGGGTACCGCTCGACGCGAACATTAGAGCGCATAGCGATGCTTGCCGCGTTTGGAAAGCGTTTTGCGGGCGCTCTTGCCTACGCCCTGCAGAGGTGCGCAAGAGGAGAGCGCACCCTGCGCCCGGGCAAACGAAAATCGAGGAGAAACGCCATGAAAATCCGTTCCGAATTCACTCGGCGAGGTTCACCGGCAGCTCTTTCGTCGCTTCGCGCAGAGCTCGCACCAAGCCTCGCGTGTTTCGCGGCCGCGATCGCCCTCGCGGCGCCGCATGCCGTCGCGCAGACGCCCGCGCCGGGGCCGCGCGAGCTGCCGGCCAAGACGGTGCCGGTGCCGGACACCGTCAGCCCGCAGATGCAAAAGCAAATTGCGGCGCCCCTCACCCCGACCTGGAACGTGATCCCGACGACAGCCGAGGGCTGGAAAGAGCAGGTCAATGCTGGCTATCAGGCCATCATGAAAGCGCTGCCTGCGTTGCGCGAAGCACTTGGCGTCAAGGTCGAGCCGATGAGCATCGACGGGGTCAAGGCGTATAGGGTAACGCCGACGGTGATCCCGCCTGAAAACCGCAACCGGCTGCTAGTCCACGTTCACGGCGGCTGCTTCGTGAGCTTCCCGGGCGAGTCCGGCACCGTCGAAGCGGTCTACATGGCGGGATTCGGACGCTTCAAGGTGATCTCGGTCGACTATCGCATGCCGCCCGACCATCCCTACCCGGCCGCCCTCGACGACGCCATGACGGTGTGGAAGGCCGCAACGAAAATGGCGCCCTCGAAGAACATGGCGATCTTCGGCTCTTCGGCAGGCGGCAACCTGACTTTGGCGATGGTCCTGCGCGCCAAGCAGGACAAGCTCCCGCTGCCAGCCGCGATCGCGCCGGGTACGCCGATGTCCGATCTGACCGGGGCCGGCGACTCCTTCCAGACCAATGCGATGCTCGACAATGTGCTGGTGGCGTACGGAGCGAATTGCGACAAGCGCGCCGCGCTCTACACCAACGGCCGCGATCTCAAGGACCCGATGCTCTCGCCAGTGTACGGCGACATGCGCGGCTTTCCGCCTGCGATCCTCACGACCGGGACGCGCGATCTGCTCCTCTCCAACACGGTGCGCGTCCATCGCAAGCTGCGCCACGCCGGGGTCGAAGCGGTGCTGCAGGTCTTCGAAGGTCAATCGCACGCGCAGTATTACCGCGATCTAGGCGCGCCGGAGACCAGGGAAGCGTTCGAAGAGATCGCCCGGTTCTTCGACAAGCACCTCGGAAAATAGCAATCACGAGGCGCATCGCCTGCGCCGCGTCATGACTATCGATGAGGCAAAGTCCTTCGTGCAAGAGCACGGGGTCGTGCTCGCATCGGGCAGAGGTCCGGTGCCCCGGCTGGCCGAGGCGGTAGTGGGCGAGCCGATTACAGGCAGCTGGTGGAGTCATCCGAGAGCCCATGAAATCTTCGCGGTACTTCAATCAGTAGTCGAATCGGGCGATGTCCTCGTATGCCGCCTGGTCGAAGGGAAAGTAACCTTGGTTCATCGCCGACTTTGGCCCGCACTTGTCCGCGTGGCCGAGCGATTCCCTAAGAGTCATGTCGCGCAGGTGCGGCAGGAGCATTCCGCCTCGGGAACGCATGTGAATAGGGAGGTCCCGTTTCCAAAATGGGTTCCGGTTGAAGTGACGGAACGCGCGAGGGTCATGAGCGAAGAGGAAGCCCTAGGCGCCCTAGGTCCATGGACCTCTCTGCCTGACACAAAGTCGAACCGACACACCGCCGGCACCTCGTCTCGCAAGCGCAACTTGAGAGGGGCCGGTGCCTGAGCCCCCGATCCATAGGACGGCAACTCGAAACGACCTGCCGCAGATCGTGGAAATCTACAATTCCACGATCCCGTCGCGAATCGCGACGGCCGACACCGAGCCCGTCTCGGTCGAGAGCCGGGTGCACTGGTTCGACGAACACACGCCGAGTCGCAGGCCCCTTTGGGTGGTCGAGGACGCGGGTCGCGTCGTGGCCTGGCTCAGCTTCTCGACGTTTTACGGGCGCCCGGCATACGCCAGGACCGCAGAGCTGAGCCTCTACGTTCACGAGGCGTTCCGAAAGCGGGGGTTCGGCTCCTATCTGCTGACCCAAGCGCTGGCTCACGCGCCGACGCTCGAGGTCGACACGCTGTTGGGGTTCATATTCGGCCACAACGAACCGAGCCTTGCGTTGTTCCAGCGATTCGGATTCCTGCGGTGGGGAGAGCTGCCGAAGGTTGCCGCATTGGACGGAGTCGAACGCGATCTCATCATCGTCGGTAGACGTATAGGGGACGCCGAGAGGTGGCTGCGGTAGCTGCCGCGGACGCTCTACAGTATCATCTGAGACAATCACCCCGGAGGACGCATGGCCCACACTTTTCCTGAGCTGAAGAGCAAGCCTCTCGCCGAGCTGCGCGAGATCGCGGCCGGAATCGAGCACGAGGCGGTGAAGGGCTACACGCAGCTGAACAAGGACCATCTGCTCGCCGCGCTCTGCAAGGCGCTCAACATCGACATGCACGTGCACCACGAAGTCAAGGGCGTCGACAAGACCGCGATCAAGACCAAGATCGGCGAGTGGCAGAAAAAGCGCGACGAGGCGCTCGCCGCGAAGGATCGCGGCAAGCTGAAGGTCGCGCTCAACCACATCCACCACTTCAAGCACCAGCTGCGCAAGGCAATGGTGTAAGGAATGGTGTAAGGCACGGCGGCGGGCAGGAGGGGCCCCGCATGAACCCCGAAAACGTCATCGACGTCACACGACTCATCCAGCTCGCGGTCGCGCCGGTGTTCCTGCTTACCGCGGTGGGGACGATCATCGGAGTGCTCTCCAATCGCCTGGGCCGCGCCGTGGACCGCAGCCGCACACTCGAGGAGCGGCTGCGCCAGCTCCAGCCCGAGGGACAGAAGGCGGCGCGCGCGGAACTCAATCTCCTCAGCCGGCGCGTGCGGCTCGTCTACGGCTCGATCGTGCTCTCGGTGATTTGCGCCCTTTTTGTCGGACTGCTGATTGCGGTCGCCTTCGTCGACGCGTTCATCGACATCGATCTGTCGAAGTTCATCGGGCTGCTCTTCATCGCCGCGATGCTCGCCTTCATCCTCGCGCTGATGGTGTTTCTGCGCGAAATCTTCCTGGCGGTATCAAGCGCGCGCAGCCAGATGCGCTAAGCGCCGGGCCCGCTCGTGCGCGACGGCGTGGACTTCTTGCGGTTGGACCCGGCGACGATCAGATACTCGTAGAGCCGGCATTCCAGAGGGCCGTTGTAAAGGGGCGTGCGCTTGGACGCGGTCAACCGGATCAGTTTCGGAAGCCGCGTGTCGCCCGAGAAGAGGTAGCAGCGCCAGCCCGGGTAGTACTTCTTCAGCGTGTCGCCCAGCTTCGGGTAGAACTCCGCGAGCGCTGCCTCCTCGCCTGTCCGGGTGCCGTATGGCGGATTGGCGAGGAGCACTCCCGCGCCCGCCGGGGCGCCGGTATCGAGTACGTCGGCCTGTTTGAGTTCGACACAGTCGGCAAGGCCGGCAGCCTCGAGATTGAGGCGGGCTTTTTTCAGCTCCTCGCCGTAGCGGTCACGGGCGAAGATCGGGAGCCGCCGTAGTGGCTTGCGGCGAGCGAGCGCCGCGTCGCGCACCTCGTTCCACCGCCTAAGGTCGAATCCGGCGAGGCGCTCGAAGCCGAAGACGCGCGCGTGTCCCGGCGGGATCGCGAGCGCCATCATCGCCGCCTCGACGACGAGCGTCCCGCTGCCGCACATGGGGTCGAGCAGGGGCTCGCCTGAGTTCCAGCCCGCGAGCCGGACGATGCCGGCGGCAAGGTTCTCCTTCAGAGGGGCTTCGCCTGCGTCCCTGCGGTAGCCGCGCTTGTTGAGCGGGTCGCCGGAGGTGTCCAAGTAAAGCGTGACGTCCGCCTTGTCGAGGAAAGCCTGGATGCGCACCTCGGGGGAGCGCGTGTCCACGTCGGGCCGGCGCCCGCGGTCGGCGCGAAACCGGTCGCACACCGCGTCCTTGATGCGCAAAGTCGCGAATTCGAGGCTCTTGAGCGGGGAGCGGATCGCGTTGACGTCGACGCGAATGCTTTGCGTCTCGCTGAACCATTCGGGCCACTTCACTGCGAGAGCCGCTTCGTAGACGTCCTCTTCTCCGCGGTACGGCGAGCGGGCGAGCCGCATGAGGACGCGCGTGGCGATCCGCGACTCGAGGTTGGCTCGGTAACACGCCTGGATCTCGCCCTCGAATGCGACCCCCCCCGGAACTGGGTCGGTTTTCTTCGCGCCGAACCGGCCGAGCTCCTCGGCGAGTAGCGGTTCGAGACCTCTCGGGCAGGAGGCGAAGAAGGCTTGCAGGCTCACGGCGGATTCAGCATGATGGGCTCGACAGGCTTCGCCGACGGGACCGGAGCCTAGCACAGCCTCGCCATGGCCAACATCGCAGGTCTTCTCGACGCACAACTCGCCACGCCCGAGCGAATTCTCTACCGCCAGTTTGCCGAGGGCGGCTGGCGAGACATCTCCGCGCGCGAGATCGCAGCGTATGCGGCGCGCTGGCAGGCGTTTCTGCGCACCGCGGGCCTCGCGCCCGGCGACCGCGTCGCGTTGTGCCTGAAAAACGGAATCCACTGGGTCGCGGCGGACCTGGGTGCGCTCGGGCTCGGTCTCGTCGTCGTGCCGCTCTACGCGGACGACAACCCGGAAAACGTCGCCTGGTGCCTGGAGAACAGCGGCGCGCGCCTGCTCGTGGCGGAGAGCAGCCGCATGGCCTACGCTCTGCAGAACGTGGCCACGTCGCTGCCGCGCATCCTGTGCCTCGCCGCCGATCCAGGCAGCGGCCATGACACAGTCGAGGCGGTGCTCCCGAGGCAGGCGCCTGCGTTCGAAGTCGCGCGACTCGAAGACGGCGCCCTTGCCACGATTTGCTACACCTCGGGAACTGCAGGCAGGCCGAAGGGAGTGATGCTCACGCACGGCAACATCCTCGCGAACGTCTCCGCCTGCGAGCGCCTGCGCCTTGCGCGGAGTGAGGATGTATTTCTTTCCCTGCTTCCGCTTTCGCATATGTTCGAGCGCACCGGCGGCTACTACCTTCCGCTCGCGATCGGCGCGAAGGTGACTTACGCCCGCTCGATCTCGCAGCTCGCGGAGGACCTCGCGGGCGAGCGCCCGACCGTGATGTTCGCGGTGCCGCGCGTGTTCGAAAAATTCGCCGCGCGCCTCAACGAGGCGCTCGCGAAATCTCCGGCGAAGAAGCGGTTTTTCGATCTGGTGGTGGCGGCGGGAGGGCGCGCCCTGCGCCGCGAAGCGGGCCTCGCGGACCGGATCGTTCTCGCTCTGCTGCGCGATCGCGTCGCCCGACCGGTGCTGGCGAGGCTGGGCGGCAGGATGAGGTTCGCGGTGCTCGGTGGTGCCCCGCTCGATCCCGCGATCGCGTGGCTGTTCCTGGGGCTCGGGCTGCCGGTTCTGCAGGGATACGGTATGACCGAGGCCTCTCCGGTGATCTCGGTGAATCGAGTGCAGGGTAACGTTCCGGAATCGGTCGGCGGGCCGCTCGACAACGTCGAAGTGCGAGTCGCCGCGGACGGCGAGCTGCTCGCAAAGGGCCCGAGCATCATGAAGGGCTATTGGAACAATCCCGAGGCCAGCGCTAGATCGCTCGATCACGAGGGGTGGCTCCATACCGGCGATCTTGCGGAAATCCGGGACGGCAGGATCTTCATACGCGGGCGCCTGAAAGACGTACTCGTCCTCTCGAACGGCGAAAAGCTCCCGCCGCAGGACGTGGAGCTCGCCATCCTCGGGGACGGGGTATTCGAACAAGGCATTCTGATCGGCGAAGGCCGCCCGTTCCTGACGCTCGTCGCAGTGACTCGGGAGACCGACGAAAAGAGTCTCATCCGGCGCGCCAACGATCGCCTGAAGGAATTCCCGGGGTACATCCGGGTGCGGCGCGTCGTAGCGATCCGCGAGCCCTGGACGGTGGAGAACGGCCTGCTCACCCCGACCCTCAAGGTCAAACGCGAGAGAGTGCAGGGGAAATTCGGCGTCGAGATCGAACGCGCCTACTCCACCGGCTCGCTCGATTGACGCTCGCGCAGGAGCGCCGCTTCCGGGACCGCCGGCTTCGTCAGGGCAGGAGTCTGGCAAACCTCGCTCGGATCTTGACGGCGCGCGCGAGGCCATCCATCGCTTCGAGAAGCTGGAGCTTCAGGTCGGGTTCGAGCTCCGGCTGGCTTGCGAAGCTCTCAACCTGTTCAAGGGCCGCGGCGTCCACCTGTCCTCCGATGAAGGCAGCGAGCCAGTTGTTGACGAAGAAGATCTTGCGCGTGCGCTTGAATTCGGGCAGGGCGGCGAGCGCGAGATCGAGGTAAGGCTGGGTCAGCTCGGCGTGTTCGACCGCGTTGAACGGGCCGAGCGCCGCATCGATCCAGCTTTCGGGCAGGCCCTGCTCGTTGAAGAAGCGCTCGAAGTAAGCGTGCTTCGCCTCGGCGCTGCGCTCGGCCGCGGCGGCCGCGAAGGCGTAGCGGCGGCCGTCGTCTCCGGAATCCGCGGCGATCTGCGCGGAGAGCAGCTCCTTCGCCTCCGGGTCGTCGAGCGCGAGCAGCCGCGCGATTGCGCGGAAGCGGTCGCGCGAGCTGAGCTTCACCCCGGGGATCTCCAGCGTGTTTGCGAGGAGCGATTTGAGCCGGGAGCGGCCGCTCTCCGACCAGGCGCTCGCGGTGAACGTCCTGAGGAAAGTGATGCGGCGTCCCGGCGTGTCCGCGTGCAGCATCCCCTCTGCGAGAAGTTGCTCGAAAGGTTCCGCCACAGCGTCCCGCTGCGGATCCGACGCATAGTGGAGAAACGCGACCTGCGCGCGTTGGAGCAAGCCGGCGAGCGTCACCGGGTCCCGCTCGACCGGGGCGACACGAACGACGAGATCGAGATAGGCGAGAGGCGCAAGCTCGGCGTCCCGCACCGATTCCCAGAGCGAACCGAAGACGAGCGCGCGCAGCAGATCGCCCTGCACGATTTCCGGGCGCGCGAGCACCGCGTCGCGGCTCATTGGGTCGAGCAGGAAGCGCCCATAGCCGTAGTCTCCGAAATTCGCGAATGCGAAATCGATCTCCGGCATGCCGTCGATCGCGCGAACGCTTGTACTCGCGCTCCGCAACAAAGCATCGGCCGAGCGGGGGAGCCCGCTCTCGGACAAGGCGAACACCCTCAGCTTCATCGGCCACGTTCCGCCTTCATTGAGCACGTTGTGCTGCTCCAGGACGGTGTTCTTCGGCCGGCCGTCGCGATCGATGTCCCAGGCGATGCGCACCTCCGGCATGCCGCGCCGCTTGACCCAGGCTTCGGCCCAGCGCTTGAGCTTGCGACCGGAGGCACGTTCGAGTGCAGTGACGAGGTCGTTCCAATCGGCGGCCGCGTAAGCGTGTGCCTTTAGGAACTGCCGCACCGCTCGGCGGAACACGCGCGCGCCGACGTAGAACTCGGCTTGGCGCAACACCGCCGGCGCCTTCCCGTAGACGATGTTGCCATAGGCGGATTTCGCCGCTGAAAGATTGGCAAGCGGCCGGTAGATCGGGGTCGTCCCCTGCGTGACGTCGGTCCGGTAGGCGCCGGTCTTGAGCGCGTGGAAGGCGTTCCACACCGAATGCGCCGGGAGCAGCGCTTCGGCCGCCTTGGCCGCCATGAAATTGGCGAAGCCCTCTTTCAACCACAGATCGTCGAACCAGCGCATGGTCACAGAATCGCCGAACCACTGGTGCGAGGTCTCGTGGAACAGGAGCTGCGCGCGCGCGAGGATGTCCGTTTCGTTGGGCGTGGACGGAAAAAGCACCGCATCCTCGCGTAGAAAGGTCGCCCCGGCGTGCTCCATGCCCCCATAAGCGAACTCCGGGACGAGCACCAGATCGTACTTGGGAAACGGAAAGCGCGAATCGAAGTAGCGCTCGAACCAGCGCAGCGACTCGCGATTGAGCCGTAGGACGTCGGGGGCCTCCGCGCGGGCGCGCGCGAGCTGCGACTTGCGAACGAAGAGCTTGGTTTCGGCCGCCTTTTCCTTGGCGGGGGAACCCGGACGCCCTTTGGCGGCCTGCCGCGCTCGCGCCGTCTTGCGCCCCGCGGGAGTGGATTGGGGCGAGGCGGGAACCTGGACCTCCGCGAACGGCCCAGCGGCAAAGGCGAAGAGATACGTGCTGATCGGCGGGGTCGCGGCGAATCGGAACCGGCGCAGGCTGCTCGGCACCTCCTGCGTTGCCGCGATCGGAGCGTTTCCGACGGCGGTCCATGCGCGCGGCACGACCAGCTCGAGGCTGAAACGCGCTTTAAGGTCGGGCTGGTCGAAGCAAGGGAAAGCGCTGCTCGCATCCGAAGGAACGAAAAGCGTATAGACGTACTCGGAGCCGTCCTCGCGGTCCACGTAGCGCGTCACGGCGCTGCCGGACAAGGCGATCGGCGATTCGAAGGAGAGCCTTATACGGTTCCTTCCCGCCCGGAGCAGCCGCGCAGGAACGATGAGGTGTTCGCGCTCGAGCTTCGCTTTCGCGGGCTTGCCGTTGACGCGCAGCTGCACTACGCGCGCCGCGCCAGGCGAGGGGCGCCAGTCGAGCACCAGGTCGGGAACGCTGGGTGAAAGCGTGACCTCGACCGTTGCGGTCCCCGCGAGCTTCGTCGCACCGGCGGTGACGCTGATCGCCAGCGCATATCGAACGTCGCGGTAGTATTTTGCACGCCAGTGAGCGAGCTCGCGCGATACGCCGGGCTCGAGTCCGGGGACCGCAAGAGCGGTGTTCGCCATGAGACCTGCAGTGAGAGCGAGCACCGCGCCGCGCATGTCGGGCGATCCTGTCGCGCCGCGTATCCTGCCGCGAAGGCGTCAGGTCTTCGGCAACTTCGGCGCGGCCCAGACGGGCGGCGCGATGCCCGGCCTGCGCAGCACTCGCATCATGCGCAGCGCCATTTCGCGGCCGCGATAGTAACCCGGGATGTAAGCCGACTCGGTGAATCCGAGCGATTTGTAGAAGCTGCGCGCCGTGTAGTTGGCCGCGCGCAGCTCGAGGTGAATAGTGGCGATCCCGGCGGCGAGGGCCGACTCGGTCAGCCATTCGACCATGCGCCGACCGATGCCCAGTCTCTGGTGGGAAGACCGCACCGCGAGCAAATTGAGATGGGCGTGCTCGTCGCCGAAATACATGATGGCAAAGGCGACGATGCGGTCGCGGTCGCAGGCAAGCAGCGTGAACGTGTCCTTGTTTGAGATCGAGCGCGCAACGCGGTCGGGTCCCCAGGACCAGCCGAGGCCCGTCTCGATGAGGTCGCGCGACATTGCGGCGATCTTCGCGGCATCGGCGGGCCGTCCGGGCCTCAATGTGATGTTCTTCGCGTTCATGTCCTGGAATCGAATGCAACGAGCATGCCAAGATTAGCAGATTGTCGAAAAAGGGGAAATCTGCCGCTAGAACGGCTTCACCACTGCCAGAACGACCGCGGCGGCCAGAAATCCTACCGGGACCTCGTTGAACCGGCGGTACCAGCGGTGGGACTTGGTATTGCGGTCGCGCGCGAAATCGGCAAGCAGCTTGCCGCAGTACAGATGATAGGCGATCAACAGGGCGACAACCCCGAGCTTGGCATAAAGCCAGGCGCCCATCGCGACGTAGTTGAGCAGCAGCATTCCGAAGAGAACGGTCAGCACCGCACCCGGCGCCATGATGCCCCAGTAAAGCTTGCGCTCCATCACCTTGAAGCGTTCCTTGCCTGCCGCATCCTCGGCCATGGCGTGATAGACGAACAGGCGCGGCAGGTAGAACAGCCCCGCGAACCAGGTCACCATGAAAATGATGTGCAGCGCTTTGATCCAGAGCATCGCTATTTCAGCAACCGCCTGCGGAAAAGGACCGTCGCAGCATAGAACCCGGCCGCGGCATAGGCAAGCAGCACCAGCGCGTGCAAGACCGCGTCTGGCGGAATTTGACCGCGCAGAAGCGGGCGCGCGATCGCCACTGCGTGCGTGAGCGGAAGAAACGCGGCGATCACCTGAAAAGCGGCAGGCAGCTGCTCCACGGGGAAGAACACCCCGCACACGAGGTTCATCGGCGTGATCAGCAGAGTGAAGTAGTACATGAAAAAATCGTAGCTCCGCGCCATCGCGGTAACCGCGAGGGCGAGTGCGCCGAAAGTGAGGCCGATGAGGGGCAGGAGCGCGATCACCCACAGGGACAGCGCCGAATGCGACAGGCCGAGCAGCCACACGACGGCAAGAATCGCCACGCCCGAGAGCACGCTCTTGCTCGCAGCCCAGGCGAGCTCGGCGAGCACGACGTCGTCGAGGTCGACCGGGGCGTTCATGATGGCGTCCCACGTGCGCTGTACGTGCATGCGGGAGAAGGCCGAGTACATGGATTCGAACGTGGCGCTGTTCATCGTGCTCGAGCACACCATTCCTGCGGCGAGGAATGCGATGTAAGGCACGCCGCCGACCTCGGGCAGCATCGAGCCCAGCCCGTACCCGAGTCCGAGCACGTAGATTAGGGGGTCGGCGAGATTGCCGAGGATGGAGGGAATCGCGAGCTTGCGCCACACGAGGAGATTCCTGCGCCACACGGGAACGAAGCGCAGGCTCATCGAGGGTGGGGCAAAAATGTGCATCAGTCGCGCAGCTCCCTGCCGGTGAGTTTCAGGAACACGTCTTCCAGATTGGCCGGCCGGTGCAGGTAGCGCAGTTCCCCCCGGTTCGCGAGACTGGCGAGCAAGGGAGCCGGATCGGCGGCGTAGCAGAACACCGTGTCGCCGCTTTTTTCCAGGCGCGAAGCGAGCTTTCCCGCCTCGCGATCGCTCCAATCCATGACGCCGTCGCCGTGCGCCTCGACAACGTGCGGCTCGATATGGCGGAGGATGAGCTCGCGCGGACTTCCCTCTGTGATGAAGCGCCCGCGGTCCATGATGGCGAGCCGCGCGCACAACCGCTCGGCCTCCTCCATGAAATGTGTGGTGAGGACAATGGTTTTCCCCCCGGCGAGGAGCTGCTTCAACCGCTCCCAGATCAGATGGCGCGCCTGCGGGTCGAGCCCCGTGGTGGGTTCGTCCATGAAGATCAGGTCGGGATCGTTGATGAGCGCGCGCGCCAAGGTCAAGCGCCGTTTCATTCCGCCCGAGAGCGTCTGGATTTGCGACGCGGCGCGCGCGGTGAGGCCTGCGAAGTCGAGCAGCTGGGGGATGCGCGCGCGGACGGCGCGCTCGGAGAGGCCGAAGTAACGGCCGTAGACGAGCAGGTTTTCGCTGACGGTGAAATCGGGATCGAGGTTGTCCATCTGCGGCACCACTCCCACGCGCGCGCGGGCGGGCCGGGCTTCACCGGGCACGGGGCGCTGCATCAGCTCGACCGAGCCGTCATCGGGATCGGTGAGGCCGAGGCACAACCTCAAGGTGGTGGTCTTGCCGGCGCCGTTGGGGCCGAGCAGCCCGAAGCATTCGCCCGGCGCGATCGCGAAGTTCACGCCGGCGACCACCTCCGCGCCGCCGTAGGACTTGCGCAAGCCGTGAGCCACTAGTACCGCCATGAACCTTTGACGATGTTCTTGATGACGTTCAGGCGCAAGTGGAAGAAATGATCCGCGCCGGGAATGACCACGACCGGCAATTCCTGCGGCCGCGCCCAGTCGAGCACCTTCGCGAGCGCCACGGTCTCGTCCCGCTCGCCGTGGATCACGATCGAGTCGCCGGGCACGGCCTCCGAAGGAAAGCGGCCGACCGCAACGCCCACCAGCACCACGCGATGCGGGCTCGTGCGCTGCGCCACCTGCGTCTGAACCGCGGCGCCGAAGGAAAAACCCGCGAGCACGAGGGGCAAATCGCCGAAGTTCTCCTTGGCGTGCGCGGCGACGCGGAGCAGATCCTCGGTTTCGCCCCTGCCTTCGTCGTGCACGCCCCCGGAGGCGCCGACGCCGCGGAAGTTGGAGCGCAGCGCCACGTAGCCGAGCTCGAGGAAGGTTCTCGCGAGAGTCTGCACGACCTTGTTGTCGAGCGTCCCGCCGTAGAGAGGGTGCGGATGGGCGACGAGCGCCGCGCCGCGCGTTGCGCCTGCAGGACGCTCGATGATTGTCTCGATCCTGCCTGCCGCACCGTCGATGAAGACGCGCTCGCCCGCCCCGCTCATATGCGAAGGCGTGCGACCACCCGGCCGGCCTTGAGGTGCTCCTCGATGATCTCGTCGATATCGGCGCGGTCGACGTAGGTGTACCAGACCGCCTCCGGGTACACCACGACGCAGGGGCCTTCCTCGCAACGGTCCAGGCACCCCGCCTGATTCACCCGCACCTTCCCCGGGCCGGCGAGGCCCAATTCCTTGACCCGTTTTTTCGCGTAGTCGCGCATTCCGCTCGCACCTTTGTCGTTGCAGCAGGTCTCGCCGTTCTGGCGCTGGTTGCAGCAGAAGAAAACGTGTCTTTCGTAGTAGCTCATTCCGAATCCGGATGTGAAGGTGGAGCGAGTCGAGCGGCGCGCGTCACGCCAATTATACTGCGACGCGCGGGTGTCCTCGGGCGCGCTTCCTACTCTTTTACCTGACCGCGGTCGGCGGCGAGCAGAACTAGATAGACCATCGCGGCGAACGGCCATACGGCGGAAACGACGCGCGTCGCGCCGTTGAAATTGAGAAAGTGACCCTGCTGCCACAGCGCGAAAGAGGCTGTCATGTACGGATTGGCTGGGGCGAGATTGACGAGGGCCGTCGCTGCCATAAGGGCAACGCCCGTGAGCGCGAGCTGCGCGATGCGTGGCATCCCTGCCGCGAGCAGCAGCAGCAGGATTGCTGCAACCACGCCATAGAGGGCACCGGGCGTCACCCAGGAGAGGATGTCCTGGGAGTTGACGAGCAGGCCGAATCCGAAGCTGTGCACCACCAGCGCCGCGGCCAGAAAGATCACGACCCCTCCCCGCGCCGGCTGGTTGCGCGCGGTGAGGCACAAGGCGAGCAATCCCGCGGCCAGGCCGTTCGCACAGGCGACCCCGGCCTCCACGCGCAGGAATACTTCGGCGGGGTAGAGCTTGCCTGAGGGTGTCTTGAATAAATCGCGCAGATCGCCCGTGCCGAAGAGCAGCGTTTCGGGATTGAGCTGCGCGAACAGCCACAGCCCGAGCAGCACCAGCCCGAGATCGGTCCGGCGCCCCGGAACGAACAGCCTGTTGCGCAGGCGCTGCAGTCCTTCGGCGTCCATCAAGGGCCGCGTCGTGGCGAGGGCGGCAAGGGCGCCGACCGCGCCGCCCACGGTATTGGCGAGCAGGTCGAGGTTCGAGGACGCGCGCGTAGGCAGGTAGAGCTGCAGCGACTCGAGCGCGAAGCTCAAGGATGCCGAGCAGGCGAGGCCGAAACCCAGGGCGTAACTGCGCCGCAGCCAGGGATACACCGCCAACACGGCGAGAAAGCCGAGCGGCAGGTAGCCGATGATGTTCGCGACGACGTCGAATACGGGGATGGGACGGGGAAACGGAGCCGTGAGAAAGGCGAACGGCGGCAGGCCACGGTCGCGCCAGCCGGAGAACGGGTGCAGACTCGCATAGACCACGAGCGGCAGGTACGCCACGAACAGGTAGCGCGCCAGAGTCGAGGGCTGCCAGAGGGCCATGACCGCTCATTTTCTCACGGCATAGACTGCGCGAGCTCCGCTCGGTAGATCGCGAGCGCATCGGAGCCGAAAAGCGCAAACGTTATTCGCTCGATCGCGTCATGCTCCCGAGTAAACCGGCGGCACTCGCGCACTGCGATCCTGGCGGCGCGTTCCATGGGATATCCGTAAACGCCGCAACTGATGGCGGGAAAAGCGACGGTGCGGATCCCGTGCGCGAGAGCGAGCGCGAGGCTGCGCCGGTAGCAGGAAGCGAGCAGCTCCGGCTCGCCGCTCGCCCCGCCGTTCCAGACGGGGCCGACAGTGTGGATCACGTGCTTCGCCGCCAGCAGATAGCCGCGGGTGATCTTCGCGTCGCCGGTGGCGCAGCCGCCGAGCGTTCGGCACTCGCGCAGCAATTCCGGCCCCGCCGCACGGTGGATTGCGCCGTCGACCCCGCCGCCGCCGAGCAAGCTCGCGTTCGCCGCGTTGACGATGGCGTCCACCGCAAGACGCGTGATGTCGGTCTCGATGGCGGTCAGGCGCTCGGACATCTAGAAATATTCTGTTCCCAGCAGCCAGGCGACGCCTGCGATGAACGCCGAGCCTGGGATGGTGAAAATCCATGCCCAGACGATGTTGCCGGCCACGCCCCAGCGCACGGCGGACAGCTTCCTGGCCGAGCCCACGCCGATGATCGAGCCGGTGATGGTGTGCGTCGTGGACACCGGGATACCGAGGCCGGTGGCGAGGAACAGCGTCATGGCGCCGCTTGCCGAGGCGCAGAAGCCGCCGACGGGTTTCAACTTGGTGATCCGCATGCCCATGGTCTTGACGATGCGCCAGCCGCCGAAGAGCGTACCCAGGCCCATCGCGGCCTGACAGGCGAGCACCACCCAGAAAGGCAGCGGCTCGCTAGCGGTTGAGAGCCCCGAGGCAATAAGCAGCATCCAGATGATTCCCATGGTTTTCTGCGCGTCGTTGCCGCCGTGACCGAGACTGTACAGCGCCGCCGAGACGAACTGGAGCCGCCGGAACCAGCGGTCCACGCGCTGCGAGGTAGAGCGCGCGAAGATCCAGGACACGACGATCATCAGGGCGATGGCGAGCGCGAACCCGAACAGCGGCGATATCACGATCGCCGCCGCCGTCTTCAGCACGCCGCCTGCCACCAGCTTGCCGACCCCGGCTTTCGCCACGCCGGCGCCGATGATGCCTCCGACCAGGGCGTGAGAGGAACTGGACGGGATGCCGT
>WNFX01003426.1_pt1 | contig 15835 bp, 12 predicted proteins | sample 5400111 | NCBI WGS metagenome assembly WNFX01 (sample SAMN13153363, study PRJNA577476) | soil metagenome | isolation source: 40 cm soil or saprolite under grassland replicate 1 | place: USA:California | collected 2016-06-15 | reverse complement strand
AATATCCTTTACTTGGCTTTATCTCACTAATTGCCCCTGCCATAGCTATGGGCAATACAATTGTTGTTATCCCATCACAACAGTTGCCCTTAAGCGCAACCGATTGCTACCAGGTGCTCGAGACTTCGGACCTGCCAGGCGGCGTTGTGAATATTGTGACGGGTGAACGTGATATGTTGAGCCAGGTTCTGGCCGCTCATGACGATGTAGATGCCATGTGGTACTTCGGCCCGGCAGAGGGGTGCAAGCGCGTCGAGCTGGCCTCGGCCGGCAATATGAAGCGTACATGCGTAAATTACGGGCATCTACGCAACTGGATGGATGTGGTGCAGGGTGAGAGCGAGGAGTTTTTAAGGGAGGCAACGCAGGTGAAGAATATCTGGATACCGTATGGGGAGTGATGCTTTAGAGATAAGATGATCAAGGAAGAGAGTTACGATTTACATCAATTGAGAAAGGTCTAGAAAGGGAGAGAGCATATGGAAGTACGCAGATTGACTGAGGCAGATGCCGAGGCGTTCTGGAATATTCGATTACGAGCGTTGCGCGACAATCCGGAGTCGTTCGGCGCATCCTATGAAGAGATTCTTGAGCGAGGCATTGCTGGTATCGCGCAGGGACTTCGCAAGCGAGATGTTGCACCTGACGACGTGACCTTCGGTGCATTCGAGGGATCTACTCTTGTTGGCATTGCCAGCTTCCAGCGAGAGGAAACAACTAAAAGACGCCACAAAGGCGTTATTTGGGGGATGTATGTGCCACAGGAGATGCGTGGGAAAGGTATAGGCAAAGCCTTGTTGCAGGCTGCAATTGCCTATGCGAAGACCTTGCCTGATCTCGAACAGATCAACCTGGCTGTTGTACTCACCAGTAGGGAAGCCCGTCATCTCTTTATTTCACTGGGCTTCGAGACCTATGGGCTGGAACGACACGCACTGAAGCTGCACGATCGCTATTTTGACCAGGAACTTATGACGCTCCGCCTGACTGATGAGGCTTACTGAGGCCTGGCGAGGAAAAAGAATACCTACAACCGCTCAGTGTGCTTCTTTCTCCAATAGCGCATATATCCCTGCACCGTCATCGGGTAATTCGTCGCTATCTCATAGCGATCCAGTACATGGGGATCGTGTGCTACCTGAAGTAGTTCAGGTTTCGTATGCTTGATCAGCATCCTAATAATCTCGCCTTCATCCTTCCCGTCACGCATGGCCCCCAGCACGAAATCTCCCCAGGAATAGAGTTTTTCGCGTAAACGCTCGAAATGCTCAGGTATATTCCTCACTGCCCCGAAATGCCCTATATATAGCACATCAGGCCGCAGACTCTTCACCAGGTCGATACTGTCTGACCAGGCTTCAAGATCGAGATCGGGCGGCGGTGTAGGTGGGCGCACGTAATCAACGCCTTGCAGGCGCACCCCGGCAACGTCCCCAGCAAAAAGCTCGCCAGAGTGTACATCGAAGAAGATCACGTGATGTACAGCATGCCCAGGCGTATAATGCACCTCTAAGCGACGGCCCGCGATGTTGAGAATATCGCCGCCCTCGATGATGTGCAAGCGCTCCTGGGGAGTCGATTCAATCTCTCCCCAGAGTAGTTTCATACGATCTCCAAAGATGCGCGATGCGCTTGCTATCACCTTCGTCGTATCGAGCAGGTGCGGTGCGCCCTTTCTATGTACGTACACATGCGCACCTGGCAACTGGCGTACCAGAGACCCAGTCGCTCCTGCGTGATCCAGGTGGACATGTGTCGCAAGGATATGTGTCACGTCCTCTGGATCGAAGCCTGCTTCTCGAATCGACGCCAGCAGCGATTCCACCATGCTGCCTGGCCCGGGATCGATAATGGCAAGCTCGTTTCTTCCCGCCAGCAGGTAGGAGCCGATAATTTCGTTTTCACCTAGGAAAGGATGCGAGATTTGCCATGCACCAGGACTGAGTTGAGTTACGTTGGACAAGGAGCACTCCCTCTATAAGTTCGGCGTTCCGCTCCAGGGTGATCGCAAGGGTGCGCTCCTACCATGGCACGAACGGGGAGTGCCATTCTCGTAATCATAGTGCACCCTTGCGGTCACCCTGTGAGTCTTTTTTCGCCGAGATAGCCTTCGCCTGCATAAACAATAGCAGGTAATCGCTGCCGCCCGCCTTTGAGTCTGTGCCCGACATATTAAAGCCGCCGAAAGGATGAACGCCTACGAGCGCGCCGGTGCATTTACGATTGAAGTAGAGGTTGCCGACATGGTAGTCTTGCTTCGCCCGTTCGATGCGCTTTTCATCCCTAGAATATAGCGAGCCGGTCAGCCCGTACTCTGTATCATTGGCGATATGTAGCGCGTCATCAAAGTCTTTTGCTTTAATCACCGCCAGCACAGGGCCAAAAATTTCTTCCTGGGCAATGCGCGCATGTGGATCTACATCAGTGAAGACGGTTGGTTCGATAAAGTAGCCCGGGCCGTGATGCCCACCACCAGCCAGTAAATGGCCTTCATGCTTGCCAATTTCGATATAGTCGGTGATCTTCTTCATGGCGTTCTCATCGACAACTGGCCCCATGTATGTCTCTGGCCTGGTAACGTCGCCTACCGTCAACCTCTTCGTCTTCTCGACTACCTTCTGCAACACCTGGTCATAGACCTTTTCGACGATAATCGCACGCGAGCCTGCCGAGCACTTCTGCCCCTGGAACCCGAAGGCGGAAGCAACGATGCCTTCGGCTGCGGCGTCTAAATCAGCAGTCTCATCCACGACCACGGCATCTTTGCCGCCCATCTCCAGGATGGCGCGTTTCAGCCAGCGCTGCCCCTTGTATGGTTTAGCAGCCAGTTCATTGATTCGCAGTCCAACGTCGCGTGAGCCTGTGAAGGCGATAAAGCGTACCTGTGGATGCTCGATCAGTGCATCCCCGATGGTCGGGCCTGAACCTGTTAGGAAATTGACCACGCCTGCAGGCAAGCCTATATCTTCCAAAATGCGCACAAATTGCCAGGCAATCATAGGGGAGGTGCTGGCGGGCTTGAGAACGACAGTATTGCCGGTAACGAATGAGGCGCTGGTCATGCCGATCATGATTGCGATCGGGAAGTTCCATGGTGGAATAACTGCACCCACGCCAAGGGGAATGTAGACGAGCTGGTTGTCCTCGCCCGCTATCTTCACGATGGGCTGTTCCTCGGCCAGGCGCATCATCTCGCGAGCATAGAACTCCAGGAAGTCGATCGCCTCGGCTGTATCGGCATCGGCCTCGGGCCAACTTTTGCCTACCTCGTAGATCATCCAGGCATTTAAGTAGAAGCGCCGCTGTTTCAGCAGGTCAGCAGCCGCGAAGAGATAACCAGCACGCTCTTCCGCCGGAACGTGCTTCCAGGTTTCAAAAGCCGCCGCGGCGGCCTGTACCGCCTGGTCTACCTGTTCGACGGTAGCGCGTGCAAAATAGCCAATCACCTGGTCGGGTTGAGAGGGATTGCGAGAGGGAAAGGTAGCCTCGTTGCTAATCTTCTCGCCGCCGATAACCAGCGGATATGTTTGCCCCAGCTCACGCTTTACCTGCTCCAACGCATCAAACTGAGCCTGGCGGTTCTCAGGTTTGGTAAAGTCGGTTAAGGGTTCATTCTTAAATGGCGTTTGTGCCCGTGACGCTACGCTTTCAATCATTTTTGCCATAGATAACACACTCCTTTGTGGCAAGACAGCTTCTTTCTCTCATTGTATCTCATGAAGAGGGGGAATAGATAGACTTGAGAGCTATCTGACCAGCTCTGCCAGTTGATCAATCTGTTCCAGGTCAGGAGTGCATGGCCAGAGGATCACTTCGTCTGCCCCTACATCTGCATATGCCTGGATACCTCCCTTGATTGCCTCAAGTGTGATAGGCAGATTGCTGATCATCGCTTCTGTCCATGGTCCCGTGCTGCCGTAATAGCTGCGGATGTATGCACCCCCGCGCTCTTTCGCATCTGGCCCCAGAGCATAGTAAAAGCATCCAACCAGGCGTGGCTTACCGGGTCTACTTGCGGCTTTCCACGATTCTTGGGCCACTTTGAAGGTCTGTTGAGCCGCTTGTGGGCCACCACCGCCGCTGATGAAACCATCTCCCCAATGACCAACCCTCTGTATAGCAGCAGGCGTATGGCCACCGATTAATATTTCTGGCCCTCCAGGGCGCGCTGGAGTTGGACCCACCGGTCCTATAGTATCGCCGAGTGGTTGACCAGACCAGATGCGCGCAATGGTTTCCAGTTGCTCTTCAAACTTCTTTCCGCGATTATGGAAGGAAGCATTTGCAGCATGGAAGTCATCTTCTCTCGCTCCAATACCTAGACCTAATGTAAGACGCCCGCCAGAGAGTGCATCCAGGCTAGCCGCTTGCTTTGCAAGTATCGCAGTATTACGCAGCGGTGCAAGCAAAACTGTAGTCATCAAGCGAATGTGTTGTGTCACGCCTGCTGCCGCTGCGAGGGTAACCAGCGGTTCATAATTGGAATAGACAAGGCGGTCAAGTATGCCGAGACTGGAAAATGGGCCAGCATCAGCCTTTTTAGCCCAGTCCAGAATACGTTTTCCCTCTATACCAGGGATTGTTGCTGGTAAACCAATACCAACTTTCATACATTACCTCCAAGTTACAACTGTATCTTAATGTATTTCGAGAGTCCCCACCTGTGTCGATGCGAGATCAATCACCCTGATGGCGTTATTGTACGTATCTGCAAGTAAAGTATATTTCTATGGTATCACAAAGTGCGTTCTTACGTTAAACACATAAGGAAATACATTATATTGCTGAGCCTATAAGATCATATGGAGATGTGAAAGAAAGTGCAAGAGGAAGGAATACTATGTCAATTGAAATACTGGCGCAGCTTTGAAGGTGATTCCTCGATTGTTCGGCGCTTCGATGTCACAATCCAGGTGCAAAGCTGAAAAGAAGATTTCTTACCTGTGCATATCTGTAAGAAAAAGACATCCCTTTCTGATCAAAGAAGACTTTTGATAATCCTCTTTAGCCACTTGGGATGCCTTGTTAAGAAGGTATTCCTGTGACGATTCACAAGTCCATCATTAGCTGCTATGCTGCGAAAGAGATTCCGATCATCGTGTATGGAGGAAGATGAACAACCATGCCATACCCATTTGATCCTTTTATAAGTTTCACCTGCTGGGTAATAATGGAATCAACCGGATGGCTTAGGTCGACCTTGATCTTGTACACATTTGCTGTTGTTCCGGATGCCTTCCCTGGATTCTGTGCGAGAACATTTAAGGTTGGATGGTCTGCCCCTGTCGTATTGACAAGTACAAAACTGTCCTTGTTCTTGCTATAAAATCCGGTCACGTATACACCTGAGGGCTTTGCAGATGCAGCTTTTGCCATATACGCACCATTGGTCATGTCAAGATAATTTGCTCCACCCAGTACATTGTAGGCATAGTATTGGGGATATGGTTGTAAAGGGCTGCCTTGCGATCCACAATCCATTTTTGCATTAATTACCCCAAACATGCACAGGTTACCCTGCGGGGTAAACCACGTATAATACGCCAGGCCAGCTGGGACTGCTCCTGCTGCTCCATACTTGGACTGTGTGTCGTTTACCGTATTAAGTAGATCGACTACGAACAAACCCTGGTCTAGCGGAGAGAGCGTTGGATCGTTCCTGCAAACATTGGGGACACAAGGATTCATGTTATATTCGTCTATGTAAATGGGTGTATGGGCAGCATTTGGTTGTTTACCTGCGCGAACAGCTTTGGCAACCTGTTCGTATTCTGCCGCGACACCTAACAATGAATCTTGCGTGTTGCCAACAAGCGAATTGCCTCCTCCGCCGTTAAAGTTTGCTCCATACAAATACCTGTGATACGAGACGAAATCAACGTATGGATATATTGATGGGTCGTTCAGTAGACTGGGAAACCACATCGTCAGGTGATTTTGCATAGCATAGACTAGCGCTGGCCCCCCTATTTTGATTTGGACTCCATCTAGATTGGCTTGATGCCGCATCAAGGGAGCTGCTGCCGCATAGATAGCTTTAAAGGCTTTGACCCTATCCTCATCAGCGTTGTTATCTCCTTTGGGCATGCACAGGAACTGACCACTATCGGGCTGATTCCAGATTTCGTATATGGCGTGTGCGTGAGGAAAATTCCTATCTATATGAGCGACGATCTGTGCTGCCAGTTTTCCCCACATCTGCGTTCCGTTATCGTTCCCGTTTACAAGATACATTGGCTTAACGTTCGCAGGAGAAATGGGTGGACTATATGTCAGGCATGGGTTAGTCTGTTTAGGTGACTGGTTCTGCGGTTGTAACCAATTGGGTGTATAAGCCAGAGTGATCATTGGTTGCAAATTGTAGTTCATGGCGAGCACCATTTGCGAATCAAGGTGCGACCAATTCTGATGGGATGCGTTCGTCATACTATCTGATGAAGAAAATATTTCCGATAGGTAGTCGAAATCACCCAGTTTTGTCAGGTGAAAACCTGCTTGAGGCACATACTTACCGCCATTATTGTTGAGTGCAATGTTCATATCGATGCCTCCGATACCAAGAAATTGGTATGGTATCGGATGTGCCTGATTGTTTCGTGAACCAAAGTCAACTTTAATGTCCGCAGCGGAACTTGAGAAGTCTCCTTGCTGGTCCTGGCTAGCAACTGAAAATGCTGAGTTTTGCTGGGTACCGAAGTCGCCTGTAACTCCATTAGTAGAGGCGGCTGTTGTTCCAAGTTGAGCTCTGGCAATTAGCAGAACTGTTAGAGAAAGTACGAGAATGACGGCAAGCAGCCCAAGAATGCGAGTAGTCTTGTTCCTCTTTTTCCCTTCGAGAAGAAAACGGAAACTTTTGAACTTACTCTTTTCCATGAAGGTTATTTTCCCCTTTACTTTGTGAACAGTACCCCCCATCAACACAACGCTTTATATTCACTTCAGTAACAGGGTATGGTAAGAAAGTATTATACAAGGCAGAATTTGCGTCATTAGGGCATAACTAAGCTCAACGCTTCATCATTCAGGAAAAGTATCCTAATTTGATATAATATGAGAAAAAGTGATGACTAGTCAGAGAGGAACTCCACATGGATGTGTATCGCGCACTCAATGCAGATGTGCCACAGTTGCTTTTTACAGTGTTGCACCAGTCGGGTCCAACGGTATCAGACGAGGATTACACACGCACAGTAACCGCTTTACACATGGATATTCGCAAGCAGGCCCAGGCAATGGGTGAAGAACTGTACCAATGGTTAGAGCAGCAGTACAGCCAGCAGGCTGAGGAGACGGTGCGGAAACTGCAACGACTTGGTATTTTAACTGAAAGTGCTGATGTAGGAGAAGTGCAGCAGATATTGGCGCGTGACTACAGTCGCCTGGGAAGCCGCATAGGATCAGAGTCATTACTGGGCTTGCAGGGGTCTGCTGAAGAGACCTTTAGTGAAGAAACGCCCGCCGATCCTGACCTGGCTAAGCGTGTTGCCGATGGGCATGAGTATTTAGCCTCGCTAGGATTTAAGCATGGTCAAGGCCCACTGCACGAGGCCTGGCTACTGTTTCGCGGCTCCATCCATTATGATGTGATGGAACACGCGGTGCGTGATCGCATGGGCATTTACGTTGGGAGTCATGGTGCCCACATCGAAAATGTTGGGCGAACTTCCTTTGGCACCTACAACCTGATCTACCAGCTAGGTGAAGCTTTGATTGCCGATATTGCTAATGATGCGGGGACCCAAGAAGTAACATTTGCCTTCAGTAAAGGACCCGTCCACTATAGCGACTTCCGGCGGGAGGTGTCGTTCCTGATGGAACATGTAGGAGAACAAATGCACTTGATGCATGCCTCCTTCTGGCAGCGCAAACTTGGATTGGGCACTGGCAAAGAATTTGTGCTGCGCTTACGCCTCCCCGCAGGTGAGGATCCATTGCGAGAGGTGATCAGTGTATTTGCTGGCGCCGGGCGGGTAGGGAAAGAGACAATTGTGAAGCGCGGGAAGTTGCTGTTGGGGAGAAGGGTGTTGTAGATGCGGTTATGGGAAAAGGGATTTTTCAGCCCTCCTGTAGTATACTGAAAGCCAATAGAGATATTAGAGGAGAAGTAATTTCATGACCGCGTCACGACAGGAATTTCCGCTAGAGCAGCAATTGCGTAAAGATATTCAGGACGCCCAGCGAGCACGCGACCAACTCAAACTCGATACTTTACGTATGGCGCTGGGTGCTATTCATAACCTTGAGGTGGCACGCACCGACCGCAAGAACCGGGAGTATGGGCAACCCCTGACTGAAGCCGACACCTTAAAGGTGTTGGAGCAGGAGGTGAAGAAGCGCAGCCAGGCAATTCCTTTCTACAAACAAGGTGGGCGTAATGATCTGGCTGAAAAAGAGCAGCGTGAGATGGAGATTTTACAAACCTACCTGCGGGGTTCACAATTGAGCGACGATGAACTACGTGCAGTGGTAGCTAAACTCGTTGAGGAGCATGGTAAGGAGTTCAGGCGCGTCATGCCGATGGCAATTAAGGAAACCAAAGGACGCGCTGACGGCGCTCGCGTACAGCAAATTGTCAAAGAGATGACTGCGTAATAACGACACGCTCGCTGCAAGGGCACCATTAAATGAAAATCTACAATACACTTACTCGAACCGTTGAAGAGATTACCCCTTTAGATCCTGGCAAGATCAAAATGTATTCGTGCGGCCCCACCGTCTACCGCTACATTCACATTGGCAACCTGCGCACGTTTACCGTGGCCGATTGGCTGCGCCGTACCTTCGAGTATCGAGGCTATGAGGTACTCCATGTCAAGAATATTACCGATGTTGGTCATATGCGACAGGAGGTGGTAGATCGCGGTGAAGACAAAATACTGGCCCAGGCGCGCAAAGAGGGTAAAACATCATTGCAGATCGCGCAGTTCTATGCCGAGGCGTTCCATGAAGATGAGAGTAAACTCAATATCGAGCCCGCTAAGAGCTTTCCGCGCGCGACCGAGCACATCCCTGAAATGATCGCCATCATCCAGGGTTTACAGGCAAAGGACATTGCCTACGAGGTAAATGGCAATGTCTACTTCGACATTAAACGCTTTCCTGATTATGGGAAACTCTCTAGAAACCAGCTGGAGAATATGCTTGAGGGAGTTCGCGAAGGAGTAGTAGCTGACCGGCGCAATCCGGAAGATTTTCCCCTGTGGAAAGTAGCCGAACCAGGGCGCGAAATGGCATGGGATAGTCCATGGGGGCGTGGATTTCCTGGCTGGCATATCGAATGTAGCGCCATGTCAATGAAGTACCTTGGTGAGCATTTTGATCTACATACCGGCGGTGTGGATAATATCTTTCCTCATCACGAAGATGAGATTGCCCAGAGCGAAGGGTTTACAGGCAAAAAGTTCGTGAACTATTGGGTCCATGCACAGCACCTGCTGGCCGATGGTCAGAAGATGGCGAAGTCCACCGGCAATGCCTATACGTGCTCTGAAATTGAGGCGCGTGGCTTCGATCCACTGGCGTTGCGCTATTTTTTTACTACAGCGCTCTATCGCAGCCGTTTGAATTTTACTTTCCGCGCTCTTCAAGCTGCACAGACCTCTTTGGAACGATTGCGTGGTATGGCCTATCAGCTCCTTTTGCAGTCTGATAGAGAACGTGTTTTTGCGAGTGAACCCAGCGAACCCAATTTCTGGCAAGAGAAATTTCTGGCCGAGATTGAGAATGATCTGAATATGCCCCGCGCTATGTCCGTAGTATGGGACATGCTCCGTGCGCACGATCACGATCCAACCACCAGGGTCCACTTGCTGCTCGATTTTGATCACATTCTCGGCTTTGGTCTCAAGGAGTATTTACAGAGTGATTTGCCACCGTCTAAGGCCGACTCTCAAACATACCTAGCGTCTTTGCCGGCTGAAATTGCCGCACTGGTTCGAGAGCGTGAGGGATTGCGCAGGAAGGGTGATTATGCACAAGCTGATCGCATTCGCCGGGAACTGGCATCTTCCGGCTACTCGGTGAATGATACCGCGCAGGGTTTCCTTGTGCAGCCTCGCCGGCTGGAAGAAGAGTTCATAGTACTTTCAAGCTCTTCGGATGCCCCGGATAATACCCTGACTCCTGATCTCTTTGAATTTTCGGTGAATCTGCTCGCACACAATAGCCGGGACGACCTGGAACGTTGTATACAGAGCATTTGCCGTTACAACGATGATCGCTCCATCGAATTGGTGATCGTTGATAACGGTTCCACCGATGAAACATTGGCCTACCTGCAACAGTTAGCGCGTCATGGCGATCTCAAAGGAATAAATGGGCAACCAGTTGGCTTGCAAGTGCTCTTCGCCGATCACAATATGGGTTTCGCTGCAGGGCGCAATGCCACTATGCGAGCCAGTAGAGGGCATTACATCATGCTGATGGATACTTCTATAGAGGTCAAAGGCGACATCTGGGAGCCGTTAGCCATGGCACTGGCCAACCATGATACGGGAGTCGTAGGACCGTTTGGTCTAGTGACTGATGATCTGCGCGAGTTTCGTGAAGATGGAGGGCCCGATGTGGACGCAATTGAGGGCTACTTGATGGCTTTTCGCAGGGAACTGCTATCAGAGGTTGGCTGGATCGATGAGCGCTTTCGTTTCTACCGCCTGATGGATATCCATTTTAGCTTCTTCTTCAAGACCTCAGGCTATCGTGTTGTGACTACGCCACAAGTGACTGAGCTTGTCGAGAAACATCCGCACCTTGAATGGGTCAGTTTAAGTGAAGACGAACGTGCTACCAAGAGCAAGAAGAATTATGATATCTTTCGCGATCGCTGGCATCATGGCGAAAGCCTGCTGGTAGCCTATTATAAGCCTGAGAACCTGTGGCAAGGTCATGATCATCCCTATCATCTCAATGGAGATCACACTCATTCGGCCAACGAACTTCCACCCGTCGGTGCCATGCATACTCATGTTCACCAGCACTGGCCCGATCATTCACATGAGCATCTGCACTATCATCAGAACAGGTGAGCGAGACAGGAGTTTACATGCTGAAGGACCCCATAGTTGTAACTGCTCCAGAGTTGCTGCGACAACTGGATGCGGAAAACGTCGTTGTACTGAATGGGGATATTGGACCGTTAAATGTAGAACAGGAAGAGGCGCTGTGTGGGTTTGTCGAACGTGGAGGCGGATTGGTATGCCTGGGTGATGCGGCTGAGGCATACCACGAATATCCATTGCTGGGCGAAGTACTCGGATATGTTCATGGTATCTGCACCACGCGCAGCGAAATTATCGCTCGTGTGGCTGCAAGTGGTCACTACCTGACACGTCGTATGGATGCTTCCTTTATAGTGCTCGAGGGAGTTTATCTGCTTGATGTTGTGCCCCCAGATGCGGAAATACTCTGGCAGACTTCGTGGCGCTATACAACATATACACTGGCATATTCACGCAACTATGGACAGGGTCGTGTTTTCTGTACCACCATCGGGAGTGACCCGCAGACCCAGGCACTTCCTATATTTCAGCAGATAGTGGGTCGCGCTCTCCGCTATGCATCAGGTATAGAAACACGAGAGGATACGAAGCGGATAGCAATGATTGGCTATGGGACTATTGGGTTCGAACACGCCATGGCTATCAGTAACGTGCAGGGGTTAGAGTATGCGCTCGTCTGCGATCGCAATGAGGAACGTTTAGCCATAGCTCGCCAGGCATTCCCCGCAGTGGACACCTGCACTGATCTTACCCAGGTTGCAGATGATCCAAGTATTGATGTCGTGATAGTCTCCACTCCACCTAACACCCACGAGGCTATCACCACGCAGATGCTACGTGCGGGCAAGCACGTGGTCTCAGAAAAGCCGTTTTGCTTGACAACTGTTGAAGCTGACAAGCTGATCCAGCTTGCGAATGACTATCAGCGAGCATTGACTGTCTATCAGTGCCGCCGCTGGGACCCCGACTACCTGGCGATTCGGCAAGTCCTCCAACATGAAACTATTGGTGCCGTCTTCCACATCGAAACCTTTATCGGTAGTTATGCACATCCGTGTGCCTACTGGCACTCACACGAACCAATTTCGGGCGGTGTCTTTTATGACTGGGGTTCGCACTATATTGATTGGATTCTGCAACTCATCCCCGACACTGTAGTGAGTGTACGTGGCGTGGAACATAAACGAGTTTGGCATGATGTCACCAACGCCGATCACTCAGTTGTTTATGTGCGCTTTGCTGGTGGGCAGGAAGCGGAATTTATGCACAGCGACATTGCCGCCGCCATGAAACCCAAATGGTATATCCTGGGCACTCAGGGCGCGATTGTGGGGCATTGGCGCCAGGAAACGGTCAAGACGCGCCGCTGGTCGGGCGATCTAATCGAAGAACACCTGGCTCCCTCGGAGGCGTTACCAGAACTGTATGTGTACACACGTGAGATGAACGGAGCTATTCACGAGCAACACCTGATGCTGCCTGAAGCTCCATTGTATGCATTCCATCGCAACCTGGCGAATCATTTACACTGCGGTGAGCCTTTAGCTGTGCCACCGGAAGAGTCGAGACGGAACATTGCAGTAATGGAGGCGGCAAAACATTCTGCTGAGCGTGGTGGAGAGACGATTGCTTTGGAATGCTAGTCGGGCGGGGTTATGTTCTTAGTATCTGTTCGCCAGGGGGCGGTGGATTCTTACCAAAGGAGAAATATCATGGCCATTGAACTGCCATTATTCCCATTAAATGTCGTACTCTTTCCGGGTGAACGGCTGCCGTTGCATATCTTCGAGCCGCGTTACCGCTTGATGATTAACGAGTGCTATGAAGGGGAGAAGCCATTCGGCGTTGTACTTGTGCGACCGGAGAGCGAATTCTTGCAAGAAGAACCCTATTCCATCGGCACAATGGCAGAGATTGAGGCTCTCGACCGGCTGGAAGATGGGCGTATGAACCTGATAGCCAGAGGTTTACAGCGTTTCAATATACTCAGCCAGCATCGCGAAAAACCCTACCTCTGTGGATTGGTGGAAATCTATGAAGACATAGCCGAACCGGAGCAGACGCTTATCGTTTATGCTGACCAGGCGCGAGAGCTGTTCAATTCCTACCTGGAGATTTTGCTGGAAGTGGTTGGAAAGCAGGAAATCCAGTTCAACTTGCCGGAAGCGCCAGAGGAACTTTCTCACTTCATCGCCTATTTTCTAGATGTGCAGAATGAACGAAAGCAGGAACTTTTGGAGCTCACATCTACAAAGCGACGCCTGGAGGGAGAAATAGACACGTTACGCCGCGAAGTGCCAGTCATGCGCCAAATGCTCTCGATGAGCAACCGTTTCCGTCCAAGCGACCCGGATCGCAGTTTACTGAATTGAGGCAAGCTTCGGAGGGTATCCAGTAGACTGGGCGGTCTAACCCACCGCCTTTCATTTTGTTTTCTGCTGCATCGATTGTACCACTCTTCCCATTTCTCCACAGAAAAGCGTATCCGTCTGACAAGGTTGATGCGTGATACATCGAGATACTCGTTTATATACTCTGCCTTTGAGGTTTAGTAAGCATGTTTTCCAGAGGGAATATGGCCCCTTCCCCTCTATAGCTAGAACAGGTGATAGTCAGATTGCCATGGCAATTGGTCGGTGGATAAAAGCGAGACTAGAAGATTCACCAAAGAAAAATACAATTCCGATACTCGATGGTGTGCGCGCGTTCGCCTGCTTGATCGTTATCTGGTTTCATATTTACCGGGTACCGCGTGATTTGCGTATATGGGATCCTCCACCATCTGCTCATCCACTGCTCGATTCTTTCCTATACTTCGGAAAGTATGGAGTGACGCTCTTTTTTGTCCTTTCCGGTTTTCTGCTCTTTATGCCGTTCGCGAAGGCGCTGCTCTTTGAGAAAAAATGGCCTTCCGTACGGCAATTCTACGTCCGGCGAGTTTTCCGCATTCTGCCGGCATATTACCTGTCGCTGATACTTATCGTCCTGCTTCTCCAGGGACAGTACTTACAACCGCAACACTGGACAGAACTGGGATTGTTTTTCGCCTTCCTTATGGACTCTTCCCAGGCCACCTTCAAACAACTTAACGCTCCGTTCTGGACACTGGCAATCGAGTGGCAATATTATATGCTCTTGCCGTTGCTGGTGCTGGGTATGCGTCTGATTGCCTGGCGGGTCAAACAGGACTATCGTTTGCCCACGACGGTCGCCTGCCTCCTAGCGGTGATTGCCTGGGGTCTCTTCTCACGATACTTTGGTATCTACTTTATGAATCAGCATCCTACAGAAACATTTCTGGTCCCTCGTCCTATACTCAATGGTATCCTGTTCTTTACCTATGGTGTCAGTGGGAAGTATCTCGAGGATTTCGGAGTGGGTATGCTGCTGGCTCTCTGTTTTGTGTACGCGCAGCATCCCTCGATTTCGCCTAAAATACGTACAACCTTGCAAATGTTGAGTCCCTGGCTATGGGGAGCTGGTCTGCTCTGCTTACTTACCATGATCCTGTGGAGTTACAACCAGAGATTCTTGAATACGTGGCCGCTCTTCAACAATCCGATTCTCTACAAGCATTACGACCTATTAAGCGAGCTTTGTTTTTCACTGTCTTTTGGTCTGTTCGTCCTCGCGCTCCTCTTTGGATCCGCTCGGCTCAAGTGGCCGTTTGAGTGGCCCCCGCTGCGCTGGATTGGTATGATCTCCTACAGTCTGTACATGTGGCACCTCCCCTTCCTGCTCGTGTTTATACAATGGTGCCAGCCCCTTAGCAGGGGCTGGCCGCCCGAGCAGGCCTATATTGCATACTGGTTATGGGCACTGGTAGTTATTATTCCGTTCTGTTTCTTGTTCTTTATATGGGTAGAGAAGCCTGGTATGAAGTTCGGTGAACGGTTCACTCGTCAAAAGGCGAATACTGCTACCCCAGCAGCCGGGCCTTCTACCTCTGTAAGTGAGATACCCGCAACTGAAGTAACTCCTCAGGAGAGGTTACGTGAACTGGTAAAAAAATGAGGGACATGAAAGCCGAAGAACGGATAGCCTAGCTCGAATAGGCATCCTCTAGGCTATACATGCCAGGTTCAAGCACTTTCGGCGCGTATACTTCAATCTCATCATTGTCTGGCTTGATAAGCCCCACGGTGAACGTATCAGATAAGTAGCCCTGTTTGGCAAGACCAGAAAGCGCCGTAAAAACGGTTGTTAGCGCCTGCTTGAACTGCTCGATATCAGCACCACTCCATTCCATACTCATCTCTGGCCCGACTTCCATGCTTTTTGGCGTGTAGATATCAACGTAGCACGTGTACTGCCTGTCACCTGCTTCATCGACGACAATCTTCGGGTTAAATGTCATGTTACCGCTCTTCACGCCCTTTGCTGCCATGCTTGGGCCTGCGACGGCATTCAGCCGCTCCACAACTTTGAATACTTCGTTGAGCATTATTTCACCCGCTGCACGGTCATTCAGAGGTTTTCTTGGAGTTGCCATTACCTGTACCTGTTCTTCCTTTCTCCATGTGTGACATTCTGCTGACGCGTGTTCACGCACCATTGCCAATGCAAGTCCTCTTTCTACTTCCTACTTCATACTACATGCATTCAACCCTTAGCTCGACTTTATCCATTGAGTAAACAGAACAACGATAAAGCCTGCGTGGCTTCCATCAGTATGCCCACCGTTAGATGTAGTCTACATGAGAACAGGCGTTCACGTCAAGAAGCATCAGGCAGCTAGCGAGCGAGCAGGCTCAGCAGGAGCTGCTCCGTAGCGCTGCTGACAGGATGAATTGGTTGCAAACAGGTATACCTTCTATCAATTATTCAGAAGCCTTAGA
>WNFX01009106.1_pt1 | contig 15837 bp, 14 predicted proteins | sample 5400111 | NCBI WGS metagenome assembly WNFX01 (sample SAMN13153363, study PRJNA577476) | soil metagenome | isolation source: 40 cm soil or saprolite under grassland replicate 1 | place: USA:California | collected 2016-06-15 | reverse complement strand
GTTGCCCTCGGTGCCGGGCGCATTGGAATTGATCGTGAGCCAGACAACGCCCTTGCCTGTATATTCATCCTGCAACTTTTGCATGTTGCCGCCGCCGTAATGCTTCTTCACGAACGGACATTCCGGATTAAACCATTCAAGCACGACATACTTACCCTTGTATTGCGAAAGCGAGTGCGTCGTGCCTTTTGCATCGGCAAGCGAAAACTCCGGCGCCGCGCTGCCTACCGGAGGCGGATCGAGCGCGAGAAGTGTTGTAGCGATAAACGAACTTGCAGTGATAAGGATGGATTTTGTTTTCATAGATATTTCAACCACGAATAAACACGAATGAACACGAATTCATACAAGAATTCTCAGCTCCGTATCGGACCAGCGCCTTGTCGCATTTGTGTCCATTAGTGTTCATTCGTGGTTATTTTCCGTGAAGCGACGTTCGGTGAAATGGTTTCGAGTTTCTCCAGGACCATGCTTTTGGTGAGCAGTTCCGGAAAGACAACTGGCTCTTCGTTTTTCCCGGGATAGAGCACATAGAGAGGCACACCCGGCCGGCCAAAGTGCTGCAATAATTTCGTGATCACCGGATCGCCGTTGGTCCAATCTGCTTTCATTTTCACGATGCTGTGACGCTGAAATGCCTGCCGCACCTCGACGCTCTCAAGCACACTGGCTTCGTTGAATTTGCAGGTGAGACACCACGCGGCCGTGAAATCGACAAAAACAAAACGGCGTTGCTCCAGTTCCGCTTGCAACCGTTCGGGCGTGAACGCCTGCCAATCGCCTCGGAGTCGTGAGTCAGCGGAAGCAATATCCACAGAGTGAAATTTGTTGCCGATAAAATAAATGCCGCTCATGAACACGAGCACGAGCATGAGCACTAACACGACGCTTCGCTTGAGCACAGATGCGGTTGGCACAACGAACGCGCCTTTCATCCAGCAGGCGACACTGATTACCAGCAGGAAACAGCTCGCCCAGATCGCCCCTTCCAGACCGCGCTGGGCGCCGAGTACGTAAAGAAGAAACAGCAGCGTCGCCAGCAGCAGAAAGCCCATGAACTGCTTTACATGCAGCATCCACACCCCGCCCGGGCTTTGGCAGCAATCGCAGCCAGGCGGGTTGAGCGCTCAGGAGCAAATACGGCGCGCTCATGCCGGCGGCGATGGCCACGAACATCGACAGTATGATTGCGGGCGACTGCGAAAAGGCAAAGCCGAGCGCGGTGCCGAGAAACGGCGCGGTGCACGGCGTGGCGAGCACAGTGGCGAACACGCCCTGGAAAAATGAACCGACGTTGTCTTTGCGCTCGGTCGTCGAAAGCAGACCGCGCGTCATGCTTTGCGGCAATGAAATTTCGAACACACCAAAAAGATTCAGAGCGAACACGAGAACAATCACGCTCAGCGCCAGAACGAAATACGCGTTGGTAAATTGAAATCCGCCCCAGGTGACGTCGCGCCCGGCGGCCTTGAGTGCAATCAGGAGCAGCGCAAGCACGATGAACCAGGCGAAAATGCCAATCGTAAACGCGATGCCGCTCCGCAAAATTTTCTGCCGGCTCTGGCCCGCTTGTTGGATGAATCCAAAAATCTTTAGCGAAATCACCGGCAACACACACGGCATCAAATTCAAAATGATGCCGCCGAGAAAGCCGAAGAGCAGAAAAGTGAAAATTCCGCGCACGGGCGCCGGACGAGCCGCGGAAACAACCGTCGGAGTTGCAATCTGCCATGCCGCGCGATCCTCGCCGTTTGGCTGATGAGAAAAAACGAGAAGGCCTGCCATGGACGACAAGTTCTTCTCCGACGACTCAATCGGAATGCGAAAGACAACTTCATTTTTGCTCCGCGATTCGATTCTTGGATGGCCGACAACGGTGCTCTGCTCCGGCAACGGGAAAAAATCGACTGCCGAATAATTTGCCAGCCTTTCGCTCGTTACTTTAAGGCGGAGATCGGATCCAACCCGACCCCAATCGGCTGTCGCCACGTTCGCTCCCGGCCAGTTTTGCGGCAGCAAACGCCGATAACGCGCGAAAAGCTCCGTGTTCGCTAACTGGCTGGTTGTCGATGCTGGCAACTCCAACTGCAATGTTGCGCCCCCCGGGATGCAGATTCTCTCGCAGACCAGCCAGCTTGCGTCGGCGGAAAGCTTTACGGTTGTAGCCGGGATCGATGATCCCGGCTCGTGATTAGCGCGCCCAACATTGCCAGCATCACCGATGCCGGCTACAACGTTCGGCGGTGTGATTTCCTGCATGAGCAGGACTTCGTTTTCGTAGCCATAAGTTTGAATGTCGCCTGGATCGATCGTCTTCAGCGGAATCGGCCACTGAATCTCACCGATTTTCCACCCGGGTGGCAGCTTCCATTTCAATTCGCTGGGAAGTCCAGCGTCGCCGGAAAATTTCCAATAAGTATGCCAGGCTGGAGCCATTCGCAGCAGCAAACCGACAGTAAACGGTTTGCCTGGAACAACTGCGTTCGTGTCGGCGAGCAGCTCCGCCCTAACGAGTTGTTTTCCTTGATACTCCTGGCCGAGGCCGTGCGGCGCAAAAGCGATAATCGACCAGCAGAGCATCCAGCAGGCCGTAAATCGCGATGGCACTCTCATACGATCAGGTAACATTGGCTTGCCTCTGCGGCAATCAGTGGGCCACGTCGCCCACAGGGCGACGGCTACAGAAGCGCCGCTATCTATGGAACAAGAAAAATCTTATCGGTCCACGGATCTTTCACCTTGGTGCCCGGCGCAAAGCCGCTGACATCGACGTATCTTCCTTCAGTGTCGAACGGGCTGAAGACGTAGCCCGATTTACCGGGTACTGCTTTTGCTGTTGGAAAATTTTCCTGCGACGTGGAAGCGCGGGACGAACCGGCCCTCGTTGAGGACTGCGCCGTCTCCTTGCGCGTCGTGCGCGGCACTTCGCTCGACGACCGGTTTTGTCGGCGTTCGGCTGCCGTTTGCGGCGGCATCGGTTGGCCAGGCTGGGTGACATCCGATGAAGTTGCCTCTGTCGTTCCAACCATTGTTGGCTCGCTACTGCTTTTTCGCGTGGCATAGTGCACCGGCGCGCTGGCAACACGATATGAACCCACCGCCACAGCTCGAGCTACTTTGTAAGAGCCCACTGCGGCGCCACGAGTAACGTGGTAGGAAGTGACCGCGACGTTTTTCGTGGTTCCACATCCGGCAAGTAAAACTGCCGCAAACAGCAAAGGTCGTTCCAATGTGTTCATGTCGTTTCTAACAGATGTGCCCTGACCGCGATCTGTTCAATCATTTAATCGCGACAACATCGGCGAGCAGACTTGAGATCTCCTCCTCGGTCGTGGCCCACGAACACATCAGACGATAAACTTCGGGCTCGATAAATTTATAAAAACGCCAGCCGAGCGCGTGGAGACCGCTGGCGAGTCGCTCATCCATCGACACAAACACCGCGTTTGCCTCGAGTGGAAATACGCTCTTGATCCGTGCCTCCTTTCGCAGCCGGTCCGCAAGCCGCCGCGCCGCATCGTTGGCGTGCTGCGCGTTTCGCAGCCACGCGTCCCCCGTCAAAAGACCCAGCCACGGCGCAGCGAGAAAACGCATCTTCGATCCGAGCTGCCCGGCTTGTTTCGCTCTGTAATCAAATTCGCGCGAGATTTTCTTATCGAAAAAAATCACCAAGTCGCCGACAGGCGCCCCATTTTTTGTTCCTCCAAAACAGAGAACGTTAACCCCAGCCTCCCACGTGATCGCTTTGGGCGCGCAGTTAAGCGATGCGATTGCATTGGCGAAACGCGCGCCGTCCATGTGGAGAAACAGTTGGTGCTTGCGCGCCAAGTCGGCGATGGCCGCAATTTCGTCGCGCCTGTAAACCGTCCCAAACTCCGTCGCTTGTGAAATGCTGATCGCGCCCGGCTTGTGCGAATGCAGCTCGTTATGGCGGGCCAGCAGCGCTTCTGCGTGACCAATGTCGATCTTACCATTTGCGCCGTCGATCAGAAGCAGTTTCGATCCGCCCGTGAAAAATTCAGGCGCGCCGCATTCGTCGGTCTGAACGTGAGAACGCTGGTGACAGATCACGCTCTGGAACGATTTGCACAACTGCGCGAGCGACAGCGCGTTCGCTGCCGTGCCGGTGAAAACAAAATAAACATCGCAGTCGGTCTCGAAGATTTCACGGATCCGATCGCACGCGCGCGCAGTCCACCTGTCCTCGCCATAGGATGGTGCGTAATGGGCATTCGCTTCCTGCAATGCGGCCCGGGCCTCCGGGCAAATCGGTGCGACGTTATCGCTCGAAAATTCATGGCGCTCTACGATCATCTCGTCTGTTTGCTACGCGAGTTTTTGCGCCGGATCAATTAGAACCCATCTCATAAATAGGGAATGAGTGCGCTAAGCTCTGGCGGGCGGCTGGCAAGGCGCGACGAAGAAGCATAGCCAAAGCGCTTTGTGACTGAGGAGCAACGCCGCCAGCTGCCCGCCAGGGCTTAGCCCGTAAGGGTTGCGGATCTTTGCCGCTGCAGCGGCGTTGCTCGTCGGTCAAAGATCCATAAAGGATATTCTCCCTCCTCGCGCCTTGCTGCAGCGCCAAATCTCCAGCCACGCACCCGTTCCCTATTCCGTTCCCTATTTATGAGAAGGGTTCTAGCACACATGAGATTGCCTGACAGATCGAGCCCTGGGCCTCCGATGTCTGCCAGGCAAATCCCTCTCCACTTGCTCCTCGAAATTCCGTGCAGCAGTTTCATTTTTATTTCGGCCACAGGCCGCCAAGTGAGCGTGTCCGCCAGCAAAATTATTTCATGCCCGGAAAGATGGTCTGCTTCCGTTTTGCCTAACGCACACGGGCAGAGTAATTTCGTAAATGACGGCCCTCCAAGGCGAAATTGAGCGGCGCGGCAGGCGCGTTTTCGAGCTCGTCAATAAACATCCGGAGCCACTTTTCAGCAAGGCCGGATTTTATCGGCGTTTAATGGCGCTCTCAATGCGGGACGAGCGGTTCAAGGCGCAACTGTTTCGCTTCGTCGATGTCCTGCCCTCGCTGCGCCGTTCAAGTGAAATTGTTGAGCATCTCGACGAGTACTTCTCCGATGACGGCTTTGGCCCGCTCGTCAATGTCGGCGTTCGGCTGGCGCGCATCGTTCCCTGGGTAAGCGGGCGCATCCTCCGGTGGAATGTTTCTGGAATGGCGCGCCAATTTATCGCCGGAAGAAATCCGGACGACGTAATGGCGACGTTGCGCAAGCGCCACGCGCAAAAAATTGGGTTTACCGTCGATCTGTTGGGAGAAGGCGTCGTCAGCGAAGCGCAGGCGGATGAATACGCAGCGCGTTACCTGGATTTACTGGAGAAACTCGCGCGCGAAACGAAAAGCTGGAGCGATCCGCTGGGCAAGAATTCGGAGCTTTTTCCGGTTGTAAATCTGTCGGTCAAAATTTCTGCGCTCTATTCGCAAATCAGTCCGGCCGATCCAGCCGATGCAATTGCCCATCTCGCGCCCAAGTTGCGACCGCTCCTGCGCCGCGCGCGAGAGCTCGGGGCTTTTATCAATTTCGACATGGAGAGTTACGCGCACAAAAACATCACTCTTGAACTGTTCAAAACGATTTTCACCGAGGAGGAGTTCAAAGACTGGCCGCATGCCGGGATCGTCATCCAGGCGTACCTGCGAGACTCAGAAACCGATTTGCGGGACCTGATCGAATGGGGGCGAGCCCGCGGCACGCGGTTCGCACTCCGCCTGGTGAAAGGCGCATACTGGGATTATGAAACGACGAAATCGCGTCAGAACGGCTGGGATTGTCCGGTTTATTTTCATAAGCCCGAGAGCGACGCGAATTTCGAGGCGCTCACGCGCGTGCTTTTGGAAAATGAATCCATCGTTACCGCTGCCTTCGGATCGCACAACGTTCGCAGCATCGCGCACGCACAGGCGCTCGCGGACGAGCTCGGGATCGATCGCAGCCGCTTTGAGTTTCAACTGCTCTACGGAATGGCCGGGCCGATCAAGCGAGCTCTGGTGGAAATGGGTTATCGCGTCCGCGAATATTGCCCGGTCGGCGAGCTGCTTCCCGGCATGGCTTATCTTGTTCGACGCCTGCTCGAGAACACGTCGAATGAAGGATTTCTGCGTGCAAAATTTGCTGAGAACGTTTCAGCGGAAGAATTGCTCCGCGATCCACAAGAGATTATCGAATCTGCGCAATCCGCCTCTCCCCTTGCGGAAGGGGAGACGATTGAGGTGAGGGGTTACACACGCCGCGGCCAGGATTCCGGAACCCTCACCCTGCCCTCTCCCTTGGAAAGGGAGAGGCGACCGGTTGCCGCGGTTGAAGGATTCTCCGCCGGAGTGTATGAAAACTCGCCGCTTGTGAATTTCGCTTACAAAGATAGCCAGGACAAAATGCAGAGCGCACTGCGCGAAGTGCGCAAACGCTTTGGCGAAAAATATCCGCTCGTCATCGGCGGCGAAAAAGTCTGGACGGATGAGCTGACGCCTTCAGTGAACCCGAGCGCTCCGGACGAAATTGTCGGTTACGGATCGGAAGCGGGGATTCCAGAAGCCGAACGTGCCGTCAAAGCTGCGCGCGCGGCATTTGGCAATTGGAGCCTGACGCCGTTTGAAGAACGAGCGCGCTTGCTGGAGCGCACTGCGGACATCCTGGAGCGCCGGCGCTTTGAACTCTCAGCAGTTGAAGTCTTCGAAGTAGGCAAACCGTGGAACGAAGCGGACTTATCACCATTATTGGCCGCGCGGTGTCGCGTTCGTGATTGCGCCTTGGAATTTTCCCATGGCCATTCTTTGCGGAATGGCGTCGGCCGCAGTCGTAACAGGCAACACCGTGATCATGAAACCATCCGAGCAATCGATCATCTGCGGCGCGACGCTCATGCAAGTCTTCGAAGAGGCGGGAGTTCCGCCAGGTGTTTTAAATTTTCTCTCAGGACACGGCTCGGTTATCGGCGTGCATTTGGTCGATCATAAAGATGTCGATCTTATCGCGTTCACTGGTTCGCGCGAAGTTGGGTTAAGAATCTGGCAATCGGCAGGTGTGACACGGCCAGGTCAGCGCCAGCTCAAACATGTGATTTGTGAAATGGGCGGCAAAAACGCAATGATCGTCGATGCCGATGCCGATCTCGGCGAAGCAATCGGCTATTCCATCTATTCCGCATTCGGTTACCAGGGCCAAAAATGTTCAGCGCTCTCGCGTCTGATTCTTCTGGAGGAAAATTACGACCGCGTGATGGAGCGCTTGATTCCGGCCGCAGCCAGTCTGCGCGTCGGTAATCCAGAAGAACCGGGGATCATGGTCGGTCCCGTGATCGATGAAGCCGCTTACCGGCGCATTCTGGATTACATTGAGATCGGTAAAAAGGAGGCGACGCTTGCTTATCAGGCAAAGGAAGTCCCGCCGCAGGGTTATTTCATCCCACCCACGATTTTCACTGACGTGAAACCAAACATGCGCATCGCACGCGAAGAAATTTTTGGCCCCGTGCTGAGCGTGTTAAAAGTGCGCGATCTGGACGAAGCGCTCGAAGTCGCCAACGGCACCGATTATGCATTGACCGGCGGATTTTTCTCGCGCAGTCCGGCCAATATCGAGCGGGTCAAAGCGCAACTGGAGGCGGGAAATGTTTATATCAATCGCTCATGCACGGGCGCGATTGTCGGACGTCACCCCTTTGGTGGATTCAAAATGAGTGGCGGCGGCACCAAGGCCGGTGGCGAAGATTATCTCCTGCACTTCCTCATCCCGCGCGTGGTGACCGAAAACACCAGCCGGCTCGGCCTTGTTCCAGAAGAGACGCCGGAATATCGCGACGAATTCCTCTGGCTGAAACAGTGATAAACGCGCCGTATTGCAAGGTGCAGGCGGCTAGTTAGGGCGCCCTTTGCTCAACAATTTCACCACCGTGACAATCATGTAGAGCACCGGCCACGCCGAGGTCAGAACAATCAGCGCAAACACCGCCATCTCCTTCGCTCGTTCCCGCGCTGCCTCGATCCGGTACTCGCGTCCCAGATTGTAAAAATTCCTGAATCGCGATCGATCCTCTCCATCGTAAGGCCAGAAATTCCCGCCATGCCATTGACCGAAACCGGAATGGAAAAAGTAGTCCGTCTGCGGGAATTGCCCCTTCCCGCCCGTGGAAGGACTCCTTGGTTTCATAGCCTCTCACCCACCACTCTAGTGGGAACTGCCAACCATGATACCACGATAAAAAAAGGAATCAGCCGGAAAAAATAGCTTTTCGATCGCACGAAAGCAGCGAAAAACTCAAAAGGTGGAAATCAAAACGGCATCTTATCGGGCTGGCAGGCTGTTGGTGAAACTGCTCTTTGCCTGCGTCGCACGTACTCGTGTGCTCGGACGCGAGAATGCAAATCGGGGTGGGGGATTTTTAGTGGCGGCGAATCATATCAGTCATTTCGATCCATTTCTCATATCCCTGGCAGTGCGGCGGAAGATCGATTGGATGACGATGGCGGAATTCTTTCGCGCTCGGGTGCTAGGATTTCTTTTACGCGCGATCGATGCGTTCTCGGCGGAGCGGGATCGCGCTGACCTCAAAACGATTCGCACCGCAATCGAGCGGCTGAAGAGCGGACGCGTCGTTGGATTATTTCCAGAGGGCGGCATTCGTGATGGAACGCGTTCACTGCTGGAGGGCGCGCCGCTTCGACCCGGTGCATCGACGCTCGCGCAGATCGCTGGCGTCCCAGTTTTGCCGTGCGTGATCCTGGGCAGCGATCGTCTCTACTCAAAAAGACAGTGGCTACCATTTCGGCGCACGCCGATCTGGATCGCGTTTGGGCATCCGATTTCACATTTTCCAGAGCTGCAAAAAACGCACGCGCGCGGGCGGATCGAATCCGAATTGGCGGCCGCATTCAAAAATCTCTACGCGGAATTACGCGAAAAATTTCGGCTTACGACTGATGATCTGCCGCATCCGCCACAGAAGCGAATGCAGCGCCGTAGGGCAAGCGCACCGCTTGCCGTACGCCCAAGCGGCAACCGAAGCGGTTGCCCTACAATTTCCAGCGCCCGGTTGCAGCGTCTTGCTTCAGGCACGATCGATTCATTCATCTGCGGGTCGCTTAATTTGCTTCATACTCGACACCGGCTGAATCCCGACAAGTCGGGACGAGAGATGGAGCGTTACGTAGCAGAATGCGAGCGGCTCACCCCGCAGGAATATTACGCCGCGCCGTACGAACCGAATCTTGCGAAGACGCTTGCAAACGGACACGCGACGATGGCGTGGAACAGCCCGATTAGGACACATTTTGCAGCAAACAACATCGCGCACGCGGAGTTCTTCCAGTCCCGCGGTGGCGGGATCCGCGCGCCCACGGTGTTGCTACTGCACGCGCTCATGTCTACCAGTCGCGCCGGGCATCGCCGTTGCGCAGAACGCTTCAACGAACTTGGCTGGAATGCATGTTTCCTTCACCTTCCCTATCACTTTTCGCGTGTCCCGCGCGGCTATTGGAATGGCGAACTTGCGATTACCTGCGATCTCATTCGCAATGCAGAAGGATTGCGCCAGGGGGTAATGGAATTGCGGCAGTTGATGAGTGCATTGCGGGAACGCGGCTGCCGCGAGTTCGCCGTGCTCGCCACCAGTTACGGCGGTTGGGTTGGCGCGCTGCTGACGCTGGCGGAGAGTGATTTTCGGTTCGTGGCGTTAATGTCGCCCATCGTGAACGTCGAGCACGCTATCTGGCAAAGCCCGGCTGCGCGTCGTATTCGGCGCGAACTGCTCCAGGCCAATATCGAGCCGTCTCTCGTTGCCCGGCATTTTCATCTGAGCTCACCGTTGCACACCCAACCGCTCTGTGATCCAGGTTGCGTTCTATTCGTCGCGGGTGAATTCGATTCGATCGCGCCAGCCGGCGAGATCGAAGCGATTCAGCAGAAATGGCGCGGCTCAGAACTGTTGCGAGTGCAACAGGGACACTTCGGCCATCGCATGATGCGCGAAACAATCGCGCGATTGAAGGAACGTGGCGACCTGTGAGCGCCGTAGCACAGCCATCTTGGCTGTGGGGCTGGCGGGCATCTTGCCTGCCAAATGAGATACTCGCAGCGAGCCTGCTGGGAAAAGTGGTTAATTAACCAGGCGAGACGCCCGGTTGCCCCACAGGCAAAGATGCCTGTGCTACGATCCCAAGAAATTCCAAACTTGGGCCAAGGTCGCTGAATGCCGCTTGGGCTAGCACATTGTGTCCCTCCACCGACGCGTGCCAACCATCAATTGGATGGAGTAATTCCGCGCGGCTGAGGTCCGCTGTCGCCAACGCATCGGAATATCGCAACTGAATATGGCCCGCGTCCTCAACCTCGAGATGCAGCTCTTCTACTATTGCGCGCAGCTCTTCGTTCACCCTTGAAGCGAGACGAACCAAATTGCGCCGATAAGCTGGATGGAAGGAGAGAAGATATTTGTACGTCGTTTCCAAGTGCGGATACAGACTTGTGTCCGATTCTCGAAGGCGCTCGGCCTGCTCGCGACCTTTGAAATACGATTCGAAATTGACCAGTCCGAAGACGACGAGGGCTACGCGATGTTTTTCAGTCCGCGCGCGTCCAAGTAAGCGGCACAGCTCGCGCGCATAATTCTGCCGGAACTCCTTGCTTTGGCGGTTCAAGCGCCGCTCCGGTGCATTCAACTCATCAGGCGGACATCGCCACGCCCAATCGACATTGTTATGACCGATCGAAATCAAAATCAGATCGGGGAAACGGCGCGCTCGCAGCAGCCGGGTGATTTGTCCGGAAAAATTCTGCGTGCCGAGGATGCGGCGAAAAAAATCTTGCCGCTCAGAATCATGATCGACCAGCGCGCCGATGCCGGCACATTCGACCGCAACGAGAGGCGTGATCTCTTCCAGTCGTTTCGAAATGCCGCGAATCCCCGGTTGCGAAGAACCGTTATCGAGAAACCAGTTGCTTCCGCGACGAGTGTGCGCGCGCCAGAACGTGCTCCAAGGCGACGAGATGTACGTGCCCATGCAGGCACTGTCGCCGAGCATGGCAACGTGCGGCAGCCGCGCGACTAATTCATCCCAGCTAATCTGCCGATCTCGATAAGCAAGGTAATCCCGATGAAAAGGTGAGTTTGGCTCGGCGATTCGTTTGAGAAAATTCGCGCTCACAACCGGGGCAAATTTCACACGCGGCGGCTTTTCAATTCTCGATCTCGGACGATGGCTAGGGCTCCAGTTTGGCCAGTGGATTGTGCGTTTTGAGTTGCGGAAACATGGAGAAATCGCGATCCGCAGTCCAGAGTTCGCGCACGCCATGACATAAGCAAAGGGCAGCGATGCGGGCGTCATGTATGCGCCCGCCTATCACATTGCCGCTGGCCAACAACGATTCCAGCTTGTCGAGATAGCCTGGTCCTTCTGCCAACCAATGGAAATACTCGGATTCGGTCAAGGAACGAAGGAATGCGATGGCGTCGCGCGGCGATGTCGGTTTTCGGAAAGGCTTCGGATTCGTGACGACGGAAATGAATTCATGCGCACATGGCCACGGAACGGCCCACGGCAAGAGACCTTCCGCCAAAGACCGGACGGCTTTGGTCGCGGCACCGTGACCGGCCATCTCCGTTCGATGGGAATAAACAAGCAGATTGGTATCAACCGCGATCATTTACTCGCGAATGCTTTCGGAGTCACCGGCCTTCATAAATGAGATCTCGAATCTTCTCCCAATTCCAATCCCTGAATTCCGGGTTCAGACCGCCACCCTTCGTCACCGGCTTCCACTTCCGCGGTTGGGTTTTTGCCTGTTTCTGCTTGAGCACTAAACGCAGTCCCTGTTCGGCAAGGGATCGAAAGGTGGTTTTCTCCCTGCGCGCGAGCCGTCGCGCTCGCTCAAACAAATCATCCGCGATTTCGATAGTAGTTTTCATTAATATGGCTGCCCATACTTGCATTGAAAGCTTCCCATATCAAGTGGAATTCATCTGCTTTTTAATCCAGCCAATTCATCGCTTCGAGCAAGCGGCGAAACTGGGGACTGTCTGTGGAGAACGCGGGCAGCCATTCGCCGATTGGGTCGCGTTTCCACCATGCTTTCTCACCAACTGGCGCGAACTGATAACGATAAAGTCGCGCGCGAATGTAACGAGGCGGAGCGCTAGGAAAGGGATTGTTCGCCAGCAGCGAGAGTGTGTCCCGATCGTTGTGCAGAAGTTTCCAGACAAAATGCAGCGTCCAGGGATATTCCGCGGGTGACCCCATCGCGGCGAACCAGATTTGCCAGTCGATCCGCGGTTGATACGGCGCGACGAACGGCGGACGGCGGTTTGGATCGCCCGGCTTGGCTTTGAACTCGTATTCCTTCCATTTCGTATCGCCGGTAATTACCGCGTCGTCCGTTCCCTCAAAAACAATTTCGTCGCGTTCGCGCCCGACTGTGCCAAACGCGCCGTAAGTGTTTACGAGATCAAGCGGATCGAAGGAGTAATTCATTAACTGTCGCCCCGAAAGAAGATTGAGTACAGGTGCAACGCTCAGATAGATCACCAGAACCGATAAAGCGATCGCGATGACATTGGTGATGCGCGACGGCTCCGATTCATGAGCCGCCCGTTCAGCGCGACTAACTAATGCCTTCGGCAAGAAGTGGCGCAGGAAGGTATCATCAAAGCACGCTAGAAACGGAATGATCGTGACGTAATTAAGGAACGAAAGATTGCCGCTAATGATGAGAAATATTTGGAAAGTGACAAGTAAGACGCCTGCGATGTGCCTCGCGTGTCGCGGGCCAAACGAAAACCACGGCACGATCAATTCGACAAAATGGTTCCATACCGTCTCAAATTTGTGGAACCACAGCGGCGCAAAGTGAAGATAACGACTGATCGGGCTAGGTATCGGCTGCGTTTCGTAGTGATATAAAAGGCAGGTGAGATCGCGCCAGCACGGGTCGCCGCGCAGTTTGATGAGGCCTGCGCCGATCATGATCCGAAATCCAAGCCAGCGGAAAAGCCAGATCACCAGAATCGGTGGCCGGCACTTTGGAAATGGCCGACCATCGAGCAAGGGGCAGAGAAAAACAGATAAGAACCCGGTCTCGAGCAGTTGAATCTCCCAGCCGTAACCGTACCAGATCTGGCCGATGTGAACGATCGACATGTACATCTCCCAGAGAATGCAGAGGATGATCGCGTTTGCGTAGCCAGCAAGAACGACAAGCGAGAGCGCAAACCCGGCCCAGGCAAACATCAACATACCGTGATCGGAGATGCCGAGCCAAAAGAGAGTTGGCACTCGCAGCATGCCGGCATTTCGCGAGCCGAGTTGCGTTTCTACGCTTGCAAGAAAATGATTCGCCGGCGTTAATCCGTGCTCGCCAACGAGCGGGACGAGTTGCTGTGCAGCAACGAGAAACGCAACCGCGTAAACAAAACCCAGCAGCCGCAAAATGACGAATCGCGTCAGCCAATAAGAGTTTCCCAGGGCGAAAAGCCGTTCGAAGACGTTTTCTTGATTCATTGCCGAACCTGGCAGAAACGTCGAACGCCGAACGTCCAACGTCCAACGCTCAATGCTGAATCATTCGGCAATCGGCAATTGGAAATCTGAAATTCAAGATAGTGCCAGGGGGAGAATCGAACTCCCGACCAACCCCGAATGCTTTCGGGGCTGCTCTACCTGCTTAGAAAGTGAATTGCAAGACGAAGATTCTTTTTCGCTTTTAGGAGTCGCTCCGTATCTCGCGCTTCCTTCAGTGTCGAGTACTCGCGCTGAGCTACAACTTGAAATTCGCCGATTTGCTTTGTCGTGTGCGTATGACCACGGCGATGTTGAGCAAGTCGAGCGCCCAAATCGGGCGTCGAACCAATATAGTGCCGCCCGGATGATCCACGCAAAATATGCACCCACGCCATAACAAAAATGCCAGGGGGGAGAATCGAACTCCCGACCAAGGGCTTATGAGTCCCCTGCTCTACCGCTGAGCTACCCTGGCGCGAAGGAAAGAAAGTTGAACGCGTCGCATTCGGTGTCAACGCGCACGGATGTAAACCGAAGTTTATTTGCCTGTCGCTTTGGAAAGGTACGGCTCCAAGTCCTTTTCGGGACCACGCAGTGCGGCCATGAAGCACACGCCGCTATGCTCGCTCACTGCGCCGACCCAGCCTTCCTGATGAATGTAGCGCCATCCGGGAAACGGCAGCACCGCGCCGGTTTTCGCATTCCGCTCCGCCGGAAAAAGAAATAGCTGCATCCGTTTTTCGGCGAGCCAGATTTGGGCAATGCGACGCGACTCCTCATCCTCAAAAACGCGACAACCGATTGTGCGAAAATCGGCGAACTCTGTTGGCACATCGTAATGTTCCAGCCCGTGTTTCATAAAAAACAGATCGCTCAATGTCCCCGCTTCAGTGCTTACCGGGTCCAGCATCACCGGTCGAGTGGACGCAGCCACAGTCAATAACTTCCGAGCGGTCGCTGATCCCGGAAAATCATTTAGACGACTGAGAACTTGAAACACGGAGACTCCGGCGATAACCATGACCGCGATGCTAATCGCAAGGACGGCGGGGTTCCGCGCCATTTTTTTCCATGTCCACTTCGAGCCAACGACCAGGTCTTTTTCCGAGAACCACTCGGCCGTTTCGGGCGGAATTGGAATCAGACGAACCAGCGCCGCGACAGCGCGATCGAAGCTCTGCTGATTGACAAATTCGTCGGAGTCATCTGCGCGAGATACCGCTGCGCGCATCGAACGGTCAGCCAATCGGTCTTGGCTGATCGGCGCGCAATTCAAAAGGGCGCGTTGTCGGCGCAATAACCGCAGCATTCTCATACTGTGCCTTGTTCAGGGTGCTTTGCGTCCAGCCACGCCTGCAACTGCCGGCGGCCCTGCGCCAGAAACCGGGAAAGCTCGCTGAGCTTGAGTTCCGCGAGGTCAAGAATTTCGTTGTAATCAAATTCGTCGAGATAAAAAAGTGCAAGCGCGGTCCTCTGAGGATCCGGCGCGCCGGAAATCCAAACTGCGAGTTGCGTGGGCTCGAGCTGTTCAATCTGCGATGCACCCTGTGGAGCCACGTCATGCTCATCAAGTTTGAGCGCCTCTGGTTGCAAATCAGCTTTGTCTGCTTCTAAACAGCGCCAGAGCGCGTCGCGGAAGAGCCAAAACCTTTCCTTCGGCAGTTCTCCCTGCGCGGCGCGATTGGCCGCCTCGCGCAACGTGGTGTGAAAGACTTCCTGCGCTTTGCTTGAGTCGCCCAGCATTAAGAAGCAAAAACGATAAAGCTGTGGCAGATTTTGTTTTCGATCCGGCACGCGTGATGTCCCCGAAAAAACTCTGCGCACTTTACGCGCCTCTGTAGGATGGACAAGACGGATTCGACAGTGGCGCCTTCCCTCCACGCAAGCCCGCTGTGTTTACCACCTCGACGCCGCGCTTCGCACAGCGAGGCGACTACAGTTTCTTCAAACGACGTGCTACTTCCTCAGCGTTCTTACGGCTGTTGAACGCGGAAATACGAAAGTGCCCCTCGCCCTGCGCGCCGAACCCGGCACCCGGGCTAATGACCACGTTCAGCTCGCGCAGCATACGATCGAACATCTCCCAACTTGTAAGGCCATCCGGCGTTTCCACCCAGATGTACGGCGCGTTTACTCCTCTAAAAGCTTTCAGCCCAGCATCGGCCGCAGCGCCGCGCAGTAGTTTTGCATTGCCCATGTAATGATCGATGAGAGCGCGCACTTGCTTGTGCCCTTCTTGTGAATACAACGCCTCGGCGCCACGTTGCACCGGATAACTCACGCTGTTGGATTTGGTGCTCCAGCGCCGCTGCCACAGCGGATGA
>WNFX01003423.1_pt1 | contig 15839 bp, 19 predicted proteins | sample 5400111 | NCBI WGS metagenome assembly WNFX01 (sample SAMN13153363, study PRJNA577476) | soil metagenome | isolation source: 40 cm soil or saprolite under grassland replicate 1 | place: USA:California | collected 2016-06-15 | reverse complement strand
TCCTTACTGATGAGTCAAATTTCGGTGCTGACCATATGGTACACCGAAAGAACCCTAGGGAACGCATGCCTCCTTAGCTTACTACCCGCAGGATGATCTTGCCGCGCGTGTGACCACTCAGCGCACGTTCAAAGGCCTGAGGTGCCTCCGAGAGCGGGAAAACGGTCTCAATCACCGGTTGAACCTGACCAGCATCGATCAAGTCGCCAATTTGGATGAGCTCGGCTCGGTTCGGCTGCACGATGAAAAACAGAGCGCGCACGCTCTGCGCTTTAGCCTGCTCCTTGGGTGGCGGGCTGAAGACGGAGACCAGCAGCCCCTCTTTTTTCAGGACGCTCCAGGACCGCTCCATCGTGTCACCGCCGATGGTGTCGAGGACGACATCGACGTCGTGAAGCATATCCTCGAAGCGGGTGGACGTATAATCGATGACCTCGTCGGCACCCAGTCCACGCAGGAAGTCCCGGTTGCGTGCCGAGGCCGTCCCGATGACATTGGCGCCGACCCAGTGGGCCAACTGGACGGCCATGCTTCCGACGCCGCCTGCTGCCCCGTGGATCAGGACGCTTTGGCCTGCCGAAAGCCTGGCATGATCAAAAAGCGCTTGCCAGGCGGTCAGCCCAACCAGTGGAACTCCGGCGGCCTGTACGTAATCGAGTGAGCGTGGCTTTGGAGCCAGATCGGTAGCGCGCGCAATCGCGTACTCTGCCGCAGCACCATCTCGCCAGAATTCTGTGAGCGCGTAGACAGCCTCTCCGATCGCTACATCAGTGACGCCGGTGCCAACTTCAGCGACCAGGCCGGAGAGGTCGTGGCCCGGAATGGGCAGATCACGGTCAACACCCGTTGGGGTTTTCCAGGTTTCCGCCCAGGTGGGTTCCTGCCACATCACGCTCGTCGCGTAGACACGCACCAGCACCTCTCCCTCTCCTGGATGCGGTTGCGGTGCGTCTTCGTAGACAAAGGCCTCGGGGCCGCTACGAGTATGGATACGGATGGCTTTCATGATGTTGCTTTACGTGCTTTCGAACACCCCCATTGAATGATTATAGGGCAATCTAAAAGAGATGACTACTTTCTTGCTGCTGTGCCAGGGCTGGAGAGCGTTGCCTCTGGTGTCACACTCCTCTGATGCACAGCCGCTCGTCTCTGCTCACACACGACTGATGGAGGCGAGCCAGGCCGCTGCTCCCTGTCCACTTGTCGTCTCAAAGCGCGTGGCACGGATCTGCTTGACGCGCCACTCTTGGCCGAAGGTGGCATAGATCTCCGCTTGTGACACCCGCCTGGGCCCTGGACCACTGCTTGACTCTTGATCACTGAAGCAGAGCAAGTAATAGGTTCCTCCGGACTTGAGCACGCTTGCCAGGCTCTGGACAAAGAGCAAACGTTCTTCGTCCGAGAAGACATGGAAGAGGCCACTATCAATGACCGTCTCAAAGGTCTTGCCTAACGCCTGCAACTGCAGCGCATCGGCCACCCGGAAGGTGACAGCAATCCCACGAGCAGCCGCTTTCTGCTGGGCCTTCTGGATGGCAGTTGGCGAGGAATCAATGCCGCAGACCTCATGACCGTGTTGTGCCAGGTAGAGGGCGTGCTCGCCCGTGCCACACCCTACATCCAGCACTGATCCGTGTATCTTCCCTGTCTGTACAAGTTCCACATACGCCTGCTGTGGACGACCAATATCCCATGGGGGAAGGCCTGTGTAGGCGGCATCAAAGCCTCTCCCACCTGGACCAAGCCTGCTATTCATATGCTGTTCCTTCTCTCTGACAACTTCATTCGCTGCTGACTCCACCTTGCTCACAGGGGGTGATACACTGCTGGAGCAGCTTGTTCACTGCAGGAGATGATGTACGAGATACTGATCTCGGCGTAGAGATCTAAACTGTCCTACCCCAATGATATACCTTCTCAATGGCATCAGAATTTTAGCACTTTGTGCCGAGGTCAGCAATTGAGATTGGTGGATGAAGGCGCGATGAAGAGCGAGATTGCTACCAAATGAGTTCCCGGGTTCGCCAGTCGGAAACCCACAAGCGACCGATTCTTGGAATACTGCGCAACCTTGCGGGCGATATCCGGGCGACATGCCGGACCTAGGTGGGCTTCACCGCCATCGATTCAGCCGGCTCGTAGGTCGCGACCACCACGCCTTTGGGTGTCGCTTTGGCGCTGACGAGATGGAGCGCAGCGAATGCTCCGCCGTCAGTGAAGAGATGGCGACCCGATCCAAGAACTAGCGGGTGGATCAGGAGCACGTACCGGTCGACGAGGTTGTGCTTCATGAGTGTCTGGATGAGCTCGCCGCTGCCCATCACCACTAAGTCCTTACCCGGCTGTGCTTTGAGCCCGGCCACCGCCTCCGGCACGTCACCCTTCAGCAGGGTCGAGTTGCTCCATGCCAGCAGCTCCTCCAGCGTCGTGGAGGCAACGTACTTCTGCATGTTGTTGAGTACTTCCGTGAAGGGATTGTCGGTTTGTTTGGGCCAGTAAGCGTAAAAGTCCTCGTAGGTCCGTCTCCCCAGCAGCAGGGCACCGAAATTGGGTATGCTCTCTCCGGCCTCACTACTCGTCATTGCAGCGTAGGGCGTCGCCCATCCGCCGTGCTGGAAGCCACCACGGAGGTCCTCGTCGCGGCGTCCCGGCGCCTGCATGACCCCATCGAGCGTCAGATTCGTGAAGACCACGACTTTGCTCATTTCAAGCTCCTTCATGTGCGTCATAATTACAACCCTTCTTAAGAGTAGGAAGAGTATATCATAGTTTGTGTGCAACATGAATAGGCTCGTGAGGATATGATGCACATCACCATCATCTGCATCCCCTATCAAGTCGATGTCGCCCGTTGGGGATACGCCAACGGCCCCCAGGCATTCCTCGATCACGGCCTTATCCATCTCCTGGAAGCAAAAGGCCATACCATCTCACAACCAATCTGGATTGAACTGCCCAAAGCCGAACGCACCCGTGATTCGGTCACGAACCTGGGGCGCATCGCTAAACGAACGGCAGTGGCAGTTCGCGAGGCATTGGAAAAGGATAACTCTTTTGTCCTGGTACTCGAAGGCGATTGCACACATGCCGTCGGACCTATTGGAGGACTCGCGCAGGCAAAAGGCAATCCAGGCGTGGTATGGTTTGATGCTCATGGCGATTTGAATACCATGGAGACGACCACGAGCGGATTCCTGGGCGGCGTGCCCTATGCAGTGGCGCTGGGCTTGGACCTGGATGATTGGCGGCTGGCGGCTGGATTGGAACAACCTGTACGGTCAGAAGCGGCTGCATTGATAGGGACAAGTGATCTTGATGCGGCGGAAGTGGAGGTGCTGCAACGACACCCAATTCTACACATAGATGCACAAGAGATGATGCAGGCCGGTGTAGGAGAGCGTGTTCAAGCCGCCCTGCATATACGAGCAGGCGAGGCCAATGCCTGGTATCTGCATATTGACCTGGATGTAGGAGGGCCAGAGGAAAGTCCAGGCGGATTTACCCTTTGTGCTGGCTACTTAGCACATTCGTTCTAATAGTAGAGAGTAAACTTCATGTGGGAAACCCTCACGTCATCTCTCTGATGGATAGATAGCAAAGAAAAAGAACCGGGAGAGCCGACATGAGCGCTCTTTGTTAGAACGGATATGCTAAGGTAGCCAGCAACAGATGTCCTAACTAGCTAGCACAGGTAGAAGTATGCGATCTAGCGAAGGAAGTAGCCAGCACAGGTCAGATGCGTGCTATCCTGAGAAGTAGCGCCGGTACTCGGGATGGGGTCCCTGGTATCCCGAGGTTGAGTGTTCCGCGAAAATGATCGTCTTGATATTGCCTCGAACGGTGAAATCTGCCACCACCCGCATCCAACGCGGGGAGAGCAGCGCTACCAGGTCGTTGAGGATAGTGTTAGCGGCCGTTTCATGGCTGATTTGCCGGTTACGGTATGTATTGATGTAAAGTTTGAGGCTCTTGAGCTCCACGACCTGCTGATCCGGTACGTAGTCGGCCGTAATCGTGGCAAAATCAGGGAAGCCGGACCTGGGACAGAGGCAGGTAAATTCAGGAATCTCCAGGTGTATGACGTAATCCCTCTCCGGGTAGGCGTTGGGCCAGATTTCGAGTTGGCTCTCCTCGATTTCGTCTCTCCCATACCGCCCTGGGATGCGGTTGTGTTGTTCGTCCATCGTGCGTTCTCTCCAATTGCATGGCAAAACTTTTGAGGAAGCGGCGGGAAGGCCTCCTCGTGCCGCTTCCTCTCCTCCATCTTCTATTGTACCTTCACCATTAAGAAATCTGTCCCTTCTCTGATTGATGAAAAGTTCGTGCCACTTATACCCATCGTCTTCTTCCCCAGATAATCACGTGTAACTGTGGCAATATCCGTACATGGTAGGTATTCCAAAAAGGATCGTGGACTCGCTCTGCAAGGCGCTCTAATGCCGCGGGATAATCTATGATTGCAGTATCACCTTCGGGTTGAAGGATAATGGGAAGCTTGTGCTCTGCAAACATAGGATACCTGCGGAGCAAGGAGCGCAGGCGTTGCTCATCTTGATCGTCTCGTATGACGAACTTCCATTGCTGCTGGTCTGGCCGCAGTGTTGCGAGAAAGCGCTCAATAACCGGGTGGCGGAGGTAATTCTCACCTGCACTTGGGAGCTTAGGCGATAAACTCCAGAGGTTGATAAGAGGGACTACCTCCTCGGGAAAGATGGTTGTGTTGGTCTCGATCGTGAGATGATGGCCTTGTTCTTGAAGGATGCGCGCGAGTTGGGCTAAATCCTTTTGTAATGTTGGCTCACCACCGGTCAGTACTACATGTTGAGCACCAAGAACATGCACTCGTTCTGCTAATTCCTGTGCCGGAATGGACTCCCATGTGCCACCTTCGCGTACACTCCACGAGTATTTTGTGTCACACCAGGAGCAGCGCAGGTTACAGGCAAAGAAGCGCACAAACGTCGTTGGAACTCCCATCAAAGTGCCTTCGCCCTGCACAGAGCGATAGATTTCCATGACATTCATTTAGTCACGCTCCGCTTGTGTGATTTCGACATAGCCACTTTCAGTTTCCCACAGCCTGATGCGATGGAGTAGTGCCTGGAGAAGACCGTGATTCATCAGTTCATTCCATATCCAATGGGCAAGATTTTCAGCTGTCGTCTGGAGTCCCGTCACCTCATTTAAGTCGCGGTGGTCCAGTCGCTCTATCACCGAATTTTTCACGGTACGTGAAAGATCATCAAAATCCATCACCATTCCGTGATCAGATTCACCTGGCGCATCCTTAATAGGGCCACGGATGGTTACCTCTAGCCGGTACGAATGCCCATGGAGATGAGCGCATTTGCCTCTATGCCCAGGGAGGTGATGGGCTGACTCGAAATGAAAGATTTTCGTAACAATCGCGTACCTCATTGACCTTCTCCCTCGTATTCGGTCGGATCTGGGATACCAGCAAGCTCGAAAGCTTCTTTCCTTTCAAAGCAGGTGCCGCAAGTGCCGCAATGTCTATCCTCACCTTTGTAGCAACTCCAGGTATCAGCATAGGGTACCTGCAAGGCTGTACCAAGCTGGACAATTTGATGTTTGCCAAGATGCATGAAAGGGGCCTCGAGTCGCAAGTGTGGATCTCCAAATCCTTCGGTAGCGATGCGTTGCATCCTCTCAAATGAAGTGATGAATTCAGGGCGACAATCCGGATAAATGAAGTGGTCGCCCGCATGGACACCTATGGCTACCACCTGAGCTTGCTCAGCGACCGCAACTGCGTATGCTACTGAGAGCATCATGGCATTGCGATTGGGCACGACGGTGATCGCCATCGTGGGAGCCGCGTAATGACCATCTGGGACAGGAATCGTATCGGTAAGAGCTGAGCCTTTGAGAAACCGACCAAGGTTGCTGAGATCGACGATGTCAAATGCTGCGTCGAGTCGCTTCGCGCAACGTTCGGCGAAAGCCAACTCTTTCTTGTGACGTTGTCCGTAGTCGAAAGATAACACATGTAAATCATATCCTTCAGCATGTAAAAGGTAGGCGAGTGTGGTGCTATCCAGACCGCCGCTCACGATAGCCATGGCTTTAGGCATATGGATATATCTCCTCTGGTGATTGTAGTTCTCTACATCCTATCTGAAGCTTCTTAAGCGCGTTGTGAAATGACCATGCTATTGGAAACGTGGCCTATGTTATGTAAGTCTATCATAGCATGGAAGTGTCCATTCAGGGCTCCTCGTCGCAGCAGACGGCTCGCCCATTCAATTGGAGCAGCGAACGTTGCTGCCCGGTCAGTCAGTGAGAAGTCCTGAAGAGCTGCTGCCCGGTCAGCGAGAAGTCCTGAAGAGCGGAGCTTGTAACTTCAGATCGTATATATTATTAGTCACAAAAGAATGTAAATAGTAGAGCTAAATATAAATACTGGTAGTGTTTTTTTAATCGCGGTTCTATCTGAAGAAAGGAAAACAAACATGCAGAGAAACACTTCAAAACAGAGCCTGCACGCCAGGTTTTGCCTCCTAGTGTTAAGCATCACACTGTTTTTAGCCGCCTGTGGAAACGGATCAGGCTACCCATCGACACCCAGCAGTACACCGCAGGCTACTCCGACAAAAAGTGGATATAGTTTCATCTCTCATGGGAGAGAGCACACGACCCGGCAGCAATACCACCTGCACCTGGGTCCGGGTAGGTGATGATCTTTCTAGATCCAGGTGCAGGTACAAAATACTATCAGTCCGGTCACGCTCTTCCCTCAGCGCGTGAGGTTTTTCTGGTTGGTAAATTCTGTTTATCGCCCAGTTGACACTTACGTGGGCGACTATCGCTGAGGAAATCTCGCCAGAATTGGACCTCTCCAAGCAGATCATAATTGAACATGCGTGCCTTCTTATGCGTGGCCCGGCTGCCGCTCTTTTCCGAAGGAAGAGTGATGAAATACTTTGTGACGGGTACGACGGGTTTTGTTGGCGGAAACGTGGCGCGCCAGTTGGTGGAAGCTAGGCATGAGGTAGTGGCGGTGGTACGTAATCCGGCGAAGGCGGGCGATTTGAAGAATCTGGGTGTGCAGATTTACCAGGGAGATGTGACGGAGAAGGAGAGTATGCGGGGACCGATGACGGGCGTGGACGGCGTGTTTCATATCGCGGGTTGGTATAAGATCGGCGTGAAGGATAAGAGCGAGGGGGCGAAGATCAATATTGGGGGGACGCGAAGGCGCGGCGGGAATGGGGCTATGACCCGCGCCCATTGGAGGAGGGGATGAAGGAGACGCTAGAGCATGAGATGAAGTTATTGGGGATGCGGTAGGGGTTACGGCGTTCCGGGGGTTAGAGCGCGCGGGACACCGAAACATGTTTCCTCTTTCGCTTCTCTATTCCAGCTGATTCAGCTCTCAAATATCGCTCGTGCTCCCATGTCGTCCACGCCCCTCAACGAAGCGACGAGCACCAGTCACGGCCTCTCCAGACCGGATTACCTCGAGCCCTCGCCTGGCCTCGTTGTGCCATGCATCCTCCGTGGTGAGCGACCACTGTTCGTAAGAAGAGAGGCGGTCTGAGCGCAGGCATAGCTGCGGGAAACGCGCGAGGTTGTTTGCCAGCACAATTGCCGCCTGCAGCGCCTCGCCAGGAGGTACCAGGCGATTGGCGAGGCCCATCATGCGCGCCTCCTGTCCCGAGACGCCCCGGCCGGTAAGGATCAGGTCGAGCGCGTGACTGTGACCGATGAGACGAGGCAAGCGGATGGTCCCCTCGTCAACGAGCGGAACCCCCCAGCGGCGGTTATACACACCGAAAACGGCATTCTCGGCAGCAACCCGCAGGTCGCACCAGAGCGCGAGTTCGAATCCCCCAGCAACAGCATAGCCTTCTACCGCTGCAATAACCGGCTTGCTAAGGAGCATACGCGTGACGCCCAGCGGCCCATCGCCATCCTCAGCAACGCGCAATCCCCGCGCTTGATCCTGCATAGCCGTGAGATCGAAGCCTGAACAAAAGGTGTTGCCCGCGCCAGTGAGTATCGCAACGGAAAGCGCAGGATCCGCGTCGAAGGCGCGAAAGGCCTGTACCAGCGCGACGGCTGTAGGGCCGTCGACGGCATTGCGCACCCGCGGACGATCAATGGTAACGACAAGGACCGGACCGCTGCGCTCTGTTTTGACGGTGTTCACGTTGCCATGAGGTGATTCCGGGCCGCCAGGTTCGGTGGGCTGTTGACTTTGTTGCTCATGGTTACTACTCATACCAGGTCCTCCTCTCGCATGGTATTGCTCCTGGGGTTACACTCCACTCTTGTATAGTAGAATATTTCCGGGTGAAAAGCGATGTTGCCAGCTAACATAAGACTCATGTGCAAATCAGTACGTGGGTCATCGTTGTTCTTCTTTGCGTGCAATGGCCAAGAGATGGGCGCTGGCTCCAAGCAGGGATGGCTCCTGTTCGAGCCGGCGAACGAATCTCAGAAACGATTCGCACCTCCTTTGATCGTGGAAGTGTGCCACCACATCCGGGAACAGCCACAATGGCCCTTCGATCGGCACCGTCCTTTCATACAGGAACCCACTCTCCTGGATCTCGACCTCCAGTTCTTTCGGATTGTGAAAGAAAGCGGTCGCGAAATACGCTGGGTGGTTCATCCAGCGCGCGGCGATCAACGCCCACACCAGGACGAAAAACGTCAGCACCTGCAATGTCGCTCGGATCGCCTGCCGCCGTTCAAATCGATCCAATTTTGCTGTCAAGACCGCTTCGTCGTCGGGGATGTTTTTGAGTGTACTGGCTACTCGGAAAAGCTGTTCTAATATCTGGAGGGAAACAATCATGGAGGAAACCTTCTCGCCACCTGGCTGATAAGTGGATGGAAAGAAAAATGAACTAATTGAGCCACAAGTGACGATTTTTAGAACGGATATCCCAAGTAGCCACTACACGTTTGTGAAACCGAATAAGGCGTTACTTAGGGACAAATGCTGAGCTGAAAAGCCGGTTCACACGTTGATCTGACCGATCAACCTGTCAGCGAGGTCACCGAACAGTGGCAGCTTATAATACTGGCCCCGATTTGCCTTCACCATCAGGACAATCCAGCCAATGAACATCACTAACCCTAACGCGCCTCCTAGAGGGCCAAAGAATGGCAGGTGGCTGAACACCCATTCCAGGACACTGAGGATGCCAAAGAAGAGGATCGACTGCATCGCGTGGAAACGCACAAAGCGGCTTTCCCTCTCGAGCAGGAAAAAGATCAGCCCTGTTACCCATCCGAAGAGGTAGCATAACAATCCAGCGGTTCTTGCCCTCATGCCCAGTGATGTTCTGTCGAATGGGCCAACATCACCCATGTGTGGAGCGCCATACGGTTGCTGGTACCCATACTGCTGCGGGCCCGGCGAGTCTGGCTGGTACCCGTATGGCTGATAGCTACCAGGCGGCATGTTCTGCTGGTAACCACCCTGTCCTGGGGGGAGCCCCTGGTGGTAAGCGCCTGTCGGCATCCCCTGCTGATCGGCAGTAGACCCGGCGGGGGGTAGCTGCTGGGACTCTCGCCCTTTATCATCTCCATCTGGAGTTTGCATCTTGTTGGAAAATTCACTCATGATCGTGCACTCCTTCCTCATTCAATGACTTTCCACTCATTAAGAATAGGGGGTGGTCGTCACTATTTTATCACAATCGCTGCTTGTGATTTCACAAGTTGATCATGATGGCCTCTGAGGTTGTGTTGCGAAAATAGCAAGGATGCGGTAATAGTCTGTCACACATCGTTTGCAACGGCTTCTGATTCTTCGTTGGTGGTTTTAGCCTTCAATGAGGGATAAAGACGTTTGAGCTTGATGCGTGCATCAGCGGTGGTGAACCTGTGCTGGCTACTTCCTTCGTTACGTCGCATACTTCTACCGCTTGTACGTTTTCTATGCGATGTATCATCCTCTTCTCTGCCTCGCAGAGGCATCTCGCTTGGGACAACCGTTCCTAAATTGGAGATAAAAAGTGGATCTGTCTGGGACCGTCTTCAGAGAAAGCCCATACTGGAATGACGACGATCTATTTATTGCCAAATTTCGATCGTGTCGTCAGAGCATGTTTGGCAATGCGCTGCGGTAGCCCTGCGTGGCAAGATGAGTAAGATAGAAGAAGATTTTTTCGGGTCCGCATGCTATACTTCTCAAGAGGCGCCGCTCGACTTCTCAAAGACCAGGTGACCAGAGCCATATACCTGATGCTGAGAGAGGAGCATCATACAGATGAAGCAGGATGATCCAGGGGAAAGCGATCTGTCGATGGAGTTGGCTCAGCCTGCACGCCGGGCGCTGGTCGGGGCGGGCTATAGGAGACGCGGAACAAGTCACGGACCTGAGCGAGGCCCAGGTCAAGCCTCTTCACGGGGTTGGGCCAAAGGCGACTACCGCAGCTTCGCCGCGCGCTTGTAGACAGGGCCTCTCGTTCGCCGACGAGCAGAGTAGAAACGCGCAGATCTTTGTCTTCACGCATGAAGCACGAGATCCATGGGAGAGACTTGGCGGTACCGCCTTTCCCCCATCACCCAACGATTGAAAGGAGTACTTTTGATGAGAAAAATTATCGTCCTATCTTTCATAACGCTTGATGGCGTCATGCAAGCTCCCGGCGGGCCAGAGGAGGACCCGACTGGCGGCTTCAGCAGATATGGCGGGTGGACTGTTCCTTACTTTGACGACTTCCTGGGCCAGACCATGACCGAGCAAATGAGCAGGCCTTTTGACTTATTGCTTGGCAGGAAGACCTATGAGATATTCGCGGGATACTGGCCCTACCAGAAAGACCCCAGTGCGGCCGGACTCAATACCGCAAAGAAATACGTTGCCTCAAAAACACCCCTCAAGCTCGACTGGAGCAATTCTACGCTCATATCTGGCGATCTTGTCCAGGAGATTAAGAAGCTCAAGAAGCAAGACGAGCCTGAACTACAAGTCCACGGCAGCGGTAACTTAATCCAAACTCTTTTGAAGCACGATCTGGTTGACGAGCTATGGTTGAAAATATTCCCGATCACGCTCGGTATGGGCAAGCGCTTGTTTGCCGAAGGCACCACTACGGCAGCATTTACCTTGCGCGAAGCGAAAACTTCGCCGCGTGGCGTCATCGTCGCCTCGTACGATCGCGCGGGAGAAGTACAAACAGGATCGTTTGCCTAATCGTTCACGATTAGGCAAAAACAAAGATCATCCTTCACTTCGGGCGTCATTCTCATGACCGTCTTCCCTTGAATCGTGCTGAAATCGCGTGTCTCTTTCTCCGATCTGTAGCAAGTCTACCTGTTTGCTGGCTTGTGTTTCCGTTTTGCCACCGCTAGTGGAGCACATATGCACGTCTACGAGTTACTCAAGAGCCGTCACTCTGAATTGAAGGCGCGCCTCGAGAAAGTAGATGATAAGTGTATAGAGCAGTGTCTTCTAGTTCAATATTGTAGCACCTGCCCAGGGCGCTCTCGTAGGATATGTTCCGCTTCTGCTACTACCTGCCTGACGATATCTCCCGCCGCTTCGATTTCATGGATCAAGCCCACGGCGTTGCCTCCACGCACCGCCGCAATACGTGCGTTCCCTTCTTTCATAGCCATGATGACTTGACTTCGCAACTCTTCACGCTGCGCCACTACCTCATCATTGCGCCCGTGCCATTCTGCCGTAAAATCGTTGCGCAGCACACGGTCTCCAACGGTCGGAGGAAATGGGGAATCGAGAGCCAAGTCATAAATTTTGGTTAACACTGTATCGTCTGTGCCTGCCTGGACCATGCGCTCTTTTTCCCAGTTCCCTGCACCCGCTTCCTTGCTCGCATAGAACCGTGTCCCCATCCAGGCACCTTCGGCCCCAAGCAGCAGCACTGCTGCAAGTCCTCTTCCATCAGCAATGCCTCCTGCGGCAAGCACAGGGATATCACCAGCAACATCCAATACCGCTGCCACCATTGGGAGCGTACCACTGTAACCTGTATGCCCACCAGCCTCGGTACCCTGGGCCACTAGCACATCCACACCCGCATTGGCTGCTGTCACTGCCTGAGCCACTGTTTGCACTTGCGCAATCACCTTCACTCCCGCAGTGTGTGCTGGCGCAACATAGGGTGTCGGGTCTGCGAACGAATGGCTCACCGCCGTAACACGCTCTTCAAGTGCCACCTGCACCAACTCATCCAACCCAGGGAAGGAAGAGATGAAGCCCACACCAAACGGTTTATCTGTTATTTCACGAACCCTGCGAATCTGCTCTCGCAGCCAGTCCGTTCCGCCTGTCGTCATGCCTCCGATAAGACCAAAGCCACCCGCTTCAGAAATTGCTGCCGCCAGGTCTGCCGCCGCAATGCCCCCGCTCATAGGAGCACCGAGAATTGGATGTTCTACACCCAGAAGATCACAAATGCGCGTGTATAACAAAGTTGCCCTCCTGTACCACTGTTTTGACTTTCACCGGAGTTAGAAGACAGAAAGATCGCATTGATGAACCAACGATATTGTACCATTACTCCCCGAAATAGAAACTGCAATTCCCCTCTCTAGCAGATGTCTTCACTACTTAGTAGACCTGGTCTATTAACTCGCTTTATGGTACCGCTTATCTTCTGCGAATATGCGAACGGAACTAGAGTTAAACCTGCCATTTTTTGAACGGATGTACCAAGTAGCCAACACAGGGGGTGCAGGGTGGTGGAAGCAAGAGGCTGCATAATCAGTCATCCGAAGAACCTTTTAAGGCCATTTCTAATCCCTTACTTTGTTCGGGTGGCATGAGGGTAGGAAGCAGAGACTGTAACATTGTGACTTTTGTTTTCGCGTCAATTTCGGGGAACAAGCTGACCAATTTATTGGCTGCGTCGAGAGCATGATCAATACGCCTAGCCTGTAGCTCCAGCAGTTGCTTTTGTAGCTCTAACTTTTTTTCCTCTATCTCAAGTCGTTTTCGCTCTAGCTCAAGCTGGGTAGCTTGCTTGCTTTGTCTCGCAATATGAACCCCCAGCAAAGGAGCGTGCTCCTTCGGAGCAGATTTGGGCTCAGTATCTCCCGCTTGCTCAGGTACCTCTAATTCTTCTTTCTGGTTATCTTGCCGCTCGTCTTGTAAAAGTTCGCCCATTTTCGCGAAAGCATGCTTGCTGGAATCGCCATTCTGCGAGGGGGAAGAAGTGGAGAGATGGTTCCGCAGGTAGTTTTCCAGGTCTGAACGCCGGAAGCGCAAGCGGTGTGCAACCTTAATAGCAAGCAGCTCCCCCCGTTCTACCATGCGCAGTACAGTACGGGGATTAACATCCAGACGATCAGCTACAGCCTGCACATCTAACAGTTTATCCTCTTGCATTCAGCCATCTCCTTATTAGGAATAATAATAGCTCAAACGGCGATAAAAGTCAAGAAAATACACCAGAGTTCTTCCTAAAACTCGGAAATGCTTTCTTATTAAGAAACACAATTTTCATACAAGGATAACCAGATATTTTTAAATTGTGCAGGTGAATAACGTCTTATATTTGTAGATGGGTGGCAATGAGGAAAATTGTCTGTATAAAAGATGACAAGAAACGTATATTGCACATGTTTCCCTATAGAAGAGCTTGCATTCCGTCGTAAAAATGCGGTATTGTCATAATTATATATGTTCTAAATTGTCACTTGTATTTGGACAAAATGGACATTGCGACACGTAAGTGTAGTAGCAGCCCTTAAAAGGTAGAACCTGAAAAGCTCTCTACTAGATCAGACATGAAAAGCGCCAATTTACCTAAAAACCTTACCTTTCAGGAGCAGAGGTTATGAGTAACAAAGAATTCTGGCTTGATGATTATCACATTCTTGAATTCCTTAGCAGGGGAGAGCGTATTGATATCTGCCGGGCCACCCATCCTGACTTCGAAGAAGAGGTCGCTATAAAAATACTCTTCCTGGATGAGATAGCCGATGAGCGAGAGCGACAGTTTGCTGAGAAGCGGTTCTACAAAGAAGCTTACTATCTGATGCAGATGGATCATCCACATATTGTGAATGCCTTTGATTATGGGAAAGTAGAGAACCTCCACTATCTTGTGATGGAATACGCGCCCTATGGGTCGCTGGTTCAAAAGCATTCCCTGGGTAAGCGACTTAGCCTAGATAGAGCCAGCAGCTACCTGGGGCAGATCGGCCCGGCCATACAGTACCTTCATTCTCTGGGACTTATCCATAGGGATATCAAGCCAGGAAATATTTTTGTGGGAGCCAGAAACAGGCTATTACTCGGTGACTTCGGTCTTGTCACCAGGGATCGCAGTATGCAACAGCCTCGCGTGTACTTGGAGTACGGGGGAACCAGGGCATATATGGCACCTGAGCAGTTGCGAGGAGAACCATGCCAGGCAAGCGACCAGTACGCGCTGGCAACAATGGTGTTCGAATGGCTTACTGGTTGTAGCCCTTTTGATGGCACTCCTGAGGAAATTACTCAAATGCGTCTGAACTTTCATGCTCCTTCCATGCGTGCAATGGTACCAGAAATTCCGGCTGCGGTTGACAGGGTAGTAATGACTGCCCTGCGGCGATCTCCTCACCATCGATATACCTCTATCCAGGAGTTTATCCAGGCCTTTGAAGAAGCCTGTACGCCTGCATCTGCTCCTTCAAGGCCTTCCTATCCATCGGCCGGTCGTTCCAGCGGGGCATCAGTATTCCATCAACATGAGGCAATTTCTCCACATCACGCTGCACTTCGTCAACGGCGGGCTGAGCGGTTTCAGCGACAACACGCGCCTGCTGCTGTTGAGGAGGATATAGTGGTCATTTCCCATTATTCACGCTCTGTTTCTTTGCATCAAAGGGAAGTTGAGCCAATTCGCTTCTATCATAGGCCAACTTCCCAGCAGGATAGCGTTAACGAGCCTGTACCTTCTCTTCATGAAGATGACTTTCACACTGCCAGAGGCAGGCTGGCGACGTTTTGGAAAAGATTGTCTTGAACAATGCACCTGTACTGGCTACTTAGCACATCCGTTCGGTGTAGAGCTGAAAAGAATAGACTTCTGAAGAAAGTTCTCTTGAAAGGAAGGACAGAAGCAAACAGCTGTTCAAAAGAGTACGATAGAAGAAGAAAATGTGCCATTGGTGTGCTACACTTGCTTTTGTGGGGGACCGAGCCCTGACGGAACTGTCTCTCCACAATGAGACGCACCACGAGGTGTGGCGAGCTTGTCCAAACACTCATGCTATTATGATCAAGGTTCGCACCTCGCCCGCTGTCACATTGCCACGCAATGCGTGAGCAGCGGTGGCCGCTTTCGATGGTACTCGTGAGTGTTATAGGGGACGAACCATTGTGTTACGAGAAGGAGAGATTTCAGTGGACCATGCAAAACAAAAGATCACGACGTTTTTGATGTTCGATGGCAAGGCTGAGGAGGCCATGCACTACTATGTTTCTGTCTTTGATCAGGCAGAAATAGTGAGTATTCACAGGTATGGAGCCAACGAGGCTGGTGTTGAGGGGACTGTGGCACATGCTACCTTTTCATTGGGTGGGCAAGTGTTCATGTGCATGGACAGTAATGTGAAACACGATTTTACCTTTACTCCGTCAATCTCGTTGTATGTCGCCTGTGCGACTGAAGAGGAGCTTGATCGGCTCTTTGAGAAGTTATCTCAAGGTGGCTCAGTGGCAATGCCGTTAGCGGCGTATCCATTTAGTGACAAGTTTGCCTGGGTCTCAGATAAATTCGGCGTTTCATGGCAATTGAATCTGGAAAGACACTAACTGTTCGTTCAGCGTGATTACCGGGATCTGCTCACCATCCGTGGCGAGGTTTACTGCCAATGACGAGCAACCCCACATAGACAAGACAGAA
>WNFX01010761.1_pt1 | contig 15841 bp, 15 predicted proteins | sample 5400111 | NCBI WGS metagenome assembly WNFX01 (sample SAMN13153363, study PRJNA577476) | soil metagenome | isolation source: 40 cm soil or saprolite under grassland replicate 1 | place: USA:California | collected 2016-06-15 | reverse complement strand
GGATGCATTTCCCACTTCGACGCAGATCGCCAGCGCCCTAGTGACGCCGGCAACGCATCAACTCCCGATCAAGTTTACGGCGGGGCTGCATCATCCCATCCGCCAATTTCGCGATGAAGTGAAAACAAAGATGCATGGATTTCTCAACGTGCTCGGAGCCGCAGCCCTCGCCGCTGAGCATCGGTGGAATGCACAACAGGCCGCGATCATGCTGGAAGATGAAAACGCAGCGTCGTTTTCATTTGGCGAAGATTGTTTCGCGTGGCGCGAGTGGAAGATCGATACCGAACGGCTGCAATATCGTCGAAGGTTCGTTGTGTCGTTCGGCAGTTGCAGCTTCGACGAGCCGCGCGAGGATTTGCGCGCGCTGGGACTTCTTTGATCACCACGAAGGACACGAAGGGCACGAAGTTCTTTGGAGGTGATTCTGAATTTTCTTCGTGGCCTTCGCGTTCTTCGTGGTTAAATCACGCTGATGAGTTCGCCTTTGCGTAGTTTTGTCGACGTTCCAGCCGATTCGCATTTCCCAATTCAAAATCTTCCCTTCGGTGTCTTTCAGCGGAAAGGTGGTAACCCGGGTGTCGGAGTAGCCATCAGTGATTTGATTGTCGATCTTTCCGCTCTCGAAGAACTGGGTCATTTTCGCACGCCGGAATTTCAGGACCAAAAAGTCTTTTCGGAAGATTCACTAAACAAGTTTCTTGCGCTCGGGCGCCCGGCATGGCGAAAGACGCGCGAGATCCTGCAACGTCTTCTCTCGGCTGAGACGCCCACGCTGCGCGATGACGCGCAGCTGCGCAAAAAAGTTTTTCATACGCAAAGAGACGTAGTGATGAAACTGCCGGCCTGCATCGGCAATTACACCGATTTCTATTCGTCGTATCATCACGCACACAACGTCGGCACGATGTTGCGCGGGCCGGAGAATGCTCTGATGCCGAACTGGAAATGGCTGCCGGTGGCGTATCACGGACGCGCCAGCTCGGTTGTCGTAAGCGGGACTGACGTGCGCCGGCCAAGCGGCCAGATCAAATCGCCAAACGCAGCGGCCCCAACGTTCAGTCCAACTAAAAGCCTCGATTACGAATTGGAAATGGCATTCCTGATCGGGCCTGGAAATTCGTTGGGTGCGCCGGTGCCAATCGCTCGTGCCATCGATCACATCTTCGGCTTTGTCCTGATGAATGATTGGAGCGCGCGCGACATTCAAGCATGGGAGTATCAACCGCTCGGCCCGTTCCTGGCCAAGAACTTTTGCACGAGCATTTCGCCATGGGTCGTCACACTGGAAGCGCTCGAACCTTTCATGAAACCGCTCCCGCTACAGGACCCCGAGCCGCTTCCGTATCTCCGCAGGGAAAATGATTTCACGTTCGACATTCATCTCGAAGCGCACTTGCAAACTTCAGCGATGAAGGCGCCCCAGATCATCACCCGCACAAATTTCCAAAATCTTTACTGGAGCGTCGCGCAGCAACTTGCCCACCACACCGTGAATGGCTGCAACCTGAAACCCGGTGATTTGTTGGCGAGCGGCACGATCAGCGGAGCAACCGAAGAATCGCGCGGTTGCATGCTCGAATTAACCTGGCGCGGCGCTAATCCATTAAAGCTGCCGAACGGCGAAACCCGCAAATGGCTCGAAGACGGCGACACCCTCACCATCAGTGGCTGGTGCCAGGGCGACGGCCATCGAATTGGTTTCGGCGAAGTAGCCGGACGAATCATTGGAAGTGACGCGTGAATAGCGACAAGATCGACCTCAAGCGCGCTGTTGTCTTTGCGCGATGGGTTTCCTGGATCGGGCATCCGTTGGTTTTCATTAGCCTGTCGGTCGCCATTATCATTGTCTTGCGCCTGGCTAGCCGCGCAGGCCTCGCACTTTTCCTGACTCTGTTGGCGACACTGATTTTGCCGATGGCACTTTTGCTTTTCCGTGGAGTCCGGTCGGGCCGATGGAGCGACGTAGACGTTTCCGTTCGCGCGGAACGTGTCCGATTTTATCCGCGCGCGATTCCAATTTCGGCGGTGGCCGTGATTGGACTTTGGCTTCTGCGCGCGCCTGCTTTCGCATTGCGCGGGGCCGTGGTGACGTGGTTCGTGCTCGTTGTGGCTGCGCTAGTCAACTTTCGAATCAAGCTGTCGTTGCATGCGCTTTTCGCTTTTTACAGCGCGATCATCCTTTTTGTGATCCATCCGCTCGTCGGCGCGATTGCTTTCGTGCTGGCCTTTCTCGTCTTCTGGTCGCGGCTTTATCTGGAGCGCCATGACCTGCTGGAAACGCTGCTCGGCGCTTCGCTCGGCTTACTGGGTGGACTGGTCACTGCCTGGTAGAGATCGCTGTGGCGGGCGCATCGGCGGGAGGGCAGCGACAACGCACAAACCCCGAATACCTTCGGAGTCAATAACGCACGCGAATCAGAAATAATCCTTCGGCGGGCGCAGCGAAGCGGGCCGGACCAAGCTGGCCGGATTCGAGCTGCGCAACGACATCCTCGGTTCGCATTTTGCCAAGAGCGCATTTGACCAGCGCGCCGACAATTAATCGGACCATCTTGTAGAGGAAGCCGTCGCCATAGAAGTCGATCGTGATGCAAGCGGCTTTTTGTCGAATGCGCACGGAATAAATTGTGCGAATCGTGCTGTTTTCTGCTTTGCCCCGATTGGCAGCGAAGCCGGCGAAATCATGAGTGCCGACGAAATGTTTGGCTGCCGCCTTCATAACCTTGAGATCGAGTGGGCGCGCGATATGCCACGCGCGGCGGTACTCGAACGGAGGCAAAACGGGGCCGGACCAGATTCTGTAGCGATAAATTTTTCTTTTTGCTGAAAGACGCGCGTGAAAATTGTTCGATACATATCCGCAGCGAAGAACGCGTATAGCGGGAGGCAGCAACGCATTGAGCGCTTCGACCCAACGCGCAGGTGGCAAAGGTTTACCCGACAGATCGACGTGTGCGCACTGCGCGAGGGCGTGAACGCCTGCGTCCGTTCGTCCGGCCCCGTGAACGCGCGCTGGCGTGCCGGTGATGCGGCCAAACGCGCGTTCGAGATGATCCTGAATAGTATTGCCGTGAGATTGGCTCTGCCAGCCGGCGAATTCTGTGCCGTCGTACGCAACGATGAGTTTTAGTCGTCGTGCCATTGCCATCCTCGTGATCCGTGATCAGTGAACAATGATCGGTAGCAAAATTTTGCTGTTCACGCATCACAGATTACCGATCATTCTTCCTTGCTGCGATCGCGGCACGCCGGTCGAGATAGCTCTGCAAAATCATTTGCGCAGCTACCTGATCCACGTAGCCGCGAGTGTGCCGCGTTTTCTTGCCTGCGTCACGCAACGCCCGGTGTGCTGCGGCGGTAGTCAGCCGTTCGTCCCAGGTGACAACCGGGCAACGTAGAATCGCACGCAGCTTTTCTACAAACTGGAGGACTTCAGTCGCGGCCACGCCGATCTGGCCATTCAGCCGCTTGGGTAAGCCCGCGACGACATGATCAACTTTCTTTTCCCGGACAATTTCCGAGACGCGCGATGACGCCTGCTCGTTTGCTGGGATCGTCTCGAGCGGATGCGCCAGCAACTGTAACTCATCAGAGATTGCCGCGCCGATGCGCGCCCGTCCAAAATCGAGAGCCAAAATTGGATTCATTGCGGGTCACATCATTGCAGTTCCGGCGGAATCTTGCCGATAAGATCCTTGATCCTTTCAGCTTCGTGTCGGTGACAAATCAAAAGTGCGTCTGGCGTTCGGACGACGATAAGATCATGAACTCCTAGCAGTGCGACGGTTGTGCCGTCTTCCTCGAAAACGATATTATTGCTGGAATCGAGCGCGGTGATGCTGCGGTTACAAGAACGCGATCCGCCTTTTCCATAATTGCGTAATCGAATGAGATGCGCGGCAGTTTGCTGAAGCGTTCACGCAAGGCGTTCTCGAAATTCTCCGGAGCCCGAACTTGGGAAATGAAATCAGCCAACTCCGGCGCGTGACGGTTGAATTCGCGGAGCACTGTAGGGACTGACCAAACGAACATTCCCGCGTTCCAGCGGAAATTTCCCTTTCGCAAAAATGATTCTGCCAGATCGAGATTCGGTTTTTCGCGAAACCGCAGCACGCGATGGATCGAATCGATGTCGGGGCGCTTGCGCAAACGAACCGGTTTGCCTTGCTCGATGTAGCCGAATCCGGGACATGCCCAGCTTGGTTTGATGCCGATGGTTACAAGCCCGCTAGTCTCCTCTGCTGCGTCGGCAGCCAGGGCCAGCGTTTCCTGAAAAGCCTTTCGATTTACAATCACATGATCGGCGGGAAGAACGACCATGATGGCTGCGTGATCGCGAGCTGCCACCCAGCCGGTGCCGAGCGCGACGGCAGCAGCGGTGTCGCGTTTGGCCGGCTCCGCTACAATATTCTCCTTTGGAAAATTCCCGAGCAATTTGCGAACGGCGCTTTCCTGTTCAGCATTGGTCAGGATTAGAATGCGTTCCTGCGGGACAAAGCCTTCAAGGCGCGCCAAAGTTTCTTCCAGCAAAGTTTCGTTTGAGACGAGGCGCAGAAGTTGTTTGGGACGCGCCCGCCTGCTTAATGGCCAAAAGCGTTCACCGCTTCCACCGGCGAGGATGAGCGCGTAGATCAAATTGGGCATGTCGAGTCAAAAATGGGAGGGTTTTGCAGGTCGCGAAAATTGCCGTTTCTTTTTTCCCAAACGCGACGTATATGGTAGGCGATGTCTTTCCCCATATCCATTTCAAAAACTTCCGAACAACTTCCAGTTGACCCGCTCCTGGTGGTCACACGCACCGCTATTGGTCTTGGCTTGGGAATTTTGATGGCTGACAAGATCAAGCCCCCGCTGCGGCAGGCAGCGGCGATTGCGCTCGTTGCAATCGGCGCGTTGGCGGCGGCACCGTGGCTGGTGAGAATCACGCTTGGACAGATAAATCGGCCGGAGTCCGAATGGGGCAGCCGCGCTCGTCTGCGGTCTATTCGCGGGGATTCGGGCTACGGCTCCGATTCAGACATCTACTAAGGGCAGGCGCGGCTGCATTATTCGCTCATCCGCCGCTTTTCGCATTTAGCGGTCAGCTAGCTAACCCAATTACGCTTGTAATCACAGACGGCGGCTAGAGAAATGCTTCCGCAACGGAATCCGCAAGTGCTTTGCCTTTTCGCGTCAGCACGAAATTGCCGTTCGATTCTCGAAGCAGCCCAAACCCAATAAACTCATTCGTTTGTTGCGCGAAACGTTTCAAATCCGAAGCGGGAACTCCGTCAGACGTGCGCAGTGAAAGCGCGATTCGCTCCGTGCGTTTGATTTCGTCCGTCAGATTTTCGCTCGATTCACCCGGTGATTGGTCGGAAAGAACGCGATCGATGTACGTGCGATAATCACAAACATTTTGCCATCGCCGCATACCTACAGTCGAAAACGCACTCGGACCGATGCCGAGATAATCTTTGCCGAGCCAGTAGGCGCGGTTGTGGACTGACGACAATCCGGGGCGCGCATAGTTTGAGATTTCGTAATGTTCGTAGCCGGCGTTCTCCAGGGTCGACATCGTCATCTCGAAAAACTCGGCGTCTGCGTCCGAGTCCTGACAAAATTCGCCGCGCGCGTAGCGTAGAAAAAATTCCGTGTCCTTTTCATACGTCAGGCAATAGGCGGAGATGTGATCAGGCTGGAGAGCGATGGTTTTCTGCAGCGTCAATCGCCACTGCTCGATGGTCTGGCCTGGCAAACCGAACATCAGATCGATGTTGATGTTCGAGAACCCGGCTGCGCGCAGAAGACGAAACGATTGCTCGGCTTGCTGTGCGCTGTGTTCTCGTCCGAGCAATTTCAGCAGTGCGTTGTCCCACGATTGAACGCCGAGACTGATTCGAGTTACTCCCAGCTCGCGAAGCAGCGCAGCCTTGCGCGTTGACACGCTCCCCGGATTCGCTTCGATGGTCCACTCCTCAAGAAATGAAAGATCGAGTTTTTGGCGGAGGCCTTCGAATAGAAATTCCAATTGCGCAGTCGTAAGCGCTGTCGGCGTTCCGCCACCGAAATAAATGGTTTCAGGTGCTATCGCAAAACTTGCGCATTGCTGATCGAGATCGCGCAATATCGCTTCACAAAATCGCCGCGTCTGGGAACGGTCGAGCAGATCTTTGTAAAAAGCGCAGTACGGGCAGATACGCGCGCAGAAAGGAATGTGAACGTAAAGGTGGCGAATCGCTTCCGTAGCGGCAGGCGTGTCGCCTGCATTAGCGGACGTTTCCGCAGCCGAAACGGCTGTCACCACACTGCCAGAGTTGTGATTCGGGCTGTTACTCATAAAATGGCGATCTTGCTGATGCGAAGCGTAGCTCTCATTCTGTTTTGCGCCATCTCCTCAGCGCTGGCGCAGGGACCGCAGCCTGCGGCCACGCCATCGGTCGTGTATGCTGCGCACAATCCTGACTCAATCAAAGATTACAAGACAAACCCGCGCGTCGTGCATGAGATGGTGGATCGGCTTATTCTTGCCGCAACCGGCCAGTCTGACGTGGCGAAAGCGTGGGCGTCACTCGTCTCTCCCAACGACAGGATTGGAATTAAAATCTCCGCAGCAGGCGGCGAACTTTTCACCACGCATCATGATGTGGTGAATGCGATCGTGGATGGACTCGTGGCAGCGGGCCATCCTCGAAGCAGCATCATTGTTTGGGACCGCTCTCTCGGTGGAATCAAAGATGCCGGTTATCGCGCGGGAATTGACGGTTACCAGCTACAAGCAATCACGCCGCGCGACGGCTACGACCCGAAAGCGGTCGTGACCGCGCCTTTGATGGGGCAACTGGTTTGGGGCGATTTGGACCACATCGACGCACGGAAATTGGCAATTCTTTCTGACGCTGACAACACCAGCAACGTCAGTCATTTTTCGAAGATCCTTTCGAGCGAAGTTAGCAAGATCATCAACGTCCCGGTGATGAGTATCAGTGAAACGAATGGAATCGCCGGTTGCATTTACAACATGACAATTCCGAACATCGATAACTGGCGTCGTTTTGCGCAAGGCTCTCGTTTTGGCACGGAGAGCCTTGCGGAGATTTATGCTAATCCGATCATCGCAAAGAAGGTCGTCTTCAATTTGATGGACGGCCTCATTGCGCAGTATGCGGGCGGCCCGCAGTCGCAGCCGAACTATGCCACGCATCACGCCACGCTGTACGCGAGCAAGGACCCCGTCGCCCTGGACGCCATCGCCCTGAAGCGTTTGGAAGAATGGCGCGCACGTGCGAGTCTGCCTGCGATCGGCCGCCTCGCGGCCTATGTCGGCTTTGCCAGCCAGCTCGGCCTCGGCAATTCAGCGCTCAATCGGATCGAGGTCCGAAATTTTGGACGATGATCGCGCTCGTAGCAATTTTCCGCGCTGGCATCACCGATGTCGGCTTCAGACCATGAGCACGCGACCGCAGTTGGAGACCACAATTTTGCGCTCGGTCTCGCGGTCATTTTATCTTTCGATCCGATTCCTGCCGGCGCGATTACGCGAGCCGATTGCGCTGGCGTATCTGCTTGCACGAGCAACCGACACGGTCGCCGACACAGCGAAAATTTCTAGGAGCGTGCGAATCGAAACTCTCAAAATGCTCTCGGACGGGATTCAAGGTAAAGCCTCGCGCGAAGTTGTTGTTGATCTGATCGCCTCATTTGTCCCGCTACAGACGAACGCGAGCGAACAACGACTGCTTGAATCGTTGCCCGATTGCCTTGCATGGCTCGAGCGAATGGAGCAGGCGGATCGCACTGACATTCGCGTGGTGCTAGAGAAGATCACGCATGGCCAAATGCTTGACATCCAGCGCTTCGACAATCCGCAAGAAATTCGCGCGCTTAGCACCGCCGCCGATCTGGACGAATACACTTATCTGGTTGCCGGTTGTGTCGGCGAATTCTGGACCCGTCTTTGTTTCCGGCATGTTCGGAACTTCGCGAGTCTGAGCGAAGACGAGATGCTGGCGCTGGGCAAGCGCTACGGAATGGCGCTCCAGTTGATCAACGTTCTGCGCGACGCCGGCTCCGATCTGCGCGCAGGCAGATGTTATTTTCCGGAATACGAATTGAGCGCGGCGCATCTAACCGCATCACAAATCTTTTCTGAACCGGAGCGCTTCCAGTCGATCTATCGGACCTGGCTCGACAAAGCAAAGGCTGGGCTGGAGTGCGGGATACGATATTCGCGCGCCATCGAAAATCGTCGAGTGCGTGCAGCGACAGTTCTGCCGGCATTGATCGGCGCGCGCACGCTTTCGCTCCTGGATGCAGCTGGCCCGACGGCGTTGCAGCGCGCGGTGAAAGTCCCGCGCGGCGACGTGCGTGCCATCACTTTGTTGCTGGTTGTCACTCTCGCTTCACGCAAAGTGATTGATGCGATATTCAATCGCGCAAAACTGTAGCCGTTGTCCTGTGGGCAACGCGGGCGCACGAATGTTTATCACCTCAGCGGCGCGCTTCGCATAGCGAAGTGGCTACAAAAAATAATTTCGCTGTCGCTCGTTGATTGGTCGCTCGAGTCGCTCCAGAACCAACAGCATGTCTTCCCAGACTTTACGTTTTTCCGAAGGCGCTTGGTTTCGGAGCAGGTAAGCGGGGTGATACGTGATCATGAGCGGGATGCCGTTGTAAGCGTGCCAGCGTCCGCGCAATTCCCGCATGGTTCCGCGCATTCCGAGCAGGCCCTCCACCGCGACTGCGCCGAGCGCGACCAACACTTTCGGTTGGATGATCTCGATCTGTTCTACCAGATACGGCCGGCAAGTCTGCATCTCCGTCGCCGTGGGCGCGCGATTTCCAAAACTGCCTGGCGGCGTGTCCGGCCGGCACTTGAGGATATTCGCGATATAAACATCTTCGCGGGCGAAGTTCATCGCCTTGATAATTTTCGTCAGCAATTGCCCAGCTCGTCCGACGAATGGTTCGCCTTGCTGATCCTCATCTACCCCGGGCGCTTCGCCGATGAACATTAAATCGGCGTCCGGATTTCCTACGCCGAACACAGTTTGCGTTCGCGAGCAGGCGAGATGCGCGCATTTCGTGCAAACGCGAACGCGTTCACGAATCGGCTCGAGTAATTCTGCTTTGTTCGGCGCCAACTGTAGCCGTCGCCCCGTGGGCGACGCGCGCGCTTCGCACAGCGAAGCGGTTACAGAATCGGCGCCTTGCAATCGAGCGAGCGCAGTTATGGACGCACGCGGCGCGCGATCGTTTGTCTCTCGAATTTTCTCCAGCGCTGCGATGACCAAATCGAGAGCTGGCTGCGCCATTTGAATGATCATCCGAAATTTTGCGCCTGAACGCAATTTTTTTTGGCCTCAACGAGCATCATGCCCGTTGGGCGCACAGCCAGAATGGCTATGTTCCGATAAAACGATGAGCGCGCGGCTAAGCGATTACGACTACGACTTGCCGCAGGAATTGATTGCGCAGCGCCCTCTTCAGCGCCGCGAGGATTCCCGCATGATGGTGCTCCACCGCGCCGCACAGACGATTGAACAGCGCCAATTTCGCGAACTGAAAATGTTTCTGCAACCGGGCGACTTGCTGGTCTTAAACGACACGCGGGTGCTTCCAGCGCGCAGATTCTCGGACGACGGCGCGATTGAATTTTTGTTTCTCGAACGGCTCGGCCCGAAACATTGGAAGTGTCTGGTGAGGCCGGGACGCAAAATGCGTGTTGGCGCAACAACAAAGATCGCCGAGGTCACTTTGCGGGTTGAGGAGATCACAGCCGATGGCGAGCGCATCGTGACATTGGACAAAAATGTCGATCTTTATGCCGGCGGTTCCATGCCGTTGCCGCCGTATATCCCCCGGCACAGCGATGAAAGGGATACGGCGCGCTACCAGACTGTTTTTGCTCATGCGCCTGGCGCGGTTGCCGCTCCCACGGCCGGTCTTCATTTCACCTCGGAAATTTTGCGTGAAATTCAGCACACATTCGTGACGCTGCATGTGGGCCCGGGGACATTTCTGCTGGTGCGCTCGGAAAAGATCGCCGAGCATCGCATGCACGCGGAGTGCTTCTCGATTTCGCCAGAGGCTGCGCGCCAGATTAGCAACGCGCATCGGATCGTCGCGGTTGGAACGACCACGGTGCGCACGCTGGAATCGGCAAGCCCCGCAGACGGAGAGGTTCTCGCGCGAGAAGGCGCGACCAGCCTCTTCATTTATCCGCCTTATGATTTCCGAGCTGTCGACGTTCTGCTTACGAATTTCCACCTGCCGCGCTCGACTTTGCTGATGTTAGTCAGCGCATTTGCTGGCCGCGAATTTTTGCTCCGCGCGTACGAGGAAGCGATTCGCGAACGCTACCGTTTTTACAGCTACGGCGATTGCATGCTGATTTTGTAGAAAATCAACCACGAATGCACACGAATCCTTACAATGTCGAAATCGGAATGACGAAGAAAGAGGCCCGCGAATCACGCGAATGCCCACAAAAAAATTCCCGGAGCGAAAAATCATTGGGTGTTAATTCGCGTGATTCGCGGGCAAATCTGCGTTCTTTTTTTATTTGTGTTTATTCGTGTTCATTCGTGGTTAAAAGGACCTCATGCCCGACCAACCGAGAGGCGAACTGGTCATTCAAACGATCGCCATGCCGAAGGACACAAACCCGAACGGCGACATTTTCGGCGGTTGGTTGACATCGCAAATGGATCTCGGCAGCGGAATTCTTGCGGCCAAAACTGCGCAAGCGCGAGTGGTTACCGTTGCGATGGAAGGGATGTCGTTTCTTCAACCCGTGCGGGTAGGGGACACGGTCAGATGTTATGCGCGCGTGGAAAAAATCGGGCGGACTTCGATGACCATTCCAGTGGAGGTTTGGGTAACGCGTTATATGACTGGCGAGGAACTCCGCGTTACACACGGCGTCTTTACGCTCGTCGCTGTCGATGAATCCGGGAAACCAATTCCGGTGAAACGGAATTAATCACGAATAGGCACGAATCGACACAAATGAATGACGAGGCAACGCGGTTTGGTGGAGAGGGAACGACGGGCTGCCAATTCGTTCGTCATTCGAGCTTCTGCATTATTTCGTCATTCGTCATTCGTCATTCGTCATTTCTTTGATGTCGCAGTTCGCCTATCTTTTCGAGCGGTTCCCGTCGTTCGGACAGACCTTTTGCTATCGGGAAGTCGCTGAGCTATCGCGACAGAGCATCACTCCACCGATTTTTTCCATTCGCAATCCGAAAGATGAACCGGCGCAGGACTGGGACCCCAGCGTAGTTCAGCGCGTGCAATGTCTGCCGGAGGAGAAACAGCTGCTCGAAGAGGTTCGTCGCGCGTCCAAAAAAGGAAAACTGACTGCGGAAATTATCGGTGCTCTGGATGAGTGGGGGCGGCGCCCCGATTTTCTTCGGCTCTATCAGGCTGTTTACATCGGGCTGCGCCTGCAAGAGATGGGGATTCGACATGTTCATGCACATTTTGCTGGAATGGCCGCGCGCACTGCCTTCTGGATCGACAAATTTTTTCCAATCACTTTCAGTTTTACGGCGCACGGGAACGACATTTTTGCGCCGCGAGCTTTTGCCATTGGCCTTGATCGGCTTGTCGGTGAAGCGCGCGTAATCGTTACCGTGGCCGATTACGCGGCGCGGTTCCTGCAAGGGCGATTCCCAAATCAGGCGGATCGCATTCATCGCGTTTACAACGGGTTGAATCTCGCTGAATTCGGTCGCACAGATTTTTCAGCTGCGCCCCAAATGGTTGTGGCAGTAGGTCGTTTGATCCCGAAAAAGGGCTTTGCTGATCTGATCCGTGCCTGCGGACTGCTAGCGGAGCGCGGAAAATCGTTTCAATGCGAAATCATTGGCGACGGCCTGCGGCGAACATTTTTGTGCTGCCGAGTGTGGTCGATCCCGAGGGGGGCATGGACAATCTTCCTACGGTTATCATGGAAGCGATGGCGACGGGGCTGCCAGTCGTCTCGACCAAGATCGGTGGGATTCCCGAAATGGTCATTGAAAATGAAACTGGCTTCCTAGTGGAACCGGGTGATGCAGTCGCGCTCGCCAATGTGATCGAGAACTTGATTAGCGATCCCGCTCTTGCCCAGAAAATGGGGCGCGCGGGCTACGAGCGTGCTCAAAGGCTTTTCTCGATTGAGAGAAATGTGCGTGAGTTGTGTGTGCTGCTCTTGTAGCGGCGCTCTATGAGCGCCTGCAACGATTGTGGGGCCACTCGGCAGTCTCATGGACCGCCGCTACAGCAGGTCGCGAACACAACCGACTGCGTGCAGGTAAACATGGTGCGGTCCGCCACGCATCAGTTCTTCGCTCATCAGGCCGCCAGGTTTCCCGCGTGAAACTTCCAGAAGATCACCGCACTTGGCGTGGGTAACGACGAATTCTATATCGGCCGCCGTCAACGCGACTTCGTGAATCGGCTGGCCATCGCGCTGGCGGATTTCGATATCGATCTTTCGACCGGAGGAACTAATAAACTGAAGCTTGTTCTTCCCATTTGTTTTCTCAGCGCGCCAGTTCAATTGCGCCGCGAGCCAACCAACAAATAGGAGAGCAGTCGATCTAAAACCGCTCGCAAAATCGATGCGCAGCTTACTGATTTTGTCCAGGCGATGATGGGAGGCGGGATGATCGAAGAATTGCGCGAGCGCGAAACGAACCTTGTCCAGTCGCGTCCAATTCAGGTCGCAAAGGACGATGCGTTGTTTTGCTTCTGCTTGTGCGGACTCCACGAGACGCATTTGTGCCTGAAAATCCTGCCAGGGCCGGCTGTCGTAGATGACTCGATCGACCCAAGTCCAGAGTTGCGGGTCCATCGGCTCGCGGAATTCGTGCTGCCACCAAAGGTACAACGGCAGGTCCGAATCCAGGTTTGAGAGAACAATGTTCGGCAGCTGAGTAGTACACCCGCCGTTGAGCCGGAATGAAATTTGTTCAGAGCAAACTTGTTTGCTGCCGGCACGGCTCACGTGACAGTGCGCGCTGATCCAGGCATCCACGCGATCGCTTTCTGCGTTGCAGTCCGCCTCGATGACGATCGCGCGACAGGCGTGGTTCTCAGTAATCCTCGCCATCAGTTGCGTGTTTCTGTCTAGTGAGCCCTGCTCTTCGCTGTAAACGGCAAGGTTCATGAGGGAAGCCCGCGTCACAGCGCCTTCGCTTTCCTGCCAGAGTTTTTTCAGCTCGTGATCGATTTTGCCGACTTCGACCGGCACTCCGAGTGAATACGTTTCAGTCACGGCGGGCATCACTCAGAGTCTCCTCCACGCCCGGCCGTCGCGGGCGAGCAAATCATCCGCTGCTTCCGGTCCCCATGAGCCTGCAGGATAAAAAAACAATTCGGGCACATCTTTTTTCGCGTGCCAAGCTTGCTCGATCGGATCGATGAAAGCCCAGGCTTGCTCGACCTCGTCGCGGCGGGCAAAGAGCGTGGCGTCGCCGCTCATCGCGTCGAGCAGCAAGCGCTCGTACGCTTCGGGGCTGGCCTTTCCAAAGGACGTTCCATAATGGAAATCCATTTTCACCGGCTCGATGTGAAAGCTCGTGCCAGGCACCTTGGCATGAATGCGCAACGAAATTCCCTCGTCCGGCTGAATCCGAATGACGAGCACATTGAAGTCGTGCAAATCTTTGTTGAACAGAACCGCAGGCGCTTTTTTGAAATGAATGGAAATTTCGGTTGCCGACTTTGGAAGCCGTTTCCCGACGCGCATATAAATTGGAACGTCGGCCCATCGCCAGTTGTCGATGAACAAACGCAGGGCGACGAAAGTATCCGTTTGAGAATCTGGGTTGACGTTTTCTTCCTGCCGGTAGCCCAGCACCGGGTCGCCGTGAATCGCGCCTTTAGCATACTGACCGCGCACAACACTGGCCGCGATTTCATTGCGCGACCAGCGACGCAGTGATCGCACTACCTTGATTTTTTCATCGCGAATACTATCGGCGCTCAAATCGGTGGGCGGTTCCATCGCGACAAGGCAAAGCAGCTGGAGCAAGTGATTCTGCACCATGTCGCGCAAGGCGCCTGCGCGTTCGTAATAGCCGGCGCGACCCCCGACGCCCAGGGTTTCCGCCGCCGTGATCTGCACATGGTCAATGTAGTGCGTGTTCCAGAGCGGCGCGAAAATCGCGTTCGCAAATCGGAGGACCAGGATGTTCTGCGCCGTTTCCTTGCCGAGAAAATGATCGATGCGGTAGGTTTGCTCTTCGGCAAAAGAATTGCGGACGATGCGATTGAGCTCACGCGCCGAGGCGAGATCGGTTCCGAACGGTTTTTCGACAATTACGCGGACCCAGCTTCCTTTGCAGGTGTCGTTCAAACCGGCGGCTTTCAAGTGCTTGAGGATCGGTTCAAATTGGTCCGGAGCGGCTGCAAAATAGAAAAGGCGATTGCCGCGAGTGCCTTGATCTTTGTCGATTTCATCGAGGCGTTTCGCTAACTGCTTGTAACCAGATTCGTCGCCGAACTCGCTCTGGTGATAAAAAATCGATTGCGCAAACGTCTTCCAAATTTCGTCGCGCACAACCTGGCGGGATAACTTGCGGGTGGCTTCTTCAAGATCGCGCCGGAATTCCTCATCACTTTTTTTACGGCGCGCGAATCCGACAATGGCCACGGCGGGCGGCAGGTCGCCATCGGCCGCGAGGTTATAGAGCGCAGGGACGAGTTTGCGATGAGTGAGATCGCCCGTAGCGCCGAAGATCACAATCGCGCACGGCTGCGGCACCGCGCGGGTGGAAAGCCCTTCCCTGAGCGGGTTTGGTTCCGGTTGATCAGCTGCTCGATTCATACGCGAAACAACATTTCCGGGATAGTCGAATTTGTTTCGATATTCGACATTCGGATTTCGAATTTAGGCGCGGGCAAAATCTTCAAAAAACGGAAATTCGAATATCGAAACAAATGCCCAAAAAACTCGAAATTAAATGGGCAGCGAAAATCTCCTCGTTACGTCAAGCACCTTTTGACGCACGCGTTCCAAAGCGTCTGCATCGGTGCGATTAGCCAGCGCTTCAGCAACGAGGTCGGCGATCTCCAGCATTTCCTCTTCCTTCATGCCGCGCGTAGTGACCGCAGGCGTGCCGATGCGGATGCCGCCCGGCTTGAAAATGGGATATGTGTCGAACGGGATCGCATTTTTGTTCACCGTGATCCCGGCGCGATCAAGAACCTCCTGCGCTTCCTTACCGTTGATTTCCTTGGGGCGAAGATCGACCAGCATCAGGTGGTTATCCGTTCCGCCCGAAACAATTCGGTAACCGTGCTTGGCGAGACCGGCGGCCAGCGCCTTTGCATTCAGGACGACTTGCCGCTGATATTCGCGGAATTGCGGCTGGAGGGCTTCGTGAAAACAAACTGCCTTCGCTGCAATCACGTGCATGAGTGGGCCGCCCTGCACGCCCGGGAAGAGAGTCGAATCGATTACTTTGGCGAATTTTTCTTCGCACATCACAATTCCCCCACGCGGGCCGCGCAAACTTTTGTGCGTGGTGGTGGTGACAAATTGTGTGTACGGGATAGGACTGGGATGCTGACCAGCCGCTACTAGGCCGGCGATGTGGGCCATGTCGATGAACAAAATCGCTCCCACTGAATCGGCAATCTGCCGCAGCCGCGGAAAATCGAATATGCGCGGATAAGCGGACGCGCCCGCAGTAATCATCGCGGGCTGCACCTCCTCGGCCAGTTTTTGCAGCGCGTCGTAATCGATTTGCTCAGTCTTCTCATCCACACCGTAGTGCGTGACTTGATAAAATTTGCCGGAAAAATTTGCCGGATGCCCGTGGCTGAGATGCCCTCCGTGCGCGAGGTTCATCGTCAAAATTTT
>WNFX01006274.1_pt1 | contig 15842 bp, 13 predicted proteins | sample 5400111 | NCBI WGS metagenome assembly WNFX01 (sample SAMN13153363, study PRJNA577476) | soil metagenome | isolation source: 40 cm soil or saprolite under grassland replicate 1 | place: USA:California | collected 2016-06-15 | reverse complement strand
GTCCCGCAGCTGCCTGTCCTCGTGCCCGCCGCGATCACGCCTTACCGGCACGTCGCCCGGCCGTGGCGGGGTATCCCGCCCGCGCACGCGGCGGTGGCGGCCGGCCTCCCGCTCGCGCTGGCGGTGCTCGCCGCCTGCGCCGTTGCAACCGTGGTGGCGGCCTGGGCCTGGCGCGGCCGCCGGGGCAGCCTGGATGTGCTGGCCGCCGCGCTGCCGCTGCTGGCCGCGCCCGCGGCGGCGGGCGGGCTGGCCTACCCGGCCACGATCGGCGCCCTGCTCGCACTCACCGCCGGGCTGGCCGCCTGGGCGGCGGTGAGCGGCAGCTACGTCCCGGCCGGCGCGGCCCTGGCGGCGGCCTCGCTCACGCTCGCCTGGGCGCTCGCCGCACCGCTGCCGACCCTGGCCGCGCTCGCCTGCCTGGCCGCCGCCGGTGCCAGGTGCGCCTGGCGGGCGCCGCTGGCCGTGGTGCGGGCCGGCGCCGCGGCGGTGTCCGTGCTGAGCCTGTGCGCGCTCGGGGCGTGTGCGGCCCTGGCGGCCGGCCTGCCCGCGTGGCAGGCCGGCCTGGCCGCGCTGGCCGCGGTCGCCGTCGCCCAGTTGGCCGCCGGCCGGCTGGCGCGCCCCCACCCGGAGCTCAGCCTGGCCATCGAGGTGGCTGGCTGGGCCGCGGCCGTGGTGGCCGCCGCGCCGGGCCTTCGCGAACCCAGCCACGCCAGCGTGGTGCTGACGGTGACCGGGACGCTCTGCCTGTGTGTGGCCCTGCGCCCGGGCCGGCGGTTCCTGCTCTGGCCCGGCCTCGCCCAGGGCGAGGCGGCGCTGTGTGCCTGGCTGGTATCCGCGGGCGTCCACGCGCCCGAGCCGTACACGGTGCCCGCCGCGGCGGTGCTGCTCGCGGCGGGATGGCGGCGATCGCGCCGTTCGCCGCGTCTGAGCTCATGGGCCTGCTACGGGCCGGGCCTGGCGCTGCTCCTCCTGCCGGGCCTGGTGGCGGTGTGGCTGCTGCCCGGCTGGGCCCGGCCGCTGGTGCTTGGCCTGGCCGCGGCCGGGATCACCCTGGCCGGCGGGCGGGCCCGGCTGCTTGCCCCGCTGCTGCTCGGCGGCGCCGCCGTGGTCCTGGACGCCGGGCATGAGCTTGCTCCCGCCGTCCAGCAGCTGGCCGGGATGCTGCCCCGCTGGGTGCCGATCGCCGTGATCGGGCTGGTCCTGCTCGCGGTGGGGGCCACCTACGAGGCGCGCCTGCGCGACCTCAGCCGGCTGCGCGCGGCGCTGGGCCGGATGCGCTGAGGGCTGGGCGGCGATGGCGGCCCGGCATCTGCCCGGGCCCGCCCGGCTGGCTACCCGAGCCCGGCCGACTGGGTGAATTTGATGTTGCTGCCGGTCACGTGGATGACCACACCCTGGCTGGTCACGTGCACGCTCTGGATTTTCATGTTCATCGGCAGGGAGGGGATCCGGATGGTGAAGTCCTGGAGTGACCCGAGCAGCGCCACCGGGAGGCCGCCCGCGGAGTCGATGTGCACCTTGAAGGTGTCCGGGCCGGTCTGCTCGATGCTGGCGGTGGCGTCGAAGCCCAGCACGTTCAGCTTCACCTTGTCCGGGCCGGCCGCCGAGATCTTGAGGCCGGGCGCGCCCGACACCCCGGCCGCCGAGGCCAGGTCGGAGAACCCGATCAGGCCGGTGCCGGTGACGTGGCTGATCGTGCCGCTCTGATAGCCGGGATCGAGCAGGACGTCGGTCGCGTCGGCCACGATGCTGAGCGTGACCGGGCCTTCCTTGACCTTGTCCGCGGTGATGTGGACGTCGTTGAGGTGCCGGTTGGCCACCTGCGTCAGGAACGGGAACCCCTTGATGGTCACGTCCGGCTTGGCCGGGAATCCCTGGCTCTGCATCTGCTTGGCGGCCTGGTTCTCGGCGTAGGCGACCGCTACCCGGTCGAGAACGACCAAGAGCACCAGCAGCACGAGCACGCTGGCCAGGACGATCCACGGCCACCTGCGGCGGCGCCGCGGGCGTTCCGGTATGGGAAGCTGCACAGTCGCGCCGCTAGTCATGGCACCGCCATCCCCCGATCGTTCGGCCTTGATGGGCCGATGTTAGGCCATTCCCGTCCCTTTTCGTGACCGGCGGCCGATGCCCGGGCCGGGCCGCCTCCCGGCCCCGCCGCCGGTCAGGGGAGCTGGCCAACGTTCACCGCCTCCACCTGCCCGGAACCGGTGTTGGTGACCAGCAGCGTCTTCCCGTTGGGCTCCAGGGCGAACTGGCGCGGCGCCACCCCGCTCTTGAGGGTGCCGAGCAGGGCAGGCTGGCCGGCCAGTGCCTTGTCCACGTCGATCACCATCAGGTCCGCGGAGGCGGTGCCGACGCTGTCCCGGTTGGAGTCGGCCACCACCATGCGCGTGCCGTTGTTGACGAGCACCAGGCCGAGCGGGATCTGGCCCACGGCGACCCGGGCGACCAGGGCGTGCTTGGGATCGCTCAGCAGCTTGGCGGCCGAGAACGCCTCCAGGGCGTTCCCGCCGCCGGAGGTCACCCACACGTACCTGCCGTCCGGGGAGGCGAGGACCCGGGCGGGTCCGCATCCGGCGCTGTCCACCTTCACCACCGATGACCCCGGGCTGGTCTCGGCCTTGCGCATGTCCACGATGGCCAGCGTTCCCATGCCGGACTGGAGCGCGGTCCCGGCGAGCCCGCTCACCACGTACAGGTAGCGGCCGTCCGGGGACGCGGCCATGCCGGTCGGGTCCGAGCGCATGGGGATCATCCCGACGAAGTCGCCGGGACCGAACCCGGCCGTCAGCGCCTTGTGCAGGTTGAACACCGCCACGTTCCCGCTGTTCTGCAGGGCGACGAAGGCGAACTTGTCGTCCGGCGACGGGACTACCTGCAGCGCCCCCTGCCCTCCCGGGCTGGTCAGTGAGCCGAGCGGCGCGGTCAGCCCGGCCTCGAGGTCGCGGACCCGGAACACCGTCATCCCGCTGTCCCCGGCGACCAGCAGGTACTGCCGGTCGTGGGTGAACGCCTCGCCCTCGGGGTTGGCGAGGGGAACCTGCTGGACGACGGTGGGCACGAACTTGGCAGTGTTCATGACGACCAGCGGCTGGCCGTTGCGCAGCGAGACGAAGCCGAAGTGGTTGGGGCTCACCACCACGTCGAATGGCTTCCCCCCCACCTGCACGAAATGGGTGCGGACGCCATGCAGCGGCGCCGCCCGCGCGGTCGCGGTGGTGCATCCCGGCAGCGCCAGGACCCGGGTGGCGGTGCCGGTGTGCCCGCCACCGCCACCGCCACCTCCTCCACCGCGGCCGAGCAGCAGGTAGGCACCGCCGGCCGCGGCCACCACCACGCAGGCGGCGAGGACGACCGCGAGCGTGCGCCGTGAGCGCCGGGCCGGCGGCGCGACCGGGGGCGCCGTGGGCCGGTACAGCTGGCCGAAATCCCCCATCGGGTCGGTCAGGCCCGGCTTGGTCGGCCGCGCCCGGCGGACGCGGCCCGCCTGGGTGGGCTGGCCGCCGCGGGCCGGCCCGGCGCCGCTCCGCCCCTCTGGCCCGGCGGGGACCATGCCGGTGCGGGTTACGCCCGTATCGGCCGCACCGCCCTCCGGCGCGCCGGCGTCCGGCACGCTCGTGTCGGCCCGGCCGCTGGCAGCAGGCGGGCCCGCCGCGCCCGCCGCGGCCGCCCCGCTGGCCGCGGCGAGCTCGTCCGGCCGCACCGCGCGGGTCGCGCCGGGCCCGGGCACAACCTTGCCCGGGGCGGTGCTGCCCGTCCGGATGCCGCAGGCCTGCCGCAGGGCGGTGGCGAACTCCAGGCAGGTGCCGTACCGGTCATCGGGTGCCTTGGACAGCGCCTTGGCGATGACCCCGTCCACGGCCGTGGGCAGATCCGGGCGCATGCCGGTCAGGGACGGCGGCGCGCTGGACAGCTGGGCCCACATGATCGCGAGGGTCTCGTCCCGCCGGAACGGGGGCTGGCCGGCCAGCATCTCGAACGCGGAGCAGGCCAGCGCGTACTCGTCCGTGCGGCCGTCCACCGGCCGGCCCTCGATCTGCTCCGGCGCGACGTAGTTCAGCGTGCCCAGGAACTGGCCCTGCGAGGTGAGCGCGGCGCTGGCGCCCAGCGACTTCTTGCTGAGCCCGAAGTCGGAGAGATAGATGTGGTCGGGCTGGGCCCTTCCGGATGTCGCCTCCCGCAGCATGTTGCCGGGCTTGACATCGCGGTGTACCAGGCCGTGCGCCTGCGCGGCGTCGAGCGCCGACGCCACCTGGGTGACGATGTCGCAGACCCGCGCGGTCGGCAGCGGGTCCTGCTGGTTGATGAGCGTCTGCACGTCCCGCCCGTCGACGAAGCGCATCGCGATGAACAGGACGCCGTCCGCCTCGCCCGCCTCGTAGATCGGGATGCTGTTGGGGTGGTCCACGGCCGCCGCGGCCCGTGACTCCCGGATGAATCGCTGCCGGAACTCCTCGTCGCGGGCGAGCTCGGGGGCCAGGATCTTCAGCGCGACGCGCCGGTCCAGGCGGGGGTCGTGGGCGCGGTAGACGACGGCCATGCCACCCCGGCCGATCTGCTCGTCGAGCCGGTAACCGGCGACATGGGACCCCACGCCGAAGTCGCCGGGCGCCGGGGGGGTCTGCTCACTCACCGTGCCTCCCGCATTCCGCTCCAGATATCTTGGTGCCGTTGTAGGACCGGACCGAAACCGCCCGTCACAAGATCGTGACGGGGGTGCAGGCCGGTACCGGGCTAATGAGGAAGGTACCGGGGTCGCGGGGATCACCAAGTATGGTGCCCCGTTCCCGCGCTGTCAGCTACGCTCGTCCGGCCGGCGATCCGCCACCCTCGCCGGCGGGCGGCGCGGGCCCGCCGATGATCACCAAAGCAAGTTCTTCTTCCGGCAAAATCGCTCTAGAGTTGGCAGATGGGGACCGAGAAACCACTATCCGCAAGCGCGCCGCCGCTGGCCGTGCGCGCCCAGGGGTCTGACCGGACGCTGCCGGCGGGCCCCTCATACACCATCGGCCGCGACCCTAAGTCCGACATCGTCGTCAATGAGGACCGGGTGTCGTGGCAGCATGCGGTGCTCAAGCTCGACAGGGGTTCCTGGGTCCTGGAAGACACCGGCAGCACCAACGGCACCTTCGTGGGGACACAGAAGGTCCAGAAGATCACCCTCGACGGGGAGACCACCATCCGGCTGGGGCATCCAGTCGACGGGCCGGAGCTGAGCTGCTCCACGGGGGCGCCGCCGCGGCCCCGCACCGTCATCGCGGCCAAGCCCGTCATGGCCGCGGCCGCCGTGCCCGCCGCGCCCGTCAGGGCCGCGGGCGCCTCGACGGCGTCGCACCGCGAGCCCAGCGTGATCCGGCAGCTGCCGACCAAGGTGCTGCGAATCGGCCGCGCCCCCGACAACGACATCGTCGTCTCCGACCTGAGCGTCTCCCGCCACCACGCCGAACTGCGGAGAACCGCCAGCGCGTACCAGATCGTCGACCTGGACAGCCACAATGGGACCTTCGTCAACGGCCAGCAGGTCGGGTCGGCGCCGCTGACCGAGGGCGACATCGTGGGCATCGGGCCCTCCACGTTCCGCCTGTCGGGCAACGAGCTGCAGGAGTTCGTCGACACCGGCGACGTCTCGCTCGTCGCCCGCGACCTGACCGTCACCCTGGGCAACGGCAAGGTCCTGCTCGACCACGTCAGCTTCCCGCTCGGCGAGCGCTGCCTGCTGGGGATCATCGGCCCCAGTGGCGCCGGCAAGTCCACCCTGCTCGGCGCGCTGACCGGCATGCGGCCCGCCAACGGCGGCAGCGTCCTCTACGACGACCGCGACCTCTACGCCCACTACGCGGAACTGCGGCACCGGATCGGCCTCGTCCCGCAGGAGAACATTCTCCACACCCAGCTGACGGCCCGCCGCGCGCTTCGTTATGCCGCGGAACTGCGGTTCCCGCGCGACACGAGCAAGGCCGAGCGCAACCGGCGGGTGGACGAGGTGCTCGCGGAGCTCTCCCTCACCGCGCACGCCGAGACCCGCACCGACCGGCTGTCCGGCGGCCAGCAGAAGCGGGTCAACGTCGCGCTGGAGCTGATGACCAAGCCGTCGCTGCTGTTCCTGGACGAGCCGACGTCCGGCCTGGACCCGGGGCTGGACAAGTCGGTCATGGAGATGATGTCCGGCCTGGCGAAGGATGGCCGCACGGTCATCGTGGTCACGCACAGCGTCGCCAACCTGGACATCTGCGACCGCCTGCTGGTCCTGGTGCCGGGCGGGAAGGTCGCCTACTTCGGCCCGCCGCAGGATGGGCTGAAGCACTTCGCCAAGCCGGGCTGGGCGGAGGTTTTCCAGGCGTTCGACGCCGAGCCGCAGCGCGACTGGGCGGGGGAGTACCGGCGGTCGGCCTGGCACCAGCAGTACGTCATGGCCGCGTCGGACGGCCGCGGGCAGATGGCCGCGCCGCGCCAGATCCCGCCGGCGCCGCCGTCGAAGAACCGGCTGGCCCAGTTCAGCACGCTGTGCCGGCGCTACCTGTCGGTGATCGCGTCCGACCGGGTCTACCTGGGCCTGCTGGCGGGCGCCCCGATCGTCCTCGGCCTTGTCATCTTCGCCATCCCGGCCCCGAACGGCCTGGGGCCGGCGCCACCCCCGGCGTCACACTCCCAGCATCAGGGGGCAAGCCCGAGCCCTAAACCTAAACCCTCGGCCAGCCATACGAAGTCGCATCCGTCGCCGCAGGCGGTGGCGTCGCAGCAGGTCGGCCAAGCGTCGGCCGCCGCCCCGGCCAGCCCGTCGGCCTCCGCCCCGGCCAGCGCGCCTGCCTCGGCCCCCGCTAGCTCGCCCGCCTCGGCCCCCGCCAGCGCGCGCGCCTCGGCTCCTGCCAGCGCACCCGCGTCCGGCAAGGCCAGCGCGCAGCCCTCCGCCGGTGTGACCGCGCCCCCGCAGCCGACCCACGGGGGGGTCAATCAAGAGGCCTCCTCGCTGCTGCTCATCCTGGTCATCTGCGCCTGTTTCGCCGGGGCGTTCAACGCCGTCAGGGAGCTGGTCAAGGAGCGCGCCATCTACAGCCGGGAGCGTGCAGCCGGCCTGTCCACCGCCTCCTACCTGGGCTCCAAGCTGGCCGTGCTGGGGTTCATCAGCGGGGTGCAGGCCGCGATCATGGTACTGATCGGCCTGGCCACCCGGAAGCTGCCGCCGGGCGGGTCGCTCCTCCACGCGTTTCCGCTGGCGGAACTTATCATCGCGCTGGCGCTGCTCGCCGTCGTGTCCATGGCGCTCGGCCTGTTCATCTCGGCCTCGGTCAATACGTCCGAGAAGACGATGCCGATCCTGATGGTGGTGGTGGTGGTCGAGGTCGTCCTCACCGGCGGGGTGTTCGCGATCGCCGGCAAGGTGGGCCTGGAACAGGTCGCGTGGCTGTCGCCATCCCGCTGGGGCTATGCGCTGACCGCCTCGACCTCGAACCTCAACAAGATCTTCCCCCCGTCGGGGACCGTGGACCATCTCTGGGACCACACCGGGCACCAGTGGCTGATGAACATGGTCGCGCTGGCCGCCCTGGGCCTGGTCTTCGCCTTCCTCGCCTGGTGGCAGCTGCTGCGCCAGGGACCGGCCCGGAGAGGGTGAGCCTGGTCAGGTCTTCTTCGCCCGGCTGGGGGCGACGCGCGGCGGCTCGCCCGGCTGCTTGGGGTACACCGGCGGCCACGGCGCGTCGGGCAGCCCCCGCTCCCGGTCCCGCTCGCTCATCGCCAGCAACGGCTCCAGGGACTGGGGGTGACCGGCCATGCCCAGCCACGGGTCCCCGACGGCCGCGAGCCGGGCGGGCATGGAGGCGACGGTGAACTGGTCCGGGTGGATGTCGTCGATCTCCGCCCAGGCGATGGGGGCCGATACCTGCGCGCCGGGGCGCGCCCGCACCGACCACGCCCCGAAGACCGTCTTATGCGGCGCGTTCTGGTTGAAGTCGACGAACACCCGCCGGCCGCGTTCCTCCTTCCACCACGCGGCGGTGATGAGGTCGGGCCGGCGGCGTTCCAGCTCCCGGGCGATCGCCACGGCGGCGGCGCGGACCTGGTAGGAGTCCCAGCGCGGCTCCAGCCGCACGTACACGTGCAGGCCGCGGTTGCCGGTCGTCTTCGGGTAGCCGGTGACGCCGGCCTCGTCGAGCAGCTTCCGGAGCTCGTGGGCGGCCAAGCGGATGTGGGTGAAGTCCACCCCGGGGGTCGGGTCGAGGTCGATCCGCAGCTCGTCGGCGTGGCCGGGGTCGGTTGCCAGGTAGGGCCAGACGTGAAAACCCAGGCAGCCGAGGTTCACCGCCCACAGCACGTGGTCGATGTCGGCGGCGACCAGCGCCTGCGAGGTGGTGCCGTTGGGCGTCGCCACCGTCGTGGTCTGCAGCCAGCCGGGGGCGTTCTTCGGCACCCGTTTCTGGAAGAAGGACGGTCCCGCCGCGCCCTCGGGGAATCGCTGCAGCAGCACGGGCCGGCCGCCCATCGTCCGCATCAGCGGCTCCGCGACCCCGATGTAGTACCCGGCCAGGTCACCCTTGGTCTCGCCCCGCTCCGGGAACAGCACCTTGTCCGCGTGGCTGATCAGGCCGCTCTCCATGCTGTCTCCCCTCGCCGGCAACGACCCGCCCTGCCCCCAGCATGCCTGGCCCCCCGCCCGCCGCCGGCAAGGCCCCCGGGCGGGGGTGCCTGGCCCCGCGCCGACCTGCAGGCGATGGCCGACCGCGTCGACGCCCTCGGCGGCGAGATCCAGATCGCCGCGGCCCCCGGCCGGGGCACCAGGATCAACGGCCGGGTGGCCGCCCCCGCCATGGGCTTACCGGTTCACGGCGGCGGCGGGCCGGCGACGTGGCCGATGGCGTCGCTGGTGGCCAGGCCGAGCCGCCGCATCGCCTTGCGGTAGGCGACCGCCACCGCGTCGAACTTCAGGTGCAGCTCGGCGGCCAGGTCGAACGGCACCCGCTCGGGCCGCTGCGACTCCACCACCACCTGGTCCTGGCCGAAGATCGTGTCCTCGAACTCCTGCAGCACCCGCCCGGGCTGGCCGGGGTTGTAGTTGCGGCCGATGAGCACGTACCCGGCGCAGCTGTCGGCCGTGATCGGCTGGGAGGCGAAGAAGTACACCATGCCGCGCTCCCCGCCCCAGCCGAGGCGGAGCGCGATGGTGTACGGCAGGTGCAGCTCATAGCGGCTGCGGCGCTCCGGCGGCCCGGCCTGCTCGTTGCCGAACACCGGGTAATCGTCGGAGTTGGGGGCCTCCGGCCGGACGATCGAATAGTGCAGAACGTTTCCCTCGGTGCGGACCTCGTGCCGGGGGACCATCGGCCGTTCGGGGTCGCCCAGCAGGCCGGGGTGCACCCACGGGAAGTGCCCGAAGTCGGTGAAGTTCTCCACCTGGCGCGCGGCGTCGCAGCGCCAGCGGTACGGGCCGGCCGTCACCACCGTCCAGCCGCCGTCCTCCAGTTCGGGCACCTCGGGCAGCGGCCAGCGCGGTTCCGCCAGGGCCACCCAGATCAGGCCGTACCGTTCCTGGCAGCCGAAAGCGCCGATCCGGGCCTTGGCCGGCACCCGCGACGGGTCCTCGAGCTGGGGAATGGCGGCGCAGCGGCCGTCGGCCCGGTAGCGCCAGCCGTGATAGGGGCAGACGAGCTCGTCGCCGGTGATCCAGCCGAGCGACAGGGCCGTCCCCCGGTGCACGCACAGGTCCGAGTTGGCGCGCGGCCCTCCGTCCGGGCCGCGCCACAGGACGAGCGGCTCGCCGAGCAGGTCGGCGTGAACGGGCCGGCCGGCGAGGTCACGGCCGAACGCCACCGGGTGCCAGCACGCCCGCAGCGCGGCCACATCAGCGAACGCCCCCGGCGCCGTCGTCACGTCTGCACTCTGCATGCGAGCCTCCCCTGGCCAGCACCCCGGCACCGCGCTCGGGTGGGCAGCGCCTACTGGACATTTATCGACAAAGAGACTATGTGCCCCGGCGGCCGTCAGGCGGCGTGGCACGACGTCATGACGATCGTCCGCCGGATAGGGACCAACGTCCCTCCCGCCCGGGCCGCCGGGGTGGGATCAAGGAAGCAATGTTCGTCGGCGATGAGATCACCCTCGGCGCCGCCTATCCCGACGCACGCTCGGGATTGCTACGCCTTACCCATGGCGGCTGGCTCAGCGACGCCTCCGGTGACGCCTATGCCGAAGGCCTGGCCGGCCTGGTCCGGGTGGGGCCGTTCGGGCCCACGCTTGGCGCGTCCAAGCTGGTCCGGGTCCTGCTGCTGGAGCCGGTGGAGCGCGAAGGCAGCCTGACGCTGAGCCTGCGCTGGGAGGCCACCGGGGTCATGGGCGGCCTGTTCCCGGTGCTGGACGCGAATGTCATCCTGATCCCGGCCGGTGAGAACGCATCCCAACTGGCGCTGGCGGGCGCGTACCGGCCGCCGTTCGCCGCGGTTGGCCAGGGGCTGGACCGGGTGCTGCTCCACCGGGCGGCGTCGGCCACCGTGCGCTCGCTGCTGCGGCGCATGGCCGAGACGATCACGGCCGCGACCCCGGCCGTCACCGGGCCCAAGCCGGCCGTCACCGGGCGCGAGCCGACCGTCACCGGGTCCGGGATGGCCGTGCCGTCCCCGCCGCAGCCGGAGGCCGGGCGGGAATCCCCGGCCTGAGCGCCGGTAGCGTGGCCAGGCGTGGGGGAGCCAGGTGAGGAGCTGACCGGCCACCCGGACCGGCTGCGGTGGAACGCGCGCTACGCGCAAGGTGCCGGTGCCTCGTTCACGCCCCATCCGCTCGCCGTGGCGGCGCTCTCGGTGCCGCCGCCGGCCGGGCCGGTGGCGGACCTGGCCTGCGGGCCGTCAGGCGCGGCGCTGCTGGCCGCGGCGGCCGGGCGCAGGGTGACGGCGGTGGACATCTCCGATGTCGCGCTGGGCCTGCTCGGCGAGGAAAGTGGTCGGCGGGGGCTGCGCGGCCAGATCACCCTGGTGCGGGCCGACCTGCGGGACTGGCGTCCGGCCGGGGCCCGCTACGCGCTGGTGCTCTGCACCGGCTACTGGGACCGGGCGGTCTTCACCACCGCCGTCACCGCCGTGGCGCCGGGCGGCCTGCTGGCCTGGGAGGCATTCACGGCCGGGGCGCGGCGCGCCCGGCCCGGGCTCTGCCCGCAGTGGTGCCTGGCTGACGGCGAGCCGGTGTCCCTGCTCGGCGCCGGCTTCGAGGTCCTCGACGTCCGCGACCTCCCCGATGGCGGCCGGGGGCCGAAACGGGCCATGCTCGCCCGGCGCCTGGCTGCCACGCGCGGCCGGGCCCGGCGTGCGTCACGGCGGCACAATCCCGCGGGTCGCGGTGATGTGCTGGCGGGTCGCCGTCATCGGCGCGGCCGGCCGGATGAGGACGCTCTCGCCCTCGGCCAGCGCGGCCTTGGCCCGCAGGTAGGCCCGGGCCTCGGAGAAGTCCGGGCGGCGCTCGGGGCGCTTGAACGTCATCCACATGGGGATTCCGTACCAGGCCCCAAAGAACAGTGCGGCAAGAGCGAGACTCGCCAGGACCAGCGGGGTCATGGAAGGCGCCTCCTTCGAATCCGTCGGCGCCCGTTGCGCCGGTCAGTGACCAGCATGTCCAACCGGATTCTCAGGGCGCTGTGCCTGACTTCTGTGCCGCCTCTGAACCTTGTTGTCACGAGGCGCGCAGCCGCGCCTCCCGCAGGCAGTGCCACAGCGCGAACACGAACGCCCCGGCCGCCACGGCGGCGGCGATGCCCAGGCTCAGCGGCTCGCCGACGCCGACGCCGCGCTGCACCGTCTCGAGGTCGACGACCTGCCCGAAGCAGGCCACCGCGGCGATGCCGGCCAGGATCGCGCCGAGCCCTTCGGCCGTGCCGGCCGGCAGGGCGGTGGCGGTGGCGCGGTCGCTCCAGCGGCGCCGCAGGAACAGGTAAGCGGCCAGCCCGGCCAGCCCGAGCAGGCCGCAGGCCGCCGCCTGGAGCAGGTAGTCGAAGGCGTGGTCGGCCAGCATCGCGGTGACACACGACCGGGTGCCGGGATCACCCGCCAGCCAGCGGGCGCAGTCCGCCCGGGTGTAGGTGCCGGGCGGGAACGGGGTCGTCATGAACAGGTTCCCCTTCAGCGCCTGCAGCAGCCGCCCCACCAGCCCGGCGCCGCCAATGGCGACGAACCCGGCCCCGCCGACCAGGGCGGCGGTGAGAGTGAGCCGCCGCAGCAGCGCCGCCGACGGGCGGAGGAGGCCGCCCGGGCGGCCGGTCACCGCGTGCACGGGGCCGATCCGCTCCAGCGCCTGTACCTGCGCGGTCTCCTCCGGCAGCCCGGCGGCGATGCCCTCGGCCACGGCATCACGCAGGTGCGCCTCCACCTCGGCCAGCGTGTGCCGTACCTGGCGGGGGCGGCCGCTGAGCGAGACCAGCAGCCGGTCCAGGTAGTCCTCGATGAGGTCGCTGGGCGCGTCCGCGATCCCGCCGCTCATGCCATGCCTCCCGCCGTCGCGAGCGCCGGGGCCGCTGAGGCCCCCAGCACCCGGGCCATCGAGCCGCTGAACTCCCGCCACTGCGCCGCCTGCTCGGCCAGGGCCGTCTCACCGGCCGCCGTGAGGTGGTAGATGCGGCGCCGCCGCCCCGCCACCACCTCCCAGCCGCTGGCGAGCAGGCCCGCGCCCTCCAGCCGGTGCAGCGCCGGGTACACGGTTCCCTCGGGCAGCTGGAACGCCCCGTCGCTGCGCACCTTGAGCCGGGTGATGACCTCATAGCCGTGGCCGGGGCCGCGGCTGAGCACGGACAGCAGCAGCAGATCGAGATGGCCCTTCAGCTTCTCCGCCTTCATACCTAGAAATACTAGGTATGAAGGCGGGCCGGTGTCCACTAAGTAGGGCGCCCGGCGCGGCCAGGTGTGCCGCGCAGCGGTCAGGCGTGCCGGACAGCGGTTAGGTGTGCCGGACAGCGGTCCCATCCGTGGCCGTCCCGGGTCTCTGCGGCGGCCCGGCCCGGGCGCTCAGCGGCCCCTCCATGCCGGGCAGCGTGATGACGAAGCTGGTCTTGCCCGGCCGGCTCGTCACCCGGACGCTGCCGCCGTGCGCCGCGGTCACCGCGTCCACGATCGCCAGCCCGAGCCCGGTGCTGCCCACGGCGTGCGAGCGGGAGGAGTCGCCGCGGACGAACCGCTCGAACAGGCCGGGCTGAAGGTCGGCGGGGATGCCGGGCCCGTCGTCGGTCACGCTCAGCACCACGCTGCTCGCGTCCGGGCCCGGTTCGGTGAGCGCCACCGTGACCGTCGTCCCCGGCGGGGTGTGGCTGCCCGCGTTGCCCATCAGGTTGGCCAGCACCTGGCGCAGCCGGTGCTCGTCCCCGCGGACCACGACCGGCTCGTCCGGGAGCTCGAGCCGCCATCGGTGATCGGGGGTGGCCGCCCGGGCGTCGCTGGCGGCGTCGATGGCCAGCCGGGTCAGGTCGACCGGCTCGCAGGCCAGCGGCCGGCCGGCGTCGAGCTGGGCCAGGAGCAGAAGCTCGTCCACGAGCACGCTCATCCGCGCCGACTCCGATTCAACCCGGCCGAGCGCGTGCGCGATGTCCTGGGGGACCGGGCCGGGATGACGCCGGGCCAGCTCGGCGTAGCCACGGATGGCGGCCAGCGGCGTGCGCAGCTCGTGGCTGGCGTCGGCGGCGAACCGGCGCAGCCGCGCCTCGCTCGCCGCCCGCCGGGTCAGCGCGGCCTCCACGTGCCCGAGCATCCGGTTGAACGCCGCCCCGACCTGGCCGACTTCGGTCCTCGGGTCCGCATCGGGCACGCGTTCGGGCAGGCTGACCTCCCCGCTCGCGAGCGGGAGCTCGGTGACGCGGGTGGCGGTCGCCGCGACCCGGCGCAGCGGCCGCAGCGACAGCCCGACGAAGACGCTGCCGATGATCCCGGTGAACAGCAGGGCGCCGCCGAAGACCGTGAGCGTGGCGATCTCGACCTTCCGCAGCGTCGCCTCCACGTCGGCGAGCGGAAGCCCGGTGATGAGCACGTCGTGGTCGTGGCCGGGAATCGCGGTCAGCCGGTAATCACCGTGGAGGGAGTCGAGATCAAGCGTGTAGAAGTGGCCGTCCGGCGGCAGGTGCGCCAGCGCGGACTTGTCGGCCGCCGACAGCCGGGACTTGCCGCTGACGATGCCCTGGGCGGTGACGACGTCGTTCTTGACCCGCGCGCCGAAGGTGCCCGCCGCCTGGCCGGTGATCCTACTGCAGTCCTGCTCCCTGGGCGCAGGTGCCGGTGGGTTCTCTGTCGGGGCGGCATTGCCCTCGTCTCCACCGCTCTCGATCGCGTCGTTCGCCTCCATGCAGGCGGCATAACGCCCGCCCGCGGCCGTCAGCTGGGCGTCGACCTGGCCCAGGAGTGCGCGCTGCAGCGTCACGTAGATCACGAGACCGACCACGGCGCAGGCTACGGCGAGCAGCGCCACCAGGCCCGTGATCAGGCGCCAGCGCAGCGTGCGCCCGGCGAGCCAGTCGCCCAGCCGGGATATCCGTGTCCGGGCCGGGTGGGCCGGGCCGCCATGGCGCTGGCTCATCAGCCGGCCGGCTTGAGCACGTAGCCGACGCCGCGGACGGTGTGGATCACGGGCTCCCGGCCGGCGTCGATCTTCTTGCGCAGGTAGCTGACGTAAAGCTCCACCACGTGGGCCTGCCCGCCGAAGTCGTAGTTCCAGACCCGGTCGAGGATCTGCGCCTTGGACAGGACCCGGCGCGGGTTGCGCATGAGGAAACGCAGCAGCTCGAACTCGGTGGCGGTCAGCTCGATCAGCTCACCGCCCCGGCGGACCTCGCGGGCATCCTCATCCATGGTCAGGTCGCCGACCACCAGCTCGGTGTCGCTGCGGGAGCGGGCGATCCCGGCCCGGCGCAGCAGCCCACGCAGCCGCGCCAGCACCTCTTCCAGGCTGAACGGCTTGGTCACGTAGTCGTCCCCGCCCGCGGTGATGCCGGCCACCCGGTCCTCGACCGCGTCCCGCGCGGTCAGGAACAGCACGCAGACGTGCGGGAGCTCGGCCCGCAGGCGGCGCAGCACCTCCATGCCGTCGAAGTCGGGCAGCATGATGTCCAGCACCACGGCGTCGGGCCGGAACTCCCGGGCCGTCCGCACGGCGCCGGCGCCGTCGCCCGCCGTCCGGATGTCCCATCCCTCATAGCGCAGCACGCTGGCGAGCAGCTCGGCCAGGCTGGGCTCGTCGTCGACCACCAGCACCCGGATCGGCGTGCCGTCGGCGCGCTGGATCTGGGGCGGCCTGGCCCCGGCCGTGGCCGCCGAGGGGGGCAGGGGCTGCTGAGCCTGCATATAGGTCACCACCCATCCAGCGTGGCCGGCGTGCCTCTGCGGGAAGTATGCCCTTCCTCTGAGTTTGCTCTCAGGGCGGCCGGGGTGTTCTCAGGACGCATCGGCCAGGGCCAGGGCCAGGGCCGGGCAGTCGGTGACCGCCCGCCGGGCCTGCCGTTCGAGCCCGCGGGGGACCGGCCCGGCGGGCAGCAGCGGGTAGCCCCACTCGTCGAGCGTGATGAGCTCGGGCAGGAGCTCGGCGCACACCCCGTGCCCGGCACAGTCAATCGGGTTGACCCCCAGCTGCTTACTCAATCCGATTGCCTCCCTCGCGGGTGCTTCGCTTGGTCGTGCCGGAGGCGCGCCAGCCAGCACTTCGGGAGGCGGGTCCTCGGCAGCGGGACACCGCTCCGGCCGCGCGCGGTCTGCGCGGCGTTCGGCCCGCTGCCTGCGGCGCTCTGCGTCCCGAGCGGGGCGGAGTTTCTCTCATTTCATGTCCAATCCGCGTCGTCGAGCGGCGGCTCGGCCGGCAGGGGGAGGAACGGCCGGCGGCTGGCACCGGTGCAG
>WNFX01003420.1_pt1 | contig 15845 bp, 13 predicted proteins | sample 5400111 | NCBI WGS metagenome assembly WNFX01 (sample SAMN13153363, study PRJNA577476) | soil metagenome | isolation source: 40 cm soil or saprolite under grassland replicate 1 | place: USA:California | collected 2016-06-15 | reverse complement strand
GGTATTCCGATTTTAGACCGCATTCCATACATCGGAACAATTTTCCGCAGCACGGTGACGAACAGAATGCGGAGCGAATTAATTATCTTGATGTGTCCGGAAGTGACGATGACTAATCTCGATATGCACCGTTTGCGCGAAAAAATCGAAGACCACACCCATTTTGGGCCGGAGATCGATCAGGGTTATTGCCCGGATTGTCCGCCGAAGGCCAGCGAAGAAAAGCAACTGCCGCCGCCGGATCTGCCGTTTGGAAGAGCACCAATCAAATCTAAATAATCATGAAAAACACGATCTTCATTTTGCTGGGCTTTGCCTGGAGCGGATTTACTGCGCAGGCCGCGGACGATCACGACCCGTTCTTTTATCCTCCATTTTTTCATTCAAATGATGTCCTGGCGCCGCGCGACGATTGGGGGCTGTTGCATCAAAGTCGAACGACGTTGTATGAAACGGATTTTGCGCGGCGATATTCCTGGCGTCCGCTTTACTATCTTGAGTCGGGTCGCGAGCTAATCGCGCAACCGGCCTATGTGGGCGCGCTGCAGCGGGATTTGGCACGGCTCGGTTATTACTGCGGTCCGATTGACGGCGTCTTTTCGCTCGATGTCAGCGACGCAATTGCGCGTTTGCAGAAGAATTATTCGCAGCGCGTGACTGGCACCTTGACCATTCCGGTCCGGCGCGTGCTGCATTTACCCTAATGTGGGGTAAACTAGCGCGGTGAATCAGACGGCCAGCCAGTCAGTTATCGAGCTTTTGCTCGCGAGCGGCGTGCCCTCGCGCGAGGAAGCGCTCCAGCTGGCGCAAAACATGAACGGCGGCTCGTGGACGGCGCAGGTGCTCGATTCCGGAAAAGTCGACGAACAGCGTTTTCTCAGCGTAATCGGAAATTTTTTCCGGGTGCCGGTGATCTCGATCGATCCGAAAACAATCGAGCGCGACACCTTGTCGATCCTGCCGAGCCGTTTCGTTTTCCAACATCACATTTTGCCGATCGAAATAAAAGAAACCTCGGTCGTGCTCGCAACCTACGATTTGTTCAATTCGTTAGGCCGCCAGCTCGCCGGTCAGCTCCTGAAAAAACCGGCGGAATGGGTGCTGGTGCCGCGCGCGCAATTGTTGCGCGCGATGAAAGCGCTCTACGGCGTCGGCGCGGAGACGTTCGACGAGATTCTCAAATCGAAGCGCGACTTCGAAATCTTGCAGGAAGGCGAAACCGCAACCGACATCAGCTCGGACGATCCGGAAGCGTCGGTCGTGAAATTCGTGAACCAAATTATTCGCGAGGCGATCGTGGAGCGCGCGACCGATATTCACGTCGAGCCTCTCGAGAACGACATTCGCATTCGTTACCGAATCGATGGAATTCTGCACGAAGTCGCGGTGCCGCCGCAGTTGCGGTTGCTCCACTCGGCGATCATTTCCCGACTCAAGGTGATGTCGCACATGGACATCGCCGAACGGCGATTGCCGCAGGATGGGCGCATGAATTTGCAGGCGAGTAATCAGGAGATCGACGTTCGCGTTTCAACCATTCCGACGGTGAACGGCGAGTCGATCAGCTTGCGTTTGCTGGCGCGCGGCGGCCAGCAGTTCGGTTTTCAGCGGCTCGACATGAGCAAGAAGCAGGAGAAAACGATCCGGCATCTGCTCGCACAACCGAATGGAATCATTTTGCTCACTGGCCCGACAGGCTGCGGAAAATCGACATCGTTGTATTGCTTTCTGAGCACGATCAATTCGGTCCAACGCCGGATCATCACGATCGAAGAACCGGTGGAATACAAATTGCCCGGAGTTTTGCAGATGGACGTGAAACCGGAGATCAATTTCACATTCGCGCGGGGTCTGCGGCACATTTTGCGGCAGGATCCCAACGTGGTGATGGTCGGCGAAATTCGCGACATCGAAACGGCGGACATTGCAATTCGCGCGGCGATGACCGGTCATCTTGTTTTCAGCACCCTGCACACAAACGACGCCGTTGGCGGAATCACCCGCTTACTCGACATGGATGTGGAGCCGTTCCTGCTCGCGTCGGTGGTGAAATCGTTCATCGCGCAACGACTCGTCCGCACAGTTTGTCCGGAGTGCGCCGAGAAAGTTGACTATCCCAGCGAGTACTTGGCCGAGATCGGGTTCCCGGTGAAAGAACTCGGCACCAGATTCATGCGCGGCAAAGGTTGCGAACAATGCCGGCATACCGGCTATCAAGGCCGCGCGGCCATTTACGAGATTTGCGTCGTGACCGAGCCGTTGCGAAAACTGATCATGCAAAAGAAGGATGGCGGCGAGCTCAAGCAATGCGCCATCGCCGAAGGCATGGAAACATTGCGGCTGGACGGTTGGCGTCGCGTCGCGAAAGGCAACACGACCATCGAAGAAGTCGTTCGTGTCACGCAGACGGATGAAGTAATGGCGGAGACTACCGAGGACGCCGAGCCGGTGATGAAGCGTTAGGGCGCCTTCAAACAGCGAGTCGTCGCGCGTCACATCGGCGACAATCACTCCGCGTTGTTATCCTGAAGAAGTGAAGAATCTCTCACAAGGTGCTTGATCACGCTATTTAGTTTGTGCTCCCCGCTTCGAATGGGAGATCTCTCGCTCCGCTCGGGATGACACGCTTAGTGCGATGGCTTACTCGGTGTCGCCAAACAGATGCACGCGCACGTCTTCCCACTTCGGGTTCAATGTTTGCACGAGCTCGTTTTTCTTCTCCCCTCGCCAACGTTTGATTTCCTTCTCGCGCGCGATCGCATCCTCCGGATTATCGAATTCTTCGTAATAAACGAGGCGATCCACTTTATAGCGTTTCGTGAAAGAGGCCGCTGAGGCATTGGCATGAAACCAGAGACGGCTTTGCAGGCTGTTTGTTACGCCGGTGTAAATGACAACGCGGCTGCGATTGGTCATCATGTAAACAAAGAACGACATCCCCCCTCGCGTTGTCATCCTGAACGGAGTGAAGGATCTCTCACAAGGTGATTGATCACGCTGATTAGTTTGTGTGCCCCCGGCTTCGAATGTGAGAATCCCTCGCTCTGCTCGGATGACGACTTACGACCCGCGCAGAGCGCAGATTGCTTTCGCGTAATCGTCGCTGCGGAAAATTGAAGTGCCGGCGACGAGAACATTCGCGCCATTCTGAATCGAGACACGCGCGGTTTCGGCGCTAATGCCGCCGTCGACTTCGATGTCGATCTTGCGGTCGCGCGATTTGTTCCATGCGGCGGCGCGTTTCACTTTTTCCATTTGCTCGGGACGGAATGATTGGCCACCGAAACCAGGATGGACCGTCATGACGAGCAACATGTCGATCTTGTCGAGAAACGGCTCGAGCAATTTGAAAGGCGTGGCCGGATTCAACGTTAGCCCGACGCGGCAACCAGCATTGCGAATTTGCCGCAAAGTTTTGCCGACATCGTGTTTCGCTCCGGGTTCGACGTGAACGGTAATTGAGTTCGCGCCGGCATCGACAAAGCGTGGAACGTAATGATCGGCATGCTCGATCATCAGATGCACATCGAGCGGAAGTTTCGTTTGCTTGCGGACAAAACCGACGATCGCCGGTCCGAACGAAATGTTGTCCACGAAATGGCCGTCCATGATGTCGCAATGGATCCAATCGGCGCCCGCATCTTCAACTTTGCGAACTTCGCCAGCGAGATTTGAGAAGTCGGCCGCCAGGATGGATGGGGCGACGATGATTTTGTTGGCTCGCACACCGCCACTTAGACGCCGAATCTCAATCATCGCAAACGTTGACTCGCTCGCTCCTGCTCACTCGGCCTCGCGGCCTACCCGTCTATGTCGCGGCCTCCCGGCTCGCTCCATTCAACGCTCAACCTTTCGGCGCAGCTGCTCTATATATTAAGAGCTTGACGCCGAGGCGCGCCTTTTCATGTTACCGCGTTTCAGCCGGTTAGAATCGCGCTGCGCGGGGCACGGATTGATGCGAAGATCAACAATGGCGTTTCCGAGCGGGCTGGGAAAATAAATTCATGTTCAACGGACTTTTCGGCTTCTTATCTAACGACATCGGGATCGACCTCGGGACGGCGAACACCCTGGTTTACGTCAAAGATCAGGGCATCGTTTTGCGCGAACCGTCGGTTGTCGCCGTCCAATCCGGCACCAACAAAGTGCTCGCAGTCGGCGATGAAGCGAAGCGGATGCTCGGCCGGACGCCGTCGAACATCGTGGCAGTGCGACCGTTGAAAGATGGAGTAATCGCGGACTTCGAAGTGACCGAGGCGATGTTGCGCCATTTCATTTCGAAAGTGCACAACCGTCGCGTGCGCGCGAGGCCGCGGGTGGTGATTGCAGTTCCGTCTGGAATCACGGAAGTGGAAAAGCGCGCGGTGCGTGAATCAGCGACGCATGCCGGCGCGCGCGAAGTCTATTTGATCGAGGAACCGATGGCGGCAGCGATCGGCGTCGGACTGCCGGTGCAAGATCCGGCCGGAAACATGATCATCGACATCGGCGGCGGCACGACCGAAGTCGCGTTGATTTCGCTTTCCGGAATTGTTTTTAGCCGAAGCGTGCGCGTAGCCGGCGACGAGCTGGACGAAGCGATCGTGCAGTACATGAAGCGCGCCTACAATTTGATGGTGGGCGAACGGACGGCAGAAGAAATCAAAATTAAAATCGGCTCGGCGTATCCGAGCGAAAAGGAAACGAGCGTAGAAGTAAAAGGGCGCGACTTAGTGGCGGGATTGCCAAAGACGCTGATGATCACTTCACAGGAGGTGCGGGAAGCGTTGCTGGAACCGATCTCGACGATTGTTGATTCGGTCCGTATCACTTTGGAGCGTTGTCCGCCCGAGCTTTCGGCGGACTTGGTGGATCGTGGTCTTGTTTTGGCCGGCGGCGGGGCGCTCTTGCGCGGTTTCGATAAACTTTTGAGCGAGGAGACTGGTTTGCCTGTCCATGTTGCGGAAGATCCGCTCAGCGCCGTGGCCGAAGGAACGGGCAAATGTCTGAATGAACTTAAATTTTTGCGTCAAGTGGCTGCGGCAGATCGCCAGTGGCGCTGATCATTTTCGATTCGCGCGAGTGAACTCGCGCTGTGCAAGATCGACAATCGATAAGTCGCGATGAGTCGGACGAGCATCATCGCGCTGCTGATCTTCGGGGCTATTCTAGGTTACTTCCTGAGTTTCGGCGCCGACACCACGCGTAAATTCCAGGCGAGCGTTTATCAAATGCTGGCGCCGTTCTTTACGACCGGCTCGGGTTTGCAAAAGCAAATCACGTCGGTCAGGACCGGATTGAAGTCGTTGGAAGAATTGGAACGCGACAATGCATCGCTGCGGGTGGACAATCGCGAGTTGCGCGCGACAAATTCCGCATTGCGCGACGTCGAGCATGAAGTGAACCGTTTGCGGCATGCGCTGAATTATCGCGAACGCTCGGTCTTTAAATTGATTCCGGCGGAAGTCGTGACGCGCGATGCATCGACCTGGTGGCACACGGTAACGATCAATCGCGGCAAGGAGGACCACATCGAGACCGACATGCCACTGGTGACGGACGAAGGTTTGGTAGGCAAGACAACCACGGTGAGCAAGACGATTTCAGTTGTGCTTTTGGTGACGGACGAAAATTGCAAAGTGGCATCGTCGGTTGAAGGCACGCGCGAGCAGGGAATTGTTTCGGGCGAGCGCGTGTCTGGCGGATTGGCGCCGCTGCTCGATCTGAATTATCTGACGAAACAAGCGAACCTGCAGCCGGGACAAAAGGCTTACACATCCGGAGTCGGCGGAGTTTTCCCGTCGGGATTGTTCATCGGGACGGTGAAAAGTTTTAAGACTCGCGAACTCGATGGTCAGGCAAAAGTCGCACCGGCAGTGGATTTATCACACTTGGAGGACGTGTTCGTGGTGACGGGACGGAAATGATTTTCTTCTTCATATTACTTGTCCTGGTGGTCGTGGTCCAAATCGCGGAGTTCTTCATTCCGCCGCTCGATTGGATGTATCATGCGCACATTTACATTGCGCCGGTGTTGGTATTTTACGGCGCGATCGCACTGCCGTTTCCGTTGATGCTGGCGATGGCGTTTTTTGCCGGAGTGTTGCTCGACGCGCTGACAGTGCAGGTCATCGGCAACAAAGTTGAAATCTCGCTTGGTTGGTCGATACTCCTCTACGCTGTGCTGGCGGGAATTATGCATGGCTTAAGGCCTTTGTTCATCCGCGGCCGCTGGGAAGTTCACTGTGTGCTGACCGGCATCTGCACTTCGGCAATTATTTTGGCCCAATATCTCATGATCACATTCCGGCGCGGCTCGTTCTTCTTTACCCGCGAGGTCTGGTGGCAAATCGGCGGACCGGGATTAGCCGCGATGCTGATGGCGCCGGTTATCTTTTGGATGTTGAATTGGGTTGCGCGAGTGACGCGTTATCCGTATTTGCCAGAAAGGAGTTTTGAATGAACCGGCGTCGTCTTAATCCACGGCTGAGAATTCAATTTGTCGGATTGCTGATGCTGATGGGAATGGTCGCGCTCGGGTTGCGGCTGTGGTGGATTCAGGTGGCGCACGGAGCGGAGTGGACGGCGCAAATCCGCGGCAGCTCGCAAGCGACGGTGCGAATCCCGTCGGTGCGCGGTGAGATCAAGGACCGCAACGGTCTGACGTTGGTGCAAAACCGGGCCAGCTACGAAGTCGATTTTTATCTTCCGGAAATGGTGAAAGGATATCGCGAACGTTTCGGTCCGCCGCCGCTGGCCGAACATCGCGCCATCATCAGCGGGATGCCGAAAGATGTGAAGGAGCCCGACATCATCCGGATTGTTAATGACGGAATTGTCCCGCGCTTGAACGATCTCGATCTGGCGCGCGATTACAACGCCGGCCAGTTGCAACGCCATTACCGCAACGACACCGAAGTCCCGTATTCCTACATCAAGGACATTGATTTCCCGACGATGGCGAAATTTTCCGAGCACGACGTCGGGCTTCCAGGAGTCGACATCGCGATTAAACCGGTGCGCTCGTATGTTTACGGCGCGCTGGCGTCTCACATACTTGGCTACGTCGGCGCTCCAGACGACATCAACAAAGAGGAAGCGCGCAAGTTCACGTTCTATCAAGGCGATGTGGACGGGAAATCAAACATCGAGAAATCGATGGACGATTATCTCCGCGGCAAACCGGGCGTGCGTTATCTGCGTCGCAACGCGAAAGGCACAATCGACGGCGTGCTGCGCGAAGAGCCGCCGCAACAAGGGGCGAACGTTTTTCTAACGATCGACGCCCGTATTCAAGCGATCGCGGATGAAGCCTTGCGCGCGGTCAGCCGGGCGGGGGCGGTAGTTGTCGATCCAAACAACGGGAATATTCTGGCGATGGCATCGGTGCCATCGTTTGATCCGAACACATTTATTCCGAGCATCAAAGCCAAAGACTGGCAGGCGTTGCGGAAAGACCAAAGTGATCCTCTGGTGAACCGCGCAGTAAGCGCGCTGCCGCCGGGATCGACCTTCAAGCTGATCACGTCGCTCGCTGGTTTACGAAAAAATCTCACCAACGCGAAGTACAGTTGCGGAGGCGGCGTCAGTTACGGCGAACACTTTTTCCAGTGCTGGGTCGCGGAGAAACATTATACCCACGGCACAATCGGTTTGACCGAGGCGATCAAAGTTTCGTGCGACTCATTTTTCTATCAGTTCGGAAATGCGGGCGGCATTCAATCGATCGATACGGTCGGAAAAATGCTCGGCATCGGTGAAGAATCGGGTTTGCAGTTGACCGGCGAGCAAGTGGGCAACATGCCTGGACCAGAATGGATGCAGATTCATCATCCGCAGGAGAGATGGTCGCAAGCGCAGACCGCGAACGTGTCGATCGGTCAGGGATACACACTTGTGTCGCCGTTACAATTGGCGATGGCCTACGTGACGATTGCCAATGGCGGTACCTGTTATTATCCGCGGCTGGTCGATAAGGTTTTGAATCAGGACGGTTCACCGGTCCTGGACGAGCGTGGCAAAGTCGCAGTGCCGCAGACGCCGCGCATGCGCTCGGACTTGCGCAGAGAAGTTACGCCCGACCAGATCGAAATGGTGCGGAAAGGTTTGTGGAAAGTGGTGAATGAAGACGGCGGCACCGGCGGTCGAGCACGACTTAAAAATGTGCAGGTCGCCGGCAAGACCGGCACTGCGCAAGCGACTGACCGCGGCCACAAAGATACGGTGGCGTGGTTCGCCTGCTTCGCGCCGTTCGAACATCCGAAGTACGTGATCGCGGTAATGGTGCAGGGCGGCGAACATGGCGGGAGCGTGGCTGGCCCGATCGCAACGCGAATTCTCGAACGAACATTAGCGATGGACGAAGGCAACTTCGACATGCAGGTAGCGTGGACCGCGCCGGCGCATCACGCGAATCCGTTTCAAATGTTCAAGGATGTGAGTTATGCCGGCGGAAATCTTGGGGCAGGTGATGAAGAAAGCGCGGATGCTTCCAGTGCCGATGTCCAAATGGCGAGCGACAATGCTTCGCCGGATGTCGAGCAGGAGCCCGATGCGCAGGGAAAAGTGAAAGGCGCTCGTGTCGCGCGCGCCGTTCCGGCCCCGCCCCCGCGCCAGCCGAACTTTTTTGAACGCCTTTTTGGAGTCAAACGCCCCGCACCGCAGCCGGCGCCGACTCCGGTCCGCCGTCGTTTTTAACAATCAATGTCGATCTAACGAGCAATGAACAATTCCTTCGCCGTGTTTCCGTTCGCGATCGCGCAACCTTTTGAAATTTATGTTAGACAGAGTGAAAAAAGTTTTAGGTCTTACGTCACGCAAGACCGGCAACAAATTGGTGGTCAGTGTGGAGAAGCTCGAGCGCCGCGTGGCGTTGCTCGAGAACAACCGTCTCGAAGAATACAGCGTCGAGCGTAGCGACTCGCGCCAGATCGTCGGCAGCGTTTACAAGGGCCGGGTCAAAAACATCGAGATGGGTTTGAAGGCGATGTTCGTCGACATCGGCCTCGACAAAAATGCGTTTCTCCACTTTTGGGATGCGCTTCCGGCCGCGCTCGACAGCGGGATTGAAGAAGTCGACCGCCCATCGAAGAAACAGCGCAAGCGAATAACCGCGAAAGATATCCCAAATATTTATCCAGTGGGTTCGGAGGTGATCGTTCAGGTGACAAAAGGTCCGATCGGAACAAAGGGCCCGCGCGTGACCACCAATTTGAGTTTTGCCGGACGCTATCTGGTTTTAATGCCGTTCAGCGATCGCAGCGGAATCTCGCGCAAGATCGAGGAACCGAAGGAGCGCAACCGGCTTCGGAAAATTTTGCGCGATCTCGATATTCCGGAAGGGATTGGCGTGATTATTCGCACAGTCGGGGAAGGTCAGCGCGCGCGATACTTCGTGCGCGATTTGCGTTTTCTGCTCGATCAATGGGCCCAAGTCGAGCAGATGATTCGCGACAATCCTGCGCCCTGTCGCGTTTTTGAAGAACCGGACCTGGTCGAGCGAACGGTGCGTGATTTTCTGACCGAGGAAATCGACGAAGTCCTTTGCGACGATCGCGAAGCATTGGAACGGATGAATCAGCTGGTCGAAAAAATATCGCGGCGGGCGCGGAATCGTTTGAAATTTTACGACGACGCCACGCCAATTTTCGAATCCCTCGGAATCCAAAAACAGATCGACGATGCGTTTCATCGCCAGGTTTGGTTGCGGTGTGGCGGCTACATCGTAATCGACGAAACCGAAGCGCTGGTGGCGGTGGACGTGAACACCGGCCGGAACAAGGGCGGGCGCGACGTCGAGAAAACAATTCTCCAAACCAATTTGGAGGCGGCGGACGAAATCGCGAGGCAGTTGCGCTTGCGCAACATTGGCGGTCTTATCATCGCCGATTTCATCGACATGAAGAGCCGCAAAGATCAGCAGGCCGTATTCAATTTGATGAAGGAACGTCTAAAACGCGATAAAGCCAAAACGCACATCCTCCCGATTTCGCAGCTCGGCTTAATGGAAATGACGCGGCAACGCGCGCAAGAAAGTTTGAGCGATACGATTTACGAAAATTGTCCCTACTGTGGCGGTCGCGGCGTGGTCAAAACTTCGATGACCACGAGTGTGGAACTTCACCGCACGCTCAACACGGTGATGCGCAAATATCAGGACAGCGTGCACGATTTTCGCGTCATTCTGAATCCGGACGTGCTGAAGCGGTTGAAAGAGGAGGACGAAGAATTGCTGATCGAACTGGAGCGGCGTTACGCCGGCCGGCTAATGTTTCGCGGCGATCCCACTTATCATCACGAAAAATTTATCGTCACCGACGCGAACACAGGCGGCGAACTAAAATCGTAAGAGGAGTATTCGAAAGGGAGTCTGGGAGCGTGCGGACCGGCGGCGTGGCATTTTTGGTGGCGAGAATAATCGCGCCTCTCATATGCCCGCGCTCTAAGCGCGACCGGGATTTAATTTCGCCTTCTAAAATCGACATCCAGGAGACGGAACGCCCTGTATTGGAGCGGGCTATTTCGGGGGTTGAACCCGGGGCGCCGCCGGTTTGTTAGAACGCCGGCCTGGGCAAAATGGGGCTAAATTCGGTGCTTGACGCTGGGTGTCGGTTTCGTGTTAAAAGGCAGGGAACACAGAATTGAGCCTCGGTTTGGCCCTGAAACAGCCTCTAAAAAACAATTATTTTTTTTATTGACGAACTTCTGAAGAAACCCTAAACGCATATCCAAGTTATGAAAAAACTGACCTTAACCTTTTGCGCATTGTTCGCACTCTTCGCAGTAGCGGCGGCTCTTTACGCCGATGGCCCGGAGAAATATTCCGGCAAAGAAAAAGAAGTGATGCAGCCGGCACCGCCTGTGTGCGATTTTTATCGCGCTCATGAATGGGATCTCGATATCTGGGGCGCGTACGCGTTTTCAGCCAATCCAGGCCACAACGATTTCGACAAAGGGCGCACCGAGGGCGAGCTCAATATCGATCCGTTTACGCCGGATGAAGATCCATTTGTTTTCGATTACGGCACCCAGACTACCACTTTTCCTAAAAGCCAAAATCCGGACGAGCGCGTCAATTTAGGGCGGTACAGCAAAGATGAGCTTATGGGAAGAGACGACACGTGGGGCGGGGGCGTGGACGTCAAATATTTTTGGAGCCGCTATTTTGGCGTTGGCGTTGAGGGGCTGGGCTTGGCTGCTAAAACGAATTTCGCCGGAGGCGGGTTGGTAACGTTAACCGGGCGCTATCCGTTCGGCCGCTTTGCTCCCTATATCACCGGCGGCATAGGCTTTATTGATGGCGGAGCGGCGATCTACACGTTCTTTAACGAGAAGCACACTAGTGCTTCTTCGGCCCCCCTTCCTGGGTTCTTGCCTCCTGAGCCGGGGGAACGCGAATTCCTTACCTACGATCCTATTTCCAATCATCACCTGAGAGCGCTTGGTCAGTTGGGCGCGGGATTGGAGTTTCGCGTCACCTGCCATATCGGTTTGATGGCGGACTTCACCTGGAACTTCGTCTTCGGCCAGGAAGACCATGCAGATAAATTCCACCTCATCACCGAACAAGGCAACGAAACTTTTACCTTTTACGGAGAACCGGTTTCCAGCACCGTAATCCTCAATAAGGCGTTCGAGCTCAAACCCGGTCACGGCAGCGACAATCAAGATTTCGGAATGGCGCGATTTGGCGTCACCTTTTCCTACTAACGTCAGAAAAGCGCAATTTGAGCGCCGGAACGCCTCGTGCCTTCCGGCGCTTTGCTTTTTGGAGCGGCGTTCGGGGCGGTGGCGCCACGCGAATAGTCAACGGGTCGCAAAAAGCGATACTTTCGGCTCGGGTTTTGCGTCTTGAGAATAGCGCCTTGGAGGTCGCAGGCGCGCGGCGCACCCCCGCTAGTTTGAGCCGTTATGATTGGGACGACCAACGTCATAAAGCGCGATATCGCTCTCGATCAGTCGTGCGAACCCGGTTTCACCGCGTTTTGTGGCTAGCTCCAAACCGAGCCGGGCGGCCTTAGTCGCTTCGGTAAACTGGCCCTGCTCTGCATAAGCTGCCGCCAGCACGCGCAGAATTCTAGGGTTTGCTGTCCCGGACAAACGTTCGGCCTGGTGCGCCAGCAAAACTGCCTCGGCCCCGTCCCGCAGGGATGGATCAAAAGAGGTCGCCAATACCCAGGCCAGGCTGATTTGTATTCCAACGGATCGCGGGGCAATTTCAAGGGCCCTTCGATACTCGGCGATCGCTTGACGCGTACGGCCTGTGCGGAGGAATACCTGGGCGAGATTCGCGTGAGCCTCCGCATAATTGGGATCAATCTGCAGCGCCTTTTCGATATGAGTGATTGCTGCATCCGTTCGGCCAGTCGTTAGCATGATAGCGCTAAGGGCGAGGTAGGCTCGCTTTGCCGCTGGCGGATGATCGGAGTTTGTCTCCAACACTTTTTGGAAATGGCCGGCTGCTTCATCCGATGACTGTCGGGCCAACGCGTCGAAGCCCAGATTAATCTGCGCTGCCCAGCTGCCGGGGTTGAGTTCGACCACTGCCCGGTAACAGGTCGCAGAATCACGGAAGACGTGACTATGCATCCAGCTCAGCCCAGCCAACGTGAGCAGCAGGACTCCACAAAATCCGTAGCCGAGCAGTTGCTGCCATCGTCCAAAGCGATTCAGGAGGAGCAGCGCTCCCGCCGACACAGGCGTAATAATTCCGATGATTGGTAAGTAATGAAAGTGATCGGCCACGAAAGAAAAACGAAAAAAACTGACGTTGAAAAAACCAAGGAGCGGCAGCAGCGTGGCGACAAAGAAAAGGAGACCTGCCAGAGGGCCGCGCCAGCGTGTTCGTAGTTGCCATGCGGCCGCGAAAAGGAAGAGAGCCGCAATTGGAAAAGCGTATTGCCACCATTCGCTCGAATTCACTTTCCAGCGTGGATACATGAAGCAGAGATTCGAGGGCCAAAAAATTTTGCCGAGGTAAAACCAGAAAGCTCGCCCAGCAACGAGTAATCGTTGCGTTATTGAAAGCATAGTGATCTCGCGCTCGGCGCCGCTGAACTCACGTTCCATCCAAAGACTGAACAGGCCCGCGACGATGCCGAGGACAATGAAAGGAACCAAGGGTGGAACATCGGTCTTCCATTCCAGTTTGCCCCGCTTCCACCAGAGCACGATTAGTATTACCGCTGGCAGCGTTGCCAGAATCGGCTTCGCCATCATTCCCAGTAAGAACAGAGCCAGAACGGTGACGTAAGACCGTGTTCGGTTCCGATTCTGATCAAAATTCAGATACGCCAAAATGCATCCGAAAAAGAAAATCCCGGACAGCGTGTTTTTCAGTTCGACGACCCACGCCACGGATTCCACCTGGACAGGATGAAGTGCAAAGATCGCGGCTGCCAGCCACGCCCCTGGGACTTCTAAGCGGCGCAGAATGCGGAGCAGCAGCAGCGCTGACACCGCATGCAGTGAGATGCTGACAAGGTGATAGCCCAGCATCGACTGGCCCCAGAGCTTGTCCCCAATCCAGAAGACGGTATCGACTAGGGGATGGTACTGGTGGGTTGGAGGCGGCGCGATCCAGAGGCTGATTAAACCACGAAGCGAGCGCAGCTCTGGATCGGTGATTAGATGGTCGGCGTCGTCTAAAAGAGGTTTGCCGTTCCAAGCTGGCTGGTATGTCAGCACCGTAACGCCAACCAAAGCAATTCCGAAGAGCAGGCCGCGATAACCTTTCAACCGGTTAGCGATTTCCAAAGTGCGCAACCTCATGATCAAATCGGGACTGTCGATCTCACGCGATTCGCTTCCTTGTGCGGTATGATCATTCCGATCTGATGCTTACCCGGTTAGCATAAAAACGCCGGCCTAGCGTGAGGGTTCGTGGTAGGGCAACTCAGCCCGATAGAGCGTGATTTCGTTTGGGAGGGCGCGCAGTAAGATGCTTTTTTTTTGCTGCTCGGCCAATTGCAATGCGCGTTCAGCCGTTTCAACGGCTTGGGAGAATTGACCATTCTCGGCGTAAGCAGCAGCCAGGGTGTGAAGAATTAAAGGATCTTCTCCGCCGGAAAGCAGATCTGCGCGTGCGGCGACTTCCACTGCCCTAGCTCCGTTGCGGATTGAAGAATCGACGCAAGTGGCCAATAACCAGCCAAGGTTATTGAGCGTTAAAACCGATCGCGGGTCGAATCGAAGTGCCGACTCATAATGCGAGACGGCATCGGGGTATTGGCCCTTTTTTCGAAGCGCATTGGCCAGATCGTGATGCGCCTCCGCGAAATCAGGCGACATCGCAAGACATTTCTCGAATTGGGCGATCGCTTCGTCGAGCTTTCCCATTTTCGAAAAGGCGTCGCCGATGTTGCGGGAAATTTCTCTTCGGATTGCTAAACTTTGAGGGGATTTTTGGAGCGCCATTTCCCAGCAAGCCAAAGCGCCGTCTACATCGCCCTTCTTTAAAAGTTCGCTTGCGCGATTGATCTGCGACATCCAGTGATTGGGATTTTTTTCCAGGACCATCCTGGAGCAGGTATCGTTGTCGTGGTACATCACGCTGTGTCTCGAGGTTAAAACCGCTAATGTTCCCAAGAGCGCGACTACTAATGCGTAACCGGCAACTCGGTGCCCGCCGTCAAACCGCTTCAGCAGCCTTGCTCCCCCAGCCGAAAACGGCACGATGATTCCCAAAATAGCCAGGTATTGGAAGTGATCGGAGACGAAGGAAAGGCGAAAGAAAACGACATTAAAGAAACCAAGCATCGGTAAGAGGATCGCACCGAAAATCAGCAACCCCGCGAACAACCAGCGCCAGCGCTTGCGCAGCACCCAGGCAAGGGCGAAAAAGCAGACCGCCGCCATCGGAAACAAGTATTGCCACCACGTCTGCGAGTTAACGTCCCAGCGCGGGTAGATGAATAACAGGTTGGACGGCCAGAGTGATTTGCCCAGATAAAACCAAAACGCCCGACCGGCGATGAGGAGTCGCTCAAGAAAGGAAAAGGCGAACGCTTCGCCTTCGGCGCCACTAAACTTTCGCTCCATCCAAGCCGTGGTGAGGCCGGAGATGATTCCCGCCAAAGCAAACGGAATCAAAGGTCGGAAGTCGCGTTTCCATCCCAAGCGACCGCGTTTCCACCAAAAAAGGATCGGCAGCACCACTGCGGCCATGGCCACGATGGCCTTTGCCAGTAACCCGAGACAGAGGAACAATAAGGCGAGCGCGTACGCTCCTCGAGTCCTGGTTTGATCGAAGCGCAAATAAGCAAGAATGCAGCCAAAAAAAAACACGCCCGAGAGCGTGTTTTTCACTTCCGCCAGCCAGGCGACTGAGTCCACCTGTACCGGGTGAAGTGCGAATATGGCGGCGGCCAACCAGGCTCCGGCTAGGTCAAGCTCGCGAAGAATTTTCCACAACAGCAGCGCCGAAACAACGTGAAGAGCAATGTTGACAAGGTGATAGCCCAACATTGCGTTTCCCCAGAGTTTGTTTCCGAGCCAAAACACAGTGTTCACCAGCGGGTGATACTGCCGCAGATGCTCCTGCGGCGCTGTCTGTGGCTCGGCCCATATCCTTATCAAGCCGCTCACCGAACGTAGCTCCGGCTTCCTGATCAAATACGCGTCATCGTCCATGAGGGGTGTTCCATACCAGACCGGCCGGTAAGTGAAGAGCGTGGCAACAACAAGTGCGATCGCAAAAATGTAATTGCGCCACGGTTGCAGCATTGCGAATCCCGCCGAAAACGCAGACGGTCCGGAATGCGTGACTCTTCTTTTATCGGATGCTGTCTTGTTGGAAGGCTGAGTCATTTTTGAAAATATGAAATGTCGCTAAAGTTCAGCCGGATCATTAACACTACCACCTCCGG
>WNFX01005045.1_pt1 | contig 15852 bp, 15 predicted proteins | sample 5400111 | NCBI WGS metagenome assembly WNFX01 (sample SAMN13153363, study PRJNA577476) | soil metagenome | isolation source: 40 cm soil or saprolite under grassland replicate 1 | place: USA:California | collected 2016-06-15 | reverse complement strand
TGCGCCGGTATGGCGCGAGAGTCGATCCCGACCGCCAGATCATCAAGGTGGATGGCAGGCGCATCCCCAGCCGCCAAGATCTGGTGTACCTGGCGCTCAACAAGCCGGCCGGAGTGCTCACCACCATGTCGGACGATCGTGGCCGGCCCACCATCGCCGACTTCCTCGGCGATCGGGCGGAGCGGCTGTTCCACGTCGGCAGGCTCGACTACGACACCGAGGGGCTCATGCTGCTGACCAACGACGGTGAGCTGGCCCACCGCCTGGCCCATCCGCGGTACGGGGTGGCCAAGACCTACCTGGCGGAGGTCGCCGGGCCGCTGCCCAGAGACGTGGGACGGCGGCTGGTCACCGGGATCAGGCTCGAGGATGGGGTCGCCAGCGCCGACAAGTTCCGGGTGATCGAGCAGGCAGGAAAGCGGGCGCTGGTGGAGATCACCCTCCACGAGGGGCGTAAGCACATCGTGCGTCGGCTGCTGGCGGAGGCAGGCCATCCGGTCAGCCGCCTGGTCCGCACCCAGGTCGGCCCGGTCACGCTCGGCAGCCTGCGGCCTGGTAGCACTCGGGCGCTGACGACCAGGGAGATCGGCGAACTCTACGCCGCTGTCGGGCTCTGACTTGGCAGCAATCATGATCATGAGGTTGCTGCGCACCTGACTACACCCAGCCCATGGTCACGTTGCAGGTCCGGGTTAGGCCCGGACGTAATCATGACTTCTATCTACCCAGGCCATGATCACGTTCCGTACCAGACGTTCCGGCTTCGTGATCATGACATTGGTGGCGCTCTGGCACCCTCTAAGTCATGATCACGAGCTGCAGAGTACGTTCCGAGGCTCGCAGCCACATCCCGCGACAGCACCAAACTTGTATTCAGCGTGATGCCGCGCCAGGACGGCAAGACGCGACCGCGGTGATCCGGAGTGCCCTGACGTGGGACACTCCGCGGGGGGCAAAGCCGCCGCCCGTCGGCCGATAGCCTGGAGCGACGGCAGCGGCCCGGGTGGTTCCCGGGTGTGGTGAAAGGAATCAGGCCGGTGGCGGTCATGGCAATCCGCGGTGCGGTGCAGATCGACGCCAATGAGCGGACGGCTGTCCTGGACGGCACGACCGAACTGGTCACAGAGGTTATGACGCGCAACGGCCTGGCGACCGACGATGTCATCAGCGTGGTCTTCACTGCTACCCCGGACCTCACGGCCGAGTTCCCCGCCCTCGCCGCCCGCAAGATCGGATTCCAGGACGTGCCGTTGCTGTGCGCCAGCGAAATCGACGTTCCCGGCGCCATGCCCCGGGTCGTGCGGCTGCTCATGCACGTGGAGACCGGTAAGCCGCGTGCCACGCTCCAGCACGTGTACCTGCGGGGCGCGACAGCTCTCCGGCTGGACATCGCTCAATGACGCCGCAGCCGGGGGAACCGGAGACCGGCACCAAGGCGGGTGCGCCGGCCGGCCTGGGCAGCGCCGTCGTGATCGGGACCGGCCTGATCGGGACGTCGATCGCGCTGGCCTTGTGCGAGCAGGGCGTGACCGTCTGGCTGACTGATCACGACCCCGCCGCGGCCCGGCTCGCCGCCGACCTCGGGGCAGGAAAGGTGCTGCCCGAGCAACTGGGCGCGGCGGAGCGGGGCCAGGACGCTCCGGAGGCGGCGCCGCCACCGGGACAGCGGCCGCAGGCGCAGGAGGGGCCGCGGGCCGATCTGGCGGTGCTGGCCGTCCCGCCCGCCGCCGTCGCGTCCTCGCTCGCGGCCGCCCAGGCCCGCCGCCTGGCCCGCTGGTACACCGACGTTGCCAGCGTGAAGGCGCTCCCGTTGCGGCAGGCCAGCGAGCTGGGTTGCGACCTGGCCTGCTTCGTGCCCGGCCACCCGCTGTCCGGGCGGGAGCGCTCGGGCCCGGCCGCCGCCCGGGCCGACCTGTTCCTCGGCCGCCCGTGGGTGATCTGCCCCGGGCCGTTGACCCGGCCGGAGGCGATCGCGGCCGTCGCCGACCTGGTGCGCTGCTGCCGCGGCGAGCTGGTGCAGGCCGATGCGGACGAGCACGACCACTGGGTGGCGCTGGTCTCGCACGCGCCGCATGTGGTGGCCGCGGCCATGGCGGCTCAGCTGACCGACGCCCCCGGCGGCGCGCTCGGCCTCGCGGGCCAGGGACTGCGCGACGTGACCAGGATCGCCGCGGGTGACGCCGGGTTGTGGACGCAGATCCTGGCGGCGAACGCCGCCCCGGTGGCCAGGGTTCTCGCCGACGTGGCGGCCGATCTCGCCGCCGTCGCCGAAGCGCTGGCCGAGACCGGCGCGCCGCCGCATCCCGCCGAGCACCCCTCGGTGAAGCTGCTGGCGGGCCTGCTGGATGAGGGTTCGGCCGGCGTGGCGAGGATCCCGGGCAAGCGCGGCACAGCCGTGCGGGACAACGCGGTGGTGCAGGTCGTCATCCCCGACCAGCCCGGTGAGCTGGCACGCCTGTTCCAGGTGGCAGGCGAGTCCGGCGTCAACATCGAGGACATCGGGATCGAGCACTCGCCCGGCCTGCCGGTCGGGGTGGCCGAGCTGACGGTGCGCCCGGACGCGGTGGCCCGGCTGACACAGGCGCTGGCGGCGGCCGGATGGCCGGTGCGCCGGTAGCATCGCCAGGGTGACTGAGCTCGTGATCGCCGTTGATGGCCCGGCCGGGTCCGGCAAGTCCACCGCTGCCCGCGGGGTGGCCCGCGCGCTCGGCCTGCGCTACCTGGATACCGGCGCGATGTACCGGGCCCTGACCTGGTGGCTGCTCAGCCGTGGGCTGGACACCAGCGACCCGGGGACGGTGGCCAGGCATGCGAAGGAGCCGGTGATCGAGGTGGGGACCGATCCGGATGCCCCGGCGATCACCGTCGGCGGCGTGGATGTATCCGGCCCGATCCGCACCCGCGAGGTCTCCAACGCCGTCAGCGCGGTCGCCTCGGTGCCGCAGGTCCGGGAGCACCTGATCGCGATGCAGCGGGAGATCATCGCGCGCAACACGGGACCGGGTGGCGGCATCGTCGCCGAAGGGCGGGACATCGGCACGGTCGTCGCCCCCCAGGCGCTGGTGAAGGTTTTTCTCACCGCCAGCGAGTCCGAACGGGCCCACCGCCGCAGTGCCGAGCTGGCCGTGGACCCGGGGGCGACGGCGGCGATCACGCAGCGGGAGCAGCTGCGCCGGGACCGGGCCGATGCACCGCAGACGGTGATGGCCGCCGATGCCGTGGAGATCGACTCCACCTCGCTCAGCCTGGATGAGGTGATCGGCCTGATCGCCGGCCTGGCCCGGGAACGGGCCGGCCGGGCGGAGGGCCAGGCTGGTCCCGGCGGGCGGGATCAGCAGGCGGACCCGGCGCGGACGGGATGACCATGCGAGATGCGGGAGCGGCCGGAGGTTCCCCCGGCGAGGAGGTATCCGGCGCCGAGGAGTACGTCCCGGCCCCGGTGGTGGCGGTCGTCGGTCGGCCCAACGTCGGCAAGTCCACCCTGGTCAACCGGATTCTCGGCAGCCGCCAGGCGGTGGTGCAGGACACACCCGGCGTCACCCGCGACCGGGTGGCCTATGACGCCTCCTGGCGCGGGCGCGCCTTCACCCTGGTCGACACCGGCGGCTGGGAGCCGTTCCCCGGCTCCGAGGCCGGGCAGGCCAGCCGCGCCCTCGCCGAGCAGGTGACCGCGCAGGCCCGGCTGGCGGTGGAGACGGCCGACGCGGTCCTGTTCGTGGTGGACGTGACCGTCGGCATCACCGACTCCGACGACGCGGTCGCCGCGGTGCTGCGGCGCTCGCGCAAGCCGGTGGTGGTCGCGGCGAACAAGGTGGACGACACGCCGGGCGAGCCGGCCGCGTCGGCGCTGTGGGCACTCGGGCTCGGGGAGCCCTGGCCGGTGAGCGCGCTGCACGGCCGGGGGAGCGGCGACCTGCTCGACGCCCTGCTGGCGGCGCTGCCGCAGGCGCCGGCCGAGCCCGAGCCCGGGCCGGGCGGCCCGCGCCGGGTGGCGCTCGTCGGCCGCCCCAACGTGGGGAAGTCCAGCCTGCTCAACAAGCTGGCGGGCCAGGACCGGGTCCTGGTGGACGCGGTGGCGGGCACCACCCGGGACCCGGTGGATGAGCTGATCGAGCTCGGCGGCATCAGCTGGCGGTTCGTCGACACCGCCGGGATCCGGCGCCGGGCCAGCCAGAGCCAGGGCGCTGACTTCTACGCATCGCTGCGGACGGCCGGGGCGCTGGAGCGGGCCGAGGTCGCGGTCGTGCTGGTCGACGCCAGCGAGCCGCTCACCGAGCAGGACCTGCGGATCGTCTCGATGGTGATCGAGGCGGGCCGGGCACTGGTCATCGCCTACAACAAGTGGGATCTGGTCGACGAGGAGCGCCGGCTGCAGCTGGACCGCGAGATCGACCGCCAGCTGTACACCGCCCGCTGGGCGCCCCGGGTCAACGTGTCCGCGGTCACCGGACGGCATCTGGACCGGCTGGTCCCCGCGCTCCAGCTGGCGCTGGACGGCTGGGAGACGCGGGTGCCGACCGGCAGGCTCAACTCCTGGCTCACCGAGCTGACGGCCGCCACCCCGCCGCCGGTGCGGGGCGGCCGGCAGCCCAAGATCCTCTTCGCGACCCAGGCGGGCATCCGGCCGCCGCATTTCGTGCTGTTCGCGACCGGTTTCCTGGAGGCCAGCTACCGGAGGTTCGTCGAGCGGCGGCTGCGGGAGGAGTTCGGGTTCCAGGGCAGCCCGGTGCACGTGTCGGTGCGGCTGCGGGGAAAGCGGTCGGCCGGCCGGCCCGGCCGGGCGGGCCGGGCAGGCAGGCGCCAGGGACAGGGCGTGCGCTAGACCCGGCAAAGCAGCCACCCGAGTGCCGCGAGGCTTTGGCCGACGTAGGCGGGGCGAATCGGGTGGTCGGGGCGGCCAGTTCGCCGGCGTAGCATCGGTGCGGTCGCAGCGGGCGTCGACGGCGGTAAGGCAGGGTAATGCGCTACAGGTCATTGGGTGATTCCGGGCTGATGGTGTCGGTTGCCGGGCTCGGCTGCAACAACTTCGGCCGCCGGGTCGATCTGGCGGGCACCAGGGCGGTGGTCGACGCCGCGATCGACGCCGGCATCACGATGCTTGACACCTCCGATACCTACGGCGACGGTGGCGCATCAGAGGAACTGCTCGGCGAGGTGCTGGCCGGGCGGCGGGAGCAGGTGGTACTGGCCACCAAGTTCGGCCACTCGGCCTACGACATGGGCTACGGCCCGGCCGCCGGGGCCAAGGGCGGGCGCTCCTACATCCGGCGCGCGGTCGAGGCGTCGCTGCGCCGGCTCCGGACCGACTATATCGACCTGTACCAGTTGCACACCCCCCGACCCGGTGACGCCGGTGGCGGAAACCCTGGCCGCGCTGACCGAACTCGTCACCGAGGGCAAGGTCCGCTACCTCGGCCACTCGAACTTCACTGGCTGGCAGATCGCGGACGCGGCCCACGTGGCCCGCGCCACCGGCACCGCGCCGTTCGTCTCCGCGCAGAACCACTGGTCGCTGCTCGAGCGCGGGGTGGAGGCGGAGGTGGTCCCGGCGGCCCGGCATTTCGGGCTGGGCGTGCTCCCGTATTTCCCGCTGGCGAACGGCCTGCTGACCGGGAAGGTCCGCCGGGGGCAGGCGCCGCCGGCCGGGAGCCGGCTGGCCGGCCGGCTGGGCTATGTGACCGGCGACAAGCTCGACCGGGTGGAGGCGCTCATCGCGTGGGCGGCCGAGCGCGGGCACACCGTCCTTGAGGTGGCGATCGGCGCCCTGGCCGCCCAGGACGGCTGTTCCTGCGTGATCGCCGGGGCGACCACGCCAGAGCAGGTGAAGGCGAACGCCGCCGCCGCGGAGTGGATACCCACCGCCGAGGACCTCGCCGACCTGGACCGCGTCATGCCGCCCCCGTCCCGCCGCTAGCGGGGAAACCGTGAGTGGTTCAGTTTCCTGACCGCATGGGGGCAAAGATCTGAACCAGCGCTAGTTTCCGCCGCGCCGCTGCTCAGCCCCCCGTGATCGCGGTCTGGTAGAGCGCCTGGACGGCGCGGCCGAACCCGGGCGAGTAGGACACCGATGCGATGTCCCCGCCCTGCTCATAGCCGCCGATCACGCCGATCACGGTCCCATCGCCGGTGCTGGGGTCCACCTGGCCGAGGAACGGGCCGCCGCTGGTGCCGTCGGTGTAGCCCCCGCAGTCGAACTCCATCTCGCGCGCGCCGAGCGGCTTGCTCTCGTTCTGACAGCTGATCGGCCGTTCCGTCCCGTCCGGGTAACCGATGACGTCGACCCAGGCCCGGGCGGCCCAGCCGATGCCCAGTTGCTCGCCGCCGGTCAGGTCCTGGATCCGGTCGCCGCTGCCGGTGCGGTGGACGACGAGGAAGGCGACGTCGTGATCGGGGTCGCCCGACGCCTGCCACGCGCTGTCCGACAGGACCTCGCTGGTGAGCCACACGCCGTACGGTGCCACCCCACTGCGGTAACCGGGCACGAAGGCGATCTGGCCGGGCGCCATCCCGCTGACGCAATGGGCGGCGGTGATCACCAGGTCTCCGGGCGCGCTGTGCACCACGCTCGCGGTGCAGAAGTGCCGGCCCAGCTGGCCGCCGGAGACCGTGAACAGGGCACCGACGGCGGGCGTCCCGTTGAATGACCGGCCATCGGTGGGGGTCGGCGGCGCGTCCGGCACCTGGCGTGGCGGCGTGCCCGTGGCGTCGGCCATCCGGGTGGCCAGCCGGACCGCGCCGCCGGTCGGGGTCATCACGACGATGCCGCAGATGATGGCCATGGCTGCACTTACCACCCAGATGGTGTGGCCCGCAAGCGTGCGCGCCCCCCGCGCGTGCCTGCCTCCGCCGCGGTGGCCAGACCAGCGAGGCCGCATTCACCCTCCCGCCCGGACGCTGGCGCGTCCCGGCCGAATGATCCTCCCCACCTGATTGTGTAGGCCGAAGCCGCGTTGGGCCATAGGGGTATCTGTGAGGTTTGTGAGCACTGGAGCGCGAGCGGTCGGCGGGCAGGCACCCGGAAGGGTCAGTCCTGGCCCTCCCACCGGTTACCGGAGCGTAGGATCGCACACGCTAGACCCGCTGTGCGGCGAGCGCGGCGGGCCCCGCCAACCGGGGTAGCCTGGCCCCGGCGAGGGAGCAACGTCTGGCCGTCGGGCGCCGCGATTTATTCGTTTCGTCGTGAAGTGAAGTCTGATGGGCTACCTGATTGACCACTGGTCGTTTGACCCGTTCCTGATCATCGTCGTGGGGCTGGTGATCTGGCACGAGGTCGGGCTGGCGCGGCTGGCGCGGCGGTCGCGTCCCGAGCGGACCCGCCAGCGCCGGCGCCGGTCGTGGTTTTTCTACGGCGGCCTGGTGGTGCTGCTGCTGGCCGTGCAGTCGCCGATCGACTACTGGGCCGACGGCTACTTCTTCGTGCACATGTTCCAGCACCTGCTGCTGATGTTCGTGGCACCGACCCTGGTGGTGGCCGGCGCTCCCTGGCAGCCGCTGCTGGACGGGCTGCCCGGCCAGTGGGGCAAGGCGCTGACCCGGGAGGCGCTGACCGGCGGGTGGTCACGCCCGCTGCGGGCGGTGGGCGGGTTCCTGCTTCGGCCCTGGGTGGCGGTGGTGCTGTTCAGCGCCGTGATGGTCGCCTGGCATCTGCCGGTGCTGTTCGACCTGGCCGCGAACAACGAGGCGGTGCACATCTGGCTGATGCACGGCACCTATTTCGCCGCCGGGGTGCTGTTCTGGCTGCAGTTCATCCCCTCGGCGCCGTTCCTCCGCCGGATGCCGCTCGCCTCCCAGGCCGTGGCGCTGGTCGCGACGAACGTGGTGATGTGGGTGCTGGCGATGTCGATGAGCATCCTCACCAGCGTGTCCTGGTACCCGGTGTACGACCACGTCCCCGGCGTGACCCTGCCGCCCTTCGCCGATCAGCAGATCGGCGCCGCGATCTTGTGGGTGTGCGGGGACTTCTGGGCGATCCCGGCCCTGATCTGGGTGGTGCACCGCATGATCCAGGAGGACGGCAGCTTTGGCGCGGCGATGGACAAGATCCTTTCCCGGGGCGGCAGGTCCGGCCTGGCCGCCACCGGCTGGGCGGGTGGCAGCCGGCGCCGCCCGGTGACCCCACCGGAGCCACCAGCTCAGGCGTGAGCCAGTGGGGGGCGTTGAGGCCCAGGGCAGCGCCGCCCGGAGAGGTACCTACCGCCAGCCGGAGAACACCCAGTCCCAGAGGGAAGGCTGCCGGTCATCCCGCCAGGATCGCTGGTCCCGCTGATGCCGGCCCGAGGGCTGGTACTGCGAGGGCTGCTCCTGCGGTGAGGGCTGCTGATCCTGCGGCGAGGACGACGCGGCCTGCGGCGAAGACGGCGAGGACTGCGAGGACTGCTGATCCTGCGGCGTGGCGCCCTGCTGCACGGGCTGCTGGGCCGGCTGGAATTGCTGCTGCTGCCAGGGCTGCGGGTCCTGCTGGCTGACTCTTAAAGTGGGGCAGACGGCGCCGTTGAACGTGCACCCCGTGGGGGAGGTCGTCCGGCCTCGGCCGCTAATGCTCAGGCTCAGTGGCTCGCCGGGCCTGAGCGTCTCGCTGCTGTTGTCGGCGCTGATCGTCAGCGTGTCCCCGTCGAACTGCCAGTGGTCGAAGGGAGACCCGTCCCGCCCGTCCTGGTTCTCCACCGAGAAAACCTCGTCCCCGGGCAGGGTCAGCTCGACGGTCCAGCCGGCGATCGGGCTGCCGCCCTGGTTGACGAGCGTCAGCTCGCCCTGGAAATGGTCAAAATCGCGCTGGTCTTGACCGGCCGAGAAGGTCAGAGTGACGTTCGGGGGGCTGGCCTGGGCGTGGGTGGGAGCCTGCGAGGGCGAGGGGGTCGGGGACGCCGGCGGGTTCGGGGCGTGCGACACCGTCGTGTGCGCCTTGCCGATGTGGCTCTGCGTGGAAATGGTCGTGCTCGGTCCGGCCAGGGCGGCGCTGCAGTTGACCAGCCCGCAGTTGGATGCCGTCGGCTGATGGCTCGGCGTGCTGTTGGCCTGCACCAATACCGTCACGCTGCCCGCGACGAGTCCGAATGCCGCGACGGCCATAATCGCCAAATACCAGGGATGCCTGCCGAGCGTCGCCAGCCAGCGGCCAGTTCCGGCTGGTTCATCCATTCTGGTCGGCCCGCGCCGGTGAGTGGCGCTCATGAATGGCCCCAGTGACCTGATGCCTCGGTGGTGCTGTCCGGCCCCGCCGACATCGTCCTCTCCTCGCCCCCTTCTCCGTGCACCTTGGGGCCAAAATAGCAAGCAATCGTTAGCTATTAGTGGCAAAGCGCCGTAACGCCTCCGGTGACCGCGGCCCCGGGCGGATTTGGCCAGGCCGGCCTACCGCCGGCCGGGCGGGCCGGGCAGAGTCGGTGCCATGAACCTGCACCTGGAAACCCGCGCCATCCATGCCGCCGCCCCCGAGCTGAACGGCTCCCGCCCGGTCAGCGTCCCGATCTACCAGACCTCGACCTTCGCATTCACCGACCCGCAGGCGTGCGCGGAAGCCCTCAACGATCCCGACGCCGGGTTCGCCTACAGCCGGTACCGGAACCCCACCACCAGCGCGCTGGAAGACGCGGCCGCCGATCTGGAGGGGGGCGCGGCGGCGATCGCGGCCAGCTCCGGCATGGGCGCCATCAATGCGGTGCTGCTCGCCCTGCTCCGCGCCGGCGACCACGTCATCGCGCAGCGGTGCCTGTACGGCGGCACGTTCTCGGTCTTCGCCAGCCTGGCCAGCCGCTACGGCATCGATGTCAGTTACATCACGGGGCGGGACCCGGCGGAGCTCGCCGCCGCGCTCCGGCCGGAGTCACGGCTGCTCTTCCTGGAGACGATCGCCAATCCCACGATCGCCGTCGGCGACCTGCCCGCGCTGCTCGCCGCGGGCCGCGCGGCCGGGCTGACCTGCGTCGTGGACAACACCTTCGCCACGCCGGTGCTGTGCCGGCCGATCGAGCACGGCGCCGACATCGTGGTCCATTCCGCCACCAAGTACCTGGGGGGCCACGACGACGTCACCCTCGGGCTGGTCGTGTCGGCCAGCCGCGAGATGCACCGCGCGCTGTGGAAGAGCTCGGTCGATCTGGGGGTGGCCGCGGACCCGTTCGCCGCCTGGCTCACCGTCCGGGGCCTGAAGACCCTGGCCCTGCGGATGGCCCGCCACTGCGCGAACGCCGCCTTCCTGGCCGAACGCCTCGTGGCCCACCCCGCCGTGGCCGCCGTGCACTGGCCCGGCCTGGCCGGCCATCCCGATCACGCGGTCGCCCGCCGCCTGCTGTCCGGTTACGGCGGCATGGTGGCCTTCGACGTGGCCGGCGGGCGCGAGGCGGGCCTGCGGTTCATCACCGCGCTGCGGCTGGCCGCGATGGCGCCGTCGCTGGGCGGCGTGGAGACCCTGGTGCTGCACCCGGCCTCCACCTCCCACCGGCAGCTGGACGCGGCGGGGCTGAGCGCCGCGGGCATCGGCGAGGGGAGCATCCGCGTCTCGGTCGGGCTGGAACACCCCGAGGACCTGTGGGCGGATTTCCAGCAGGCCCTCGCCGCCGTCCTTGGATGACCTGCCACGCGGCCCGCGCGGCGCCGGCCTGCCGGCGGGCCTGCCTCGGGGGCTTGCCGTCCGCGCGTGCGGCGGGCGATGGTAGGGGTTTAACGGGTCCAGCGCGCGATGGCGGCGCGGGTGGAGGTAGAGCCGGTGAGCTTCCTTATTCAGCCGCACGTGCGGCTCCAGGAGTGGGTGGCCGAGGAACACGGGTACTTCCGCGAGGCGGGGCTTGACTATGAGTTCGAGCCGCAGGGCCTCGCTGGCTCGACGGTCAGCACGTCACCGGTCAGGACGACGGACGAGGCGCCCATCGAGGTCGCCAGCGGCGCCTTCGAGGACATGCAGAAGGGCCGCAGCTGCGACGTCTCCGCCGCCTGCCACTGGGCGGTCAATGCCTCCGCCTCGGTCCAGGGCGGCAAGATGTGGGGCAAGGCGTACTCCATCTGCCCGTCCGGGATCTTCGTCCCGCCGGAGTCCGGCCACCAGCGGCCCGAGGATCTGGCGGGCGTCGCGGTGGGGGTCGGTTACCACTCCGGCAGCCACTACTCGGCCATCCAGGGGCTGGAACAGTACCTGGACCGCCCGCAGATCGAGCTGAGCTTCATCGGGCTGCCGTACGACCGCGTGCGGCTGGCGCTCGGGCGCAAGGTGCCGGCGGTGAACGTGTTCGGTCCCCAGTACTACACGCTCGAGCAGCACGGGTTCCGCAAGCTGGTGGACACGACCTTCATGATGGGGTTCCTCCTGAGCGAGGACGCCGACGCGGCGGACGTGGAGAGGTACTTCACCGGACTGCGGCGCGCGCAGCGGGACATCGACTTCGAGCCTGAACGGTACAAACATTACTGGCTGCGCGAGATGCCGGACGACATCCAGGCCATCGTGGATGTGGGGCGGTTCGGCCCCGGTGAGCGGATCGTGCCCGATCCGTACACGCGCGAGATGTTCGAGCAGACCCACCGCTGGATGCGGGCCTGGGACCTGTTCGATCCCGGCGCCGCGACGCGTCCCGACTACGGGGAAGCCGTCCTGACCTAGGGCACGCCCTGGACGCGCCCGGCCGGGTCAGGCGAGGTCGGCGTCGTGGGCGAGCAGCGCGATCTGGGTCCGGTTACCGAGCTGCAGCTTGGTTCTTCCGCTGGGATTAGGAGCCGGTCAGGTCGGCGCCCACGCGGGGGCTGCGGCGCTCCAGCAGGACCACGTCGCGCCAGCGGCCGTGGTGGCGGCCGAGCCGCTCCCGGATGCCGACCACCCGGAACCCGGCCCGCTCGTGCAGGCGCAGGCTGGCGGTGTTCTCGGGGAAGATCCCCGACTGGACGGTCCAGATCCCGGCCGCCTCGGTGGAGCTGATCAGGGCGCGGAGCAGGGCGGCCCCGACCCCGCGCCCGCGTGCCGCCGGGGCGACGTATACCGAGTGCTCGACCACCCCCTGGTACACGCACCGGTCCGATACCGCGCAGGCGGCGGCCCAGCCCAGCACCTCGCCGCCGGCGTCGTCGACCGCGACGTGGCGGTGGCCGGGCAGCCGGGTGGCGTCGAACGCCTCCCAGGCGGGCGCCTCGGTCTCGAAGCTGGCCTCACCGCCGTCCAGGCCGGCCTGGTAGATGGCGAGCACCTGGCCGGCGTCGGCGCCGGTCATGGGCCGGACGGTGAATCCGGCCGGGGGGCGTCCGGTCTCGGTCATCGCTGATCGGCCGGCCGGGGCTCAGCGGCCGGCGGTCCGGGCCGAGGTGAGCGGCGGCGCCGGTGCGCCGGGGCAGTCGCCGGCGTCGTCGCACGGCGGCGGGTTGCCGACGGCGGCCAGGATCGAGCCGGTGATCGCCCGCAGCTGCCGTACCTGCTCGGGGGTGAGCGGGTCGAACAGGATCCGGCGGACCTGCTCGACGTGGCCGGGGGCGGCCGCCACCAGCACCGCGTACCCCTCGTCGGTGAGCTCGGCGAGCTGGCCGACCGACAGCCACCGGGTGCCGGAAGTCTCCACGGCCACCGTATAGCGGAAATAGTTGGGCGTTTGACATCGTTCCAGAATGATGATAGTCATTGAGCACTCAACCAAATCAGGGAGATGGAGAATCATGACCGATACCGAAACCCGGACCGCCATCACTGGCTACACCGCGGGCACCTGGACCATTGACCCGGTGCACTCGGAGGTCGGCTTCACCGTCCGGCACATGATGGTCAGCAAGGTCCGGGGGAGGTTCACCTCCTTCTCCGGTGAGATCGTCACCGGCGCGGACCCGCTGGACTCCTCGGTGACCGCCGAGATCGCGCTGGACTCGATCGTCACCGGCCAGGAGCAGCGTGACGCGCACATCCGGTCGGCCGACTTCTTCGACGTCGAGAACCACCCCACGATGACCTACCGCTCCGCCGGCGTGCGCGCGCACGGCGACGGCTACGTCGTGGACGGCGAGCTCACCCTCAAGGGCGTGACCAAGGACGTCCCGCTCGCGCTGGAGCTGAACGGGTTCGGGCCCGACGCCTACGGCGGCACCCGGGCCGGTTTCACCGCCACCGCGGAGATCAGCCGGAGCGACTTCGGCGTCAACTGGAACGCCGCCATCGAGGGCGGCGGCGTCGTCGTCAGCGACAAGGTGACCGTCCAGCTCGAGATCGAGGCCGTGCTCAAGGCCTGATCCACCATCGTCTGTGCGGCCGGGCAGAGCGTGTCTCTCCCGGCCGCAGGCATGCCCGGCGGCGCCTCCAGCCGACCGGGGCCTGCGCGGGCCGTGGAGGTGCGGGGCTGGCGGGGACCGGCCGGGGCAGGCGGTGAAAGGATGCGTCCGTAACCGCCGCGCGATTCGAGGAGGCCCCGCCATGAAGGCCGCGCTGTACGACTCCCATGGACCGGCTGCCGAGGTGCTGCGGCTCGAGGAGCTGGGGGCGCCGGAGCCTGGGCCCGGCGAGGTCAGGGTCAAGGTGGCGGTGTCCGCGATCAACCCGACCGACTACAAGAGCCGCAGCGGCGCCACCCCGCGTCCCATGGACGAGTTCCAGATCCCGCACCAGGACGGCGCCGGGGTGATCGACGCGATTGGCGAGGGGGTGGACCCGGCCCGGGTCGGCCAGCGGGTCTGGCTCTGGCTCGCGGCGGCGGGCCGCCGCTGGGGGACCGCGGCGGAGTGGACGGTCGTGCCCGGCCGCCAGGCCGTGCCGCTGCCGGACGGGGTGTCCATGGAGCTCGGCGCCAGCCTGGGGGTGCCGGCGATGACCGCCCACTGCTGCCTGTTCGCGGACGGCCCGGTGAGGGGCAAGACGGTGCTGATCGCCGGCGGGGCGGGCGCGGTCGGCCATTTCGCCATCCAGCTCGCCCGCTGGGCCGGCGCCCGGGTGATCACCACGGTCAGCGGCCCGGAGAAGGCGGCGCTGGCCCGGCAGGCGGGCGCGGAGCACGTGGTGAACTACCGCGACCCGGACGCGGCCGGCCAGATCAAGGCGGTGGCGGAGCGGGTGGACCGGGTGGTGGAGGTCGCGCTCGGCGCGAACCTGGCCCTGGACCTGGCCCTGGCCGGCCCGGGCACCGTGATCGTCACATATGCGGCGGAGGCATCCGACCCGGTGCTCCCGGTGCGGGCCTGCATGACCGCGAACGTGGTGCTCCGCTTCATCCTGATGTATACGGTCCCGGCCGACGCCCTCGACCGGGCGGCCGCCGACGTCTCCGCCGCGCTCGCCGACGGGGCGCTGACGGAGCTGCCCAGCCAGCGCTTCCCGCTGCCGGACATCGTCGCGGCCCACGAGGCGGCCGAGGCGGGCCCGGTGGGGAAGGTATTCGTCATCCCCGGCTGAGGCCACAGCAGAACGCCCCCGCCGCGCCCTGGCCGCAAACGGCGGCAGAACGACGCGCCGGCGCGGCGCGCCGGCCGTGAAACTGTCGTCGCGCTCCGCCATCATGTGGCACGTCCGTGAGCGTTCCAGGATCGGGGCGGGGCGATGAGGCTGATCCACACGTCCGACTGGCACCTGGGGCGGACGCTGCACGGTGAGAGCCTGCTGGAGCACCAGGGCGTGTTCCTCGACTGGCTCCTCGCCCAGGCGGTGGACCGCCGCGCCGGCGCCGTGGTCGTGGCCGGCGACATCTACGACCGGGCGGTGCCCCCGACCGACGCGGTCAGGCTGCTGGATAAGACCCTGGTGGCCTTCGCGCGGGCCGGCATCCCGGTCGTGCTCACCAGCGGGAACCATGACTCGGCGGTCAGGCTCGGGTTCGCGTCCGGGCTGAGCGAGGCCGCGGGCATCCACCTGCGCACCCGGGTGGAGGACATCGCGCGCCCGGTCATCCTGCACGATGAGCATGGCGAGGTGGGCATCTACGGCATCCCCTACCTGCTGCCGGACGCGGTCATGGCCGAGCTCGGTGCGGAGCGCTCACACGCCTCGGTGCTGGCCGCCGCCTGCGAGCGGATCCGCACGGACGCGGCCGCCCGCGGCCTGTCCCGCACCGTTGTCATCGCGCACGCCCTCGTCACCGGGGGCCAGACCTCGGATTCCGAGCGCGACATCCGGGTGGGCGGCATCGGCGACGCGCCGGCCCGCGCCCTGGCCGGATGCTCCTACCTGGCCCTCGGCCATCTGCACGGCCAGCAGCGGGTCGACACCGGCGGCACCACCACCGCCGGGTACTCGGGGTCCCCGCTCGCGTTCTCCTTCTCCGAGCGTCACCACCGCAAGTCGGTCACGCTGGCCGAGATCGGCGGCGACGGGACCGTAGTGACGGAACTGCTGCCCGCGCCGGTGCCCCGGCCGCTCCGGGAGGTGCGCGGCCGCCTCGATGGCCTGCTCGCCCGGGCCGGCACCGACCTGGCCGACCTGGCCGGCGCCTGGGTCAAGGCGGTGCTCACCGACCAGGCCAGGCCCATGGCGCCGATGGAGCGGCTGCGCGAGAAATGGCCGCACACCATAGCCCTGGATTTCCAGCCCGAGGGCGGGCTGGCCGGCTCCGACGCCGACCTGGCGCGGCTGGCCGGGGCGGCGGACCCGGTCGAGATCTGCGGGCTGTTCGTGGACTACGTGGCGGGAGCCCCTCCCGACGAGGCCCAGCTGACGGTGCTGCGGGAGGCCGTGGAGGCGGCGCAGCACGGCGAGGCGGCCGCCTGATGCGGCTGCACACGCTCCAGCTGCAGGCGTTCGGCCCCTACGCCGCGCCGCAGCGGATCGACTTCGGCCGGCTGGCCGCCAGCGGCCTGTTCCTGCTCGAAGGGCCCACCGGGGCGGGCAAGAGCACGATCCTGGACGCGGTCACGTTCGCGCTCTACGGCGGGCTGGCCGGGGAGAAGTCCGGGGAGGACCGGCTC
>WNFX01009965.1_pt1 | contig 15867 bp, 13 predicted proteins | sample 5400111 | NCBI WGS metagenome assembly WNFX01 (sample SAMN13153363, study PRJNA577476) | soil metagenome | isolation source: 40 cm soil or saprolite under grassland replicate 1 | place: USA:California | collected 2016-06-15 | reverse complement strand
TACCCGAATGCGGATTATGACCGCGCTCTCGCGGAGGCGGCTGCAAGCAATGACTTGATCCCATTAAAGGATCTGTGCGTCTCGTTCCCAGCCAATGCGGGACAGGCGTTTCTGGCGTATGCTGAATCTCGATCGTTTAGCAATTATCTGCACGACACTTACGGCTCTACTGGGCTATTGAAGCTCGTCAGTTCTTACGCCGATGGCGTGGATTGTGAACGCGGTACGGAACGCGCCTTTGGCGTTTCACTTTCAGCCTTGGAATTAAACTGGCGTTCCTCTGTGCTAGGCCAAAATGCATTCTTTTCCACGCTGCAAAACATCTCACCCTATTTGGTGTTGTTATGTTTGGTCTTGATTATTCCATTGATTGGTATCGTAAATATACTACGAAAAAAAGGAAATCCTCATGAATCAGGAACCTCTGTCAGAAGATAACCAAAAGGTACGTGCGCACATCTGGGTGAAGGGACGCGTGCAAGGAGTCGGCTTTCGCGCCCATGTGGAATACAACGCGCGTCAAATGCGTGGACTCACCGGCTGGGTGCGAAACGTTGGCGATGACACAGTGGAGGCTATCGGGGAAGGGGAGCGCTCTACAGTGGAACGCTTTATTCAGATGATGAAAGATGGCCCGCGTGCCTCGCGGGTGGATGAGTCAAAGGTGGGGTGGGAAGAGCCAACAGGAGAGTTTGAAAGGTTTGGGGTGAGGAGGAGTGTGTGATTGACGCATATTAGTGGGATGAATGCCCTGTTTTTAAACGTACGCGGAGTGAGATTGTAGTTTCTTAGTTATTGGATTTCTCCCCAACCAAAAAACTCAAAACCCTTTATGCGTGCTATCCAACCAGTTGCACGTTCTAGAATTACTGTTTCACTAGCATAACTCACACCAGGCGGTTCATAAATAGTCCATGCCAAGAAACGATTATCTGCTGAAGCAAAGACAAAAGAATCTGATACTTTTTGCCCGTTATCTGTTATGGCTCTGTCCAAATTGTAGTCATAAAGAATTGAATGGCGCAAATCGAAAATGACAAATTTTGAGGGTGGAGATCCTTTTTGATCATCAAGATAATTAGGGTCAGATTCAACCATATCAAAACCAATCAAACCATTATCTAATGACCACCAAGAAAACCAATTGTCAAGAATCCTATTAGGAGGTGGCAATAACATTTTGTTCCATTGGCTATTGATGTCTGAGGCAGCTGACGATGGTAAATCAACGGTGAAATCAATACTTTCATGATTTGGCAATGCCATAGTTATGCCACTTGGCAGCCATCCAATATATCTCGGCGAAAGATTGTAAGTATCAGAAGGTGGCAACCATGGGAAGATAGCTTGTTTTGCGCCAGTATTGAAATCATAAATTCTCCACAGGTCCCGGCGCTTCACCGATTATCAGCAACTTGGCTTTCGGGTTCCCGCGGCTGATCACAATATTTGTCCGTGCATCAGCAAGCGGGTCATCCTTCATGCGCTTCAATGCATTGATCACTTCGTCAAGGGCCGCAAACTGATTTGATTCCTGGTTGAACATGTCAGACTGAGCCATGATCAGCCTCCTTGCGAAGCCTTAGGATGAAATGAAATCCATTTTCCCTGGTCAATCACTAAATGATCAAGCACTTCCACTTCCAATAAATTCCTATGTCACAGCGTCAATAATTGGGTTTACTGTGCAGCCTTGCGTCGCTTTTCGATTTCATTCACAATTTCATCAAGTGACTTTTTACCAAAAAGAACTTCGCGTTCTTGAGTATAGTTTCCATAACCTTGCGTAAACTGCTTAAGAAAGCGAACAGCATCAACTACACCTAACTCCTTATACAGAAGGTGAATTGCCTGCTAATTAATTTCTATTAAAGGTCTTGTTTTCAATTTCATGAACCAAGTAAAGGTAGATTTTCACATGGCTATTTTAGCATGCTTTAAATTTGAAAGAACAACTCACTCAACCGTTTTGATTTTACGCAAACCCCAACCCTCCGCTGGGATGGTTGTGAATCACGATCACTGCCGAAGCATTTTTGCGAATCGCTTCCTTGAAGACTTCGCCAACTCTGATCTGCGAAGAATTGACGGAGCCCTTATAAACTTCTACAGTTTCAGTCACGCGATTTCTTCTATCCAACAAAATCACGCGCAAATGTTCCTGCTCTAACGCGGACATTTCATATTGCACCAGTGCCGCCGCGTCCGCGGGGGAGTTGATAGCCGGGCGTTCTTCCGGGGATTCCAGAGTCAGCCGTCGGCCCAGTTCGATGGCGGCTTTGATCTGCGAGGCTTTCGCTTCGCCGAGTCCATGTTGATCCATTAATTCTTTGAATGGCGCGCGATGAAGTCCGCTTAAGCCACTAAATTTATTGAGTAATCGTTGACCGACGGTGACAGCACTTTCTCCCTTCACGCCGACACGCAGTAGGATGGCGATTAATTCAGCATTACTCAGAGCTTGAGGTCCCAATGAAGCCAATCGCTCGCGCGGGCGGTCTGATTCGTGCAAGTCCATGATACGATAGATTGGTGAAGCAGTGAGGTCAGCCATGAAGTTTTCCTTGAGAAAGATGTAGGTCTATTTTACGGTGAATTGAAGGGTATGGTCTTTTCAGAGTCTTAACGCTTTTGAGTATGCCGTGAATTGAATAAACGTTTGCTTGACATACCCTTATGCCTCAAGTAGAATGACCTTCGCCTTGAACTTGGGCCTGTAGCGCAGTTGGGAGCGCGCCTCAATCGCACTGAGGAGGTCAGGGGTTCGAATCCCCTCAGGTCCACAGGGTAGGGGTAGGTCTGAGACCTGCCCGTACAAAACAAACAACCGGGCCCATAGCGCAGTTGGGAGCGCGTCTCAATGGCATTGAGAAGGTCGGGGGTTCGAATCCCCCTGGGTCCACTTGTAAGAAACGCGCAGTTTGTGTCGTCTGTTTTGCAGATATAGTATATACTGATAGAAAGGTCAGGACAGGAGTAGTAAGTCATCCCGTCAGCGAGAAGGGAGAGCGAGGTGGAAGCCCTTCAACGGTATCGAACGGGAATACCAGTGCTAAAGACCGAACTCGCCTGTTACCCTGAGCGGAGGGTTGAGATGCACAGCATCGAAATCCGAAGTCGAAGGGGACTTGGATGGTGAAACGAAGTAACCATCCACGGGGTTGCCCGTTATAGCGAATAAAGAGCGTTTGTTAGTCAACTAGTCTCTGGGCAAATTCGACAAGGAGACAAGAAACTAGCGACGAATTCGGGTGGTACCGCGGAGTGACCCTTCGTCCCTGATGTGGATGAAGGGATTTTTTGTTAATCCGTCATTGCGAGCAGGGCTGCTGGTCGAGTAGCGTTCGTTGCGTATCGAGACCCAGCTTGACGAATCAACCCCAACTGAATGAGGAGATTGCTTCTCGAAGACCCGCAATGACATAGCCTAAAAAGGAGGCACGAATGAGAAGCATAATTCGAATTAACTACATCTTCTGGAAAGAAGGTCCTCTTCTTCCGCGCCTCTTCAATGAGTCAAACGTTTAATGTCGAAGGTCAAGCCTTGACAGGTCCTATTGAAAAATTTGAAATGAATCTCGATGAGGAAAGAATGGCAGAAACAAAAGAGAATCAAGAAACCAAAACAGTGGAAAAAATGACTGATACGACAAAACAAGACAAGTCCTATCAACCTCAGATGTTGGAAAAGAAGTGGCAGGCGAAATGGGAAGCAGACAAGTTGTATCGCGCGGTGATCGATGAGACTCGCCCGAAACATTACGCCCTGACAATGCTGCCATACCCAAGCGGCGACTTGCATATCGGTCATTGGTTCTCGATGATTCCTCCCGATGCGCGGGCGCGCTTCAAGCGGATGCAAGGTTATAACGTGATGTTCCCGATGGGCTTCGACGCGTTCGGTCTGAATGCGGAAAATGCCGCGATCAAAGATGGCATCCACCCGATGAAGCGCACATTTCAGAACATTGAGCGAATGCGCAGGCAAATGCGGTCTATGGGCACCATGTTCGATTGGGAACGGGAGGCCGTATCTGCCGACCCCGAATACTACAAATGGACGCAGTGGTTCTTCATCCAATTATTCAAACACGGTTTGGCTTATCAGAAAATGGCGGCCGTGGATTGGTGCCCCAAAGATAACACTACATTGGCACGCGAACAGGTGGTCGGCGAGAATCGCGTTTGTGAACGCTGCGGCACGCCTGTCATCAAGAAAGAGTTGGAGCAGTGGTTCTTCAAAGCAACGAACTATGCTGATGAACTATTACACTTCGATGAAATTGACTGGCCCGAGCGCGTCAAGACGTTGCAGACCAATTGGATCGGCCGAAGTGAAGGCGCATCGGTCATCTTCAAGACAGAGTATGGTGAACCGATTGAAATCTTTACGACCCGTCCCGATACGTTGTGGGGCGCGACCTTCATGGTCTTTTCGCCAGAGCATCCGCTGGTGGATAAGATCACTACACCTGAGCACAAGGGTGAGGTTGAAGCCTACAAACAGCAAGCCGCGCGTCAATCAGATATCGAACGAGAGGCGGTGGATAAAGAAAAGACCGGTGTATTCACTGGCGCGTATGCCATTAACCCAGCCAATGATGAACGTATCCCTATCTGGATCGCGGACTACGTGTTGATGTCATATGGTACGGGCGCGATCATGGCTGTCCCTGCACATGATGAACGCGACTTCGCGTTCGCGCGGAAGTATGAACTGCCAATTATTCCAGTGATCCAGCCCGTAGGGTCGGACGGACGGCCCACCGTACCGGAATTGAATGGCGACACCATGGAAGCCGCTCATGAACATGAAGGCATCATGATCAACAGTGGTCCTTTCAATGGAACGCGCGCAACCAATGACAAAGGTAGGAAGAACCCTGCCATCAAGGCTGTGATCGAATGGCTGGAAGAAAAAGGTATTGGAAAGCGCGCAGTCAACTACCGTTATCGCGATTGGCTGATCTCGCGCCAACGTTATTGGGGCGCGCCGATCCCGATGGTCTATTGTGAAAAGCATGGATGGAATCCCGTGCCGGATGATCAACTGCCCGTCACACTACCTGACGATGTGGAATGGAAGCCAACCGGCGAGTCGCCGTTGAAGCTGCATCCCACTTGGAAGGATACGACCTGTCCTATCTGCGGTGAGCCCGCCACGCGTGAAACGGATACGATGGATACGTTCATGTGTTCATCGTGGTATCACCTGCGCTATTTGAGTCCGCATTACGATAAGGGTCCCTTCGACGAAGCCGAGTACAACTACTGGATGCCTGTGGATACGTACACTGGCGGCATCGAACATGCCACGATGCATTTGCTCTACACGCGCTTCTTCCACAAAGCCTTGCGCGACATGGGCATCACTGAGGGTAACGAGCCGATGATGCAGTTGCGCAATCAGGGCATGGTGTTGGCGGAAGATCACAGCAAGATGTCGAAAAGCCGCGGCAATGTCGTCGCACCGGATGATTTGGTAAACAAATATGGCGCGGATACCGTGCGTGCGTACCTGATGTTCTTTGCGCGATGGGAAATGGGCGCACCGTGGGACTCACAAGGCATCGAGGGGACTGCGCGCTGGTTGCGTCGCGTCTGGACCTTATTCACGGATGAAAGTAGGGGCGAGCCTTCAAGCGAGATGAAGGTAGCTGACTCAACCCAGGCGGCTCGTCCCTACGATGGACGACATCTACGCCGACGCGTTCATCAAACACTTCGCAGAGTAACAAGTGACTTCGAGAACTTTGAATTCAACACGATCATCTCCGGGTTGATGGAACTGCTGAACGAAATGTACAAAGCGCGCGAAGTGGGCGCGGTTGGCACCCCTGAATGGAATGAAGCGACTGAAATCTACTTGAAGATGTTGGCACCTGTTGCGCCGCACATCGCCGAGGAACTGTGGACGAATCAACTGGGCCGACCATACTCTATTCATCAGCAGGAGTGGCCCAAAGTCGATGAGGCCGCCGCGAAGGAAGACACGATCGAGCTGCCCGTCCAGATCAACGGGAAAGTACGCGACCGAATCATCGTCGCGGCAGATGCAAGCGAGCAGGAGATCAAGTCCGCTGCGCTGGCGAGTGAGACGGTGCAGAAATATCTGGAGGGGAAAGAACCAAAGAAGGTGATCGTGGCAAACAAGAGATTGGTGAGTCTAGTGATATAGGTTTGTCAATCACTGATCGGTAAGTGAAAGCAGCAGGTAGTTTGAAAAATTGCCTGCTGCTTTTTTGATTCTGCCTCACCCAAGAGTACTGATAAACGTGCAATCATTTTGCAACATCGCAGCAATCTTCCTGCAACGCGAGAAACAATCACAGAGTCATACAATGTAAGCAAGAAAAATTCCAGCATTCGTTACCAATAAAGTTGATAGATTTCTTAAGCGAAATATCCAGCTCTGCTTGGCTCAGTGGGAAACCTAAACAATAGCAGAGAAATGAACCAGTCGTAAAAGCCTGCATTTTACTCAACTCAAGTTGAGTTTTGTAAAAAAGTTTCATTAAGGAGAATGGCCATGAAATCTAAACGTTTTTTTCAGATCTTTGTCTTGCTTGCATTGTTGTTTAGTTCTGCCGGAGGTGTCCAACATGTACGGGCCAACACCGATACGACGGTACAGCAACTGGACGCTATTATTATTCCTCGCGACCTATCTATTTGGAATGCCACCTATCTCGGTTTTGTGAGTTCGAGTATCTTCGAAAAGTGGGAGGTTACTTTCGATACATCGCACAATTTTGTTGTGACGGTGACCACGGTAACTGGTGACTTGGTCCCGTTGCTGACCCTGATGGATAATAATGGGAATGAAATCACCCATGCAACGGGTTCATTGACCAGTACGCAGCCCGCCGGAAATTATTCCATTCAGGTTCAACCTCAATCCGGGAGTGGTTTTTATTTTCTTACCCTCCGGGAAATCGTTCAAACCCCAGCCTCTGCATCTATAGTTGTTGCTCCAACCAGTGTAAATGTAGGAGAGACTGCTACCGCCACGGTCAGTTTGAACAACGTGCCTGCAGAGGGTTACACCAGCGCTGAATTCACGTGTACCTATGATGCCAGCCTGGTCGAGGTAAGCAATATCCTGGTTGGCAACCTCTTTGGAGCTGATCCCGCCTCAGCAATCAATGGTCCCCAGAATGGTACTTTCATTGTCGCGATTGCTGGTAGTAACGGCAATAAAGCTACCACCAGTGGGGCGGCTTTTACCTTCAGCGGACTGTGACATTCACGCCCACACCAACGGACACAGTAACCCCAACCTCCTCCACGCCTACAGACACTGCTACGTCCACACCCACTGGATCATTGACACCGACAGATACTCCTACACCCACGTCAACTGGTTCAGTGACACCTACGGACACTCCTACACCCACATCCACCGGGTCTGTGACACCACCTACCGATACCCCTACATCCACGCCCACCGGGTCTGTGACACCTACAGATACTCCTACACCCACGTCAACTGCAACACCTACAGCAACCCTACACGCTCTGACTGGGCAGGTGCTTGCCTGCAAACCTGTGAAAGTATATTTGTATGATGCCGGAAACAATCTGATTGCATCAGTGGATGCCAACCCCGATGGCACTTTCACCCTCATGGCTCCCGACGGAACGTATACCGTGGTTGCCAAGGCGGCTGGTTTCCTCAGCGCTTCGGGTTCTGCAACGATCCCTGGTTCGATGCCAACTGTCACTTTGATCGCAGGAGATATTGACGGCGACGGCGACATTGACCAGTTCGACGCCATGACGATTGGGATCAATTATGGTCAGTCGACTCCCCTTGATGCTGACGTTAACTGTGATGGGATCATCAATGTGCTTGATCTGGAAACCCTCGCGGCTCACTATCGCGCAACTGGTCCTACTCCCTGGCAGTAAACCATTTTCATCTAAAGATATGGGGCGTACAACGCTAATTGGCGTGTGCGCCCCTGTTTCCGGAGTTGCTTATGAAATCTATTACTGCGTTTATCCTTGCGATCCTTTTTACCATTAGTGTTGTGATCGCAGTCAATGCCCAGTCCGCAGAGGGCATTTGGTTGTCAGCAAATACAACAACATATAAAACTGGTGAAACAGTTATTGCTGTAGTCAACGCTACCTCTGCTACACCAATCCAAGGATTTACTTTTCAAATTCGCTATGACCCTACCTGTCTGAAACCAACTAATGCTGCCAGCACGATCCCTGGAATGAATGGCTTGCCTCTGCCTCAACTCTCTGGCTTGGTCGACGCTTCCTATGCCAGTACTACACCTCAAGTGGTGAATGGCGTTTTGGCTGAGGTACGATTTACAACCTTAGGTGGGTGCCAGACCAATCTCACGTTGGAAAGCGCCGCGCTTGCCATCCGTAATGAATCAGGGTTTGCTGCTCCACTTCCTGGCGTAACCATTGGCGAAAAGAATATTGCTTTAAATATCGATAAAGAGGTGGGAACCTCTCAATCTCCCGAAACGGTTTCAGGAGCGATCCTTCCACTTGACCCACCTGCGGCTGCCGCACCGAAAAGTTCCGTTTGGATCATAGCCTTGCTTGTGGTTCTGGTTGTTGGGATTATGTTTGGAGCATTCAAGCTATTTCGAATAGGGACAACTACTGCATCTGCTTCCACCTCTACTTCTACTCCTAAAATAGTAGCTCCTTCTCAGATGCCTACCTTGCAAATCAAACATGGTCCAAATGCTGGGAAAAACTTTACGTTAAACCAATTGCCTTGCTTTATCGGACGCGACCCCATTAACCAAATTTGTATCAACGACCCGCATATCATTGGCCAGCATGTCAAAATTTTTACTAAAGACAATGGCTATTACTTAATGGACTTAGGTGGCGAGACGTTTATCAATGGTCAGGCGATTCGAAGAAGTTCGACTGCCTTAAAGTCAGGGGATGTAGTGCGCTTGGGAAAGAGCGCCTTGTTTGTATTTGGATCGTAGCAATCCAAACATGAGTGTGACTGGACTGATCGTCCTAAATCGAGAAGTCAAAGAACACTCATGTTTTATAGCTCTTCTGAGTAAGAGGAGGAGTACGTAATGATGAAATCCAAATATTTATTTAGGGTGATCAGCTTGTTGGCTTTATTCATCTCGTTTCTTCCAACCAGCAATGGCAGCGCACTTGCCTCCGCAGCTCCTCCACCCGTAGATATGTTTCAATTGCCTTGGGAACAAGGGAAGGCTTGGGTGGCGATCGATGGGATCGATAATGGAAGCAAACGACCTGCAACCAGCTCGCACAATTACAAGCTGGGTGGAGCAATTGATTTTGCTCCACATAATAGCATGGTCACGGGAGAAAACACATCCAATTTTTGGGTGACCGCTGCCGCGGATGGGACTATAATCCAAACTTCGACTTGTTACGTCACCATTGCGCACGCCAATGGGTGGATCACACAATACCAGTTTCTTGGCAACATTCAGGTGAAATTGGGCGACGTTGTTTCGCGCAACCAGCGCTTGGCAACCATTGCCGATGGCGTGAGGCAAAAGTATTGTCCCGGCTTTCAGGATATTAATGTTCCACATTTGCATTTCATGTTGCGCCCCTCGATTGTTGGGGCGACGTTCGCAGGCTGGGAGGTCAAATACAATTCACTGTTTAATATAACGACCTTCACCAAAGGTTTGATTACTGTGGGATTGTTCAAGCCGCTCCTGAACGTGCTCGATTCTCCAGCTACCCCAACGCCGACACCAACGAATACACCCACTAGTACTCCATCACCGACCACCTCAGTGGTGACATTGACTGTCCAAACCGGGAAAAGCACCTTCAGCGCAGTTGGCGAGATTATCAATTATAACTACATCATCACAAATACAGGAACCGCACCTCTTGCCGGACCTGCGACTGTGACGGATCCCCCGAGACAAGTCACCTGCCCCACCGTCAACACCGTTGGCAATCTGGATAACAATCTCGACCTTAATGAAACGATCACCTGCACTGCGGCTTATGCAATTACGCAGGCTGATGTCGATACCGGTTCTGTGACCAACGTCGCAACCGCAATGATTGGTGGGGTGGCCTCAAACCAGGCCGGTGTCACCCTGACCTTAGCACAGGTCAGTACCATATTAAAGTTAACCAAAACAGCCAGTCCACAGACATATGGGCAAGTGGGACAGACCATCAGCTACAACTTTACTATTACCAATACCGGGGCTACGACTCTTGGTCCCGCTCAATTCGTGATCAACGACAACAAACTTGGTGCATCGCTCCTTTGTGGACCTGCTGATGCAATCATCGCTACCAATCAAACCCTAGTCTGCACCGTGAACTACAGCATAGCCCAGGCTGACATGAGTGTAGCTAGTCTGACGAACATCGCGACTGCTTCCGGCGCCGGACAAACTTCTGCACCTGCCACCGCCACCATTACAAATCTCACCGGGCCCGCTACCCCCACGCCAACACTATCCGGTCCATATGTGTCCACCACAATCAACCCGCGGAATATTAACTTGGGTGACAGCGCATTGGTCACAGTCAGTTTGAATAATGTGCCAGCCGAGGGGTACAGCAGTGCTGAGTTCACGTGTACCTATACTGCGAATTTGTTCGAAGTGAGCAATATCACCGTAGCATCCCTCTTTGGTGCTGACCCAGCTGTGGCGATCAATGGTCCACAAGCCCAAAGCTTGATCGTTGCGATCGCGGGCAGTAATGGCAATAAAGCTACCATGAGTGGGTCTGTGTTTACCTTTAACGTGAAAGGGTCGCAGATAGGTCAAACAGTCATCGAATGTCGGGCGCGCGTTTCTCAAGGGAATAATGTTCTCGCTGAAATTCCGTTTGCTGTCGATACCATAACCATTCTGGGTAGTACCCCCACGCCGAATCTCACGCCATCCCACACGCCGACAGTTACACAACCCCCCGCGCCATTTACGCCAACTGTAAGCGCGACTCCTACATCACCTACAAGTGATTGGCTCACCTTCACCAACCTCAAATATGGCTTCCAGTTCAAATATCCGAAAGAAGGGCAAATTGTTGCTGGCAACACGGATAACTTCGCCCGTATCAATCTACCTTTCCAGCCAGGTACGAACCTGCATGAAAAATACCTGGAAGTAGATGTGATTGAGAACGCCAATCCCTGTCGCAGTCCGGTGGCATCTTCGTCGATTGTTGATTCGTCTGAAACAGTAACGATTAACGGAATCTCTTTCCTGAAAGAGATTGGCGGGGATTCTGGCGCAGGGAATGTCCATCAATTTGTTGCCTATTCCACCCTCAGAGATAATGCCTGTGTGAGTCTTTCTTTTGTTCTGCACTCTGTAAACCCAGACAATTTCCCCACCCCGCCACCCGTTTTCGACTACGCCGCTGAGACAGCTGTCTTTGGACAGATCGTTTCAACTTATACATGGCTGACACTATCTACATCCACTCCAACATCTGCTACACCGATAGAATCACCCACCCCAATTGAATCGCCTACAGCAACGTTCACCTCCACTCTTACTTCAACACCGTTGCCGACCACGGGGACACTCACAGGACAAGTGCTTGCCAGTAAACCAGTCACGGTGAGTTTGTATGATGCCACGAACACGTTGGTCATATCGGTGACTGCCAATGCAGATGGAACGTTCAGCCTAAGCGCTCCTGCTGGGATATATACTGTGGCAGCCACAGCTAGTGGATTCCTCAGTGCCCAAGGCTCTGTGACAATCATTAACGGAAATACAACAACACTGACAACAATCACCCTGCTGGCAGGTGATATTGATAACAACAATGTGATCGATCAATTCGATGCGCTGACCATTGGAATGAGCTACAATACGACAGTTCCGGCCGCAGCAGATTTGAATAATGATGGGATCATCAACGTGCTTGATCTGGAGCTTTTAGCCAAAAACTATCGAAAAACCGGTCCAGTTGCCTGGCAATAACAACGTGCCACTGCCGCGTAGATAGTGAAAGCTCCTGACTGTTACAAGACAGTCAGGAGCTTTATATTTCATGGCTTGTCCAATTGAATCAGTGATTTAGTTAAAATCTTTTTCCACACAGAATAATAAGTGCTATAATATAACAATCTATGCACAATTAGGATGCGTTCTCATCCAAGGCGGCAATATACTTTGCGAGCGCTTATAAACTCCGCTTTTTCTTCTCAGTCAGCGTGTTAGAACTCCATCCTACCGCACAGTAGTGATCTTTTTATCATTGTGCGCTAAGATTCTTTATTTACTTTTTATTACAAATGAAATTATATAAATTTCGCGTTTCGGTACCGGGCTTGCTCTCAGCCTACCAGTTCTTTGACGGGGTGCCCAATGGAAGCTGATATTCTTTTATTGGAATCTGCCAGGAATATGAACAAGGAGGCGCTAATCGAGGTCTTCGATCTCTATTCATCCGCGCTGTACAATTATGCGTTGCGCTTATGCGATGATCCCTTCGAGGCGGATCACATTGTGGGAGATGTGTTCGCAAAACTTTTAGAGCAATGGTCAGCTGGGAATGGACCGAGTACGAATCTGCGTTCGTACCTCTATGAAACAGCTTATCACCTTATTATTGATAAAGCACGGCACTCACGTCGCGAAGCTCCGCTTGAAGTGGCGGAATATTTACGCCAAGATGGATATTCCACAATCATAAATTTGGAAAACCGAATATTATTCGAGACCGTGATTTTGGCAATTAAGAGACATTTGACGGAAGATCAACGCCATGTGATTATTTTGCGCTTTTTGGAAGGAATGAGTCTGCGTGAAACTGCTGACATCATTGGAAAAGAAGTTTATAATGTAAAGGTAATCCAGAATCGTGGGGTCGCGAAACTGCGGAAGGCTCTAGGCTACAAGGTTGTCTAATGAAACCCACTTCCTCTCCACAAGATCAGGAACAAGATCAAAAAATCATCAATCTCCTGAAGGAATTGGGATCTCTTAAAGTACAATATCCCCCCGAGTTATTAGCTGAGCGGCGGTCGGCTTTCATTACTCAGGTGGAGCAGAGCAAGGGTAGGATTAAAGAGGAACTGCCTTCTAGGAAGCAGTTCATTAACCGTTTGGAAGATTTGAAATCCCTCAAAAGCGAATACCCTCAAGAATTATTGGCTGCCAGGCGGGCAGCTTTCATTGCTCATGTTGAACAGCTGAACCAAACTGAGGTTAGAGAAGAACTGTTTTCAAAAGATCAAGAAATTATCAAACTCCTTAGACATTTGAGCTCTGTGCAGGTTGAATATCCTCCAAAATTGCTGGCTGCCCAACGGGCTGCTTTTATACGTCGGGCTGTGATCGAGGGCAAGATCAGCCTATTGGAAGCGCTACGAGCTTCCATCCAAAACATATTCCGATACCAGATAAAACTTCCAAGCATGCCTACCATGAGCATGTTGCGCCCATCACTTGTTGTCGCAAGTTTGATTATGGCTACATTTATAGGAACCTTGTTAGGAAACCCGCAACTATTATTCCGTCCTTCCCCAGCTCAGCAGGAAATTTCTCAGCCCGGTCCCGTTTCTGCAGCAACAAGTAATGGTGAAGTCGCAAAGGTATTTTGTAAACCAGGTTATATGCCACCATTATGTCTGGCTAGAAAGATCAATCATAGTCAGAATCTAACTTTCCAAGGAAACGGGTCGGCGCGGCCAGCAGTAGCTAAAGATACACTTCCTGGTTACAGTGGAGTCCATGAAGCTGCATATCTAAATGACGGTCTCTACGGTCCTGGGTCAAGTTGGGTCAGTAATAGCGCCTATAGTTGGATCAAGATAGATCTTGGTAAAGAGACAACCATTAACACGGTGACGTTTGGTAGAGACCGTCTGGGTAATTTCAACGACCGTAGCCCGGGCCAATTCATTATTGCTGTGGCGCTGTCTGATAATGCTTATGTTGATGGCAACAGCAGCAATGACTATATTGAATATACAGAGGTCTATGATTCGGGGGAGACTGGCTTCAACGGGGTCGTTTCGGGTTCAGAAACAATAAGAGCGCAGTTTAAGCCCGTCCCGGCCAGGTTTATCAAGATCACCTTTGCGAATTCCGGAACAGCCATTGACGAGGTCGAAGCTTTTATGGTACAACCTGCAATCGTATCTGAGAATCCAACGAGAAAACCAAAAAACGATCTGCCCACCGCAGTTTCGATATTTATTCCTACTAACACGTCCTTGTCTACAGATACACCTGTGCCGGCACCTACGAATACGCCCGTCCCAACTGATACGGCGACTCCTGTACCTACTGACACACCGCTGCCAACGGACACGCCACAGCCGACTGACACACCCATTCCACCCACCGACACATCAATACCACCGACTGATACACCGATATCACCGACCGATACGTCAATACCACCAACTGATCCAGTGGAGCCAACGATCGTTCCAACTGATACGTCAGCACTGTTCGTCGTGCCGTAATCCTTGATTCTGCTTGTAATAAGCCCTTGAAAAGCTCATCCTTTTCAAAGGCTTTATAAAATTTGTTTGTTGCGTATCAGCCTCAAACTTCCTCTTTCCGAAGAACCCGCAAGACCAAGGGTCCCTTCACTACGATTTTCTTCCGATTCCCTTTGGCTTCTTTGAAAGCATGCTCTACCGTATGGATCAATCGCTCCTGCAGAGCATCACGGTCATTGGGGAAGTCAGTTAACCAGTTTGGAAAATCTTTCAAAGCCATGACACGATTACAATTGACCTGAATCCGTGCTAAGGGCTTGAACGCACCCTCCCGTATGACTTCAGCCAGAGCGCGATTGGCGGCATAGTCATCTTCAAGACTTTCCTTCATCACGGCGAGTTGCCTATACTGACCATCTACCTCTATCCCAACATGGCGGTGGACAGGACCCGGCCGCAAATCTAGCAAGAGGCCGTCAGGCTTAAGTACGCGATGTGTTTCATGAAGGGCATGGACCATGCCCGCATGTACCACTCATCAGAGTACCCAGGAGAACACGGTAATATCAAATGAATTGGATGGATATTTCAGTTCTTCTGCTGAGCCTACCCGATAGCGGATCTGTTTTGCGAATTGCGTAGGAAGATTTTTACGAGCGGTGCGAATGAGGTCCGCGCCGGGGTCGATGGCATGGATGGACTTTGGGTGTAGAGTCGCGAGGCGTAAGGTTAAGCGTCCAGCCCCACATCCGACCTCAAGTACTTTTTTGTCCCGCCATGTACGCACCTCCTTCAAGGCCCGTATCTCATTTCGCTCAGGGTCAACTCGGATTACCATCTTTCATCTCCTTTGAAAATAAGATGATTGTTGGCATAATACAAGTAATTCTTGGCTAAGTCAATAGCCTTTGAGATTTTCTATAGGCAGAATTTGCTTAAAGAATTAGAAATCGTATACAATCAATTTGCTTACATTGCTGCCTAGCCTGAAAGGCTATTTTATCTATTGGGATATAAGGAGTGAGCATGGCTGAACCGATGTATTTTCAATGGCAAAACGAAGTCCTGTTGAAAACGATCTATCCCTTGCGAGAGATGAAGCTGCGTGATTTTCTTGTTTATTGTAAGGAAATCGATTTATGGGCGGAATATAAAGATAAGAGAATCGAAGATCTTCAAGCGGAGGTCCAGGCCTATATCGCGGCGCGGGCAAACACGTCAGTAACGGCGTATCAGTCGTATAAGAATCTTTATGCGTACTTTACGCAAGCAGATGTTCGTACGCCATACATGGCAAAATATAAACTGACAGATGAGGCCGCGCTTGCGGACGTCAAAGCACTGCATCAGACATTTATGACCTATCTGCCCAAGTACGCCGATGTTCGTAAGGAGAAATATTTCGTCACGCAACAAGTCTCTTCATGGGAGCAGAAGCGTAAAAA
>WNFX01004746.1_pt1 | contig 15867 bp, 13 predicted proteins | sample 5400111 | NCBI WGS metagenome assembly WNFX01 (sample SAMN13153363, study PRJNA577476) | soil metagenome | isolation source: 40 cm soil or saprolite under grassland replicate 1 | place: USA:California | collected 2016-06-15 | reverse complement strand
TATCCAGGGCCTGACCTTCTATGATATGTCCGTGGATGCGGATGGGATCTTCCTGCGTCATTGCTACTGTTCCTCCGCGTCCAGGCCGCGCATAAGCAGATCCATATGCCGTGAGCGTGGAGTGTTCACACCTGTCTGATCCATGAACACCTCTGGATAAGCTTTATCATCGAGTTGCTGGTATGTCGCTCCCAGGTGCATCACCTGCAAGGCCGAGGCATCCAACTCACCTGGACGTTCCTGCATATGCGTCTGTTGCGCCAGCTCAGGATGTTGCAGATCGGGCAGCAGTGGATCGGGGGCCAGTATATCGTGTGTGATATCCAGTCCGCCTGGGCGATCATCGATGATCAGGTCTGCCACTGCTGGATCTTGCAGGGTATTGGGGAGGATAGTAAGCCCATAAGGATGATCATAGTGTGACAGGTCTGGTAGCAGTGGGTCCGCCGTGAATACAGGATACAGATCGATGCCCGGTCCGCTGAGATCATACACGGCGAGTGGTGGCACGCTTGTATCGGGAAGCGAGAATGTGGGTGCATTCGTTCCCGTTTCCGGACGAGATGGACGAGCAAGGCTGGTAGGTGCTGGCACCCCCTGTGCACCTGCCAGGTTGAGATCGTAAAAAGGGATATCCGGATCTATACCCATCATATGTGTGTCTCTGAGAACAGCGTCATGGTCGAGGTCGTCTTGCACGAGGGTCTCCTGTCATGATGTATTTGTGACTGTAGTAAAGAGGACGAAAGAGGGGAATGGATGTTATTTGGAGCTTACACCTGTCTTATTGCGTAATGCTATGATTTCTTGCCCGACCCACATGTGTACGATCTTGTTTTCCTGTGGCAGGTATTCCAGCACACATTTCCTGAAGACCTGCTGTTGACCAGAACCAAGACGCGGGTTGCTGTACTCGAGTTGACCCATGTGATGTTCTGCTTCCATGGGCCAGTTATCTGCTTCCCAGCCGCCAGGAAATGTTAAAACGTGGTTGCGGAATCCCAGTACAATCGGGAATTTTTTGTCAGGAGCGTAGAGAGTCTTCCCATCGTCGCTCCAACCAGCAGGTACGGAATCTGGCATAGCTATTCCTTTCGCGGGGTCTATATCCCCGACTGGACGTGATCTCCACGGTGGAACGATCGCAGTTGCCGATACCAATCCGGCTGCAAGCTGCTGTGCATCGTAACGTCGTGGTCCTGGACGTAGACTATTTGGGGGCACAATATTTGCGGAGTCGCGTGCTAAAAGATTACCGCCATCCAGTCCTGTCAGCACAATAACATGGTTGCCCGAGGGATTCCAGGGATACGGTACCCGGTCTCCCAGGTCGAGAACGCAGGTTTTGGGCTGTTCCCACAGCTATTTTCGTCTCCCCATCCCACTCCTGGAGTAGTACTTCCCTTCCGTCCTTATCCGTCTTTTTCTGTCTTTCCCCGACGTTGTTACTGTCAAAATCACTGTCAGAAAAAGTTCCTTGAACTGGCTTTACCAGCCTTAATCCGTGTGCGACCTGATGCATTTCTCTTTACTCAGACCAGGGCCCTATCATTAGAGTACTCTACTACGAACAGGAACGACAATACCTTTCTGTACCCGAAATCACTTTGTTATCGGCTTGCACTTGAAACAAAATGCTAACAAATGCCGATTCTTCAATTTCATCGGCAAGGCCAGTTTTTGCCGACCCCCTCGGGTGGAAAATGGCATTGTCGCAGTGGACAGAGTTTATCTCCCCTTCACCTTCTTCTCCTACGCTCGTTCTCCCATTGCGATGAAACGCTTCGTGCCACAAAGCAGCGACCTGATCAAGCCCATCTTGGGACAATGCCCTTTCTCTATCTTGGCAAGACGTGGCGTGGCTGATATACTTTTCTCAGCAGCGTTATGAAGAGATGAAAGAGGTCAACGACATCGTGGCATCATCACCACAGGAACCTGACACTCAGGTGTCCCACTCTGTTCAGCCTCCCCTGGAACGTCTCGTGGGCATTGTGGAGCGCGTCACCTACCATGCCGAAGATTCTGGCTACACTGTTGGTCGACTCAAGGTATCAGGGAACCGCGATCTCATCACCATCGTTGGACGCTTCCCCGATATTCATGCTGGACAGACGCTCCGCCTCACCGGGTACTGGCGAGAGCATCCGAAATTCGGGCAGCAATTGCAGGTGGTGCATGCCCAGCAAACCAAACCGGCAACCCTGACTGGGCTGGAGAAGTATCTGGGTAGTGGCCTTATCAAAGGCATTGGTCCAGTGACCGCCAAACGCATTGTCGCTCACTTTGGGCTCTCGACACTGGACATCATTGAAGAACACAGCGAACGCCTCATCGAGGTCCCAGGCATTGCGCAAAAGCGCGTCGAGATGATCAGGAGCGCCTGGGCCGCGCAGAAGGCGATCAAGGAAGTGATGCTGTTTCTGCAAAGTCATGGGGTCTCGACCACGTACGCAGTCAAAATCTTCAAGCAGTATGGTGATCAGGCTATCGAAGTCGTCTCCAAGAATCCCTACCAGCTTGCCACTGACATTTATGGCATCGGGTTCATCACCGCCGATACCATCGCACGCAATATTGGCATCGCTCCCGATTCTCTGGTCACTGCTATCTGCCTCAAGGCGAACTCGTTGACCGCGCTGTCTCGCAACTGAAGCTTCCTGACCATCCCGTTGAGCCTGAGCGCATTACGGAACTTGTCGGCCAGATGGCAGAGGCAAAGCAGCTCATGATGCAGCCGGGATATGGCGACCTCCAAGACCAGCAGATCTGCTACACCCCTGCGTTTTATCACACGGAAGTTGCCCTTGCCAGACGGCTTGCCACGTTTGCGAAGGCTCCTGTCGAGGTGGATCTGCCACGGGTGCAGCGCTGGATCGAGGGCTACACCCAGAAAATGGAGATCACCTTGTCAGACCAGCAGCGTCGTGCCGTGGAATTGGCGGCTTCCTCGCGTCTGCTGGTGCTCACGGGAGGACCGGGTTGCGGCAAAACCTTCACTTTTAGGTGTTGTCAGGTTGTAAGTCGTAGAGGTCGTCTTAGAGGAGGTTCAGTCTACAGCAAACTCTGTTTTAGACTGGTTCTTGGCTCATCTTACCACACCTGTTTGCTCAGAGAAAGATAGCGAGTACTTTTGTCCTCGCCTACCACTGCCCGTGTCTAGCTACCTAATTTTTGCCCAAATTAGTGACATGGTGATTGAGACGCGGTGAAAAGCGGCTTCTACAATACCAGCGAGAACCTCTTTCGAGGAGGTTGGCTCCAGTCACTCACGATCCTGCTCACGGGATTGAGCTTTCAAGCCATCTGAATAGCTTGTCGCTAATTTGGGCGAAATTTGGGTAGCTAAACGCGGTAGTCACCGTGTTCACTTTTCATCTTGTGCTGTCTGCCTTGAGATCTCGCAATAAACACTCGAATGCCTTCTGATAATCATCGTGTTGTTTCCAGCAAGTGAAGTCGCCGATGTGGCGGGTTTTGCGAATGAAGGCGGGCCAGCCACCTTTGGTTTCCATAATGGCATTGTCTACACGAATCGGAAAGAGGACCGTTCGGCCTTCTTCTCGCTCTCTCTCCAACGCTGTTTCCACCTCTTGTTCCACCCATTGGCTGGTGACTGAAGACGCTGAGAGCACCAAAAGCAGTTTGTCATGAATGCGAATGGACTCGTCGATGCGCGGTCTGAGTTTGTCGCCGATTTTCAGATCTTCGGGGGCGAACCAACAACGAACTTCTTTGCTTTGCAGATCAGCATAAAGCCGTTCGGCAAAGTCCTGATTTTTGCTTGAGTAAGAAATAAAACAGGAGTAGAAATCGATAGCCTTTCCCGTCAGAGAATGAAGATACTCAATCATGGTGTCAGGTATACCTGCTCCGCGCAAAAACACTGTCGGAATATTGCCTTGTGAGAGATACAGCGTCCGAATATCAAGAGAGGAAGGGCCTTCGTGTTTCACCTTTTCGAGACCTGTGATGGCTTGAAGTCCTACATTAGCAAATATCGTTTCATAAAGGTAAGCACCGCTAAATTCAGCACCACTCAGGTCATTCCCACTGAATTTAGCAGAGCGGAGAGTTGTTCCACTGAATTTAGCTCCACGGAGGTCAGCGCCGCTTAAATTAGCATAGTCGAGCCTGGCTTCGCTGAGATCAGCGGTGCGGAGGTAAGCTCCCTGGAGATCAGCTCCGATAAGGCAAGCAGAGCGAAGGTCGGCGCTGTTGAGATCAGTAGAGCGGAGGCTGGCACCACCGAGATCGCCAGAGCAAAGGTCAGCACCACTGAGATGAGCCGCGTTGAAATTGGCTTGAGTAAGGCGAGCACTACTAAGACAAACCCCGACAAGATGAGCACCGCCGAGGTAGGCTCCTTTGAGGTCAGGTGTACATTCAGCATGCTCTTTCCTCCATTGATTCCAGACCTCTACGCCTTGTCTAAGGATATCAACATGCTCCGTGTTTGCCATCTGCTTCCCCTTTTGTATTGCTTTCGGCCTTGAGATCCCTCAGCAACCGCCCGAATGCTCGCTGATATGGGGGTCCATCCAATGTGTGAAGTCGCCGATATGGCGCATGCGACGAAGCTTCGCCGCCCAAGGCTGCGTCGTCTGCATCACGCTCTCGTCAAGGCGCACAGGAAAAAGCACCTCGCGTTGCTGCTGATTCTCTTTCTCCATCGCCGCTTCAACTTCGTCTTCCACCCAGGCACTTGCAATGGCGTGATCAGAAAGGAGCAACAGCAGTTTGTCTTGCAGGTGAATGGCCTCATCAATGCGAGGGCGGATTTTGTCACCGATCTTCATGTTTTCTGGTGCGAACCAGCAGCGTACACCATGGTTTTGCAAGTCTGAATAGAGCCGCTCCGCGAAATCTTGATCACGGCTAGAGTAGCTAATAAAACAGGTGTAATACTCAATAGATTGACCAATTAGCGATTTCGCATATGAGATAAAGCTGTCAGGAATGCCAGCGCCACGGAGAAAGATTTCTGGAATGTTGCCTTGAGAACGAGCAATGGTATCAATACCTACAGTAGAGGGGCCCCGATGGACAACCGTATCGAGGCCTTTTACCTGATGAAGATCAACATTTCCGAAGATTGTCCAGCCTACAATAGTAGTGTTAAAGTTGGCGTCACCAAAATACGTCTCTTGGAGATTGGTTCTCGTGAGATCAGCATTAGTAAGATCTGCTGAAGTGAGAAGAGTGGCATAAAGATCGGCTTCAGAGAGATGGGCCTGGTTGAGGTTTGCATGACTGAAATCAACTCCGGCAAGCCTTGTACGACTAAGGTTCGCATTGTGTAGATCAGCACCAACTAAAAATGCTCTTGTAAGGTTGGCTCCTACGAGATTCGCTTCTCCAAGGGAAGCTCCTCTCAGGTCGGCTCGGTTGATAATTGCACCCTCAAGGTTAATACCGTAAAGATCAGCCTTAAAGAGGTCGAGGGGAACCTTAGGGTGTGTCAAACGCCACATATTCCAGAAATTTGCACCACCTTGCCTCAATATATCTACCAGTTCTTGGTTTGCCATGCTGATTCCTCCTTTATCATTAAACAGATGCCTTGAGATCACGCAGCAACCGCTCAAATACCTTCTGATAGGCATCGTGGTGTTTCCACTGGGTAAAATCGCCGATATGCCACCGACGGCGCACATCGGCGGCCCAGGCTTTGGTGGTATCCATCACTGCATCGTCCAGTCGGATCGGGAAAAGCACTGGTCGTTGCTCTCGGTCTTCTCTCTCACGAGCAGCCACTACTTCGCGTTCGACCCAGGAGCTTTGAATGGCATAATTGGAGAGGATGAGGATCAGTTTGTCGTAGAAACGAATCGATTCATCGATGCGTTGGTGGTAGTGATCGCCGATCTTGAGGTCTTTGGGTGTAAACCAGCAGCGCACTCCCTTGCTTTGCAGATCGGCATAAAGACGTTCGGCAAAATTCTGATCTTTGCTGGAATAGCTGATAAAACACGAGTAGAAATCTATGGGATTGAGAGAGCCGACGAGAGAAGAGATCGCTTCAATAATGGAATTAGGAACGCCAGCGTTACGAAGGAAGATTTTTGGTATCTTGCCTTGCGAGTGGATGATGGTATCAATACCGATGGTTGATGGTCCCTTATGTTCTACCGTGTCAAGTCCTTTCACCTCGCTCAGATCAACGTCGGATAATTGTACAAAAGACATGCTGGCTCTGGTGAGGGTGGCTTTGCGGAGGGTAGCCCCGTTCAGGTTGGTTCCTACGAGATAGGCTTTACTCAGGTTGGCTCCACTCAGGTCGGCGATGCTCATATCGGCTCTACTCAGGTCAGTTCCACTGAGGTCGGTTTCTTTGAGGATTGCTCTACAGAGGTCAGCAATGTGCAGGTTGGCTCCACTGAGATCAGCTCTACTGAGTCCAACTCCGTTGAGGATTGCTCTTCTCAGGTAGGCTTTACTCAGATTGGCTCCACCCAGGTCAGCACCGCGCATGATGCTAATGCTCAGGTCGGCAATGCTCATATCGGCTCTACTGAGGTCGGCTCTACTGAGGTCGGGTTGAATATCAGTATGCTCTTTCCTCCACTGGTTCCATACATCCACCCCTTGTTTGAGGATATCGAGATGTTCTTGGTTTGCCATACGATGCCCCTCTTTCATTACGCCTGTAAATCGCGCAACAGTCGCAGCAAAGCTCGTTGATACGACACATCATCCTGCCACTGACGAAAATCGCCAATAAAGCGTATCCGGCGGATATCTCCTGCCCAGGCTGTGCCAGTCCACATCACAGCGTCATCAAGCCGAATAGGAAAAAGGACCAGCGATTCCGGCGGCTGGCGCTCCCGTTCGAAGGCCAGTTCCACCTCACGTTCCACCCAATCGCTTTTGACAGCATGTTCGGAGAGGATCAGCAACAGCTTGTCTTTCTTCTGGATGGCCTCGTAGATCTGGGTACGCAGTTTGTCGCCCACTTTCAGATCGTGCGGAGCGAACCAGCAGGAGACGCCTTTGCTTTGCAGGTCGGCATGTAATTTCTCAGCAAATGCCTGGTCTTCGGTAGCATAGCTCAAGATACATGAGTGATAGCCAGAGGGCGTGTTCTGTGGCTGAACAGGTGTCGGGGCCGTCGATTGGAAAGGAGCGCTTTGTTGAACTACGGGTAATGGAGAGAGACGTGGATGCAGTTGTTCAATGGCGATACGAATGGCCGTCGCAACGTCACGAAACGCCTCGTCGCGGTTGGTCCATGTTGTCACTGGCTTGGCCTCGGTGGGAACACATTGCAGTTGCGCAAAGGGCGTCCCTTGCCAATCGACAGGACGCAGAATCACCGGGATCACACAGGCATCGCCTGCTGCATGTCGTGCTAACGCGCGTTGCATTTCAACGCCATAGCAGTAGTCAGAGGCTAGAAAATCCGGGCTGATGAGCAAGAGAATGACTGCTGCTGTCGTGAGGTGGGCGTCAATGCTCTGCTTCCAGTCGGTGCCCGCGATGATCTTGCGATCATGCCATTCAGTGATGACTCCTTGCTGTCGCAACGCGCTCAAATGGGTTTCCAGACGCTTGCGGAGCCGTTCATCAGAGTGGGCGTAGCTGTAGAAAAGCTCGATCGGTTGCGACGCGTCCTGTATCATTAGGTTCTTCCCTCCTCGTTATGGCCGGTATACACAGGAAGTGTGCCTTTTCTCAAATAAACGATGACTTCTATTCACTCAGATGAACAAATCATGGCTTCGCTCCTGCCTTGAGATCACGTAACAGTCGCTCGAATGCTTGCTGGTAGGCATCATTGTCTTTCCACTGGGTAAAATCGCCGATATGCCACCGACGGCGCACATCGGCAGCCCAGGCTTTGGTCGTATCCATTACCTCGTCATCCAAGCGGATTGGAAAGAGCACCAGTCGCTGCTCCCGCTCCTCTTTTTCGCGAGCGGCAACCATCTCCCGTTCAACCCAGGCACTCTGGACGGCATGCTCGGAGAGAATGAGGATCAGCTTATCGTAGAGACGAATGGATTCATCGATACGCTGGTGATAGTGATCGCCAATTTTCAGATCTTTCGGCGCAAACCAGCAACGAACTCCTTTGTTTTGCAGATCATCATAGAGACGTTCGGCGAAGTGCTGGTCTTTGCTTGAATACGAGATGAAGCAGGTATAGTAGTCAATAGGGGTGTTGACTAGGGAACGCATATAGATAATGAAGTCTTCTGGCACGCCAGCTTTACGCAAGAAGTTATTGGGGATCTTCCCTTGTGAACGATAGATAGTATCGATGCCGATGCTTGAAGGCCCTTCATGCTCTACAGTTTCTAATCCCCTCACTTCACTCAGGTCTACATCTCCAAAGTAGGTCCATCCTACCGAAGCTTGGTGAAAATTGGCCCCACTGAGGTTGGCCTCTCTGAGGTTGGCAGAGTCCAGGGCAGTCTCAGTTAGGTCAGCATTGCTGAGGTCGGCACCGCTGAGATCGGCCCCAAAGAAGTAAGCATTGCTGAGGTCGGCTTCGCTGAGGTCGGCTTCGCTGAGATTGGCACCGTCGAGGCTGGCAAGGTTGAGGTTGGCACCGCTGAGATTGGCACCGCTGAGATTGGCACCGTCGAGATTGGCACCGTCGAGGTCAGCTTCACCGAGGTTGGCTTCGCAGAGACCGGATGCGATGAGGTCAGCACCGTTGAGGTCGGCATACCTGAGATCGGTACCGAAGAGGTCGGTACCGAATAGATTAGCATCACCGAGGTCGGCACCGCTGAGGTCAGTTCTAGTGAGATCGGGTCGTATCTCTGGATGCTCCTCTCGCCACTGATTCCAGCTAGCTACACCTTGCTTCAGTCGTTCCAGATGCTCTTGGTTCGCCATCGAATCCCCTCCATTTTTGGCTCGCCCCATTGAATCAACGTGCTTCACGAGAGAAAAACGTGCCTGGTTTGCTCGAGACGATCCGCAAGCGCAGTGTAGCGTTGCCGATCCAGCATCCGCTTCACCGCAAACCCGATGGACTTGGGCGGCCCGACGAGGATCGCAAGCTGCTTCGCCCTGGTCAAACCCGTATACAAAAGATTGCGTGAAAGAAGTAAGTAATGTTGCATGTACAGCGGCAAAATCACAACGGGATATTCGCTTCCCTGGCTCTTGTGGATAGTCACGGCCCACGCGAGCGAGAGTTCAGAGAGATCGGCATAATCGTAACTGACAGCTCGCTCGTCGGCGAACTGGATGACCACTTCTTGCTCTTCCAAGTCAATGCTCGTCACTGTGCCGACATCCCCGTTGAATACCTCGCGCTGGTAGTCGTTGACCTGCTGGATCACCCGGTCGCCTACGCGCAGCACGCTCCCGCCACGAGACAGTTCCGTTTTGCCGGGTTTGGCTGGGTTGAGCACCTGCTGGAGCATGACGTTGAGTTGCCGGGTTCCGATCTCGCCACGCGTTGCCGGACAGAGCACCTGCACCTGCTGAACCGGGTTAATTCCGTGTTTCGGCAACAACTCGCTGACCAGATGACGAATCCCCTCCGCACCCAGTTCTGGTTCAGGAGCCTCTAGCCAGAGACAGTCAGACTCCGCGAACCTGGTGGTTGGAGTAAGCTGCGGTGACTTTCCGGCATTGATCCGATGAGCATTCGTGATGATCTGGCTGCTTGCTGCCTGTCTGAAAACCTCCGTGAGCCGCACCACCGGGATCTGCTCGGAGGCAATCAGGTCGCGCAAGACCATGCCAGGGCCAACACTGGGCAATTGGTCGATGTCTCCAACTAGAAGCACCTGGGCCGAGGGCGGAATGGCTTTGAAGAGTGAGTGAGCCAGGAACAGGTCCAACATGGACGTTTCATCGACGACAATCGCCTCAGCCTCCAGTGGGTTGTCCTCATTCGAGCGAAATTGCATCGTTTTGGGATCAAAGGCGAGCAGGCGGTGGATGGTTTTCGCTTCGCATTTGGTCATCTCGGCAAGCCGCTGCGCTGCTCGTCCGGTGGGGGCAGCCAGCAGGATCGATTTGCCCATCGCGCGCCACAACGCAACAATGGCACGCGTGCTAAACGTCTTGCCGCATCCGGGACCGCCGGTGAGCACCAGCAGACGAGAGGACGCCGCCAGTTCGACAGCGCGCCGCTGCTCGGCGGAAAGGGTAATATCCCGCTTCTGAGTAAAACGGTCAATCCAGATGCCCACGCGCTCCAGATCGACTTCGACCGGCGTGCTGGCAAACGAGGCAAGCCGCCGGGCCAGGGCCACTTCGGTATGGTAGAACGCTGGCGCATAGCAGATCTGCTGATCCGCCAGGTCTCCATAGCCTTGCTCGACGATGAGTTGCTGTTCTTTGGCCATCGTTTCAATCAGCACCTCGATGCGAGTTGAGTCAACCGGCGCGTCCGGTAGCGCTAGGCGTTTCGTGGCGTGCTCAACAAGCTTCTGCACGGGGAGGAAGCAGTGGCCCTCTTCGCCTGCCTGGCTGAGCACATAGAGCAGACCCGCCCGGTAGCGAAAGTCAGAGTCCGGGGCAATGCCTAACTTGCGAGCGATGGTGTCAGCGGTGATGAAGCCGATGCCGTAGATATCCGTCGCGAGCTGGTAAGGATTCTTCGAGACGATTTCGATAGACGTGTCCCCATAGTGCTTGTAGATTTTGACGGCATAGGTGGTCGAGACATCATGGCTGCGCAGAAACAGCATGACCTCTTTGATCGCCTGCTGCTGAGCCCAGGCCCGCTCAATCATGCCGACGCGCCGCTCGCCAATACCGGGCACTTCAATGAGGCGGGCACACGACTGTTCAATGATCGAGAGCGTGTCCAGGCCGAAGTGTGCCACAATGCGTTTGGCGGTGACGGGACCGATCCCTTTGATGAGGCCGCTGCCCAGGTATTTTTCCAGGCCGGTGAGGGTGGCCGGCTTCGTTTCCTGTGCCGAGACGACCTGGAACTGTTGGCCATATTTCGCATGTTCCCGGTAGTATCCGGTGAGGCGCAGCGTCTGACCAGCGTGGATGTCAGGGAACCGGCCAATGATGGTAATCAGATCGTGGGCGGAAGGTACCTTGAGCCGCGCCACGGTGTAGCCAGAATCCTCGGCGTGGTAGGTGACCCGCTCGACGATCCCTTGCAAGTGTTCCGTGGGTGGGTAGCCCCGTTCAACGGCGGTGTCAGATGATGACACGATTTCTTCGTTCCTTTCCACGACTAACGAGAGAGCAACGACTCATTCCTGCTCACTTTGGCGCTCATTGTCCTACGACGGGAGATGCTTGTCAAGAAGCGCGGCAGCTTGTTCAAGTCGTGCGGGGACGTGTTGCTTTGGCCTTCTTTCCACCCTTTCCAGGCGAAGAGGGTTGGCTTTTGTGCGCTGCCTCTTCCAATCGTTGTTGGAGGTCAAGCACCTCAAACTGGAGACGAGCCAGTTGCTGTTGGCAAGCTGCATACTCCTGCTCGACCGCAATGAGCCGCTCTACCAGATTGTCTTTGGTCTGCTGCAAGTAGCGTTGACGAACTCGCTGGGTGTCACGATTTGGAGTAATGCGCGAGGGTTGCGCAGAGACATGGACCTTACTCTTGCGCCGTTGCTGTCCTCGACCGCTTCGGTAGGTCACGCTATGTTTGCGGTAGTACGCGTGGGCTTCCGCATTGCCAAGAATCCCTGCTTTTTTGATGCCCTTGCCGCGCTCGTCCAGTTCGCGTGAACGAGTAGCAATGGCCTCAAGGGTGACTGCTTGCCCATCGGCAAGCAGATGATCAACTGTCGCTTTTACCAGATCAACCGTTCGCCGTCGCCTGGCTTCATGATAGCTTTTCAACCAGGGGCGGGTTGCCCTCTTCTGTGGTGTTGCGTTTGATGGTGAGTCGTGGCTCATACTGTTCATCCTTCCGGTAATCTCGGATCAGCCTCATTTCTTCCCGCTCTGTTTGGCATCGCCCTATCAACGCTTCCATTTTCACCGTTTCTGGTCCCATTCTTCGCCGCTTTACCTGCTCCAGCCTTATGTGTGCCCATTGTTCCTGCTCGATAAGCTCATCCTCGTGGTCAGGGTCAGGGACTTTGTAGACACACCCGGTACAAGCGAAAGAGATGGGGCAAATGGCATGACAGGTACATTGTCCGCCAGGCACTCTGGTTAACGTCCCAACTTGTTGCTTGGCGTCTTCTAATTGACGTTGGAGTTCTGCTGGGGCGCGCACAAACGTTTCCTCCACACTGCCCAGATGGGTAGCAAAACGGTCAAGCAGTGAATTGGCAGTGGCGAGCACTTGCTGCCAGGGAGGGGCAGCGTAGTAGGCCGTGACCTGCACGTTTTTCTGATGCAGCATCACCGCAACCACATCTAACGGAACACCCTCTACCTGATGAATATGGGTCGCGAAAACATGTCTGAGCGCATGTGGAGTAAGCGTCACATTCCGTCCTTCAGCCGTTTGAAAAACGAGACCATGACAGAGAAAGCGCATGCAGGCAGACAATGACTGATCATCGAGTTGCCTCCCTTCGTACTGAAAGAGATAGGGGCGCGGTTGCTTGAAGAGAGGGGCGCGATAGTTGCGTGCGTGAAATGGCACTGCTGGAAGACATTCCCCTGGTTGCAGGTGATAATGCTCTTGCAAAAGCATGCCGACCTTCTCCAGATTGCGGATGGTTTCATTCCCCACAGCGTAATCTGCCGGTTTGTCACTCCCCTTAGGAATGGCACGGATCAGAAAGCGCTGGACTCCCTCAATTTCAAGGGTGTAGAGACAATCTGGATCGAGACTCACCTGTAATACTTCGTCCACGCGGGCTCCAGTGGTCGTAAAGCAATCGAGCGCAGCAAGCCCAAAGGTGGCTGCCGCAAAGAGCGGTTCCACAAAGAACAAGAGACCTTTGCACCGCTTTTGGGCTTCACACAAATACGTTGCCTGAGCGCGAGGTGTCGTCAAGAGACCGGTAATATGAACGGAGAAAGGAGCGATGAACCCGCCGTCTTCCTCTCGGCCATATCCCCAACTTCGTAGGTAGTCTTGTTTGTGCTGCCTTTCTTCCGAAGTCGCTCCCATCCTGGCATTTTCGCCAAAGACTCCGTAACGCAACAGCTCTCCAAACCAGAGCAGTGCATCAGGGTCGCAAGGGGTCTCTGCGAGAGATTCCGCATGCACAAACTCCAGGAAGACATGATTGTTCTCTGGTGCGAAGCTCTCGACTTTGCGATCACATCGGCCATTGGCGCGCCTTCCATACTGACTCCTATGCGCTTGTAGGAAACTGTAGCGATCCCACACGCGAAAGGTGAGGCGCTGCTTGAGACGAGGCTCTTCGTAGGAAAACGTCCATGGCAGGATTTCTTGACCAGACTGAATCCGTGCGAGAGCCTCACAGTAGATATCTCGTAACCGCTTCAGTTGATTCCAACGCAAATGGGCTTCTCCTCGGATGCGAGCAAAATGAGGAACTAAGGCATCAGTAGCTTCTTTGCGACGCTGCTGTTGCTCAGCGAGCACGATACTTCCGCCAGAAAGAGCCCGCCTCAGACCCGCAGGAAGGGGTGGCAGAATCCAGCGTTGATAGATCTTGCGTGATGTTTCAGGTAATGCTCGAAGGTAGTCAGCCATATGGTTGGTCACGGCAGTATAGCTACTGAGAAACATTTGCCTCATGGTGAGCGTATCTGGAAGTTCAGGATCGCTCAAATACTGTGGAAGATATGTACTGGGATTCCATTCTTCAAATGAGGAAATGTTGTAACGCGCAAAGATGGTTCGCCAGCGGGTATGGAGGCTATTCAAACGGCGGAAAATCGTATTCACATTTTGCCTGCCATAACTCCGCTGAATGGCGAGCATGAATGCTATCGGAATGAACCAGGGTGTACCCTGTACCTGTCTGTAGAGATACAGAACTAAAACGGCATCAACCTCATCCCAATTGAGCAAAGGAGCGTTGAGAAGCTCTGGAGGAAGCACCTGGCGGAGATATCCCCATGCTTGTTCGATTTCAGGTTGTGGCGTTTTCTTCTCTTCCTTCATGTTGTCTACCATATTCCTGTGTTCCTCCTAGTGCCAAAAGGTTCGCCCATCCAACGGGCTTCTGGGCATGTTCTCTCTCCTCGGAGGAAAGAGGATGACAAGAGAGATCGTGGCCTGGCAATGCAGGCTGACGCTGTATACTTGGAGGAGCAGGGTACTCCTGTCCTTTGAGATAATTGGCGACATCTTCCTCTAAACTTTGATGGACGTAATCCTGAATGAGGTAATGCTGCCTCCCTTGAAAGTACTTTTCGTACGTCTTGAGTGTCTCCGAGCTCCGCCAGGCCATGTAGCGCACAAGCTCCTCCTTGCGCAGGACAATTTCCGCTTCGGTTTGAGCAGTGAGGGCAATGGCTCGTATGGCTTGAGTGGTATACCAGTGCCGCATCCCATGGATATTGAGGGAGATCTGTGCAACCTGGCACAGCTTTTTCCAGTGAGGCTTGAAGGCTTCGTAATCGTAGGGCTTGTGTCGCTGTGACAAGAACAAGGGATCAGAATCAACAAGCTGTTCCAGGCGACGCCCCTCCAGATCAAGCTTGGCACGTTCAATGTTGAGATAGTGTCGTAACATTCTCGCGGTCGTCGAAGAAAACCGCAATCGCTTCACGCGCCGCCCTCGGCTGCCCTTATTCAATGCACGTACTTCCTGGTTACAACCAAGCGCCCTCCAGTCCCCGAGGGTGAGTTGGAGGATTTCTCGAATGCGCGCTCCTGTTTCGAGCGCCATGCGCACGACAATCTGATCTCGAAGACCGAGGCCAGCCTTGGTGAAGCTTTGAACCAGTTTCCTGCCAAGTTCAGGATCTTCGACAGGTTGAACAGCCCAGTCTTCTTTTTTTAACCGGAAGACATTCTCCGAAGGATACAGCATGCTCGGTTCCTCTACCCCGCTGATCTGAGGCATCCGATAGCGTCCCATCCCTTCCTCGCGTTCAACCTCCCGCAGCAGGCGAGTGGAAGCATCGAGCAACGGATGAAGGTAGGCATATCGTCCTTGCTGGAGCATCACGGTGTAGAACAGCTTGAGGGCGGACAAAAAGATATGCACGGTGTTCGGGCTCTGAGCGGTTAAGGACACCAGCGCGTAGGTCTCCTTTGGCCGGACTTGGCAGCCCAGTCGGTACATGAGATAATCACGGACACATTGTTGAACATCCTCTGGTGGTGAGTCCCATTGGTCACCACGCTGCTTGCGCCACACGTCAGTGGCAACGTAGGTGAAGTAAGGAAGCAAGCTGCTGAGGTAAGTACGCGCTGTTCCAGGCGCGTGCCATTGTTTCGCTTTATCGTAGAACTGCGTCAAGGGGAGATGAGGATTTCCCTTGACATCTACGACAAGGAGAGGATAGCGACTCGTGACTCCTTCCGGTCGAGGAATACACCGAAAAACGCCGACAGAATGAAACATGTGTTCTACCTCCTACTACTGGAGAGTATGCCATATGCTGAGAGCCTGTGTCAAGGTCGTTGGTCTTGTTGATCATCAAAACTCATTACATAGACCACAAAAACCATCGCAGCCCTGTGGAAGGCGATGGGCAAATCTATTCTCCTGGCTGCCCCGACTGGACGCGCTGCGCAACGCCTCACCGAGATGACTAGGCGAGAAGCTAAGACCATCCACCGACTCCTCGCCTTTGATCCCAAGACGATGCACTTCCGCTTCGATGAGCAGAATCCGCTGGAGGCAGAGGCCATCATTGTGGACGAGACATCCATGTTGGATCTGTTTCTAGCGCACTCTCTGGTGAAAGCCATTCCGCCTACGGCTCAAGTGCTCCTGGTCGGCGACATCGATCAATTGCCCAGTGTTGGACCTGGGATGGTGCTGCGGGACATGATCAATTCGGAGCAGATCCCTGTGGTGAGGCTCACTGAGGTATTCAGAC
>WNFX01003529.1_pt1 | contig 15872 bp, 16 predicted proteins | sample 5400111 | NCBI WGS metagenome assembly WNFX01 (sample SAMN13153363, study PRJNA577476) | soil metagenome | isolation source: 40 cm soil or saprolite under grassland replicate 1 | place: USA:California | collected 2016-06-15 | reverse complement strand
CGTGGTCCTGCATGTGCTCTACCTCATCTTCAACGAAGGGTACACGACCAGCTCGGGGCCGGTGCTGCACCGGGTCGACCTGACCGCCGAGGCCATCCGGCTCGCGCGTCTGCTGCACCGCCTGCTGCCGGGCGAGGGCGAGGTCGCCGGGCTGCTCGCGCTGATGCTGCTGACCGACGCACGCCGGGCGGCCAGGACTGACGCCGCCGGGTCGATCGTGCCCCTCGACGAGCAACGCCGGGAGCTCTGGGACGGAGCTTCGATCGCCGAAGGTGTGGCGCTGGCCGCGCGGTCGCTCTGGCCATGGTGCACGGCCCGAAGGCCGGGCTTGCCCTGCTCGGCACGCTCGATGCGGACGACAGGATGGCGCATACGCACCGCCTCGAGTCCGTGCGTGCGCACCTGCTCGAACGTGCGGGTGACACGGTCGCCGCGCGCGAGTCCTACCTGCGGGCGGCCAGGATGACCGCGAGCGTGCCCGAGCAGCGCTACCTCGCGCTTCGCGCGGCCCGGTTGCACCATCTCGCGCCGCCTACCGACCCGGCGGGTTGACCCGGCCGTTACACCCCAGCCGCCCTTTGGAACTGAGCAAGAAAGATCTTGGGAAGAGGCAAAAGCTGCATGAGGCCCTTGAGTACGGAAAGCGGCCTCATGCAGCTTTTGCGACTGAAAGGGCCGACTTGCCGAAGGGAAATGGAACGTGAGTCCTTTTCGCCTTTCTGGGAGCCCATGCACGGCGGTTGAGACGCCGTATGACTCCAAAGAGTAGCGACTTCACCTGAAGCAGGAACTGACCAGGCAAGCATTTCGAGCAAAATACTCACGTCCTTTGCGGCTCCTGACACCTTACGTAGCGATCCCCCCTTGGTGTACTTCGCCCGAAAGGTTTGCCGCTTTGAATCAAAGAGGTGAAAGTGGCAATAGTATGATTCAATCAGGTGACTGAAAACAAGCCGCGAGAAGTAACCTCAAGCAGCAATGAGGGAAAAAACACTGGAAACGATGATTACAGGGGCTGCTTGATCCGCTGATGCAAGCTATCTCGTGCGGCGCGTCAAGGCCGTACGCGCGGTACGGAGCACTTGCCTTGGCCTTAACGCTGTGGTACACATGGGTTCTCGCACGGCAGGACAGCTTCATTGTTTTATCTGGTGGCGGTAGCTAGATGTGCCTCGATAGGAAATCCCAAGCCTTCATCCACATAAGACGCAAGCTTGGCCTGCACCTCCTCAAGCAGTCCTGTACGGGCGCTGTCGTCTACCTGAGCCACTAGGCCTGCTAAAGGAGAGCCTGCCACATAGTGCTGCACGAACGCTTCCACAGAGGGGAAGTGCAGCGTTTTGACGGCTGGGCGGATCACCACGTCACGGAAGCTTGCCTCAGTGATGAGCGTCTGCAATTCCTCAGCATTTCCCAGCGCAAACGGGGCCCGCGCAAGTGCTGCCGCTTCGGGGCTGACGTATTGCTCCAACGCTTGAGCTAGGGAGGCAAAGCCGGGACTGTGTTCAATCGGCTGCCAGACCGCAAGTGCCAGTCGTCCTTCGGGTACTAGGACTCGGTACATCTCACCCAAAGCGGCTGCTTGATCGGGAAAGTATTGCAGGCTCTGCTGACAGCACACCACATCGAACGTCTCATCGGGGAACGGGAGCGCAAGGGCACTGCCTTCCTGCCAGGTGATCGAGGTGCTCGATGGGAGTGCACGGGCGACGGCGAGCATGCTGGGATTGAGATCAAGGCCGACGACCCTTCCTTGGCTTCCCACTCGGTTCGAGGCCAGACGCGCCACAATGCCCGTCCCACATGCCACATCGAGCAGACGCTCACCTGGCTGTGGGTTGGCCAATTCTATCAAGGTGGCCGCCCAGGGACCAAAAATGCTCGGGACTAAATAGCGCTCGTAATTCTCGGCTGCATTTCCAGCCACTTGCCATTGTTCTTGCTGGCTCATTGGTTCCTCGGTTCCAGGTAAAGGCGAAGACAACACTGCTGAAATTGGGCTGCTGTGAGCATGATTCACACAGGAATCATCGATGTCTCAGATGCCGAGCTGGAGCGGAAGAGAGAGATTCCCATGTATGAGCATACACCTTTTTGTCGAGATTTACAAGACTTTGATGACAAAGTCTGGGTCTCCCGCTGATTAAGTGTGCTTGGTTGCTTGATAATCCGAGTAATATTCAGAGAGTTTCATCAGATTTTTTCTCTCATCTTTTCAATAACCTTGGATATCTCATACCCAGGCTCCACCCACACTCCCTCTTCTGGGAGTGGTGGCTGGAAGAGGGAAATATCGAGCTGCATGGTGTTTTCACTACTATGTCCACGCCCATTGGTGGTGCTGTTGGCTTTTCGACGTTCCTGGATCACATCGAGTGGAGTGTTGGTGTAGATGATCACAGACTTGGCGTGGCAGGCGTGAGCAGTCTCTTGTACTTTTTGTCGGTCGCTCTCTTCAAGGTTCAGGTCATCGTAAATAATGGATTCGCCACGATCCAGCAAAGCACGGAGATGTTCATGTGCAATGGCTTGTATCAGTTCATATTCTTCAGCCTTTGAAGTACCAAGAGGAACAATATGTTGGTAATATTCATAGATATCGTGATCGTAAGATACTACCTTCATCTGTAATGCCTCAGAGAGTTTTTCTGCTAAGGTGGACTTCCCGGAGAATGGGAGGCCAGTGAGGATATAGAGGGTAAGGTTTTGAGTATCACTGCTGGTCATTGTTCTGTCGTCTCCTTTGTCCATCCGGGAATGAGTAGGAATCCCACCTGCTGGAGAGGGAGAAGAGGTCCCCTCAAGCGCATCAACGCTCTTTTTGCACGAAAGGCTCTGATACATTTGCGCAGTCTTCTCGTCTTACAGCGCATGGAGTACCCGTTGCCGGAGTAATGCGAACCCGGCTCTGCCGAACCCCATACGTTTCAAAAATTTCAGCTTATGCACCTTTCCTTCGACCACTCCATTGCTGTGAGGCAACGTTAGGCCCGCTAGGACAGCCGCTTTGTCCCGTTCGATACTGCGAACCAACCTCTGGAGTTCATGAATTTTGCTCTTTCGCACGTTCTCCAGCCAGGTGTCAAGCCGTTCACCTTCCCGCTGACGAAGCATGAGCATAAAATCTTGAACCAATTCAGAGACTGTATTGGCCGTTGGGCTCGCCTGGCAGATGGCAGCGAGTTCTTCTTGTTCGGTTTTCTCCAAATCGGAAGGGTCGCGGACGAATAACCAGACCGCTTTTTGTGAGGAAAACTGCTGAAGGGGAGTCTCTGGGAGCGTTTGCGCATGTTCAGCTCTGCCCTTCGTTGAAGCAGGATATCCTCGAAGTCTTTCCAAGAAGCGATAGACGCTCCTGGAACCCCCTTTGTATCCCTGAGTTTGCAGTTCCCGAAAGAGGGTGAGGCCATGGTGTTCTCCCTGGTTCCAGCGCGTGGTCACGTAGGCAATGTAAGGATCAATGCGATTGCGTCCTTTGCGACGAAGCTCTGCGTTCCCGTAGGGAATGCCCCGCTTGAGCCAATAACGAACGGTTCGCTCTGCCATGCCCAGACGCCGAGCAATCTCTTTCGTCGTGAGTCCCTCTTTCTGGAGTTCAATGAGTTGTTGAGAGCGATCAGATCGCTCCGCATGGCGGGCAAGGTGAGCACTCCCTGCAAGAGGGTCTGGGTCTTGAGGCTGGCTTGGAAGCGCTGGTGCCTGTTCCGCCTTTTCCTCTTCTTGCAGTTCTGAGGAGGGAGCGTCTTGAGGCTTCAATGCCTGACGGATCTCAGCACGACAACGAGCGAGAATCTCTTCGACAATTTCCGTCAAGTTCTTAGCAAGGTGGAAGCGGTCTGCCACCTGCCTCGCTTGGGGCGCTCCGAGTCTGGCGGCGGAAGCGTAATCTTCTCCTCGATCTCGACTCACGATCTCAATTTCTGGGTGCAAGCGCATCCAGGCAGCCGCTGTCTCGGCGCTTCGGTCTGGGAGCAAGTCAATGATGGCATGTGTAGTTAAATCCACGAGGATGGTCCCGAACTTCCGGCCTCGTCGAAAACTCCAATCGTCAATGCCAAGCACAGAAATCTCTCCTGGCGGTGAAGTGAACAATGCCATCAGCCGGCGCAAGATGGTGGTCGGAGAAACGCACATGCCAAGGTGCTCGGCCAGCCGCGCTCCCACCTCACCACTTGCTGCGCGACTAATCGCCTCGATCCACTCTCGCCATCGATTCGTCATGCGTGCATAAGACTGGACCAGTTCGAGAAGCCGCTCCGTGAAAATCGAGCGCAGGCAATCGCCTGTATGGCAAATGTATTTCCGCACCGTAAGGCGCAGCAAAACCCGTCGCCCTCCGCAGGGAACATCGGCAACCGTGCGTTGATATTTGCTATGCACCCGCTCAGAGAACTGGTGACAAAGTGGGCAGCACGCTGTGAGATCAGAGCAAGCGAGGTCTATGGTCAGAGTCAGTGCAGTCGGATGGACAGCGGTAATGGCCATGTTCTCCGACAAACCAAAACAGGCAGAGAGAATGCTCATGTCTTCAGCATTCATGAATGAGATCCTCCTTCCCGAGGAACTGGGAATTTCAACTCATTGATGGAAGTGTAGCAGAAAAACACCGCTTCTGTCGAAGCAAGCAGACACACTTAATCAGCGGGAGACCCAATCATGATGGCAAGTTACACTTGGGGAGGGCGATATCGCTTTGAGCACCATGAGCATGGAGTGTACCCATTAACGGCTGAGCTTCTTGTGGATCGAGATGGGTTGTATTGGAGTCTCCTGGACTCTTTCGCTGAGCAGGAATGCGGTGATGTTCTGAGAAACCGGAGCAGGGCAAGTCTACAAGGATGTCAAGCCCTGATTTTTGTTTGAGAAGTCTCTCAGAGATACCGGGCCGCAAAGTGTTCTATGAGGCGCTGCTTCATTTCCTCTCACATCATCGGGGCTGCGGAAGAACCATATTTTGTCACCTTTTCAAGATGGATAATTTTCTTGATAAGTCTCAAAGCAAATGAGGCTTGGAAGTTTGGCGGATTCTAAATCCGAAGAAACCACGTTCTTATGACTCTCGACTTTTCCGCTTGAGCGCTTCTTCAAGTTACTCTGAACCATCTTGAGGAGAGTACGCTGCTTCGAGCATGCTGTCCTCGGTCACTTCCAATCCCATCAATGCCGCCTCTAAGGATTCTAGCAATGCATCCATCTGTTTACAAAACGTAGGCATATGAACCATGAAGTGGGCAGGAACAGAAGGGTTCCCTTTCGTATCAATTGGATAGCGGAACGTATAGGAGCCCTGATCGACGGTTTCAAAATCACGCAATAACTCCTCGACCTCTTCAAAGGTGTGCAACCCTTCAATATCTAGTTCCCATGTCCAGCCAACAGCATCAAAGGTTTGTTCGAGTAAGGGCAAGAAAGGGAGCAAGCTATGTTTTTGGAGGAGGCTTAGGTTTGTGAGGAGTGTTTTGCCATTGATTTGCCATCCCCATGAAGCACAATCGCTTTCAGGTAGAGTTCGAGTGCATGGCGATACAGGAAGATGATGGGGCATCCTTCCAAACTGTTGTAGCTACTCTTATCACACATCCGCTCGAAGAGCGCTTGCCCAGCTGCATGAAAAGAACGTGCGTAAACACCAAACTCGGTATTGGCTGCATGCTGAAAATTCAGAACAATATTGCCATAAGACTGACCAGCTTGGAAGAGTGAATGCATTCGTGAACGGTCTGGATACTGCTCCATCTATCTCCTCACCTTTCTCAAGAGACTTTCGCTTCGCAATGACGTAGGAAAAGTAGTATATCATAAGAACAGATTATTGCGAAGTATCATTGATGATGTTATATATAAGTACTCCAGGGTGAATGGAAATTAAACCTAGTGGTCAGTCCGCTTTGCTTTTAGAGAGAAACCAGCTAGCATGATCTCTTTTATCTCCCTGTCGTGTCATCAGGGAGTGATGACGATCTCACCAACCGGGTGGTGCTCATCGAAAATATGGATCTGATCCCATCCTTCGTGAGGAATACTCAGGAGAACTTGTGGTAATTGTTGGACTTGATAAGCGATCATGTGTTCTGGAAGACGATGAGTCCGTGTCTGGTGTTGATTGTGCTCAAGGCAAGTTTGCAGGGACATATGAAAGACGAGCAGGCAGGTAGGGGAGTTGAGCTTTCGAGCGATTTCAAGTAAGGCACGGCGAATAGTTTCATGAAGGGAGAGCGTGTCAGCAATGCTGAGTCGTCCAAGAGCCAGTCGTTTGGCAAGGATGGAGTAGAAGAGTTCAAAGGTGCTCTGCTGCACTTGCTGTTGCTGGTCGACAGCTATGTTTCTCATGCCCTCATCGTCACACACCAACGCTCGGCAGAGGTCAGAGGAGACAATGGCAGTGGCTTTGATCCCTTGTGCCTGGTGTTGCTCGACGAAGGTGCGAGCAAAGGTGCTTTTCCCTGATCCTGCTGGCCCACAGAGAACCAGCAGTGAGCCTGGTGCAAGGATGATGGGGGTATCAGGCACGGCAGGGGAGAGTTTTGCTTGTTCTTCGTGATCTGAACTCAATGACATGTTTCGTTCCTTTCCTCTTTTCTAGCTTGTGCTTCCTTCAGTTGGCACGGAGTGCTTGTGGTCAATTGAGCAGGGGTCTTTGACCGGAGAGAGCCGCTGGAGTTTGAGGCGGGCATCGCGCGAGGTGAACTGCCAGGCAATGCCGCGTCGTTGCTCGTTGCGCTCGGTTTCGACAGCACTCACCTGACAGCGGAGTGCTGCTTCATCTTCTAGGCGACGTGAGAGGGCGTTGCGCTCCAGGATGGCAATCTCGATCTCGGCCATGTTCAACCAGCTGCCGTGCTTGGGCGTGTAATGGAACTCCAGCCGTTGCAGAATACGACGTGCTTCAGCCGGCGGAAACGTTTCGTAGAGGGAAGCAGGTGTGTGCGTGTTCAGGTTGTCCTGCATGGTGCGTTGTGCAGTCACCTCCACATGCCGCCACCCCGCGAGTGGCTCCACCATCACGAACAAATTGCGCGTGCCACGGCGTTCGTATTCATAATCTGCCCGCTCCGGCTGGCCTGGCTCAACGGGAATAGGAGGCTGGACATCAGCATGCAGCACCACTGGTTTCTCATCCAGACAGACGGTTGGGTACTGCGGATCATACGCTTCTTCGTACAGGTCCAGCACGTCTTCCATGGCCGCTACAAACTCCCCTCCGACCGACGGGAGGCACCAATGTTCATGCTGCCAGGGTTTGAGTTCGTTTTTTTGAGCAGCTCATGGATCGTATTGGGCGAAATGTTGGTCACAAACCCTAATTCCACCGCTTTTTGTGCCAGTAAGCGCACCGTCCAATGGTCATGCCCATCAGGGGCCGGGCTACAGGCCACGGCGATCAGATGCGCGCTCTGTAAGCCAGAGAGAGCGCTGCGCCGATGCTGCTGCACTTTATCGTGCAAGACGGCCTCCAATCCCCCTTGGACGAACCGTCCACGCACGTTCGTGACGGTCGCTTCACACACATCGAAGGCCGCGGCCAGGGCAGAGGTCCTCCATTCGTCTGCGGATTTGAGCAGGATACGAGCCCGAGTCAGGGTACGGGCGTTGGCTTTGCCTCGATGCACAAAGCTCTCCAGGGTCGTTCGCTCTTCATTGCTTAAAGTGATGGTTGGCTGATGTGGCATGGCATTCCTCCGTTTTGGCTCAGTATACCACCTCTCCCTAAAACCTGAACGGACTGACCACTAGCCTCGTTTCCACTTACGTTTTTGGTAGCACAATCGCAGAATTCACGGTCTAATATGTAATTCCCCGCAATCACAGGTCACCTTTTCATCACAATCCGTGTCATCCTCTTACATCAGTAAGAGGTCACCGTAGGAAACGGAATGGAGGTTTCTATGCGCTACAACTTTGGTGCTGTTAGTTGCTGTAAGTGCGTTAAGGCTTGGCCCACTATAGAATATGTCCTTTGACTCTTTTCCCACAACAACATACAATGGGGCCAGTTCCAAGCGTTCCATCCGGGCCAGAAAGGAGTTACGGACAATGGTTCCGCATCACGATTTTACCCCACACGGCTATCTGGATAATCCCTACCATTCCTGGAAGCTCAATCCTAGCGGAGTGCTGCGTTCGCTGCCGCCTCTGGGAATGGGTTGGCATGTGCCCAATCTCGGCAGCTATGTCCGCAACCAGTTTCAATATACAGCCCATCTTACGCTCGGCTTGAGGATTGGCAAAACGGTCCTGGTAATGCCCGAAGATTTCAAGCGTCATGGTTGTACTATCGTCAGCCACCTGCATACCAAGAATCGCTTTGAATATACATGCGTTGTATCAAAGTATGCCCTGACACTTACTGCCCGCTATTTTCTGGTGCAGGAGCATGTGCTTGGTTGTATTCTCATACTATCTACAACAATGATGCAACCTTTGCCTGTGACCTGTTACTTAATTCATCAACATACGCACAATCCGCATACCAGTCGTGCGTGGGAACATGGGCTCTATGTGATCAATGGGCCGCAGGAGGGCACGGCGATGCTTGGTATTGCCAGTGAAGGCGATGCGTTTGTGCATGGTGCGAGATCCGCAGATGGCAGCGAGATCAAATTTGGCGAGATGGGATATGTGGTTGCGCTGGAAGATGCGGCGATCTGGGCACATGGTATTGACCTGGCGCATCCGCATGTCACTGAGCACGAAGAAAGCACTGGCTGGCAGATACGTACTGTTATTTTGCCCTGTACGGTGACTCTTGCCCCTGAGTCTGAGAGCATTATGAACGTCGTTCTTGCGCGAGGTGTCTCGCAAGATGAAGCCTATCAGCGTTGGGAGGATGGAATTGAGGAGATTGCCCTGGCTGAAGCAGAACATCGTGCTGATGATGAGCAGTTCTGGAGCCGGGCTCCACAGCTATCAGGGGATTGGCCCGATAGCTTGCGTCGTGGCCTGGTTTATGATCTAGAGACGCTGCGTATGACCATGCGCCTTTCTGCTGGCGTGCTTGATGGAATATGGGATGGTATGCAAATTCAGGCTCCCAGGACAGTCCTGGCTGAAGCGGCGATGGATACGCTCTTCCTCAGCTATGCCAATCCTGAACTTGCCGCCGAAGTCATCCTGGGGCATTTCGAGTCGGCCCCGCATCCGAACTTGCCCTGTATGCGTGAGGATGGCAGCTACAACATGGTCGCCGACGATGGGCAGATCTGCGGCACCGCACCCGAGTGGGGCTTCCCTCTGTGGTGTTGCGACCAAATAGTGCGTAGCACGGGCGACCTGCTCTGGCTGCGCCGCCTCTATCCGAAAGCTGCGGCCTATCTCCGCTGGTGGCTGGAGCATCGCCGGGATGGCGAAGGGTGGTCCGTTTATGCCTGTTCATGGGAAAGTGGACAGGATGTCTCCAGCCGCTTTGGGCCGCAGCAAACCGGTGGCACTATCATCCAGCACGTCCGTCCTGTGGACTTGCAGGCAAGTATGGCGCAGGGTGCGGAGATACTGGCCCGCTGGGCAAAGCTTCTTGGACAGGAACAAACGGCTATGACTGCCATCGAGACTCCCATCGACTTTGCTGCCGAAGCTGCATGGTGGCAACAGATCGCCAACGAGTTTACCGTGAAGACACGGCTGATGTGGCAGCATGGCTGGTTCCGTGATTATGATGCAGTCACCAGCGAATGGTCTGAGCAGCAAGATGCGATGCACCTGGCACCGGTTTTTTGTGGTGTAGCTGGTTGGGGCCAGGTTGAGCAGCTGCGCCCGTTCCTGGCGCAACCTCCTATGCATAGCTCTGGCTGGGCTCCGCTCTCCTGGCCTCCCGTCGTCATGACCCTGGTGGGGGCAGCGGATGTCGCACAGATGCCCCTGGAGGCTGCCGAGCTGGCGTATCGCTTTATCGATGCCTCCTACCGCAGTACCGATCGTCGTGAACTGGATGAGCAGGGTGGATTGCCCGGCGTCACGCGCGAGTATCATGCCACGGTTGCCAGGGGCAAATGGGGAGCTTTCGACTATGCCAATGCTGGGATCGAAGGATATGGCTGGGGCGCTTTGAGTATCCATCTGCTCATGCGGTATATCCTGGGTCTACGTGCGGAAGAGGTAGATCGTCTTACCGTGCGTCCAGTGCTGCCCCAAGCCCTGTGTCGTCTGGGAGCCACTTACCAGGCAGAACCGATACCATGGGGCGGGTATACGTTACGTATAGCGTGTACGGTGAAGGATGTGCAGAGATACCGGCTGCATCTGCATTGTACGGTTCCGGCAACTGGAGCAAAGGTGGATGGCGTACAGCAGAGCGCGACGCAGCAGGAGACGCAGGAGTATCAGTGTGAATGGGAAGGCCGATGGGGAGAAGAGCGAACGCTCCAACTCCCTCACCTCACCATAGTTACTATTTGAACAGGAGCATCCCAAGTACCACTACGTATATGCAGGTTATTCTGGAAGGTTTTCTTTAACCAACTGTTCCCAGCGAAGAAGCCTCCTGGTCAGCTTTTATCTCTAAAACGACTGAAACGATTCGTTCAGCATAGACCACTCCGGGTGTTGGTGTTCTCACCACAACATCACCCGTATAGGTACCTGGCTTCAAATTGCCTCTAACCACAGATAGTGTCATCAGATCTGGTGTCCGTCCTTCTTTCTTTTCGATGGTTAGCCATTGAATGTTTGTAGAGGCTACCCATTCCAGTGGACCGGTTACAGGGATAGGATCCAAATTCATGATGTATACTACTTGTGGCGCAATGTGTTGATCTCCCACCGTTGCTGTGAAGACGAGGTGCGTGGCACTGAGCCCTAAAACGGGCAGCGCAGCACCGGGATACTCACGGTTGCCATTGCGGTCTATAGAAAAAGCCATCACGATTTTCGCTTCTGCCGGAAGCAGGAACGGCGCACTGTATACTGAAAAGGTCTGTGCGTCAGTGGTGTAGTAGGTCTGCAAGACGCCAGAGCCATCGGGATTATCTGTTGCTGAAATGATGACCTGCTCACCCTTAAGAGAGATCGTTGTCCTCGGAGGAAGAGTATCTTGACTCTCGCGTGGATTTAAGATAGCCGTCGGCGGGATATCTTCTCTTCGCGCCTCGTCTTGGAGTGTAAGAACCAGGTTGACCGGAGGATCGTAGGTGCTGTACGCAAATTGGGCAAAGCTCCGTTCGCTTATGGGAACACTATGAAAGTAGATCGTGTCGAGCCTGGTAGTAGCATTAAACCCAGTTAAGTAGATGTCAACAGCACTGGGTGACCGTCCGAGAAACTTACAGGTATACATGCCGGGTTGAGTCAGCAAGACCGAAGTGAAGGTTCGCTCAGGCTTGTAGCTGGCTCCCGGAATCGAGACCTCAAAGATGCTGGGAAGCTGGTTTTGTCTAAGGTGGCGACCTTCCTCCCCTTCGTCCTCCCGCTTTTGTCTGAACCAACCAACTCGGAGCCCTTCCTCTCTGTCCTCCCGCTCGATATAGGGACCAATGCGGCGGCCCTGGTCATCCACAATTTCTACCTGCACATCACCCCTCACCCGCAACAGCCAGCGATCAGCACTGGAGAGGTCGCTTGTCTGAGGATTCGGATTTTGGGACGGTGTTCCAGTAATCTCTTCCATGAGACACATCCTTCCTGAACGGTTTTATAGTAATTCAGTGACAGTGCCAGGTGACTGGAAAATTGCGGCCACCTGCGTCTGGTTGGTAACTGAACCATCGAGTAAAGACGCGATCAGGTTATGCACCTCCGGCCTTGTCGTGAGCGCGAAATGCTCGACGTGGTCATTGACATTATCCAACACGTAGATGCGGTCCTCACTGGGAGCTATAGTTCCCAACAAGCCATGATAAGGAATTGTCGAGTCGCCATCACCATGAATAGGTTCATAGCGGGTGATGGGGACACACTCGGCAGGGTTCACAGGCAGACCTGTCTGCCTGGCAAACTGGCAGGCATCCGAAGTTCCAGTATAGATGCGAATGGCGACAACGGTATCCATTCTTCCTTTACTGATGATACGATGGTGCGGGATAGAGCCCGTTCCTGCTCGAAAGTCATCCAGGGAAGGGCTGGTGCTGGTAAAGAAACTTTCAGCTCGGGTGGTAAGTGTGGCATTGTTATGGAGTTGAATCCAGCTCATACTGGCCTGGTGAGAGTGTGGAAGTGGCTGGCGTTCATCTCGAATATAGGAGCGATCGAATATCGCACCATCATCGGAGAACCACAGATCAGAACTTGGGAGTTGAAAGTAGGCAGTGCCCCAATTCTGGGCAAGGGCTTGCGTCTCCCACTCAGTAAAGCCCACGGTCAATGCTCCAAAACCTATCCCAAAGCCCCAGGTATCGCCCATCGTGAGAATTTTCAGCGGCAAGATGACGCCTCCGAAGCCGCTAGCTATACTGATCACTTGATCCACTTTGGAGGGCGATGAGAGGTAGTACGCTCGGCTGATAAGACCCCCGAGGCTATGCGTGAGAAGCACCACCTTTTGCACATGTGCAGCCTGCACTTCGGGGCGAGAGAGGACGGCGTCCACAAATGCTTCCAGGCGCGCCGCCTGATCAGGGAGATCAGCACGCCAATCGTAGGGGAAGAGGTAGAGGCCATTGGTTCCGCTGTTCAGCGGTCTGCCGAGACCGTTTGGAGGAGCAGCGGTAAGAAAGTCAAGCAGCGGCTTATAGACGGGTTGGTTGAGGATGCCACCGGGTGCGAGATTGACTTGTTGTAGGACAGTGCCGCTGCCTACCTGCGCAAAGACGGTGTTGTGCCCGTGATCATCATATTTGAGGACATCGAAGTAATGGTTTCCCCGGTTAGCGTTCACATCATCAGCTACTAAGTATCCAACGGCTTCTGGACCGAACCAGACACGTGGACCCGCGGGGTCGTAGGCCCAAGGCTTGGTAATATCGAACGGTCCAGGTCTGTAATCAAACAGTTCATCGTTGTGGACTGCCACACCCAGCGGACAAGTCTCGCAGACCTCGGGGAAGGTGTGAGTATCACCTGGAAACTCATGCCTAAAACGTGTGCTCGTATCGAGCGAACTTCCACTCGTGCCAGGAATAAAAATGATGGGGATGTTGGTCAACATGTCCAAATACGCCTCCTTGCTCTATCTTGGCATACCTGACAATAAGGTCCTGTTCTTAAACAAGAATCTGCTTTACGTCACGGATAAATATTGCAATGGTGTCGTTCTGGCTCAATCTCTTCCTCTCTTTCACTAATGGAGTTGTTGCTGAAAACTCCGATGCCTACATGGTTATTCTACAGCCTGGGAGTCTTATTTGCGAGAGGACCTTTGCTGCTCGAAAATGTCGGCAGTTAGATGGGAATGGTCAAATCGAAGCAGACAACCTTCAAATCCCTTTTCAGCTCACCATATCCTCGGTGAACCAGATCATGCCGCTGGAATCCACGAAGATCCCAACGCCGATACGGTGGAGCGTGGTGCTGGTCAGGTGAATGAAGTGCCAACCTGTTGGACCCTCGTTCATCATGCTTTCCTGGACGCTATAGACACCGGCCCAGGCATTCGGATAGGGTCCGGCGAGGCCGATATTCTCGCTGCAGTCTGAAAAGCCGGCGAAGCCTTCGTTAGCGATGCGGGTGCATTGATTGAGTCCATCGGGGCAGGTATGGCTGAAGCCGCAGTGGACCATGTTCCAGCTGTGCAGTCGAGCTCCTCCGGCCAGGATCGTATTCCAGGTAAATGCGTAGAGGCCACGGACGGCACGGTCATGATTGATCAGCGCAAAAAGCTGCTGAGTCAATTGAGTCTCTTCTGTTGTCAGTGGTGGTGGTGGCCCGTAAGGAGCTGATCCCGAGCCCGAACTTGAGATATTTTTGGGAGGCGAAGAGGGGGGAATTGATGGAGATTTCGTAGATGTTGGCGTTAGTGTTGGAGTCGTTACATGCGTGAGAATCGAAAGTTGTGGCGTCGGAGTGGGCCTTTGCTCCTGCACAATATGTACGCTGTCGCTTGCGAGAGGTTGTGACTGTGTATTCTGAGCGTTTTTTTGAGAGCCGCATCCAGCGAGTAAGACCATGATGAGTAGTCCTATAAGAAACTGGAATCTTTTAGCCACAAGAACGAAGATCCTCCTGACGTGTATTTCCACGAGCAATGGTAACTATGCGGTTCTTTTCGCGTTACTGCCTTCGGCGGCGCATTAAAGGGGGAGATCAGTGCGGGGACACTATGGGTCAAAGTGAAGAGCCGCGCGCTCCGCCAGGGGACAGCCGTCCCCTGCCCCCATTGCTTCTTTAGGAGTGTAGCATACCGGAGTGCCGGATATGCAAAAGGATGATATGAAGTGGTACTTTTGGGAGAGGAAGGGAAAGGTTCTGCTGATTATCCTGGCTGTCTCACAATATTAGAAGCGGCAGGTCATGACGACGGCACTCATATCGTCAGGTTTTGCTCGTACGGTGAGTTCGCGTTCTTCGTGGGAACGACGAATAGAATGTTCGATAAGCAGGCGAGCGGCAGTGGTACGTGCCCCTGTCCGCAAAATGTGTTCAATCTCTTCGTCTATCAAATTGTCATGGATACCATCGGTACAGAGGAGGATGCGGTCACCAGGGTAGATCGCGACCTTGTTTGTGTGAATAGTTGGGGGCAATGGGCCACCCAGCGCCTGGGTAATACCACCTCGCAGCCGGAAATAGCTGTATTCCGTATCCGATAATTGTTCAGCGCGCATGGCTTGATCGATGCGGAACGCGTCTGTATCGTTGACTACCTGGTTTTCAACCAACTTCGCCAGCAATCCATCATCACTGGTCAGGCGTTTAAGTGGCTCGTTGGCTCGCAATAAGTAGATACGGCTATCACCGACATGAGCGAATACCATTGTATAGCCCTTTGCTTTGGATGGGCGACAGAGTGCAGCAATGGCTACAGTAGTCGCGAGGTCGTTCGTCCCGGCTCGATGTGCTCCCTCTGAACGAACCAGCTCATCCGCTTCGATGATAAGTTGTTCGAGGATAGTACAAAGATTGACCTCGCTACAATCCTGGAGAAAACCCTGTACGCGGCGCCCTTTTTGTACGCGCTGCAGCAGGCGTTTCCAACCTTTCCGAGCAGCTTGAGCGGCTGTTTGCGAGGCGATCTCTCCGGCCGCGCTTCCTCCGACACCATCAAATACGGCAGCCAAACCGCTTTGCTCGTCGGTGATGAGGCTATCCTCGTTGCGATGGGGATGACGTTCACACGCTATCGTATGGCGTGCGAATGTAAAGGGTGTTAGCTCAGAGGGGTTACCTCCAATAGTAATATGATTACGTCGACTGGTCCTATGTTGCGACATCTTCGTCGGGTGCTCCTTAGTAATGCCCACTCCCACACCTCGTGTTATTTGAGTGTTGTGATGCGAAAAAAAATTATGAGTTATATTTGTGCCAGTATATCAGATATGAAGGTGTAATGAAAAGGGATAAAGCACGTGGGCGAAAAAAACTCATGAAATTGTGAGCGTGGCCTGCTATAAACATGCGCTGATCTTCAAGAAATTCTCAAAGAGGATGCGCGAATGTTCACGGTAGAGCGGGTAGCGATCTGTTTGCTCCTGCTTGATCCTGTCGATTGTACCTGGAGGCAGTGCCTGGCTCAAATTTTGCAACAAGTCTTCCTGGCCAAACCAGATATCGAATATGTCTGGCGTTACCTCAATATGATATTGCAGCCCATAGGCTCGATGCCCAACGCGAAATGCCTGATTGGACGTGGTTTCGCTGGTGGCGAGTCTGACTGCTCCGCGGGGGAGATCAAAAATATCTTCATGCCAGTGTATGACCTGCTGGTAACCTGGTAGACCATGGAAGAGAGGATCACGCTTCCCTTCACCTGTCAACTGCACTTCGAAGAACCCTATCTCGGTTGTATG
>WNFX01008371.1_pt1 | contig 15874 bp, 19 predicted proteins | sample 5400111 | NCBI WGS metagenome assembly WNFX01 (sample SAMN13153363, study PRJNA577476) | soil metagenome | isolation source: 40 cm soil or saprolite under grassland replicate 1 | place: USA:California | collected 2016-06-15 | reverse complement strand
TGATCGCGTTCAAGATTGCATCGGGATCATAGTGCATCAGGTGATCTTTGTATACCATGGGCACAGAGACCATCTTCGCACCGAGCAGAGTTCCACGCAGACTATAAATCGCAAAACAGGGTGTGTGCTGAATGACTTCATCGCCAGGTTCGATGAACATGCGGAAGATATTGTCAAATACTTCGCTGGAACCATTACCGATCATGACGTTGGCGGGACCCTCGACATTATTGATCTCCGCGATCTTGCTGCGGACCACCAAGCCCTGATCGGGATAGCGATTCGCCATCTTCGCATACTTGAACATTGCCTCCAAAACCTTCTCCGACGGGGGAAGCGGATTCTCATTGGACATCATGCGATGTAGGGATGGGTCTCTCCAGGCTTTTTCAATGTGGTCCGAAACATACATTGGAATGCCTTTCACCCATGGGACGTAATACTCATTGATATTTTTCATGTTTATGCCTTGCCAGTAGACCCAAGCATATCCATCCAATTCATAACAGCCTTGCGCGTCGCATCACGGACAAACTTATCGATTTTGCCAGGATCATATTCATCGCGGTGAGCGCTGATATATTCAAACTTCGAGTCAATGAGAGTATGTTTCAACTCGGTTGATACATTAAACTTCGCACCCCCAGCCGCCAGCAGCTTCTTGATATAGTCTAGAGGTAGTCCTGTCCCACCGTGAACAACAACCGGAGTCCTGATTCCATTTCCATTGAGCATCTTGTTGATCGTGGCGAGCCGCTCGAAATCGATCTTCGGGTTCTTGGTCTTGTACACGCCGTGTGCGGTGCCGATCGCGGGTGCGAAGATATCCAGCCCTGTACACTCGACGAATTCCACGGACTGCTGCGGATTCGCCAACTGCGCTTCATCTTCCGCAACCTTGACCTGGTCTTCCACCCCCCCAACGGTTCCCAATTCGCCTTCGACAGAGATATTGCCAACCTTATGGCAATAATCCACAACTTCCTTGGTCTGGCGAATATTCTCTTCGAAGGGTTGCTTGGATGCGTCGATCATGATGTTTGTGTACCCCGCGTCGGCGCACTTCTTGCAATAGTCAATATCGGTGCAGTGATCCAGGTGCAGGCACACCGGCACAGGTGCGGACTCAGCCAGGGCACGGTAGATGGCAACCATCACATTGGGACCAAGGAATTGAGATGGCTTCACAGAAGTTTGAACGATCACAGGCGCTTTCTTCTCGACCGCGGCATCGATCACCGCTTCGAATTGCAGCAGGTCTGTGACATTGAACGCACCGATGGCATATCCGCCTTTTAGTGCTTCAACCATAATTTCTTTTGCGTTGACAATAGACATGGTATCCTCCGTTTCGACTTTGTCCTTTAACGATCAAGGCGATAAAAATGCAGTTCGCGCGAGTATTGTACAATCAAATGCCGAGATTCGTCAATTTTCACCAGTGTACCGATAAATCCGGTGGCGCAAGATACCCTTTCGAGTACTATGTACCATCTTGCGCTACGTCACTTCATTACCGAGGCATTAAAAGGAAAAATTTCAAAGTATGAACCTCCAGCCTTATCTCACCTTCGCACGTCAACTGGCTTATCGCGCTGGGCGGATCACACTCAGCTATTAACCTTTGGTGCTAGTTGAGTCATGGGGTATCCTCGAAGGTGCTCAAACCTAAAGAGGAGAAACCCCATGACTACAGAGGACATTATCCTACAGATCTTCTATTTGGTTGCCACTTCTCTACCGGCGATCCCACGACATTCTCAGGCAAAGTTGTATCCGAGCGAATTGGTAACCATCGGTATTTTGTTTGCCTTGAAAGGTGGCTACTTCCGAGCCTTCTATCGCTGGCTCAAGCGAGATTATGGTGATTGGTTTGGCGATGGCAGCTTGCCCGAACGGACTCGTCTCCAGCGTCTGCTGAAGACCCATCAGGATTGGTGTAACTTGCTCTTAGCAGATCCAACCTTCTTTACGGTGATTGACAGCTACCCAATTGAACTGCTATTTCCTATTCGGCAAGGTCGCAGTGAGCAGCAAGTTGGGAAAAAAGGTCGCGACAAAGGGCGTTGGAGCATTGGGATCAAGTTGTGCTGCCTTTTGAACGATGTGTGTCGCGTGGTGAATTGGGATTGGACGACCATGAATGTGTACGACAAATATTTTCATCCGCTGGTTGAGCCCTTCATCGGACAAACCGTGGTCTTGGCAGATTTCGGGTTTCGCGCCAAAGAGGGGGTGCCAGAGAACATGAAAATCTGCAAGAAAGGCACTTGGAACGAACGCATGTGTGTGGAAACCGTTTTATCCATGCTGACGATTGTATGTGATCTCAAACGCATCCGTCATCGATTGTCCGAGTATATTCAAGCCCATCTGGCTTATATCACCGCCATGTTTAACATCTTGCTGGACTTGTTCCATAAACTCCATCCCGATGCCAATCCCTTTCAAATGAGCATCGCCGAGTTTTCTCTTTGAACTAGCACCATTAGTTATTACAATAAAGGGATTCAGCACGATTTCAAGCAAGATGAGTCTCCTGTCACTGCGGCGGATCGGGCTACAGAAGAGTTCATTCGTAGCGAGATCGAGAAGAAATATCCTTCTCACGCAATTGTCGGCGAGGAGTTTGGAGAATCCCCCTCTCCCTCTGGGAGAGGGATGTCCGAAGGACAGGGTGAGGGTGGAAACCCGTTCCGCTGGATTGTTGACCCAATTGACGGGACCAAGTCTTTCATGAAGGGTGTTCCTTTTTATTCAGTGTTGATCGCGTTAGAGGTCGAAGGCGTCTCACGCGTCGGCGTGGTCTATTTCCCAGCGCTGGATGAAATCTTGTATGCCGCAGATGGTCTGGCTGTTGGTGGAACGGCCGGCGGACGCGCGTCTCAGAAGTAAGTGATCTAAAGCAGGCAGTATTTCTGTGTACGAGTTGGTCTGGTTTCCGCACGATCAAACGGCTAGATCTATTCGCGCGCTTTCATAAGGAATTTTTCATCGGGCGCGGCTGGGGTGACTCGTATGGTAATCACATGGTGGCGACGGGGCGCGCTGAGGTCATGCTTGAAGCTGTCCGTCGATGTTTGGGATGTGGCTTCCTTCGCGCCGATCTTTCGCGAGGCGGGAGGCTTCTTCGGGTCATGGGATGGCAAAGAAGGTCATACTCACGGAGAGGCCCTGGCTTGTAACGCCGCGCTTAAGTCAAAAATTCTGGAATTAATACGAAATGCCTAAGTGCATCCTGCTATAATGGAGTGGGATATTCACATGTCAGATCAAAAATCAATCTCTATCAAAGAACAAGACCAACGATTACCATATCGTTTGCGTGAGCATTTTATGTCCACGCCTGAACTGGCTTTGTTTCGTGTTTTGCAGAGAATGGTTGGGCGTCATTATTTGATCTGCCCGAAGGTTTCATTGAACGATATTTTTTATATTGTGCGCCCGAACGAAAATGTCCATTTCTTCAATAAATTCTTTCGCAAACACGTCGACTTTTTATTGTGCGATCCAGACACGCTCAAGCCTTCCATTGGCATTGAGCTGGTGAAGCCCGTTTTCAAAGCTGAGACGCGTGAGGCTGATCAATTCATGCAGGATTTGTTCATCAGCGCGGGACTGCCGCTCGTGCACATCCAATCCAGCGAACATTACTCGGAACGAGACCTAACCGGATTATTTGAACTCGCTGTCACAAAAGTGAAAGAGACGGGACCACTGCGCGCAACGGCGAAAACTGATTCTGTTCCGATGTGCCCAGTCTGCGGCCGGATGATGGTTCTGCGCGTCCACCGCGCTGGAAAGAATGCAGGGAAGACGTATTATGGGTGTACAGATAACCCTCATTGTTCTGGGGTCGTGGAGATAAATGAAAAGTGGAGATGAAAGTCTCCACTTTTTTGTCATACTTTGAAGGAATGCAGGCGAGAGTTTCCACCGCATTTGGGGAGATTCTTAGATCATTATAGATTTACAAGAATCTTGCTTTCAAATTTTCAGTAGGAGCCATACATAAGTCTCTTTTCCCAAACCATTGATAACGATGCTGTGCGATTTGATTGTAGACCCAATCTCGAATGAACTTGGGGACAATGAGGCCCGCGTAAGATAGAAACGACCATGGAAACCTAAGCTGCTGTCCAATAATCAGCGCGGCGGTTGACCCAAGATAAATCTTTCCGTCATCGATCAGTATTACTGCTTGATTGTAATTTGAAGGCAGTCCATACCATCCCAGTAATTCTTTGCCTGCTTCTGATTGAATAGAGGCGAACTTGAATATTGGACTTTTCTCTCGTTGCAAAATAAAAATCACTGAGCCGTTGCATAGATTGCATACGCCGTCGAAAAGAATTATTTTTTGATGCTTGATGGTTGTCTCATACATAATGAAAACAAATGTCGCTGCGACCTATGGGAAGCAGTCTCCCGTTTAATGGACAAAACTCATCGATGGCGATTCGCCGTTTAAGAGGAGATTGCTTCGCCGCCGCTTCGTCTACGGGACTAGTCCCTCCGCTCAGCGCGAATGCGGCTCGCAATGACATAATCTTAGTAATGCTTTTTGATTTCTGAAGCATACTTTGCACCGACTTTGTCCTTGTTCTTCTCCAGCCAATCTGCTAAGTGAGTTTTGCCGCGCGGCGGTTCTTTTGAAACCAACAATCCAGCCATTAATCCCTCCACTTCTTCAGGGGTAAGGACTACATCGCTCACGAAGAGACTCAGGAATTGTGCCGCAAGCAATGCCAAGCGCGGCGGAACGGAAATCAACGGTCGCTTCGCGCCGATCTTTTCGCCGATCAATTCCACCATTTCTTTGAAGGTGAAGATATCAGGACCGACTGCGTCGATGATAGTATTGTCCGTACGATAGACGCCTTCGACAGCCAGCTCTGCCACGTCATCTACATTGACAGGCTGCAGCTTATAGGATCCATCGCCAGGCAGGGCAAAGAACGGGAATCGCCTGAGCAGATACGCAATGTTGTTGATCAGAATATCTTCATCCCCAACCAGTACAGTAGGGCGCAGAATGGCGTAACTCATCCCAGATTCGATCACAGCCTTTTCATTGGCGGCTTTCCCCCAAAAGTAGGGCAAATGCGATTCGGCGGATGGATTCGTGATACTGATGTGAACCATCCGCTTCACACCTGCGGCTTTTGCTGCGTTGACCAATTTGCGCGTGCTTTCTACAGCACGCGGTTGGGTATTCTCACCTTTGTCAAAACGCACCCAATATGTGTTGACCAATACATCCACGCCTTGCAAACTACGTGTCATGCTAATTGCATCGAAATCCAGTGGATAGACCTTCACCTTTCCACTAAAAGGGTCCGGGCGATTCGGATGACCTGTCAATGTGATGACTTCTTCGCCACAGTCTAATAATCGTTTTGTAATGTATTTGCCTGAATAACTGAATGCACCTGTGACTGCGATTTTCATTTTATATCCTTCCTTGCTCTTGCCGCCGTCCTCGGCGGCAAACCTGAGCGCCAGGGACGGCGCTCAGAGCTAATTAATTATTTCAATACGCCCAAAATTCTCGTCACATTAGAGATTCCCAAACTCTCCAGTCTAACAACTGCTTTGGTAAGACTGTCTATGGCATCGAAGAAATCTTGTAATGCCTGTACACGTTCATAGACGAATTGCCAGTCTTCATCTTCTACCCAGTTTTCATTCATCGTTTCGAGCGTCTCTTTGACTGAGCGAACCGCGCGGTCAAACTCGCTGTTCTGTCGCTCTTTCAAAATGGAGCGGATTGCCGCGTAGAAATCTGCTTCGGCTTCGTAGTAATCCTTGCGGTCACCGAGTTTAGAGGAGCGATGGACGAGTCCCATGCGCGCCAGGGAACGGATCTCCGTGCTGATCGCGCCTTTGGTGAGCCCAGTTTCCTGGACAATCTCATTGAGAGAAAGTGGTGTAGGGGAGAGATATAAAACGGCGAAAATAGCGCCCATTCCCTTGGGGAAGCCCCAAAAACGGCTGATGTGACTTAATCCCTGTGTGAAGTCTTTTTTGATTTTAGTGAGTGAAGTAGCCATATCTATCGTTATAAATGTTTAGTAAATACTAAACGTATTATATGACGAAGGATATGGTTTGTCAAGAATTAAAAAGCCGCCGAGGACGGCGGCCGGAGCAAATATGTTTCTATGCTCTAAAGTTGTGCTATTGTGGGGTCTGTAATGCCTGATAAATTTCTGAATTGCTTAAGCCTGAATTCAACGCCTGGTATTGGTTTATATAAAAATTGACAACCTTTTGATCGTTGCCCGATTGGAAAGTAATGTTGTTAAGTCATGGGCCCGCAAAGTAATATTGAAATCTGTTTCCATGGCGCTGAAGCCGCCAATGCTTCCATCTGCGAGCATGCAATTTTCACCAAAGGCGTACGCGTTGGCTTGGGCTTCAGGTTGTAACCTTTGAATGAATCCTTGAAAGCTCTTTGATAATTCAGGTAAATCTTTATTCGCCCATTGATAGCCGCACTCTTGAGGGTTAGGAGGCGCATCGCTGGTAGCTGGAGGAAGAGGTCCAGGCGAGGAAACGCTTATCGAACAGGCCGACAGAACCAGCGCTAGGAAAAGAAGCACGTGAAAGATCTTTTTCATAAAAAGCTCCGTGCTTGTTTGACGGAATCCAATTTATGAAAGTTCCGCAGCGAGTCCCTTCTTTTCCTCTTCCATCCTCATCACTTCATGAATGAAAAAACCTGCAACGCCCATCAGCGCGCAAGTAATCCCCGCCACTGCGAACCAAAGTTGAATCCCCAGCGCATCTGAAATGGGGCCCGCGATCACCAAGCCAAGAGGCGAAACGAGCATCGCTGCACTTATGATGAAAGCAAAGACGCGTCCTTGCATTTCCGGCGCGATGACCGATTGTAGAATCGCGCCATAGGAACCGTTGGTGATAGGCAGAATCAAACCTGTCAGTGTATTTGCAGCCAAACCAAGCCAAAAGAATTGTGCAGGCGTGAAGCCGATAATTGTCGTGCCGAGACCGAGCACGATTAAACCAAATTGGGCGGTGACAATTCTCCTTTTGAAACCGTCCCATGCACCGAGAAGAATTCCGCCGATGATCGTGCCCGTTGCGAACATAGCTTGCCACCAGCCCAATTGCTGTGCATTGCCCTCGAAATGCTTTGAAATTAAGAGGGGAGTGAGTGACTCTGCCGCGCTATAGAAAAAGTTGATCACCATGACCATGACGAGAAGGATCACCAAGCCGCGCCATGCGATGATATAACGGAACCCGGCTGCGAAGTCCTGCCAGAACGTTGCTTTCGTCGCCGCGCTCCGTTCAGGTTGTGGAATCTGAGTAAAGAGTACAATCGTTATTGCGATCAAAGCAGTCACTATATCAATGGATAAGATTCCCTGCATAGGTGCGATCGCAAACAGGAACGCGCCGAGTGGGGCAGAGATAATATTTAACCCGCCGCCTAATGCTTGATTGAATCCTTGCACTCGCGCGAGCTGCTCTTTTGGTACAAGCAACACGACCGATGCACCGAAAGCAGATTGATGAAAGCCACCCGCGACGGCTCTCACAAAAAGCAAACCGTAGATATGCCAGATCTCAGTCCGACCCAGTGCAAATAATACGACAAGAATAAGTGTGGCAAACGCGACGGTTGCATCTGCACTGATTAGGATGAAGCGACGATTGCCACGATCCACCCAAGTGCCGATGAATGGTGAGAGAATAACCTGCGGCAATAAACCCATTAACGAGGCGATCGCTAGAGTGGTCGCTGAGTTTGTCCTTTTTGTGAGATACCAGATGATGGCGAATTGAACGAGTTGACTGCCAAGTAGTGAAAGCGCCTGACCCGTCCATAAGGTGAAGAAACGCAATGCCCAATTCTCATTTGTAAATTGCGCGGTAGTTGTTGACATGAACTTTCCATGTTTCCTTATAGTAAATTATTGAGTAAAGCGGGATGCTCTTCGAGCACGATGTGGCATCCCGCCAAATCAAGCGTATGCGAGATACCATCCCACCCTACTAAATGTACCGCGCTTTGCACACTATGGGATGACGCGCTGGACGGATTACGAAGTGCCGAATGAAATGGTAAGGAAGTGAACGATTCAGTTCTGAGGGACTACGAATTGACCTTGCAAATAATCACTTTATGTTCTCCCGTTTTAGGCGGCACAGCATCATGAAGAAATGCTGTGCCGCGAATTACGCGGATTTTCGCGAACGTTATTTGAAAATCCGCGTAATTCGCGAAATTTGCGGCTGGAATTTTGAGTTCTCCGTTAAAGACAATGCCCTCATTTTATAAATTACTTCGAGTTGAGTACGTCAATCGCAGCAGCAGCCATCAGCGCCGAGCCGCGGATCAATGCCTCTTCATCAAAATCAAATTTCGGGTGGTGATGACCATAGTCGAGGTGGCGTTCCCTATTTGCAGAGCCAACAAAGAAGAAACAGCCGTTTACTTTTTCAAGCAGGTATGCTGCATCTTCAGCGCCCATCGTCAAATAGCCAGCTGTGTGCAAATCAAAGTCTGGAAAGCTATGGCGCGAGGTTTCCTGGACTTTCTCAGCAATTGACATATCGTTGATCAATGCAGGCGTGATACGTTTGATAGTAACCTCAGCTCGGCATCCCAATGTCTCAGCAGTGCCGCCCACGATCTGTTCGAATCTTTCGTGGACCTTTTGTCTGACTCCGCTGTCAAATGTGCGAATTGTCCCCTCCAGCATTGCCTCCTGCGGAATCACATTGAATGCTGTTCCACTGTGAAGGTTTGTGACACTCACAACTGCTGTATCTAAAGGCGAGATATTACGGGAAACAATGGTTTGTAGCGCTGTAATGATATGAGCCGATGCAACAATGGGATCGATAGCCAAGTTAGGAACTGCGCCGTGCCCTCCCTTCCCAGTGACTTTGATGCTGAATGAGTCTGCCCCGGCCATCATGGGGCCACCACCAATCCCAACCCAGCCAACTGGTCGTTCATTCCACAAATGGAGGGCAAGCGCCATATCCACTTTGGGACTATCAAGTAAGCCATCACGCATCATCATTTCTGCGCCGCCAACCTCTTCTCCGTTTGGACCTTCTTCAGAGGGCTGGAACATAAATTTGATGGTACCCGCCAATTGATCGCGATGAACATTGAGGATTTTGGCGACAGTAAGTCCAATGGCGGTGTGACCATCGTGTCCACAAGCGTGCATGACACCTGGATTTTGCGAGGCGTATTCCGCGCTTGTCTCTTCGACGATGGGGAGGGCATCCATGTCAAAACGGAGGAGGAGTGTGGGTCCAGGTTTCGCGCCTTCAATCAAACCAACGACTCCTGTTTTCCCAACCCCTTTTGTCACTTCGACGCCCAGTGATTCAAGTTCTTTTGCAACAATGCCACCTGTGCGAATTTCACGGAACCCGAGTTCGGGGTGTATATGAAAATCGCGGCGCAGGGATTGAGTATAAGGGAAGAGTTCTCTAGCTTCATTCAAAAAGTCGATCATTTTTGATACCTTTCATGGTGATAATAGATTCGGATGGGAGTTGGTAATTAGTGATTAGTGGGTGATTGACCGTGTGCAGGAAAAACCCTGGTGATCTTGTGTTGATAGATTTTATCCCAACTTTCCTGTGTGACATGGTCTTCCTCAGATATCATGAAACGCGGATGCAAGTCACCGGTGAAAGCAAAGCCTTCATCCAGTATTAAAGTGACACTATCATCACTGTGGCCCGGCGTGGATATGATCTCTCCGTTGATTCCAATGCTCGCAAGAAATTTTCGGCTGTCTTCGAATTTCAAAACGAGATTATCGTTTTGCGTAATCTCAACGTAGGGAAAGTTCTTTCCTTTGAAGAATTCAGCAAAGGGGGCGATGAAATCGGTCTGGCTTTCTAAGAGCACTAACTTTATTCCAAGCTTTTTCAATTCCTGTGTGAGACCCGCGTGGTCTGGATGAAAATGCGTGATCAGAAGATACTTGATCTCGTTGATCGAAATCCCTTTGCGTTTGAGCTCAGCCAGGAATTTGGGAAGTGTTCCGGGCCAGCCGCAATCAATCAACAGTTTATTTTTATTGGCATCAAGGATGTAATAGTTTGTTGAGTCGTAGCCAGCGTTGACGATGTTTATGTTCAACTCATTATCCGATGAATATGCCGCCGAGGACGGCGGCTTGAGCAAACCACATGTTCATAATTGGTTTTATGCGATTTCTACAACTTCAATCTCTGTCAACCACTTGACCCACTGCCAACCGCGTCGCGAGGGGACAACCGCTCGTAAAGGATATCCGTGCCAATGATCTAAAACCTGATTACCAACGTGTGTTGCTAGCAAAATTTGAGAAGCCTCAGAAGGTGTGAAGTTGGCAGTATACCCAGAAACATCTTTCAATGCGATAAGGGTCTTCTTCTCTTGAACTTCTGCTTGTGCCAGCAAATCGGTCAGTCGAATCCCTCGCCAGATTTGCGTGGAATACCAGCCGCCCGTACAATCTATAGTAGCAGTCACTTCAGAAGTGGATAGGGCAATCACATCCGTGTAATTCAGAGTTAGTGGCTGATTGACTGCACCTTTCAGAGTCAGTTTCCAAGTTGAGCGATCAAGTCTGATTTTGCCCTGATCTGCTCCGCTCGTTACTGGATAAGCCAACCCGGCGAAAGATCCTTGCTCGCGTGAACCCGTGAAGTGACGCTGTTCTCCAGTACTTTCCATAGATTTCGCGAGAGTCTCGGCAATACCCCAGCTTACGATTGCCGCTGCGCCAAATCCCATGAGTTTGAGCGTTTGTCGTCGCCCAGCGAAATCAACCTTTTTCGGATGAGGCCAACGTCTCCACACATGGATGATGAAGAGTGGTGCCAAACCAAGCGCGATTCCCCAATGCCATCCGATGCCGGAATATGCAAATGATCCAATCCAGACATAATATGAACCAATCTGCCAAGCCCACATTAGAGCGAGGACCAGGACTGTAAGTGTTGCAATGGATAGCAAGACGGAGATAATGATCATCACATTGCGGTCGAAGCGGCCGCTCAATCCGCGACTCAGTGAGCGCAAAGCGATGGCGCTTTTCCATGGAAGAAGTACAATGAGCCCCCAACCAGCGATCCGATGAATTGTAAATAAAGAAGCTGGGAATGGCCACATCAAGCCATAAAGACCCGTAATGCCAAGAACACAAAATAAAATGAGAATGAGAACGTTGATGAAGCGCAAATTTGTGCCATTCATCAAGGCCTCCTTTTTAGTAACAATAAATGAACTTGCTCCCAGCGCTGGGTACGGCGGCTGGAGCCAATTAACTATACTTCACGACGCGGAAATTTTCTTCGTAACGCGGGTTTTCATCCGTGCTGTCTTCGGTGCGGCGGGATTTCATTCTTTCAAGAAATTTATCTACATCGGCGATCTGTGATTTATGTTTAAGGATCGCGTCGAGTTTAGTTTGCCAAGTCTCGGTAACATCGAGCTTTACATTGGGTTGCATCGTCAACGAGCACCAAATTTCCTTTGGCATGTGAGGCAGATAACCTTCTTCCAAGAGTTCAGGAAAAAAGACGGGGCTTCCCGCTGCAGGAAAGACTGCATCCGTAACAACTTGGCCTGCCGCGCGATGATCAGGATGGTTGATCCCATACGTGGCAAACAAAGTTTGAGGATCACAAGTGACGATGATATCGGGTTTGAATTTACGAATGACCCGGACGATGTCGCGTCGCAGGTTAAGGTCTGGAACAAGGTAACCGTCGGGACAATCCATGAAGTGGACGGCTTCCACGCCAATGACTTTTGCTGCGGCGATCTGTTCTTCATGGCGGATGGCGCACAGCGCGTCGGTGGTCATGTCTGCCACTGTCGATTCGTTAAAGCCTTTGTCACCGCAGGTGATGAGTTGATAAGTGATGTGATGTCCCGCGCGTGCCCAAAGCGCAAGAGTCGCGCCACAGAAGAATTCAGGATCATCAGGGTGCGCAAGGATGACAAGGATGTTTTGAGGGACGTTCCAGGTGTCAGGTTCCATGTGTCAGGAATCGGCTCGGGCGGAAGCGCGGCAATTATCGATTTATGATTTGCGGCTTTTTCCGCAGGTACATCCGCCGCTGTCGTGACGGTCGCACGGCGCTTCGGATTTGCGCCGGAGGGCCTCGAGTTCATCCCAAGGTTGAAGTTCCTTATGGTCGAAAGTCGTGATGATGCGTTCCTCCCCATCGAGGAGCACCATGACTTTATTGCTCATGGGCATAACATCTATGACTTTACCTTCCCCTTTGGGGGTTACAACGCGTTTGTTGCGCTTGGGCAATTGCTTGCGCGCTTCAACGTATTGATCATATTCGTAAATGAGACAACAGCGCAGGCGTCCACACATGCCCGTGATTTCGTTCGGGGTAAGCGAGATGCCTTGTTCTTTTGCCATCTTGATAGAGATGGGGGAGAAGTCTGTAAGGAATTTGGAACAACAGCGTGTTTCGAGCCCACAGGCACCCATACCACCGATGATCTTCGCCACGTCGCGCGGACCGATCTGCCGCATCTCGATATGAGTGGTCGGATAGAGATCGTGCATGTCCTTTTTGAGGGACTTGAGGTCAACCTTTTCCTCGCCTTCGGTGCTGAAGAGGAAAGTAAGGCGGGAACCATCGTAGTTGTACTCTGCGGCGACAATCTTGACTTCACTCAATCCGATCTCAGACGCGCGGGCGCGGCAATTGATCATGGCTTCGGTCTGTTTGGACTGCCAGGACTGGAGCAACAACAGATCGCGTGGGGTAGCGCGTCTTTCTACGGACCTCCAGCCGCCTTCCGGCTTCGGAGGCATTTCCTTTACGAGTTGAACAACTTCGCCCAGATGCCTGCCGCGCGAAGTATCTACAATCACGTGCTCGCCGATTCCCACATTAGGGACAGTGGTAGAGTCGAAATGGTAAATCTTACCAACTTTGGTGAAACGTACACCGATAATGTTTGGATCCATGCAGTCAATTATACCGTAAGGGCTAGGTGATTAAGAGGTGAAAGATTTCACTAATTTTAGTTTTGCTGCTATACCGAATAGATTAATCTGGCTATAATCTGTCCAAATTCGGCACAAGGAGAGCAACGATGAGCAAACGATCCAGACGGAATATCATTCTTTTTATGTTCCTTGGCACTTTTACCCTTCTTATGTGTCGCTGCTATAATGAGAGCACTGGATCCGTCAAGTATCCAAACGGTTGAACTTGCAAATCCTATAATGATATAGATATTGGACAGGGGAGCAGCGGATTTGAATGCACAGTTGTGTGTCCCGACGGAAGTACTCGCGGTCCTTTAGATGTCTAAGACCCTGTTCACCCTTCTGAATTGGATCAAAGTAAAGTGTCGGTATATTGTGGTGTCCGTTTCCTTACCCCGACCGCAACTCTCGCCTCGCCAACCGCGACAGAAACCTCAAGTGTGGCGGCGACCGCAAGCACTCCCCAGACGCCTACGATAACCTTCACTCCTGCTCCCATAGTGCTATTGCTCACGGGCAACATGACAGGCTGCGGCAGTTTAGGGACTTCCTGGTGGGTTAATCTAAGGCTTGCAGATCCTCACCCGGAGATTATCGGCAAAAATCTGCAAGTCACGATTGGGGGAGCACCAGCCACATGTGGCATCAACCAGGGAAATCTCTCTCTTCTGACCTGTTACGCAGCCAAAGGGATCACGTATCCGGCCAGTGTAGTCGTGAAGTTGGATGGTGTGGAAGTCAATAATTTCACGATTAATCCCAATCAGTCCATTTGCACACTTGCTACTGCTACCAACTCAAATCCTGGTTCAGCGCCCACTTCCACGGCTGCCCCTGGAGGGCCTCCTGCCACGCAGCCTCCTGCCGGTACACTATAAGAAGACGCAAACCCTAGCTTTCTTGCTTATTCAGTCATTTATTGAGCGATGTAAAAAGAGGGGCCTTCTGAGGAAAGGTCTTGGTTTAAAAACCATACTTTCTTGGAAGGCCTTCTTTGATTCATAAATTTAAGTTATCAGATGATCTGGCAAATAGTCCGTGCGGTTGATGGAGGCGATGTTGATCTTTTCCTTGTGAATCTCAAATCGACTGAGAGAACAGTTGTTTAGGGTGATCAAGGATTTCATGCCAAAGACGGCCTGCCGCCAGGGAAGTTTTGCGGATTTGACTCATTCTTATAATTTTCTTTTGGCAAGATTCACTATACACTTGGCTTCAAAATATCCAAAAGACTTTCTCAGATCAAACATGGTTCGTCAAATCAATGAGAGGAGTTTCATGAGCGACCGCAGAAAAGAAATACGTCGAAGATTCACGGCATTCACGCCGGTATATGATCTCTATCCAAGGATGCTCCTAGGCTATCTTGGCGACCTGAATATGCGCGGCGCGTTGATCATTGGTACAAAATTAATTACGATCAATAAAGAAACAATTTTAGAAATTATCTTCCCCGGTGAGCTAGCTGATATCACAGTTATCCCTGTCACTATTCCGGCACGGATTGCGTGGTGTCGCCCAGACGAGCCTCCACAATCTTACAACATCGGAGTCGAGTTCACTGAGATGACGTCTGTGCATAAAGAGCTATTCCAACAACTCTTGGACCGATATCACTTCAGCCATTCGCTTTCTGATGCCGACTTCGATAAATGAGCATGAACACAGACCAGGACCTACCGCCTGTTTCATAATTTACTAAACTTTTGGAACAAATTACAGGTTGGATTTTGCATCTCTGGTTCAGATTATTATGCGGCACTCTGTAAATGGGACAGCACCCCGAGTGCTCAAAGGATATACCCATCACGTGACCAAATGATCGGGCAAATATTCAGTGCGATTGAGGTAGGCAATGTTGATTTCCTCCTTGTGAACCTCAAATCGGCTGATGGAGCAGTTGTTCAGTATGATCCAAGATCTCAGTCCAAATGCCGCTTGCCGCCAGGGAAGTTTGAGGATAGCAGACATCAGGCGCATGAAAAACCCACCGTGACTGACAAAGGCGATGCGATCTTCCGGTTGCCCTTCCCGGTCTTTGTGGCGGGCGAGCAAATCGGCGAATACCTGATCCGCACGTATTTGGCGTTCGTCCTCAGCCTCGAATGGACGATTCCACCAACCTGTTTCATCCAAATCCTCTGGCAGGGTCAGCGTGGGGAAGTTTTGCGCGAAAAAAGAACGCGGTCTACCCGGCAAGCCAAGGACGTTAGCTTTATCCACAGGACTGCTTCGCTTGTCGCCGCGGCTGAAGATGCCGCCTTCTTCATGGATTTCTTTCCAGGCAAGCAAGGGGATATCCAAAGCTTGTGCAATCGGAGCGGCTGTAGAGACCGCGCGCTCCATCAAACTGGTATAGATGTGGGTGAGACCAAAGCCATATCGGTTCTGAATATTCCAAACTTTGTCATCGGTGATAGTTTGATTTTTCTTTAAAAACTCTGCTAAATAGTGGGCTTGTTCCAGTCCCAGGTCTGTCAGGGCTGGATCTGGACTTTCCTTGTAATCGGGATTATTCCAATTTGCGTTGTTTTGGGATTGTCCATGCCGAATGAAATAAAACTCCATATGCGCTGTATTTTCCTCATCTTTTGAATTGTCCACCTATTATAGTCTGAAGGCTGAGAATGATTTACTTATCGTTTTGGTACTATATCCAGAGCGAATGGATGAATCGCTGCGGATCTTTCCATTTTCGCAGCATCGGACCAAGAAGTGGAATGCCAAACACCCAAGGGACGGTAATCACCGTCATGATCAGCCAAAAATTCCAATAAGCCTTTAGCGGGCCGTTCACGCCCCAACTCCACGAGTCCAGAACCCAGCGCCATCCGATTAAGTATACGAAAATACTGAGCTCG
>WNFX01009946.1_pt1 | contig 15878 bp, 15 predicted proteins | sample 5400111 | NCBI WGS metagenome assembly WNFX01 (sample SAMN13153363, study PRJNA577476) | soil metagenome | isolation source: 40 cm soil or saprolite under grassland replicate 1 | place: USA:California | collected 2016-06-15 | reverse complement strand
GAATCAAGAAAACGATCGAGTACTTCCGCGAATCCCTAAAAGCCGCTGACCAGGGATAAAAGAGTTGCAAGATCGACATCTAATTATGAAAACAAATTTCCGTTCTATTGTGGCGGCCCTGCTGGTGCTGGCGCCGCTTTCCGGACAAACCCAAGTCCGGGTTCCAAGCGATTTTCAAATTACCAAGATCACCAAGAACTTGATCTCGACACCGCAGCTCACTTTTGGCGGCGAACAACATCCACCGACCGGGACCGATCGTTGGCTTGAAGTGGAAGTCGAGTTTGCAGCGGCGCCGGAATTTACCGACGAGCTGACGATCAAATATTTCATTCTTTTCAATGGCAAATTGCTCTCGGGCGAAGTGACGCATGTTAACATTCCGCGGGGGCGCGAGCGCCGTTCGGTTATGTACGTCACGCCACGCACGCTGGTTCGCTTCGGCGCGAACCGGCCGATCGCATCGAATTCGGTCCAAAACGTGGCGGTCCAGATTTTGCAAAAAGGCGCGGTAAAAGATGAATTGAGTCTGGCCCGAGCACAGCCACAGTGGTATGCAACCATGCCGCAAATCGCCGGTGTAGTGTTGAACAAAAACGAAACGCCTTTTGCGCCGTTGTACTGGGATCGTTACGAGCAAATAAAGAGCCGCTAAAGCAAAAGTCCCAAATGCCAGTGACCGCTGAAGCGGAAACTCCAAATTCCAAATCCCAATGACCAAAAGGCAGCGCGCTCGACCGTCGTTTGAAAATTCGGGCTTGGAATTTATTTGGAATTTGGATGTTGGAGCTTGGATTTTCTAGCGTATGCCCGCCACTACGCGCATTGTAAGTCTCAATGTCGGATCGCAAACTCTGGGTCTGGCGGAGTTTCGCGTCCAGCCGCACGGCGGGCTCGTCTTGCACGACTATCGCGTGCGCGAAATTCTCCCGGAGCCGGCCGGAGAAACAATGCGTCAGGCGCAAATTGCTCGAGTCCTGCCCGAGATGATGGACGAGATGCAAATCAAAAGAGGCACGGTTAACTATGCCGTCGCCGGACAATCGGTTTTCGCGCGTTTTGTCAAACTGCCTTCGGTGGAAGAAGAAAAAATCGAGAAAATCATCTTTTTCGAGGCCCAGCAAAATGTTCCTTTTCCGATCGACGAAGTCGTTTGGGATTATCAGCTGGTGGGCGGGGGGGCCGACGAGCAAATCCAGGTCGTTCTGGTCGCGATCAAAGTCGACCTGCTCGATGAGATCAATAATGCGGTGGAAGAGAGCGGGTTGCGCACTGCGATTGTCGATGTTGCGCCGATGGCGCTCTACAATACCTTTCGCTACAACTACAGCGACCTGAGCGGGTGTTCACTCCTGATCGATATCGGGGCGCGCACGACAAATCTTCTCTTCATCGAGCCAGGAAAAATCTTCTCCCGCGGTATTCCGATTGGAGGCAACTCAATTACGGCGGCGATCGCCAAGGAATTTGGCGAGAGTCTGGCGGCGGCGGAACTGCGCAAAAAGCGCGACGCTTTTGTCAGCCTCGGGGGTGCATATGCCGAGCCGGAAAATGTGGATGTTGCGCGCGCCTCCAAAATCGTGCGCAGCACCATGACGCGATTGCACGCGGAGCTGATGCGCTCGATCAGCCATTACCGTGCGCAGCAGCAGGGCAGCCGTCCGGATCGGGCTTTCCTTTGCGGCGGCAGCGCCAGCACGCCCTACATGCGCGAATTTTTCCAGGAGAAACTGCAGCTGCCGATCGAGTTTTTCAACCCGCTGCGCAACGTCGCAGTCGCTGACTCGGCACCGGTGGAGAAGCTGACACGCTCGGCCCATCTCCTGGGCGAATTGGTTGGTCTGGCCCTTCGAACAGTGACGGCATGTCCGATGGAATTGAATCTGCGTCCGGCCGGTGTCGTGCGGGCCCAAGCCCTCGAGAAGCGGCGACCGTTTCTGATCACGGCGGCGGCTTGTTTCATTTTCGCGCTCGCGGGCTGGGGGGTTTATTACACCCGCGCCGCGCAAGAAACGCGGCGGAGCATGGAGCAGCTTCAACCGAAGATCGACAAGATGCGAGCAGCGGAAGCGAAGTTCGCTAAGCTGCGGAAGGAAACGACCTCTCTGGATAGCGTCGCGACGCCGCTCATTACCGCAATCAACGACCGCAATTTCTGGCCGGAGATTCTGGAGGACCTCAATGCGCATCTGCCCAAAGAGGACATCTGGATCACGGAGCTTATTACCGCGTCCGGTGGAAAAGCACTCGGCGCGGGTGAACAACGCGTGATGGAGATCGCGCCGAATCCGGCAACTTCGCCCTCTGCCGGAAGAGGGACGGCCGCGCGACCGAGCGGCCGCGCGATCGACGGTATTTTAGTGCGCGGCCTTTATCTCCTGAACCCGAAACAAGAGCAGGTGGTGGTGGATTACTTTCGCAACTTGGTCGGCTCGCGCTTCTTCGCGATCGATCCTAACAATCAGGCACGGACAATCAAACCTAGCACACCGACTACCACCGAGTGGGCGTTTCCTTTTGAACTCCATCTTGATCTGCGCAACCCGGTGGAAATTCCATGAATTGGTTTCAACAGAATCGTTGGCTCGGGAGCTTTTTCATTATCGTAGGCGTAGCGACATTGCTCTCCGTCCTTTTTCTTTGGAGAGCGCACAATAGTTTCGAAACTGCGAGCGCCCGTTTTAGCGACGTTGCGGCTGAGCGCAACCGGCTGGAGCATCTCGATCCATTCCCGAGCGACACCAACTATCAGAAAATGAAAGTCCATATCGAGGACTACGGCGCCGCGGTGGAGAAAATGAAAGAGGAGCTGAAGATACGCATGCTTCCGATTGTGGCGCTTCAGCCCAACGAATTTCAATCGCGCTTGCGCCAGGTAACACTTGCAACCCTTGAGCGAGCACGGGCCAACAAAGTAAAACTTCTGCCCCATTTTCATCTGGGCTTTGATGAATTTACCGTATCGCTGCCAAACACAGCCGCGGCGCCTTTCCTCAGCCAGCAGCTTTCACAAACCGCGTTGTTGATGAATATCCTGATCGATGCACGGGTGGACAGTTTGACTGCTCTTCACCGAACATCATTGGCCGAAGAGCGCGGAGTCGCGCCGGCTGCGACTCCGATTCCGGGCAGCAAACCTGGCGGAGCGGCCGGGGCCGGATCGAAACTGATCGAGCGCAACATTGTCGATCTAACCTTTGTTGCCGCTCCATCCACGGCGCGGAAGGTGTTGAATCAGATCGCGAGCTCGACCCAGCAGTTTTATATTATTCGCACTTTGTACGTGCGTACCCTGGATCTGCACAGTGAGAAGGAAACGGCCAAGGGCCCGCCGCGTGAGCAAACGTCGGAAGCTGGAAGGGGCGGAAACCAGTCGGACACCTCCAAAGCCGCGCTCAAATTCATTGTCGGCAATGAGCACATCGAAACCTCGGCCAGGATCGAGATGCTGAGGTTTACATTTTAATCAATGGCGTGGATCAGGTTATATTATGAGCGCGTCGTGCTCGTGGCAGCGGCGATTTTTCTGTTCTTCTGCGCAATTTCGACCTGGCGAAACGCAGTCAAGTTCGGAAAGGATTTCGCCGGGCTGAAGACCGAGCCGCAGCTCAAGAATGCCTCACCGCCGCGCAAGGCAGTGGAACTAGGTCAGGCCGCGGAAAAACTTCAGCAGCCGGCGCAGTGGACATCTCGTGATCGCTCGGGGCTTTTTGTTCCGGAGAAACATTTCATCGGCGCTAATGGTCTCCCGGCGACGCTTAAGACCACCGAAGTGCACCCCCCCGTTCCGAATGAATGGCTGGAAACATTTGGCCTGCCCATCCCTGACGCCGATGTCCTGGAACAAGACCCCGACGGGGACGGCTTTAACAATCTTGAAGAGTGGCAGGGGCATACCAATCCAATCGAAAAGAGTTCGCATCCCGATTACCTCACGAAACTCAAGATGAAATCGTCTAATGAAGAACCGTTTCGTCTCGTCTTCTCATCCTCGGTCGGGGATACCTACGCCATTAATACGATCGATGGGTCGCAACCGACCCAGTTTCTCAAAATCGGCGACAGCATTGCGGGAAGTCGATTCAAGATCGTCAAGTTCACGCCTAAAGAGACGCACAACCAATATGGCACCACGGTTGATGTCTCCGAACTGACGCTCGAGCAGGAAGATACGAAGGAGCAACTCACCCTGGTGAAGGAAAAGGTGGCGATGTCGCCGGAGACGGTTGTGACTTTTTCCTATTCATGGCCGGTCAATGCTCCCTCACGGGAGTTCGACGTAAGAAAAGATGAAGAATTTTCATTGCAACCCATGGAGGAAATCAAATATAAGCTGGTCGATGTTCAGCCGAACAAGGCCGTAATCATAAATACCCGAGCCCCAAACGAACCGATCGAAGTCGGCATCCTCAGTCCTTAACCTCACCATAATCATGATAAAAACCTCGACAGTCCTTAAGGCACTGCTTCCCGGCTTAATCCCGATTTCGCAAATCGCGTTTTGCCTGACAGCCTCGGCCCAAAGTGTGGATCAAGTTGCGCAGCGGGAAGTGGAACGTCGCCAGGCCGCGGTGCCCCGTGGCGAAGAATCGCTTGCCCGCGGCAAGCGCGCCATGCAGGAAAAAAATTTCACCGTCGCGCACGAGGAATTTCGGACAGCCGTCGCTCTTCTGCCCGATGCCGTTACTTCCGGCAAATTGCACGACGAAGCGCTGGAGGGCTTTTGTGCCAGCGGCGTGAAACTGGCCGAGCAGAGAGTCGCGGAAGGCAACTTCGTGCAAGCAGAGGCGATTCTGCGAGAAGTTTTGAACGAGCGCTACGATCCGAATTGCCACCCGGCGATGGAGCTGCTCGCGCAACTGCACAAGCCGGGTACCATCAATAAGACGATGGGCCCGAAATTCATCGCGAAAGTTGAAGAAGTAAAAGGGCTGCTCACGGAGGCCGACGGTTATTACAACTCCGGCCGTTACGATCTCGCGCACAAGAAATATGAACAAGTCCTCGCTCTCGATCCATATAACGTCGCGGCTCGGCGAGGCCAGGAGAGGCTCGACAATGCAAAATATCATTACAACGAGGAAGCGTACAACGAGACCCGAGCACGCCAGCTCTGGCAGGTAGAGAAAGGATGGGAAGAACCGGTCCATCAATACGGAACAACTATTGGCGCACTGGGTGAAGCGTTCCAGCGAGACGTCACCGGCACCGCGCGGATAACCAACAAACTCAACACCATCATTATCCCGCGGATTGAGTTCCGTGACGCGACCATCCGCGAAGCAATTGATTTTATTCGCCAGCAAGCCGCGGCCAACGATCCTTCGACCGAGGGCAAAAAAGGCGTCGATATCGTGCTGCGCCTTGTGCCGCTTGGGCAAGTAGCTCCGCCGCCAATACCAGTTGAAGCTGCGGCCACGCCAGTGGCGCCTGGTTCTCCTGCTGCTGGCGCCGCGCCCGAAGCTGGAGCGCCGGTCACTGCGCGCCCCGTTGTTGCGCCCGCGGTCGTGGCGGCATCTGCGACCTCTCCCGCGAATGCGCGCATCACCATTTCACTTAATCAAATTCCGCTCGGCGAAGCATTACGCTACATCGCCAGCCAGGCAGGATTAAAAGTGAAGATCGAACCTTATGCCGTCTCCATTATTCCCCTCAGTGAGCAGAGCAACGACCTGGTCACAAAAGAATATCGCGTCCCGCCCGGTTTCATCAGCACCTCAGTGAATGTTGGTGTATCGGCGTTGAGTCAAGGTGCGTACACAAAATCGCCCGGTGGGGCTGCAGCCGCTGTGCCGGCCGGCACGGGCAAGGATACGCAGGAAACCACTGGTGGGCATCAGCTCGTTAATCGCGAAGGCGCCAGAGAATTTCTCGAGGCTCAGGGTGTGCCGTTCCCGCCCGGCGCGAGCGCAAATTTCTTGCCGCAGAGCAGCCGGTTGATCGTTCGCAACACGGCCGACAATCTCGAGCTGGTCGACGCTTTGGTTGAACAGGCCAGCATCGCGGGTCCGAAACAGGTCGAGATCGAGTCGAAATTCATCGAGATCACGCAAAATAACCTGAAAGAGCTCGGATTCGACTGGCTGTTGGGTAGATTCGGCGTCTTCGGTGACACGGTCAAAGGTGCCGGCGGCACTTCGGGCACATCGCCTGGGGTGAATTCCGCGGACTTTCCGTTTAATACGTCGATCGGACAAAACCCTGTCACCGCGGGCAATCGCAGCGGAAATCTCGCCATTAGTGCAAATGCGATTGACGCATTGCTGTTCCCAACAGGCGGCGCATCAGCACTCGCGCCGGGAATTTTCGGACTAGCTGGTGTGTTCACCGATCCGCAATTTCAAGTCGTCATCCGCGCGCTCAATCAGAAAAAAGGGGTCGATCTTCTTTCTGCCCCAAGAGTGACGACGAAAAGCGGCCAGCGCGCTGTCATCGAAATCGTCAGAGAATTTCGTTATCCTGTAACGTTCACCCCGCCGCAGGTTCCTAGTATCAGTGGGGGAACCGGTGGAACTGGAACGGTTCAGATTAGCGTCGTGACACCGACTACGCCTCAGACGTTCGAAACTCGAAATACCGGCGTCACGTTGGAGGTTGAACCGGTGGTAGGGCCAGACGGTGTTACTATCGACCTCAATCTGGTGCCGCAGGTGGTCGAATTCGAAGGCTTCATCAATTACGGTAGCCCCATATTTGGAATACTTCCTCCCGCTACTAGCTTTAACCCATTGACGGGAATAACATCGCTACTAACCGCGCCCAACGTCCTTCTCACTTCGAACGTGATTAACCAGCCGATTTTCAGCACGCGCAAGGTGACCACCAGCGTGAGCGTTTGGGATGGCCAAACGGTTACTCTCGGTGGCCTGATCCGCGAGGACGTACAGAAAACAGAAGATCGCACACCAATTATCGGCGACATCCCGCTGGTGGGCCGGCTGTTCCGGACCAATGTCGATCAACACATTAAACGCAACCTGATCATCTTCGTCACGGCAAGGATTGTGAACCCGGCCGGTCAACCCGTGAATGTGACCGAGGAGGAAGAGGAAGGTCTCGAGCAGCCGGTTTTACCAGAGCAACCGGCATATAAAAAATAGAGGCCAGCCGAACTGAATTGTGAAGGACGAAACGGTTGAGCGAAACGAGAAGTGCGAGAGCTGCTCATAGCAATATTGATCGGTGCCGCAGCCTATTTGGCGTACGACGATTACTACAAGCAACGCCCCGCCTTGGAACAGGCGCAGACAGAAATTCAGCAACTTCGACAAAATCCGGTCCGTCTTAATGTAGCAACTCCGAGCGCCCCACGCGCTTGGACTCCGGTCGCACCAACCGCGCCACCGGCTTGGTTTCAGGAACGTCTCGAGAGTGGCTCTACGCTGGACTCATCACGCAAACATAAGCAGAAGGACAGTCAGCAACCGTAGGCGGATTCCGACCTATAAAAGCAAGCGTGCGTTAGATCAGTGCTGCAAAGGCAGTTTAAAGGTGGCAATCCTTGATGAGGAGTGTGTTGACGTTGACACCCGCCACGGTTCCCGTCAGAGAGATCGGATTTCCTGACTGGAATTTGTGAGCAGATTCTTTTTCGTGTTTGTCGCCCAATCCTTCGGCCGCCGTTTTTGATACTAGCGCTGCGCTTGTTCCAGTTGTCGTCTCACTCGGTCTTTTTCGTGGCGAACATCGCTTAAGCTTTTTTCCCAATCAGGTACGTACTGCCACGCCGGATTTAGGTACGAATAATGTTTATTCCCCGATTGTCCGCTAAGATATCTTGGTAATCGCTCTGCTTCTTGGATTCGTCGGATTAAGTCGTCCTCTTGGTGTTGGAGCTCGTTGCAGCGATCTTGCGACGCCTGAACCGTATCTTGCCGGTTTTTGGCATGATCCTGCTGATTTTTGAGCGGTTCTTGCCCAATCCAATACTTGTTTTTTTCGTCGGCCAGTTTCCGTCGCGATTCCCCTTGCTGCTTTCGGAGCGCCTCCTGCTTCGCATTTTGCTCGGCGGAGTATGCGTCGCCATTGGCGGCATCATAATGAAAGCGTTCTTGAACCTCTTTCGGTAGTTCAGTGAAGTAAACTTTCGAGATTCCCGAACTGCTCGTGAGCACAATGCCGTCCGGCTCTACGTGGGATACCGTGGCGTTTTTATATTCCTTGCCTTCGATGGTCTTGAAATCGTCGGCGAGGACGATGGACGCGAAACATAGGATCAAAAACGCGAGCGCTCTCATTTTTCGTTCATTCCGTTATTTGGTGGTGATCTGGGACGAGGATGGTCTCACTTCTCTCGCATCCAACTTTCCTTTGCTTTCCCTCCTCACCATGTGATTTCGCCATTGCCGCTCGTGTCTCGGTGGATTTGGGTTCCAATGAGCCGAAGCGATGCTCGGCCTCTCCCATTTTCGATAACTTCCGCATAGGCAAAAGTGTCCGGCGCTCTGGAATAAGAAGTCGGCAGATTTTGGAACCAACCTAGTGCGTTCTCTGGGATGACCACATCGATCTCGGCGAATTGCGTTATCGATCAGGGAGAATTGCTCTACTTCCAATTGTTGCAGTGTGTAAACCGGAACATTTTGTCCGACTCGGAGAATGGCTTGCCGCTCCGCTGGCGCCGCTGGCGCGGGCTGCGGTTGAGATCGGTTGACCGACGGTAGCTCCTGCCGCCGTTTTTCCCCGGCCTCCGCTGACTGGTGCGCTCTAAGAACATCAGTTTGATATGTCTGTTGCTGGAAATCTGCTGCCGCTTTCGAGTCATAGCCGTATTTCTTTTGAATTTCGAGCGATAGCTCGGTGAAAGGAATCTTGACGATTCCCCCTGAGAAAGTAATCACAATGCCGTCCGGCTCGACGCGGGACACCGTGGCGTTCTTATATTCTTGACCGTTGATTGTCTTGAAATCGTCGGCGAGGACGATGGACGCGAAACATAGGATTAAAAACGTGAGCGCTTTCATTTTTGCTCGTTCCGTTATTTAGCGGTGATCTGGAGAGGATGGTCTCAGGTCTCCCGCATCCAACACAAGCGCATTTCCCGCGGTTCAATGTAATCATACGTAGCTTTCAAGTCGCACGGATGTGTCTCAGCGTGAGCTTTTGGCTCCGGCGCGACACATGGATCGTTTTCCGCGACATGCGGGTCGGAAAACGGTCCATCCGGATGGAAAATTGGTTCGTGTGGATCGAAAAATGGTCCGTTTGAACCGCGAAACGGGTCATGTCGATCTAAAAACGGTCGGTGCCGATTGAAAATTGATCGGGTCTGGTCGGAAAACGGTCCGGTTGGGTTAAAAATTCATCGGTATCGGTTGCGAAAAGGCCTGGTCGGGCCAGAAAAAGTTCCATACGGATCGGAAAACCGTCCGGATGGCGCAGCGAACGATCCATATCACGCGGAAGGCGGATTGTGCCACGACTCATGCGGATCAACCGATAATCCGTATGGATGGCAGGTACCGACAGCTCCCGATCAGGAAAAAAAATCTTAGTTCGCGAAAGATTTTCGAGAACTTCGGCCGCCCTTTCCCGTAGTCGCTCTGTGAAAGGACAAAACTATGAATAAATTAAATACCGGCTTTTCGAAGCTTCCAGATGATGTCTTCGACAACAAAGCCCAAACAATCATTACGGCGTTCACTGGAAACGCCGCGTTTCCCACAAATTTCCGGGGTTTGTTTTGCTAAGCAGGGGCCATGAGAAAATCGCTGTTCGCTTTGAGCGTCGTCTCGGTCTTGATTGCGATTTTTACTACTACTTCAGCCTTTGGAGGCGGGAAGAAGAAGACGACACCACCTTCCCAGCCTCAGCCTACCCTCATCTCGGGCGTGAGCGGGAATGCAATTACCGTGAGCGACGACAAGATAACGAGGACGTTCGTGATCACGCAATTCACAGAGATCAACGTGAATGGGCAACGAGCGACGATTGCCGACTTAAAGTCTGGCATGGTCGTAACTGTTACGATTGCCCCGGACCCGACCCGGGCCAGCCGAATCAATGCCAACGGCGCGCCGATTGACCATGGTAAGAAGAAAAAGTGAAGGCTTGTCGCCGATTGAAACTCGCAAATCAAACAGAAGAAAGCGAAAGTAGGTAAGGTCCGTTCTGGTCGCTCAGAGAAGAATCTTCGTTTTCTTGGCCTGCCGCGCCGGAGCCTCGGCAAAAGCGGGTTATCTTCTGTAAAACATCACGGAAGCTAAAAGGAAACGAAGGTAGCGAAGCCGCCATCAGTTCTTGCTGGGCGCTCGAAAATCTTCGTTTTCTTTGTTACCTTCTGTTTAAGCTTTCCTCCGATGCGTCCACTTTATAAGAAGGCAGACAGAATCATTGGAGAGGTCGTCGGAGCGGTCTTGGAAGTAGTTTAAGATGCCGGCCATAGGGATTACAGGCGGAATTTCCACGGGCAAGACAACGTTCTGCGATTGTCTGCGCGACCTGGTTCCGGAGGCAAAATTCTTCAATGCCGATCACGCCGCGCGGGAACTTGTCGATCTTGACCCGGCGGTAAAAAAGGAGCTCGCGGCTGAATTTGGTTCCGGGATTTTTTCGAGCAATGACCGCTTGAATCGAGGGCGGCTTAGGGCCATAATCTTTCAGGACGCCGCCAAGAAGCGCGCACTCGAACAAATTCTCCATCCGCGGATTCGCCGGCAATGGAGCGCTCAAGCGAAAGCCTCGTCTTCCCAATTTTTCCTCGCTGATATCCCACTTCTTTATGAAACCGGTGGTGAAATATTGTGCGACCGCGTCGTCGTGGTCGCTTCTTCTTCCAGTGTCCAGTTATCGCGGTTGCTTCAACGCAAAGGAATCGACCCAGGCGGAGCTGAAGAAATGATCAAATCGCAGATGCCTTTGGCGGAGAAAATTTCCCGGGCTGATCACGTAGTCTGGAACAACGACGGGCGATTCGCCCTAAAGGAGCAGGCGAAACTTCTTGTCGATCTTTGGCGCGAAGAATCATGGACGAAAACGTAACAAACCGAGACGCCGAACCTGTAGCCGCGGTCGATGACCGCGGTCCGGCGTCACCGCCGGCTACAATGCGCGCTCTCGATCTCAACGAATTACAAAAACTTTCCAGCGAAGAGCTCGAATCGCTGGCGCGCGATTTCGATCTGCGGCTGCATCCAGTCCGTTCGCGTCATCATCAGATTCTGGATTTGATTCGTGCGGCCTTGAGCGCCGGCGCGACGGTGACCGCGGAAGGCTTTTTGGATGAAGTGGGCGATTCCTCTGGTCTGCTTCGCTGGCCGCAGCTGAATTTCCTACCGGTGCCTGAAGATGTTTGCGTGCCGCGCGCGACCATTCAGCAATATCAATTACGGCCCGCCCAGCAGCTGGCCGGAACGTTGCGCCTGCCGCGCCAGCGAGAGAAATCGCTCATGCTCGACCAGCTCTCGGCAATCGAGGGGCAACCGGTGGCGGAATGGACTGAGCCGACCGATTTCGAGAAGTTGACTCCACAATTTCCGCAGGGCCGGATCATCCTGGAAAATGCAAAGACAAGCTCGATCAGCGCGCGTGCGGTCGATCTTTTAACGCCGCTTGGCCGCGGACAGCGCGGGCTGATTGTGGCGCCGCCGCGGGTTGGGAAAACGATTTTGCTCAAGGAGATCGCAAAAGGAATCCGGGCAAATCATCCCGAGATTGTTCTCATTCTGCTCTTGGTGGACGAGCGACCCGAAGAAGTGACCGACCTGGAGCGGGAGATCGATTGCCAGATTTATCATTCGAACTTCGATGAAAACGTCCATCGACATGTGCAAGTGGCAGAACTGGTGCTGGAGCGCGCGAAGCGTCTGGTTGAGATGAAAAAGGACGTTGTCATATTGCTCGACAGCATCACCCGATTGTCGCGCGGTTATAATAGTATGCAGCCAGGCAAGGGCCGGATCATGTCCGGCGGTGTCGAGTCGAAGGCGTTGATCAAGCCGAAAAAGTTTTTCGGCTCCGCGCGCAATGCCGAGGAAGGCGGAAGCCTGACGATTCTGGCCACGGCGCTCATTGAGACCGGCAGTCGGATGGACGAGCTGATTTTCGAGGAATTCAAGGGCACCGGCAATATGGAGCTGCATCTTGATCGTGCATTGCAGGAGAAGCGGCTTTATCCGGCCATTCATCCGTTGCAATCGGCTACGCGCCGCGAGGAGTTGCTTTATCATCCCGACGAGTGGGAACGTGTGCAGTTGTTGCGCAAAACGATGGCCGCGCTCCCGCCGATCGAAGCGATGGAGAAGTTAATTGAGAATCTCGAAGCGACCAAGACCAACGCCGAATTGCTCTTGAGTGGATTGAAGTGATCGCTTCTGGGGAAAGCTCCAAATCCCAAGCTCCAACATTCAAAGAATATTCAAATCCCAATGTCCAAGTTATTCGCCTCAAGTCGTTGGAATTTGGTAATTGGAATTTCTCTGGAGCTTGGATGTTGGAATTTGGAATTTTAACGTGATCGCGACGGCTGAGCAGTTGGCCGGCTTGATTGCGCAAATCAGAGCGCAAGACCGGATCGCGATCGATACCGAGGCGGACAGCCTCCATTCTTATCGAGAGAAGCTTTGCCTGCTCCAGTTGAGTCTGCCCGGCGGCGATTATATTCTCGATCCCCTGGCCAATGTCGATCTTGCGCCGTTGCGTGACGCGCTTCAGAAGAAGGAAATTGTTTTGCACGGCGCCGATTTCGATCTGCGGCTGCTTCATCGAAGTTTGAACTTCATTGCGCAGCGAATCTTCGACACTGTGATCGCCGCCCGTTTGCTCGGCATTCGCGAGTTCAGCCTGGCCGCGCTGGTGGAGCGATTTTTCGATGTAAAACTCGCTAAAGGATCGCAAAAGGCGAATTGGGCGCGGCGTCCACTCTCGCCGCGGATGCTCGAATATGCGACGAACGATACCCATTACCTTTTGCCTTTGGCCGAACGATTGGAAACGGAGCTGCAAGAACGCAATCGGCTCGATTGGTTACGGCAATCGTGTCGGCGTGCGATTGAGCAGGCCGCGGTTTCGCGGGTGCGGGACGAAGATGAGACCTGGCGCATCCGCGGCTCTGGTTCGCTGAAAGGCCGCGCTGCCGCCGTTCTTCGCGCCCTTTGGCGATGGCGCGAAAACGAAGCGGCCGCGGTCGATCGTCCACCATTTCATATTTTGCAAAATCACGAACTCTTGCATGCGGCAGAAAGTTTCGCCTCGGGCAGCGTGCCCGATTACAGACATTTTTCTCCGCGTCGGCGTCGCGCCTTTTGCGATGCAGCGCAGAGCGCATTGAAATCGCCGGAAGAGGAATGGCCGGTCTCGCGCCGTCGCTTTGGAATGCGGCCGAGCGCGGAAATGGCGCGTCGAAGCGAGGAGCTCCGGCTTCGACGCGATCGGGTGGCGAAGGAACTGGAACTGGAACCGACTTTTATCGCCCCGCGCGCCACCCTGGAGGCGATCGCAGCAGATCATAATCGCGCCGCAAGTTTGCTCGGGCCGTGGCAACAGTCCGCGCTTGGCCTTTGAGTGGCGGGAAGAAGGTATTTTGACAGGGCGTGTGCTGGTATAGTGAGATTGTCCCAGCGCTGATAATCGAAAGATCACTAATTCTGCTTGACTCGGAAATTCGAAAGCCTCAGAAAAGCCAAACTTCATGGGTTTACGACAGTCTCCAAAAGTTCACTTGTCGTGGCCTGAGTTTGCCTGCACAGCAGTGCTGATTTTCGCAGTTCAATCAGCACACGGCCAAGTACCGTCCGGCCAGAGTCAGGACACCACTCAGTTGCTGGGCACGCGGGCCGGTCCAACCTACGGTCCAAGCCCTACGCCGAGCGCCGAAGCTCAAGGTTACGCGATCGCGAGCCCGAGTGACAGAGACATCGGAAAGCAGCTAATCCTGAAACAGGTCGCGGAGTATAAACCATTCACGGTTTCCGTTTACTCTCCGTTCTTTTATACCACAAACGTCGCTCTTGTTAACAGCGGCGAGGAAGACGATGTGCTCTTCGCGCCGGGTGTGACCTTGCTCTATCAGCCCCGTATCGCCAATACGTTCTACGGGGAACTCGGCGTTGTGCAGCAATTCTTCCTCTATGATCGCTTCAGCGAATTGAATTTTGGCAGCTTCGATGCCATCGCCGGGGTGGCTTATTACCTGCCGCAGTTTCATAACCTGAGCCTGCGCGCACGCTATGACTACAATCGCCTCACCGATACTGACGATTATGACGAGTTCTTCGTTAATCATTCTATCATCTTAAATGCGGATATGCCGTTTCGGATCGGCCGTGCCCAGCAGGCTTTCGTGGGGGTTGCTCTGAACCTGAGCTTTTACGCGAATCCCGATCCCCCGCGGCGAAACGACTATTCATTCTATTTGGGCTATGGCGTTGCTTTGAGCCGCTCCTTTTCGATCGACGCCACGGCTCGGCTGGCGGTGCGCGATTATTATATTGGCGATCGAACCGATCTGAGCGAAATACTTTCTATTAACGCGAACTATCGGGTCCGGGATTGGCTCATCCTGAGTGCACTCAGCTCTTTCGCCTGGAATCAGTCAAATCACAGCGTCTTCGATTATAGCGTCGCCAACATCGGCGGCGGGATAGCGCTAAGCGTGAAATTCTAAGGCCCTTTGAACAATCGTCTTACTTCTGTGGTGCCCCGAGTGGAACTCTTAGGGCGCGGTTTGCTTGTTTGTTTTCTGGTGAGCGCCGTCTGTTTAAATGCTGCCCAATTGAAAGAGGCACGCGTTACGCATGTGGTGAAAGATGTGAAGCTTCTTCCGCCGCTAGCCGCGCCGCGCTCGGTCTTGTTGAGCGATAGCGTTCGCGATGGCGATGCTATTCGCACCGGTCCCGCATCACGCGGTGAATTGACCTTGCCAGATCAAACGATCGTGCGTCTGGGAGCGAAAACAATTGTCACTTTCAGCGAAGGAGCACGCGCGATGAATTTGGACGAAGGTGCAATGCTTTTCCAGATACCGAGAAGCGCCGCTGGTGCGAAGATCAAGACTGCTGCGATCGCGATTGTGAGCACAGGCGCGACTGGCATAGTCGAGCGTCATGCCGGGTTCTACGTTAAGTTGCTGGTTCTGGAAGGGACGGTCCGCTGTTATCTGGCAAATCGGATCGGTGAATCGCTCCTGGTCCAGCCCGGCCAAATTCTCATTACGAAGCCAGACGTGACTGCCCTCCCGGACCCGGCCCATTTTGATATCGCGGAAGTGATGAAGACGTGCCTGCTGGTCCGCGAGTTTCAACCTCTCCTCAGTCAACACTTAATCGAATCCGAGGAACAGAAGCAGCTAACCCTCATAGGTAGTGGTAAGTATATCCCGTCGAACCTCGTTATCTTCGGACGCGGCACGCTCGTCAGTGTTGTCAATCCAACACCAAGACAGTCCTCGAAGCTCCCAGAAGGAAGTACCGGCAATTAGTCCCACGCACTTTAATTTTAATTCATGTAAATTGACCATAAACTCGCCGACATCGGCTCCGTTCCTCCGTTTCTTATGACTAACATTCTAGCAAGTACGAAAAAACTATTAGGAAGAATGGCGCACACACGACTCATAACGATCGCGTCGGCTTTTACTTGTCTGATTGCTATCGCCGCTTCGGCGAGCGCCGAACAATTGAAAGAAGCGCGTGTCACCCAGGTAGTGAAGGACGTTAAACTGCTGCCGAAACAAGCGGCAGCGCGCCCGGCCGCAGTCAGCGATCCTGTGCGCCCTGGCACTGCTGTGCGAACCGGCACAGAGTCGCGCAGCGAATTGACTTTCACCGATCTAACCATCACCCGCCTTGGCGAGAACACGATCTTCAGTTTCAACGAAGGCACGCGGGAGATGAACCTTACCAATGGGGCGATTCTTTTTGTGGTGCCGAAAGGCTCCGGCG
>WNFX01005897.1_pt1 | contig 15881 bp, 12 predicted proteins | sample 5400111 | NCBI WGS metagenome assembly WNFX01 (sample SAMN13153363, study PRJNA577476) | soil metagenome | isolation source: 40 cm soil or saprolite under grassland replicate 1 | place: USA:California | collected 2016-06-15 | reverse complement strand
CACCTCAGCGCCGCTCACTCGGTCTTTACCCTCCCCCTTGTGGGGAGGGTCGGCGCGAAGCGCCGGGGTGGGGGTTGTGCGGTGATCCGCAGAAGGACCCCCACCCCCAGCCCCTCCCCACAAGGGGGAGGGGAGCACACCGAGTTCGTCGCTCGCGCTCATTCCACTTCACACGAACTTGCACTATTTGCACTCGCCATCATCGCCGTCGCCGGGCTGTCGGGCGCGGCATCGGCGCAAGTCCCGCCCGCGATCGCGGCGCCGGGCGAGAGCGCAGTCGTCACGCTCCATGCCGAGGGCGCGCAGGTCTACGAGTGCAAGGTCGGCAGCGACGGCAAGCTCGCATGGGCGTTCCGCGAGCCGATCGCGACCCTGCTGCTCGACGGCAAAACCGTTGGGCGCCACTATGCCGGGCCGAACTGGGAGCACGCCGACGGCAGCGCGGTGGTCGGCAAGGCCGTCGCCAGCGTCGCGGGCAAGACGCCGAGCGATATTCCCTGGCTCAAGCTCGAGGTGACGGCGCATCGCGGCAGCGGCACGCTGTCGGGCGTCGCGACCGTGCAGCGGATCAACACCCAGGGCGGCGTCCACGCCGGCGCCTGCGATAAGGCCGGCGCCCTCCATAGCGCGCCTTACGCCGCCGACTACGTGTTCCTGAAAAAGGGATCGTGAGGCGTCCGACTTGTAGGGTGGGCAAAATCGCCCGCCGGTGCGTCGCGTGGGCACGGCGCGTGCACGATTTTGCCCACGCGTGAAAACCGAATGACGCGCCTTTGCCCACCCTACACGTGTTGCAACGGCGCGGCAGGCGACTTTACCCACCCTATCCGCCGCCGAGCGCACCTTCGATGGCCTTGAGCGCGGCCTCGGCCTTGGAGCCGTCGGGGCCGCCGGCTTGCGCCATGTCCGCTCGCCCGCCGCCGCCTTTACCGCCGAGCGCCTCCGCGCCCTTGCGCACCAAGTCGATCGCGGAGAAGCGCGACGTGAGGTCCGCGGTGACGCCGACCACGACGCCGGCCTTGCCTTCCTCGGTGACGCCGACAATGGCGACCACTCCCGAGCCCAGGCGCTTCTTGCCTTCGTCGGCGAGGCTGCGCAGGTCCTTGAGGTCGATGCCTTCGACCGCGCGCGCCAAAAGCTTCACATCGCCGACCACGCGCACGCCATCCGCGCCCTGCGTACTCCCTCCGCCCATGGCGAGCTTCTTCTTCGCCTCCGAAAATTCGCGTTCGAGGCGGCGGCGCTCGTCGAGCACTTGCGCCAGGCGCTGAGGCATGTCCTCGAGCGGCGCCTTGAGCTCCGCCGACGCCGACTTGGCGAGTTCGCCCAGGTGACGCGCGTGCTTGCGCGCCGTGGTGCCGGTGAGCGCCTCGATCCGGCGCACGCCAGCGGCGACCGCGCTGTCGGCAAGCGCGGCGATGAGACCGATGTCGCCGGTGCGTCTGACGTGGGTACCGCCGCAGAGCTCCACCGACCAGCCCATGGTGTTGCCGCCACCCCGCCCCATCGCCACGACGCGCACCTCGTCGCCGTATTTCTCGCCGAACAGCGCGCGGGCGCCCGACGCGATCGCTTCATCGACCGCCATCAGCCGCGTGGTCACCGGCGAATTCTGCAGCACGAAATCGTTGGCGATATCCTCGACCCGCTCGATCTCTTCGGCCGTCATCGGCTTGGGATGCGAGAAGTCGAAGCGCAGCCGGTCGGGCGCGACCAGCGAGCCCTTTTGCGCCACGTGGTCGCCGAGCACCCGACGCAGCGCCTCGTGCAGAAGATGCGTCGCCGAATGATTTCGACGGATGGCGCTGCGGCGGGAATGATCGACTTCAAGCGCGAGCGCGGCGCCGACCTTGAGCGTGCCCTTCTCGACCGTTCCGGAATGGACGAACACGTCGGCCGCCTTCTTCTGGGTGTCGGCGACGGAAAAGCGCACGCCCTCGCCACGCATGACGCCGGTATCGCCGACTTGTCCGCCCGACTCCGCGTAGAACGGCGTCTGGTTGAGGACGACGTCGCCGCTCTCGCCCGCACGCAACGCGTCGACTTCCTTGCCGTCCTTCACCAGCGCGGCGACGACGCCCTCGGCGGTTTCGGTCTCGTAGCCCAGGAACTCGCTCGCCCCGGCTTTTTCGCGCAAGCTGAACCACACCGCCTCGGTGGCGGCGTCGCCCGAGCCGGCCCAGGAGGCGCGCGCCTTCTCGCGCTGGCGCTCCATCGCGGCGTTGAACGCATCGGTATCGACGGCGATGCCGCGCGGCTTGAGCGCATCCTGGGTGAGATCGAGCGGAAAGCCGTAGGTATCGTAGAGCGTGAAGGCGGCTTCGCCGGAAAACTTCGCGCCGCGCCCCAGTCCTTTGCTTCCCTCCTCGAGCAGCGCAAGCCCGCGCGCGAGCGTCTTGCGGAACCGCGTCTCTTCGAGCTTGAGCGTTTCCGCGATCAGCGTCTCCGCGCGCAAGAGCTCGGGATAGGCCTGACCCATCTCGCGGGTAAGCGTGGGGACGAGGCGCCACATCAACGGCTCGTCGGCGCCGAGGAGCTGCGCATGGCGCATGGCGCGGCGCATGATGCGGCGGAGCACGTAGCCGCGGCCCTCGTTCGACGGCAGCACCCCGTCGGCGATCAGGAACGACGACGCACGCAGGTGATCGGCGATGACGCGATGGGATACGCCGCGCGGGTCCTCGGGCTCGACGCCGGTCAGGTCGGCGACGTGGGAGATGATCGCGCCGAACAAATCGATCTTGTAATTGTCGTGGGTGCCTTGCAGCACCGCGGCGATCCGCTCCAACCCCATGCCGGTGTCGATCGAAGGCTTCGGCAGCTCGACGCGCTTGCCGCCGGGCAGTTGCTCGAACTGCATGAACACCAGGTTCCAGATCTCGATGAAGCGGTCGCCCTCGGGCTCGGACGAGCCGGGCGGACCACCCGGAATCTGCGGCCCATGGTCGTAGAAGATTTCCGAGCATGGGCCGCAGGGGCCCAGCTCACCCATCTGCCAGAAATTGTCGGAGCCGGCGATGCGCACGATCTTGCTCTCGGGCAGGCCCGCGATCTTCTTCCATAGATCGAATGCCTGGTCGTCGTCGACGAAGACGGTGACCGTCAGCCGATCGACCGGCAGGCCGAACTCTTTGGTGATGAGGTTCCAGGCGAGCTCGATGGCGCGGTCCTTGAAGTAATCGCCGAACGAGAAGTTGCCGAGCATCTCGAAGAAGGTGTGATGGCGCGCGGTGTAGCCCACATTGTCGAGATCGTTGTGCTTGCCGCCGGCGCGCACGCATTTTTGCGCGGTGGTCGCGCGCGAATAGGGGCGCTTCTCGAGGCCGGTAAAGACGTTCTTGAATTGCACCATGCCGGCATTGGTGAACATCAACGTGGGATCGTTGATGGGCACGAGCGGAGACGACGGCACCACCTCGTGGCCGTTGCTGGCGAAATAGTCGAGGAAGCTCGACCTGATCTCGTTGACGCCGCTCATTGCCGGATGTCCGTCAATCGTCTCTGTGTGCCGCGCCTGCGCCTGCGGGGACTCGCAGCCCGCGCCCCGGCGCTGCGCAGCTTGCCGGTGCTTTTAGCGGCGCCTCCATCCCCTGTCCAGAAAGCGCCGGCTCGCGACCGCAACGCGCAGCTCTCTGATGCACCCGTTCTCCTCGCCGGAGCGCCGCGAGCGTTTGCCGCCTCGCCCGTGGCCGAGCACCGGCCTTACTCGCGCGGCGCCGATTGCTTATATAAGCGGCTTCGCCCACCCGCGCACCGTGCCGCGCCCGCGGCCATCGCGCCCAACACCGCCGGACAAGACGATGACCTCACCGCAGCGGCAGCCGGCTTCGCGCCTGGAAGCGTTGCTGCGCGCGCGGCAATTCGTCATCACCGCCGAGATCACGCCGCCGGTCTCGTGCGACGCGGACGACCTGCTGCGCAAGGCGCAGCCGCTTTCCGGCCTGGCCGATGCCGTCAACGTCACCGACAGCGCCAGCGCCCGCGCGCACCTCTCCGCCCCGATCGCGGCGGCTCTGCTCGCGCGCGCGGGCATCGAACCGATCCTCCAATTCACCTGCCGCGATCGCAACCGGATTGCGCTGCAAGCCGATCTCATGGGCGCTGCCGCCTGCGGCGTGCACAACCTCTTGTGCCTCAGACAAGGGCGAGCTTCCCTCCGGACGCGAGGTCGCAGGCCGCGCGCGCTTCTTTCTCGGCGCGGCCGACGCGCCGATCGACCCGCCAGCGGGCTGGCAGCCGGACAAGCTCGCGGCCAAGGTCGCCGCCGGCGCCGAATTCGCGCAGACCCAGTTCTGCATGGACGCGGGGGTCGTGCGCCGCTACGCCGCGCGCGTTGCCGAGCACGCGGCGACGCGGGGCGTCTTTCTCCTGATCGGAATTGCCCCGCTGCGCTCGGCAAAATCGGCGCGCTGGATGCAGCAGCGCCTCTACGGCACCATCATTCCCGACAGCTTGATCGAGCGGCTGGAGCAAGCCGCCGATCCCGCCGCCGAGGGCGAACACATCGCGGTCGAGCTGATCGAGCAACTGGCGACGATTCCCGGCGTCGCGGGGGTTCACGTGATGGCGCCGGCAAACGAGGACGCGGTGCCGCGGGTGATCGCCGAAGCGTGCCAGCGGCTGCCGCGGCGGTAGCCGGCAAAGCGACGTACTTTACGCTGCGTCTCCGGATGCGGTGCAGTGCGAAACAAAGTGGAGCCATAAGCGCGTTGACGCGCGTCTTCGACGCGCTATGGCGCCGCTGATCCGGGACCGCCACAGACCGTAACGGTCGCGCAAGTCGGGCTTGCCCGACTTGCGCACATTTTAAGCGCCGATCTCGGGTAAACCCGAGATCGGTGGTCTGCAGCGCACCACCATAGCCCGCGAAGACGGGCGTAAACGCTCTCGAGGTGCTGCGCTGCGCCCGGGACACGCTGCTCAAGTTGATGGTCATGTCCCACTCCCGTCCGTCACCCGCGGGTGGAGACCCGCGGGTCCATCGCCTTCGATCAAACTCGGAACGCACCGAAGGGATGGATTGCCGGTTCGAGGCAATCGAGTCCGGCAATGACGGTCGGGGAGCTCCGCCCAAGTCGGCCTTGGCCGACTTCAGCCTTCGACTTGGGCAGTCATAACTGCCGATCTCGGGTAAACCCGAGATCTCATACTGCCGATCTCGGGTAAACCCGAGATCGGTGGCTCGGCGCTTACTCGGCGGCGTCCTCGTTCTCGCCGCCGTCTTCGCCGGCGAGGATTTTTTCGGCGATGAGGCCGGCGTTTTGCCGGATCGCGGTTTCGATCTTGGCGGCGATGTCGGGATTGGCCTTGAGGAAGGCTTTGGCGTTCTCGCGGCCCTGCCCGATGCGCTGGCTGTCGTAGGAGAACCAGGCGCCCGATTTCTCGACCACGCCCGCTTTCACGCCGAGATCGATGAGCTCGCCGCTCTTCGACACGCCTTCCCCGTACATGATGTCGAACTCGACCTGCTTGAACGGCGGCGCAAGCTTGTTCTTGACCACCTTGACGCGGGTCTGGTTGCCGACCACCTCGTCGCGTTCCTTGATCGCCCCGATCCTGCGGATATCCAGGCGCACCGAGGCGTAGAATTTGAGCGCGTGCCCGCCGGTGGTGGTCTCGGGCGAGCCGTACATGACGCCGATCTTCATGCGGATCTGGTTGATGAAGATCACCATGGTGTTGGAGCGGTTGATCGAGGCGGTGAGCTTGCGCAGCGCCTGGCTCATCAAGCGCGCCTGCAGGCCGGGCTGGCTGTCGCCCATTTCGCCTTCGAGCTCGGCGCGCGGAACGAGCGCCGCGACCGAATCGATGACCAGCACGTCGACCGCGCCCGAGCGCACCAGCGTATCGGCGATTTCGAGCGCCTGCTCGCCGGCGTCGGGCTGGGAGATCAGGAGGTCGTCGACATTGACGCCGAGCTTTCGCGCGTAGATCGGGTCGAGCGCGTGTTCGGCGTCGATGAAGGCGCAGATGCCGCCCTTCTTCTGCGCTTCCGCCAGACAATGCAGCGCGAGCGTGGTTTTGCCGGAGGATTCCGGCCCGTAGATTTCGACCACGCGGCCGCGCGGCAAGCCGCCAATTCCGAGCGCAATGTCGAGGCCGAGCGAGCCGGTGGAGACGGTCTCCACGTCCATCGACTTGTCGTTCTTGCCGAGCCGCATGATCGAGCCCTTGCCGAAATTGCGCTCGATCTGGGAGAGCGCGGCATCGAGGGCCTTCGATTTATCCATGGAGGAACCTTCGACGAGACGTAACGCAGTGGTGGTCATTGCTCCCACTCCTTATAGGACCGGATTCGCAGGACCGACAACGAAGGTCCAGCGGGAGAGCAATGTACACGATTTGTTCTCCGTTCGCAATATGTTCTTTCCCTCGGTGAGTACTGGCCGGGTTTAACCCCTTGTGGCCGGTCTCGAATTTCGCTGTGGGCGGATGCGAATCTCAACTAAACGCTTCTCTTCTTCGGACGTTGCCGTCGGCATCGCGCTCGCGGGCTTCGCTGTCGGATACGGCACGCGCGAGGTTATTTCTTATCGCCGTCGGAAAGCCGCCATCAGGCGCCACCACGAGCTGGGCCTGGATTACTAGCCGGTCTCAGTAGGGGCCTCGCAATCCATCGTCCGTCGTCCTCATCGCGCCCAAAGTCGATAGTATTCCCCAAATCGCGGATGGAATTCACCTATTGCGACGATCGTGATAGGTCTTACTCGTTTTCGTATAAGCCATCGTTGCGCCCAGGTGCTCGCGCAGCTTGGGGCAACCAATGTTCCTAGTCAGCACCTGACAGGACCCGCACGACGGGCAATGCCCTAATTCCTTGCGGGGACGGAGATCGACATGAGAGCCCTAGTCCTAGCCGCGATCATCACATCATTGGCAGCGCCGGCATTCGCTGAGGAAGATCCGAGTAAGGCCGAGGGCAACAAGGCCGTGGAGCAGAAAAAGAAAGAGAGCGAAGAGATCGAGAAGGCCTACAAAGACATGCTCAAGCGGACGACGCGCGAACAGCCGGTCAAGAAAGCAGACCCCTGGGGAAACATGCGCTAGCGCGCAAGGCCGCCTCGGTTGGGGGCCTCCTCCCCCTTAGCGCTTCTCGTATCCGCACCTTCGCACCAGCGTTACCGTCCAGCAGCCCGTTTCCATGCAGGCCTCGTACCGCCTCTGGCAGACTCGCTGCGTGCCGCAATGCGCCCGTGCCTGCGAGCAGGTTGCCCGCTCTTGGGCCCACGCTTCACTGTAGGGCATTGCGACGAACGGCACGCTGAGCACCGCGACAACAACGGTTCCAAAAAGTAGACGGGCCATCACGTCCCCCACAAACTGGTGGTGCGCGCAAATCTTATATTCCAAAAACGGGTCCCTGCGAAATTCGAAAGGGAAGCACTGAAAACAACCGGCCGCTTCTGGCAGAAATGTCACACCGGATCGTTTTCGGATTCGCGGCTGTTGCGGGAAGCGCGCATGCTGCATTACGTTCCAACATCACGATCAGCCAGAATCGTGGTGAAGCCTCTGCACGAGAGCCCCGGACCTACCACGGCCGGGGCTTCTCTCTTTGGCCGCCTCAGGTTCCTGCTCTGACCCCAAGCGGCCTGGGCCAAGTCCGACGGTGCGCATTTTGCGGTCCGTTGCTGACCTCGCAAAAGAAGCGTAAGATATTACCATTGCCTGCACGTGCGAGCCCGAGAATCGGCCGCGCTCCCGCCTGCGTAGAAAGGCGTGTGCCCGGCCGGCCGCTGCCGCGAGTTCGCATCGCAGCTTCGGCGCCGGAGGATCAAATCGCAAAGGCGTCGTCAGACCCTACTAGAAATGACTTTGGTTCGAAGCGGCATCGGGGATCGAATTTAAGCTTGACGGACAATCCCCGATATTCGGCCGTGGACCAAAACAGCCAGCTCGGTAAAATCGGCGGCCTCGGCACTGCCAAGTGGGGCACATCCCGACAAACCTAAAGGAGAAAACTGATGCGCAAAGTCACGCTCACCCTTGCGATCGCGTTGCTGTTCGCAGGATCGGCGGTCTTGACCGCCGACGCGCAAACCTCGCGCGGGGCCAATAACATCGCCGGTGCTGCGCAGAATTTCACGCCGATCGAACCGGCGGCGTGCCGGGGATGGGGACCCTATTGTCGGCCTGGATTTGTCCGCACGTGCGGTCGGTACCGATGCTGGTGTCGTCCCTGCTGGTAATGGACATGCGAAGGCGGGGCCGCCGCACTTGGCGGCTTCATCATCGCGCGATTGGGTGAGAGTTTGACATGACCCGGCATGACCGGGCCTGGTAACCCGGAGGGCCCACCATGGTCGCCGAATTCAGAGGGCCCTCACCGCATGACCTGGGAACAGCGGAACTGGCGACGGCCCGAGTCGTAGACGAAAGCATAGAAGTCACCTTGCATCTCCTCGACGACTGGCACCGCCCCATGGGCCCGATCATTCAAGTGCGGATGACGCCAGCGGTGGCGCGCTCGCTGGCGGAGCGCCTGATGGCCGCAGGGCAAGCCCAACCGTAAATTTTGGTTCCACCATGTCAGCGACGCCACCCAAGGCGGCGGTGCTCGAGGCCGCCGGGATTTGAGCTGCCCACCCGATTGGAACGGCCGGTTACATTTTCCCGTTAACTAAGGCAGATACGATTCAATGATTATTTCCAAGGCGGTGGTCGTGCCTACCCTGATACTTGACCTTACAATGGCTCTGACCGTCGGGTTCGCGCTCGGATACGGCGTTCGCGAATGGATTTCCCGCCGGCGTCGCCAGGCGGAGCGACGGCGACAGGACCTTGGCGGCGGCTTCTGGCGTTGAGCCCGCGAACGGGCGCGCAAGGAGCCCTTTCACGCACCGGAATGCTATCTTAACCTCCTGAGCGCCATATCCTGCGGGATAGCGAGGGAGCGTGCCGCCCATGCAAGTTCGTGCGTTGATGATTCCCGTGCTGTTGGCGCTCTTGGCGCTTTCGGCTTGCGAAGAGAAGCAGCAGCTCGCCGGCCCCCAGGGCGAAAAGGGCGAGCAAGGACCGCCCGGTCCTGCCGGGCCTGCCGGGCCGGCGGGACCGAGCGGAATGGTCATTCGCTTCGTCGACGGAGAGTGCCGCCAAGCGTGCACGGTCGCATGCGAGGCCAACGAACGAATCCTCACGACTTACGCCATCAACCCGGGAGGCACCTTCGTGTTCGAGGACGAGGGTCGGGCGACGTTTCGGCCGCAGCGACAGGGGGCCGCCGTCAAAGTCGTGGTTGCCTGTGCCCCCAAGTAAGCAGCTAAGGTAAGCGTGCGCGCATGGGTCGCCGCATCGACCTTGCCGTCCCAATTTTGGACGGCCGAGCGGCGGGGATGGCCGTGTCCTCACGCGCCCGCGCGGCGTCCTATTTTCGGCCACAACCGCGCCTACCATTGCCGCCGTGAGGGGTGCGACCGTTCTAGGGGACTGGAATGAGAACCGTCGTCATAGCGCTAGCGAGCATCGCGATATTGACCGCGCCGGCTTATGCCCAAATGCGGGGAAAGGGCGCCAGGCACTCCGGGTCGGAGCAGCAGACCAGCGAGCAGAAGCAGAAGGCGGCCGCGGCCGAGAAGGCATACAAAGCCGCGCTCGATAGGATACCGGACCAGAAAAAATCCGACCCGTGGGGGGACATGTGCGTTAGGAGCCGGTTTCGGCTCCGCGCGCGGCGCAAGACGACCGCGTCCGACGCACCACAGCGACGATTTCATCGCGGCCGCAGGCGATTGCGCCATGGGCGATCGCCCGTCGCCGTTCGTACGAGGTGAGATCGTAGTGGGGGACCGAGGTCCGGGGCGGCCCCTGATACGACGTGCGATGAATCCCGAGCGCGGCGGCGAAGCGATGGAGGTCATCGATATCGTCGGCGAGTAGGTGGGCCCATTTGAGGTCCCGCCATTCCCAGATCGCCTCGTCGACGTAAACCGCGCCTCGACGCGGCAGCGCGCTCGCGCCGTGGTCGGCGCCTGCGTTCACGGCGTCGGCCCTCGTGCGCTCGCGAACACCGGCACGGATGCGGCGGGAAACATCAACGTCTCCCTTAGCCATCGCTTGATCTCCCCAGCCCATTCGGCTCACGCCCGGTAATTTCTCATTGTTCCACTGGGCAAGCCAGCCAGATCCGTGGAACTTGCCCCTGCTCCCGCCCACCTGGCGCACGCCGGGGCCGACCTCTCGCTCCGCCGGGGAACCTTTCCGGCCGATTCCCGTTGAGCTACGTCCACGAGTGGACATAGGGGCGGGGTGCGAAGGTCAGAGCGAGCGCCATGGAGCCCCAGGATGCGTATCAGCAGCGAGTGAGCGAATGCGCTCATTTCGCGGAGCAATCGGTCAACGAGAAGGAGCGGATGACGTGGCGTGAACTGGCTCTGTGTTGGCTGCGGCTTTCCGAATATGCGGAACAGTTTCGCCGCGAGGCGAAGTCCCGCGCAGCCTGACCATCAGGAGGACCGGTCGATGAACCCACCCGAGGAATTTCTCAGGCACGCCGCCGACTGCGAGCGAATGGCCAAGTTCACGCGCGATCCCGCGAGCAAGGCGACATGGAACCGGATGGCGGAGCGATGGCTTCGTTGCGCCGAAGTGTTCGAGAGCCAGCGCGCGGCCGCCCAGCCGGCGAGACGGTTCCGTCCCGCCACCGCCGACATGCAGCATTGACGCAGCCGAGCGCGCCGCGCTGCGTTATGGCGTAGTCGCGATTTCGAATAGCCGCCGACATCAGCGCGGCGCGAGCCGCATCTGCTCCAGCACCGCGCAGCCGAATAGGCTGTAGGGATTGCCGAGCTGTTCCATCACCTCGAAGTGGTTGTAGCTTTCCATCACGGCCAGCGTCACCGGCTTGCCGGCGGCCTCGACCGCGGCGGCGAAATCGCGGCTCTGACGCTGGAACTCGGGCGTCTCCAGGGTGCCGTAGACCAGCGCGACCGGCGCCACCAGCCGGTCGAGATGACGCTGGGGGCTGAGCCTCTCCTCCATCTCGTCGGTGAATTTCACATAGCTCGAACGCTTGGACAGCCGCACGGGTTTGAGATCGAACATGCCGCTGCCGCACACGCCGCCCTTGATCATGGTGGGCGGCAAGCCGAAATCCTTTTGCCAGTCCGTGGTCAGCAGCACGCCGGTGAGATGTCCGCCGGAGGAATGGCCGCAGACATAGAGCCGCTCGCCGTCGCCGCCGAAGCTCTTGGCGTTGCGATAGACCCAGGCGACCGCGCGGCGCACCTGATCGGCCATGACCATCAGATCGCCGCCGGTCTCGAGCGCGTTGTTGAAGTCGAGCACGACGTGATGCGTGCCGGCATTGACGAACATCTCGGCGGCATAGGCGTAGTTCATGGCAAGCCCCGCGCGCCAGGCGCCGCCATGGACGAAGACGCTCACGGGAGCGTTGGGCACCTTGGTGGTGAAGACGTCGAGGGCCTCGATCGCCGTCGTCCCATAGGCGAAGCGCTTGGGCGTGCCGAGGCGCTCGCGGGCGAGCTCGCTGTTGCGGGCGCAGCGCTTGAGGATGTGGTCGCGGTTCGGGGCGTAGACGAGCTGGTCATAGGCGTCGTCGAGATCCTGCTGGTCCATGTCGAGCCAGACCAGCGGCCCCTTGACCCGTGGTGGTTGCGGCGGCCGTTGCGCCAAAGCTGGCCCTCCTGCGCCGAGGACGGTGGCGGCGATGAGGGTACGGCGCGTGACTTCCTTGCGGCGTGAAGGCATGGAGGACAGCGCCCGTTACGCCGCCCCGGCGAGCCGCATCTGCGCCAGCACCGCGCGGCCGAGTACGCCGTAAGGATTGGCCAGCGTCTCCAGCATCTCGAAGTGGTTGTAGCCCTCGCCGACGATGAGCTCGACCGGTTTGCCGGCGGCCTTCACCGCCGCGTAGAAGTCGCGGGTCTGGCGCTGGAATTCCGGCGTCTCATAGGTGCCGTGCGCCAGGATGAGCGGCGTGTTGAGCTTGTCGATATGCCGTTGCGCGCTCAGCGCCGCTTCCATCTCGTCGGTGAACTTGACGTATTTCGAACGCTTGGAGAGCCGCACCGGCTTGAGGTCGTACATGCCGCTGCCCAGCGTCGCGCCCTTGAGGATGTCGACCGGGAGGCCCTCCTTGGGCCAGTCGTGCGTCACCACGCAGCCGCCGATATGGGAGCCCGAGGAGTGCGAGCTCAGATAGAGCCGCTCGGGATCGCCGCCGAAGCTCCTGGCGTTCTTGTAGACCCAGCCCACGGCGCGGCGTACCTGCTCGACCATGGGGAAGAGGCTGCCGCCGGCATCGTCGACATTGGTGAAGTCGACGATGACGAAATGCGCGCCGGAGCGCACGAACGGTTCGGCCAGGCAGGCATAGTCGGCGGCACGATTGGCGCGCCACGCCCCGCCGTGAATGAAGAAATTGACCGGCGCGTTCGCCTGCCGGGTGCAATAGATGTCGAGCTTCTCGATCTCGGTCGCGCCGTAGGGGACGCGCTCGGGCGCGCCGATGGCGGCGCGCGCCCGCTCGCTGTTGGCGATGCGGCGCTTGGTGACCTGCTCGCGATTGGGCGCGTAGACGATCTGATCGTAGGCGTCGTCGAGCGCCTGCTGGTCCATGTCGAGCCAAACGAGCGGACCCTTGGCGCGCGGTTGCTGCGCCCGCGCGGGAGCGCTCGCGGCCACCGCCGCGCCGCCCGCGGCAGCCGCCAGGATGGCGCCTCGGGTGGTACTGTCGCCGTGTTGCATGGTCATGCTGCTTTCTCGTGCCTGCGGTCGGATTGTCGACGATGACCGCCTTGTCGCGCAAGCGCGGTTTCGCCCGCCCCATCGCGACGCCAGCGTCACGGGCTCGCGTGATCGATGAATTTCTTGGGCGGCGCCTCGCCCCATTGCGAGGTGAGCGCTTCTTCCGCCGGCACCAGATTCGAGCCGTTCGCCAGGTTCAGACGGTCGCTGTCGGCCCAGTGCTCGTGCACGTGGCCCCAGGGGTCGGCCCAGTAGTCGTAGACCTGGCTGCCCAGCACGTGCCGGCCGATTCCCCACATGTGCTCGTATGTGCCGAACTGCGCCAGGTAATCGTGGCCCACGGCGACGTCGTCGATGTCGGACACCTCGAACGAAAGATGGTTGAGCCCGGTCTTGGCATGGTTGAGGCAGAAGAACACGTGATGATCGACGTAAGCCTCGCCGCGGTCGCAGCGGTTGAACGAGCCGATCAGGTTGTCCTTTTCCCCCGCGTAGACGTCGTCCGAGCAGACGAAACCCAGCATTTCGCGGAACCAGCCTACGGTCTCGCGGAATTTCGGCGTCATCAGCACGCCGTGGCCGATCCGCTTGACGTGCGAAGGCCCCTTGGGCAGCCGCATCAGTTCGCCCGCGCGCAACAGCGGATCTTCGCCGGTGTTGAGCTTCTGCCGTTTGGTCGCGATCGGCGCCAGGGTGGCGATGCCGTGGACGACCTCGATCTGGTAGCCGTTGGGCTCGGTGAGCCGCACGCGCTTGCCGCCGCCGGGCTCGTCGATCGCCTCGATGCCGGACGCGCCGGGCGCCCGGGCGACACGCTTGAGGTCGTCCTCGCTCGCCGCGTAGTAGGCAAAGCCGACGAATTTCGCCTCGCCCTTCTCGGTGACGTGGATGTAGTGGGGAGGATCGGTGCCGCGCATGTAGAGCGCCGTGTTGGTGCGATCGGCGCGCACCATCCCGAACCGCGTGAGAAATTCCTCCATGACATCGAGGTCGGGGGCCTTGAGCCGGCCGTAGGCGATGTCGGCGACTTTAATGCAAGCCATGCGCGTTACCTTGTTCAATTGACGTCCGCCAACTCTGGCGCAGGCTCGCCGCAAATTCAATTGCGGGCTCGCACTATCGGTGCGTCCCGGGATGACGGCTAGCCCAAATTCAATTCCTTGAAGAAATCGTTGCCCTTGTCGTCGATCACGATGAAGGCCGGGAAATTTTCCACCTCGATCCTCCAGATCGCCTCCATGCCGAGCTCGGGATATTCCACGGTCTCGACCTTCTTGATGCAATGCTCGGCGAGGTTCGCCGCCGCGCCGCCGATGGAGGCGAGATAGAAGCCGCCGTGCTTGCGGCAGGCCTCGCGCACCGCCGGCGAGCGGTTGCCCTTGGCCAGCATGACCATCGAGCCGCCGGCGGCCTGGAAGTCGTGCACGAAGGCGTCCATCCGACCCGCCGTGGTCGGGCCGAACGCGCCCGAGGCGTAGCCCTGCGGCGTCTTGGCGGGACCCGCGTAATAGACCGGGTGGTTCTTGAAATGGTCGGGCAGCCCCTCCCCGCGCTCCAGGCGCTCGCGCAATTTCGCGTGCGCGAGATCGCGCGCGACGATCATGGGCCCGCTGAGCGAGAGCCGCGTCTTGATCGGATATTTGGTGAGCTGCGCGAGGATCTCCTTCATCGGCCGGCGCAGATCGATATGCACCACTTCGCCGCCGAGCTTGGCGGGATCGAGCTCGGGCAGATATTTCGCCGGGTTGTGCTCGAGCTCTTCGAGATAGACCCCTTCGCGCGTGATCTTGCCGAGCGCCTGGCGGTCGGCCGAGCACGACACCCCGAGTCCGATCGGCAGCGAGGCGCCGTGGCGGGGAAGGCGGATCACGCGCACGTCGTGGCAGAAGTATTTGCCGCCGAACTGCGCGCCCACGCCCAGCGACTGCGTGAGCTGATGCACCTCTTGTTCCATCGCGAGGTCGCGGAAGGCGTGGCCGTCCTCGGAGCCTTGCGTCGGAAGGTCGTCGAGATAGCGGCAGGAGGCGAGCTTGACAGTCTTCATCGTCAATTCGGCCGACGTGCCGCCGATCACGATGGCGAGGTGGTAGGGCGGACACGCGGCGGTGCCGAGCGTGAGCACCTTCTCCTTGAGAAAGGCGAGCATGCGGTCATGGGTGAGGATCGCCGGCGTCGCCTGGAACAGGAACGATTTGTTGGCGGAGCCGCCGCCCTTGGCGATGAAGAGGAGCTTGTAGGCGTCGTCGTTCTCGCCGCGGCCCTCGGCGTAGATCTCGACCTGCGCCGGCATGTTCGACTTGGTGTTTTTCTCCTCGAACATGGAGATGGGCGCGAGCTGGGAATAGCGCAGATTGCGCTTGAGGTAGGCGTCGCGCGCGCCTTCGGCGAGCGCCGCCTCGTCGTCGCCGTCGGTGAAGATGAGGCGCCCCTTCTTGCCCATGATGATGGCGGTGCCGGTGTCCTGGCACATGGGGAGCACACCGCCCGCCGCGATGTTGGCGTTCTTGAGGAAATCGTAGGCGACGAACTTGTCGTTGTCGCTCGCCTGCGGGTCGTCGAGGATCGCGCGCAGCTGCTTGAGGTGCCCCGGCCGCAGCAGGTGGTTGATATCGGTGAAGGCTGCTTCCGCGAGCGCGCGCAGCGCCTCGCGTTCGACGAAGACGAGATCGTGGTCGCCCACGCGCTCCGAGCGCACGCCATCGGCGGTGAGCTTGCGGTATGGCGCGGTGTCGGCGCCGAGCGGGAACAGCGGGGTGTGCTTATACGGCGGGGTAACGGCGGCGGGGGCGTTCATGGCGATTTTCGGTTCGTGCAAGATCCATCTGCCGGCGGTTTTAGGCAGATTTCATCGGCATTGGAAGCCGCACGAGTCGCCCAGCCCATTGCAATCGGGCCGCCGTCCGGCGAATGATTTCTCGCCATGCGATCACCGAGGGAGGACGTCCGATGAGTCTCACTGTCCGCCGCGTCGTCACCGGCCATGACAAGAACAGCCGCGCGACCGTGTCGATCGACGAAAGCGTCAAGAATGCGGCCCAGACCCGGCCGGGCGCCGAGGCCGCCGTGATCTGGACGAGCGAAGGCTTCCCGGTCGACAACGACGGCGGCGCCGACACCTCCACCCGCAAGGTCGGCACCACGCTTGCCAACGGCACCGTGTTCCGGGTGGTGAGCTT
>WNFX01003410.1_pt1 | contig 15881 bp, 17 predicted proteins | sample 5400111 | NCBI WGS metagenome assembly WNFX01 (sample SAMN13153363, study PRJNA577476) | soil metagenome | isolation source: 40 cm soil or saprolite under grassland replicate 1 | place: USA:California | collected 2016-06-15 | reverse complement strand
GAGATAGTGGAGCATGAAGCGGGTTACCGCTCACAGTTCGGCAAAATCGCGAGCCTCGACTATGGTGACCCGGAGCTCTTAGATAAGTTCCGGAAAATCTACAGAATCGTGCTACCGAGGGTATAGGCTCGCCCGACTTTTCAAATTTGATACGATCGAGAACATCGCGAAGCCGCCATTCTTGCGCGGTAAAATAAGATACTGAGCAAACCTTGGACCGTCCGAATCCTCGCAGGATGAAAAACCGCGAAAAACAACCTCGCTGTCGACTAACTCACTTGTTCGTCCCGATGCAAACTTGCCTTTGCATTCTTTGGCATCCGCCGAGACCACGGCTGCGGCTATGTCCAATCCCGTTCGGGGACGACGGCGCGAACCAGATTATCAGCTGGCCTGATACGTGTACTGGCCTGGGTAGGCGTGCGGGCGGAGACGTTCATGCTGGCGAACTCCGATCACGCCCGCGGCGTATGCCACGAGTGTCGATGCGCGGTTCTGGGGAGGGAAGGTTCATTCGGTGCGCCTCTCTCCTGCTGGCCACAAGGGCGGCGGGGGCGTGATAGGCACGAACTAACGCGGCCTTGGAAGACCGTAGATCTGGCCCATGCGGCGGAAGAGGTACTGGGAAATCCGGCGGAAACAGCGGAAACGGGCCATTTCCACGGAAATCCGCGGACGCGTTACGTAACGCGGGACCGTAACGGTGACGGAAACGTTTCATGATTTCACGCGAGACTTTCGCGAGCTTCTCGGAGATCCTCGCTAGGCCTTCGGAGGATTGTACGAGCTCGTACGAGAAGCGCCCTTATGCGCGGTAGGAGGGAACGATGCGAGTGGACGAAATCGTTTACCATGCCATGATCGAGCAGGAGATGGCTGAGGCTGCCGGCACCGACGTCCGGGCCGCTTGGGATCCGCTGGCCCAGGTCTGGTTCACGACCTGCCCCCCCGACGTGAATGCGGAGGCGCCGACGCTCGAGGAGCTCCAAGCCAAGGTGCGGGTGATCGCAGCGGACCTGCAAGCACGATGATGGTCTGCATGCGCTCCCTGCGGCCGGTGCTCGGCCTGCGCGCGGGCAAGATCAGTCCACGTTGCGACGGTCCCGAAAAAGCGCCACCGACAAGCATCGCTGCAGGTCCGCCGGGTCCCCCTTGGGCTGTAGAACGGCGCGCCGCAGTTCAAGCATTGCCCATACTTAGCTTTTCGTCGCCTGCGGTTCGGGATCGGACCAAGCCCGAGCAACTCCCGACGTTGCCGCCGGATCAGTCGATTTAATTCGGTGTTCGCGTTAGGGCCACGTAAGCCCAAAGCCGGTCTCCTCGAGGTTAAATTAAATCCGCAATGCGATTTTCCGCGGCGAAACAAATCGAAATTGTTACGCAACTGAAACAAACCCTACGTTTTATTGCCCCGCCGATCGGAAAGACCAGTCGATTGAATTTTTTTGATCGCCCCCCGGTCTATGTCCCGCCGAACTTCGCAAAATAATCCTAGTTCATGCGGCGTACTGCCTGGCATGGACAACGGCGTGGACGCACCAGCGTTGCCAGAGATCGCGTCATTGGTCCGGCAGCAGCCGCTTGCCTGCATTGTACTCTTTGAACCGTCCGATCTGAATATCGATATCCAGCGCCTTGAGGGGTGCTTTCTTGAATTCATCGTAGGCCAAGATCCGCGGGGACGGCTCTCCGTCTTCCGGCGCAAGGGCGAACCATTCCTCGGCCTCCATGGTGGCTGGCTTGGGCTTGCCAAGCGGAGTGCCGGCAGGTTCCGACAATCCGCTCTTCCGGACCTGGGGATTGGCTAGGGCGCTGAACGTCCTCGGTCTTCCATTGCGTTCCGCTTTCTTCTTCTGGGGAGCTTTTTTACAGTCAGTTGGCGGCGGAGCCGCCGTACTAACTTCATCAAAGGGTTCCTCTAAGGGTTCGGGCGTCGCTGGCGACGCTGTATGGATACGTTCTACGACGCCCTTTAGTGCATTCTGCGACGCTGTTTGAGGACGGCAAAAGGCGTCGCTGGCGACGCTGTTTGACGGTAGCTGATATATGCTCGCCCTTCCCTTTCCTCCGCCGATTTGCCGCTGCAGGTGGCCGCCCTTTACGAGCTTCGAAACCGCGTGCTGCACGTTGCGCCGGGTAGCACCGACATCGGATGCAAGCCGGTCGATGCTTGGCCATGCCGTCCGGGTCTTCGAGTTGAGGTACACCGTCGCAATCATGATCGCGATCGACGTGGGCAAGCCGCACATACTCGAATCCGCCGCAACGGACTGCAGCCAAGCGAATTTAAGCGCCGACAAATCGGTATGCTTGGAGCGGATGGCGCTCATGGGGGCCGCTCCGCGATTAGATCGAGCGCGGCGCCCAGCGGCGTCCGTGCCCGTCCACGGCCATCGCGCGCTAGCGCTTTGCGAATCTTCTCGAGCGGCACTCCGAACTGCAATGCAATTGAGGCAATGACCGCGGCGTCGCAGGCGTTTGCATCAGCGTCGCTACCCGCCCGGTGGTTTGATAAAAATATTTCCGCAAGCTGGCCGTCATCGAAGCGCGAGATTGTGGCCGTGAAGCCCATGCCCTGCGCCCTGACGGCGAAGGTTTCGCTGAAACGTCGGTTCGGCAATTTGCGGCGGGGGGCGGTCATTCGGCTGCCTCCGCTATGTGCAGCCGCGTCGTCCTCGGCCGTCCTAGGCGACACCGTCCCGAATTTCAGGGGCCTGTAAGGGCAGAACTCAGGTGGGCCGTGATCCTCTCGGACTGCCAGCTTGGCCGCCTGCTCAATGGATCGAATCCGCAGGGCAAGGAAGTCGGCACGGTAGATTTCAACCGCACAATCGGGATCGATGCCATGAGCGAGCAATTGCCGGCACATGGCCAGCACCGGCGTATGGCTGTGCGTGGTGATACTGCCGCACCGGCACGCATCGGAGCCGATGAGCTCGGCACGGAGGTAGGCTGCCGCCCGCTTACTCGCAGTGGCTTGCTTGCCGGCAGGGGCGGTGCTATTTCCGGGGCTGTTTTGCTGCTGATCGATACCCGAGAGGCCTGCCGTCGCCAGCGGCAGGCCTTTCAATTTGTGTGTCATGGCGCATCAGGCCCTCACGCTTTCGCGCTCGGCAGCGCCGCTCATTCGGCGCGGATTGGGCTTGCGCATGCGTCCGAAAATCCACGCCTTCGCGGTTGGGAGGTGGACGAGGATGCGATTGCCAATTTTCGTATAGGGGAGGCCGTCTGGCTGATTCATCCAGCGGCGCACTGTGCGCGGATCACGGTTTACCTCGGCAGCGAACGGTTCAAGATCGAGGTATTCGGAGAGAAGATCGGTGTTTGACATTGCCGCACTGTCCTCTTTGCAAGAGTGACGGTGCAGACCAATTTGCACATAAAACGTACGTTGAAAACAAGCATTAGTCCAAGGAATTGCTACTTGTGGCGGCGCCGCCGCCGCTTACTACCATAGAAAAATTGCGGGTTCGCGGCTATGGCAGCATACACCGACGACCTGCTTACCTCGCCTCCGACTAGCTCAAGGACCGCTTGTTTCTCTGTTTTGCCTGCCGCCATTCGCAGAGAGACATCGAGGGCGAGAAGCATGGCTTTGCCGCGGGTCTTAGGTTGCGCTCGCCTGCCACGTAGCGACGTCCGTTTTGCTTCCGCGGCGGCAATGGCCTCGAGCTGCTCTTGCGCATAAAGCGCCTTCGCCAAGTCCTCGAGATCAACAGCGCCACGAGGGCGCTTGACCCTCACGAATCCGCTAGTAATGCGAGGACGCCCCTTGATCCAAACAGGCCCGCCGGCCATCACGGCACCCGCTTCAAGGGCACCACATCGGCACTCGGCCTTCCGGTAATGATGGCGCTGGCGCGCTCAGTCGCGGCGCGTAGCGGATCATCAAACAGGTGAGCATAACGGGCCGTCGTCGTCGGCGTTGTATGGCCGAGCAACGCGCCGATCACCGGCAGGCTAAGTCCCACACTGGCCAGCACGCTTGCATACGTGTGCCGCAAATCGTGCGCCCTGGCACCGGTGATGCCGGCAGCGCGGCACAGGCTTGCCCAGCTGTCCTTGACATCTTTGCGGTGTGAGCCATCCCGTCCCGGAAACAGCCATTCCGCATCTACCGGCGAGCGGTCGCGGAGATCCAAAAGCAGCTGCAGTGTCGCATCGCTCAGCGGCACATGATGCGCGGTTCTCTGTTTCGTCGTGGCTGCGGGTTTGCTCCCAACGCTAGCGGGGAGATCGATGTCGGCCCATCTTGCCGCCAGCACCTCGCCTCTACGCGCTCCGGTCAGTAGTAACATCCGAATGATGTCGGCCGATTGCTGATCCTTGTGCTCGGCGAGCGCCAGCGTGAGGCGGCCAAGCTCATCGGCGGACAGGTAACGCTGCCGCTTGTGCTCCTGGTTGCGCTCGATGCCTCGGCATGGATTGTCGGTGCGCAAGCCCCAACGAATCGCCATGCTGAACATGCGGCTCAGCAGCGCGATGCAGCGATTTGCCCTGTAGGGTGCGCGCTTGCTGATCGTGCGGTGCAAAGCGTCTACATCAGCGAATACAATCTCGGCCACCTTCAGCCGGCCAAGCGCAGGGCGGATTTCAGCCTCGATCTTCTGTCGATAGCTCTTCTGCGTTGAGGGGCGCTTGCGCGGGAGATAGTCGGCAATGAACCGATCGCAGAGATTGGTCATCGTCGGCGCTTCGCGACCTGCCTTGATGTCTCCCAGCGGATCGCCGCCGCGATCGATGAGCTTTTTGAGCTCGGCTGCTTCTGATCGTGCTACTGCCGTTTTCCAATCAGGAAAACTGCCGATCGTGTAGCGCCGCTCTCGGCCTAGTCGGGTGCGATAGTTGAGGATGAATGCGCGAGTGCCGCCGGCAGTGACGCGTATGCCGAAACCTTTTACGTCGCTGTCGTAGGCGATCCGGCTGCCCTTCGCCGGCGCCGGCAACGCCTTCACAACCCCGTCCGTGAGCTTGCTGGCCATGGTCCGTGTCCGCACTGTGTCCGCAGCGAAAGCTGCAGCGTCTGTGCGTCCACTGTCGCAGCACGTCCGTCCGTGTCAAGCGATACGCATTGGGAATCAACAAGTTAAGTCAGCGGCGGCGATGTTTGCTTGCACTGGCAAAGACTTAGGAAAAGTACCGAGAACAAACTTAAAATCCCTTGGGGGCAACCCCGTGCGGGTTCGAGTCCCGCCGTCCGCACCAGTAGCCGTCAATTCGGCGTCATTCGATCACCTCGTCGGCGCGGGCCAGCGGAAAGAATGCTATGGTAAGGCCTGACCCGTCTCCGAGGGAGATGATGCCATGGGCTGGATGCTGGACCGCGTCGGGCGCGCGATCGCCCGTTATCTGCAAAAGCCGGCGCGCGGCTACGAGCCGTTCACGCCGAGCGATCCGGCGGCACTGCAAGCATCGTTGCAGCCGGGCGACGTGCTGCTGATCGAAGGCAACAATCACATATCGGGCGTCATCAAGTACCTGACGCATTCGACCTGGTCGCACGCCGCGCTCTACGTCGGGCCAATCGGGCGCAAGACGACCCCGGACGGTGAGCCGCATTCGCTGGTCGAGGCCAATGTCGACGAAGGGGTCGTCTCGGTTCCGCTATCGAAATATCTCCAGTTTCACACCCGCATATGTCGCCCGGTCGGTCTCGGCGAGGAGGACCGTGGGAAAGTCTGCGCTTACGCGATCGAGCGCATCGGTTTCAACTACGATCTCAAGAACATTGTCGATCTGATACGCTATCTCGTGCCCCTACCGGTGCCGCAGCGCTGGCGCCGGCGAATGATCGCGCTCGGCTCCGGCGACCCGACCCGGCTCATCTGTTCGACGTTGATCGCGCAGGCGTTTCAAGCGATCCAATATCCGATCCTGCCCAAGATCACGTTGGTGGAATGCAGCGCGGCGCGTCGAGAGATCTTGGAAATCCGCCATAATTCGCTTTATGCGCCGCGCGACTTCGATATCTCGCCGTATTTCCTGGTGGTCAAGCCTACAATCGAGCAGGGATTCGACTACAAGAAGCTACACTGGGCTCACCTGCCGCAGGCAGAGCTGTGCGTGGAAGTCGGCGGGTCGTAGCGGCAATCGCGTGCTTTGCCGCCGGCCGCTCATGGCGTCTTGCCCGGGAACCTCGCCGCGTAGCTCTCGAGCGGAAGGCGCAGCGCGTTGGTCAGATAGCTCACGGTTCGGTAGAAGCCCGCCAGCATCAGGATCTCGACCACGGCCATCTCGCTCAGGTGTTCGCGCAATTCGGCCCAAAGCGGGTCGTCGATATCGGAACTCGCGTGCAACTGATCGCAGGCGCGGATCAGGAGCCTGTCCTCGGCCGACCAGCACGGATCGCCGGCCGTTCCGTGCACCAGCGAGCGCAACATCGCCGCGTCGAGGCCGACCCGCTCCGCGAAGAAGGCGACATGCACGCCCCATTCGTACTCCGAGCCGCAGAGCGCGGTGATCCGGTCGATGACGACCTCGCGCTGCCTGAGCGTCAGGTGCCCCTTGTCGAGCAGGCCGCCGCCGCGGAACCGCTCGTAGAGCCGCGCATCGCGCGCGAGCGTCGTGAAGAGCACCAAGGGAGACACGCCCGGCGGCATGATGCGGTCGAACGCGGCCTGAATCTCCGCAGAATACGGCGGCCGTACCGGCGCGATCCGGGCGGACATGGGCGGCTCCATGTGCTATGGTTTTCATAGCTACAGCATGGGCTATGGAAAGTAAAGCATGGGGATTCCGAGGCCCGGCCGGCGGGTACGCGGCTCGCGCACCGGCCGTCCGGTGATGGCGCTGCTCGATCTGCTCGGCCGCAGGATGACGCTGCGCGTCCTGTGGGAACTGGCGCGGTCCGGCGGGCCCTTGACGTTCCGGGCGCTGCAGGGCGCCGCCGACACCAACCCGGCCCTGCTCAACACCCGGCTCAAGGAGCTGCGGGCGGCGAGGCTGGTGATCCACGGCGGCGAGGGCTACTCGCTCAGCGCGGAGGGTCGCGCCTTGCTCCGGCGGCTGCTGCCGCTTGGCCAATGGGCCGAGCGATGGGCCGCGCGGTCGAAACGATCGTGAGGAGCGGTGGTCGACGCCGGCGGCTAGCCGTAAACGATTGCGCCCACGATCACGGCGCCGTCGAGCACGATCCAGCCCACGCACGGCAAATAGATGTTCCGGTCGTGCTGGCGCATCCCGAACCACAGCCACAGCACGGCGGAGGCGAGATACGCGCTCCACGACAGGATCGAGACGCCTGCGGCCTGCTGGCCGACCCATATGGCCAGGACCTGCGGAACGGTCATGACCATGGTGAAGATCGACATGCCGCCCAACAGCCGACGCAGCCTGGTGTCGGCGGGCGAAGCATGCGCCGCCATGTTCGCCGGATCGTGAACCATTCGTCGCCTCCCGTGATCAAATCATTCGCGCCGACCGCGAACCGCGAGATCGAGCCCGCGCCAAATTACCAAATCCGGATCGGGCGAAGCCAACCTCACGGATCGAACTCCAGCACGTAAAGCCCCGCATTGTAATCCGTGCAATAGACCAGCCCGGCGGCATCGACGAACACGTCGGCGGATTGGACGACGCGCGCGCGGTTGGGCCGATGGTCCATCATGCGCGCCGGCGCCGCTGGCACCAGCGCGCCGACCTCGACCGGCCGGTAGGGATCACGGATGTCGAAGGCGCGCACACCCGCGTTCTGATAGGTCGCGAAGATCAGCTCGGAGCTCGCGAAGCTGCCGGGCCGGTTCTCGTGAATATTGTGCGGGCCGAAATGACCGCCCTTGGCGACGTAATCGGCCTCGGCGGGCGTGGGAAACGTCGAGATGCTGATCGGGTTGCGCTTCGCGCGATTGTCGAACACCCAGACGAGCTTCAGCCCGTCCTCCTGATGGTCGAGCACCGCCTCGTCGAGCACGACGAGCAGGTCGCGATCCGGCAGCGGCAGGCAATTGTGCGTGCCGCCGCCGAACGGCGGCGACCAATTGCGATGCACGATCAGCTTCGGCTCGGCGCGGTCGGCGACGTCGAGCACCACCATGCCGGCGTCGCGCCATGCCGCATAGGCGGTGTCGCCGTGCACGATGGCGTGATGCAGGCCGTAGCGGCTCGTCGCCGGCCAGGACGGCGTCTCGCCCGCGCGCTGGTGCATGCCGGGAATCCAATAGCGGCCGGCCTCGCGCGGATGGCTCGGATCCGCCAAGTCGACGGTGAGGAAAATGTAATCGGTGAAGCCGTCGAGCAGCGCCGAGACGTAGGCCCAGCGCCCGCCGACGTACCAGATGCGATGAATGCCGCCGCCCTCGACCGGCAGGAAGCCGATGCGGCGCGGGGTTCGCGGCTGCGAAAGGTCGTAGACCGCAAGCCCGGCCGACCAGGTTCGGGCCGCGGTCGTTGCCTGCGCCGTCCCGACCGATTTGCCGAGCTGGCCGCGGTAGTAGGCGCGCTCGTCGGCAAATTCCGGCGCAGCGAACATGTCCTTGGCGTGGATCACCAGCAGCAGGTCGTCGTGGGTCTGCAGATGGATGTTCCAGGTGCCGGGCGGGGCGGGGAGATAATTCACCGCGCGCGGGTTCTTGGCATCGCGCACGTCGATGATGCTGAAGCCCTTGGAGAACATGTGCCCGACGTAGGCGTGGCCGCGATGCACCATGATCTGCACGCCGTCGGGCCGGCCGCCCTGGTCGCAATGGCCGATGATGCGCAGGTTGCGCGCGTAATCGGGTTTCGGCAGCTCGCTCATGCTGCGCTCGCGAGAAAATTCGGCACCGCGATCCAATCCATCATCGCGCCGGGGTCCTGCAGCAGCGCGTGCATCCTGCGATCCTCCTCGCGCTCGAGATCGACGCCGAGATGGGTGCCGAGCTTGCGCCCGTGCTGCATGATGCGCTCGCCGATCGGTTGGCGCACGGCGTTATAGTGCGCGAGCGCGGCGTCGATGTCCTCGTGCGCGGCGAGCGCGGCGGCGAGCGCCTGCGCGTCGCCGCCGGCCTTGGCGACGCCGAAGCCCATGTGCGGGCGCGCGGTCGAGGCGGCATCGCCGACCAGCGCGACCCGGCCGAAGACCAGGCGCGGGGCGGAGAAATCGTAGATCGGCGTGAAGAACGGCCGCGCGATGTTGCGCAGGCAGTCGAGAAACGCCGGCGGCATGATCGCCTCGGCGTCGGCCCGCATCCGCGCGATCAGGTCCTCGCGGATCAGCGGCGGCGGCACCGAGAACTTGTGCTGCCGGCCGTCGGCGTCGACGCACATCCGCTCGAGCTCGCGCGCGTCGCCGACGCGGTACCAGATGAAATTGTACCGCCGCCGGCCGGGCCGCAGGTCGTTGTCGAACCCGGCGATCGGATAGCCGATGACCTGCTGGCGCGCGGGCAGGAAGAAAACGAAATACGGAAAGATGCTCGCGCGCGTCTGCGGCGCGAGATCCGCCTCGTTCGGCGCGCCGCGCCAGATGTAATAGCCCGCATAGATCGGCTGCACTTCCGGCGCGAGCTCGGCGCGCACGGCGGAGCGGATGCCGTCGCCGCCGACGAGGAGATCTGCACGCTCGGTCCGGCCTTCGGCGAAACAGACGCGCACGCCGCCGCCGTCCTGATCGACGCGCGCGAAGCTGTAGCCGAGGTGATAATGCGCGGGGTCGATCGTCTCGCGCAGCAGGCGCTGCAGCCGATCCCACGAGGTCAGAATCTGGCGCAGCGGTCGCGCGCCGAGGACGCGGCCGTCGCGGTCGATCGCGATGCGCTCGCGCACTTCGATGCCGAGCTCGCGGGTGCCGGCGCCGCTGTTCTCGAGCGCGTCGAGCAATTCGGGATGCGTGGTGATGCCCGCGCCGCGACCGACGAGCTCGACCGGCGAGCGCTCGAACACGTCGACGTCCCAGCCGATGCGGCGCAGAAACGCCGCCGTGAACAGGCCCGACATCGAGCCGCCGATGATGACGGCGCGGCGATTTTTACGCGGCATGGGTCGGGGCGACCACAGGAGAGACGGCGGGCGGCATCATGTGGTTCCGATCCGGGATCGTGCGCCATTGCAGACGGAACCGAGCATTTAATCGAACAGGTCGGAATGGCGTCCGGTGCGGATCAGCAACAGCTCCGTCTCGGTAATTTCATAGATCAAAAGCCAGTCCGGTTCGATATGGCACGCCCAAACGCCCTTCCATTCCCCGGAAAGCTGGTGGGGACGATAGGCCGCTGGGAGCGCGCCTTCCTCGGCAAGCAGCTCGACTGCTGCAACGAGCTCCTCGATATTCCTGCCGCGGCGCTTCTGCCGCTTGAGATCATTTCGGAACTGTATCCGCTGCGTGACCCGGCGCATCGAGCTATTTCACAGCGAGCGCGCGTTCTTTGCCCATTCCGATACGGACTCGAAACTCTCGACGTTTTTGCGCGCCCGCGCCTCGCGAATGGCGCGTTTTGTCTCCCGGTTCGGAACGCGGAGCGGAAACGGAAGACCATTCGCGAGCTTGATCTGTGTATAGAACAGCGTGATCGCCTCGCTCGAAGTGAGGCCGATCTTCTTGAGCACGGCTTCGGCGCTTCGCTTCAGCTTCGGCTCGATTCGCGCTCGGACGGTTTCTGTCTTGCCCATGATCGAGCGATGACACGTAGCACAGATGGGCTACATAGGCGAACCACGTCGGCAGCCCCCGCTGGGGGCGGCCTGGCAGTGCGCGGCATCTCTCAGGCGCAGGGCCTCATTTGGCGGCGACGACGGCGATCTCGACCAGGAGCCGCGGATCGGCGAGCTTGGCCTCGATGCAGGCGCGCCCGGGCAGATTCTGCCCGCCCGTCCACGCGTTCCAGGCTTCGTTCATGGCATCGCGCAGGCGGATGTCCGGCACCCAGATGGTGGCGCTCACGACCTTGCTCTTGTCGGTGCCGCACAATCCCAGCAAACGATCGATCTCCCTGAGGATCTGCTGCGTCTGTCCCTTCGCGTCCTGCTTGGGGTCGTCGGCGACGACCCCGGCGGTGAACACGAAGCCATTGGCCTCGACGACCTTCGAGAGGATCTTCGACGGCTCGTGGCGTTTGATGGTCATGGAATTCGTCTCCATATGCGCGTGGCGGCGATGGCGCCATACCATGGCCGCGGGCCGCGCGCCATTTCGGCGGGGCGGGGGCAGCCGCGGCCCCAGCCTCGAGGTTGTCGCGCACGGAGCGGCCGCTCGTCGCGCACACGCAGCAGCTCTTATTTCATTTGATCTATACGCGTGATGCGATACGCTCATCTGGACGGCAAACCATCCGTTGAAAGACGGGAATTACAGCAACGGCGGGGATAGTTTGAAATGTTTGGCCGATCAGGAACCATTGCATGCTTATGCTTTGCGGCGCTGGCCATGAGCTTTGCGCCCACCGATGCAATTGCTCAACTATTTACTCCGTTTTGCAGCGCCAATTCCGATTGCGGGGATGGTTTCATCTGTCGGAAGGATTTTTTCTTTTTTGGGGAGTGCAAGTTCGAATTCTGCAACACGAATCGCGATTGCACGAGACCGGGTAGTGTTTGTGATACCGGGATTTGCCGGGGACCCGCGGGCGGATCCGGCACCGGATCCGGCACCGGAACTGGTCCTGCGCCAGTAGGTGGAGCGTGCGGCCCGCAAAGGCTGGGCGGGGGTGTCATCAAGAGCATCGGGTGCCGGCAGGGGCTGCAGTGCGTCCATGGCAGGTGCCAAAGACCGCCGCGATAAGCGCATGCGGGCCCGGCCCGCGGGGGTGCCGAAAACTTGGCGTGCACGTCACGAGGCGCACCATGGCGACGATAACCCGAACGGTACTGGCCCTTGGCGCCGGCGTCCTTCTCTCAATTCTGACCACGTCTGGAGGGTTGGCGCAGAGTTGCACCGCCGACAATGATTGCGCCATCAATCAGATCTGCGAGCTGGGTTTCTTCGGCGGCTCCTGTCTGGGTTTCGCGTGCCGCAGCAACGCGCAATGCTTTGCGCGAGCCCCGCTCTGCCGTGGCGGTACCTGCACTCGTGTCGCGCCTGGAGGCCCGCCGACCTCCGGGGCCGGGATCACTCTCTCCGGGGAAGGAGGAGCATGCGGCCCGCGACGATTGGCGGCGGGATCATCAAGAACATAGGCTGTCGGCATGGGCTGCAATGCGTCCGCGGGAGCTGCCAGAGGCCGCCGCAATAGGTTCAAGGACCAGATACGGCGTGCCATTGATCAGGCTCGTAGCGCGAACATGATTGAGGTTCGGATCCTCGCCGGAGGACTTATTTTAAGATCATCCCCTCTCGGGGAGGATGCCATGAAGATCGACGCCGTCGAGCTGACCCTGTTCGCCTGGGACGACATACCGCCGACCAGGTATACGCAGGGCGCGCAGAACACTTCGGGCCGCAGCAATCTCGGGCTGTTGCGCGTCAGCACCGATGCCGGGATCGAGGGCCATGCCTTTCTCGGGTCCGCCGTCAACCCGGCGGAGACCGACGCCGGCGCGCTGATCCGGTTTCTGAAACCGGTGCTCATCGGCAAGGACCCGCTCGCGCGCGAGGACCTGCACGCCGCGATGCGGGCGCGCCAGCGCCACCTCGGCCTGCGCGCGATCGGCGCTTGCGATACGGCGCTGTGGGACCTCGCCGCGAAGGCGGCCGGCATGCCGCTCTACCAGTTTCTCGGCGGCGGGCGGGCGGCGATCGGCGCCTACGCGTCGAGCCAGATGCTGGAAAGCCGCGACGCGTATGCGGCGGAAGCGGCGCAGTTCAAGGCCGAAGGTTGGAAGGCCTACAAGATTCACCCGCCGCAGAACCCCGCGGAGGACATCAAGGTATGCGAAGCCGTGCGCGCGGCGGTCGGCGAGGACTTCACGCTGATGCTGGATTCGACCTGGAGCTATCGCTATCCCGACGCCGTGCGCGTCGGCCGCGCCGTCGAGCGGCTCGGCTTTCTCTGGTTCGAGGACCCGCTCAACGAGGAGGACATCTATTCGTGTGCGCAGCTTCGGCGGAAGCTCGACATCCCGATCATCGCCACCGAATATCCCCTGGGCGACATCGGCACCTACGCGGTGTGGCTGACCGAGCGCGCGACCGATGCGCTGCGCGGCGACATCGCGGTGAAGGGCGGGCTCACCACCATGCTGAAAGCCGCGCACCTCGCGGAAGCGTTCCACATGAATTACGAGGTGCATCACGGCGGCAACTCGCTCAACAATGTCGCTCAGCTGCACTTCGCCTGCGCGATCCGCAACACCACCTATTTCGAGGTGCTGCTGCCGCACGGGGCGCACAAGTACGGGCTCGTCGAGGACATCGAGATCGGCAAGGACGGGCTCGCGCGCTGCCCGCAAGTGCCGGGCGTCGGCGGGATGATCGATTTCGATCTCATCGAGCGCAAGCGCCTGGCCTATCTGAGCTGATGCGGCGCTTTGGCGAACCCGCGACAGCTCGCACGGAACGTACGGCCGCTGGATTCCAGTTGGAAACACCGACGCGATGAGCCCGCGGGACATTGCGGCCCAGGCCGAGAGGATCGGTCCAACTCCTTGTTTTACAAGATAGATTCGGTCTTCGCGCCGGCAGCGGGACCGCCCCAGCCGGCGCCGCGCCCTGCCTGATGCGTATTGACCCCGGCCGCATTTGGCCTTTAGGACGGCATGTCCATGGATCACCGTGGCACGGCGAGCCCGAATCTCGTATGGATCTAGGCCGCAATCTGCGGCGTCGGACGCCAGTCTCTCAAGCCTTTTTGCAAGTCTCTCGAACAGGAGTGGATCGACAATGGCAGCCAAGAAATCGGGGAAGCCCCAACCGACCGTCACCCTCAAGCACCTCGCGGCGGAGCTTGCCGAGAAGCATGAAGTCGCCAAGAAGCAGGCCGAGACGATGCTCAACGACATGGTGGACAGCATCGTCAAGCACCTGAAGAAGGGCAACCGTCTGCGCCTCGTCGGGCTCGGCATCTTGCAGGTGCGCCACCGCGCCGCTCGGATGGGACGCAATCCGGCGACCGGCGAGCCGATCAAGATCAAGGCCAGCAAGAAAGTCGCGTTCCGCGCGTCCAAGGACCTCAAGGAAGCGGTCTGAGCGCTGCCGCACCGATCGCGTTCCAGGCTGCCGTCGTGTCAGGCACGGCCATCCGCGCTTTCTTGGTTGCAGCAATGAAATGTCGATGCGCGGCGGGTCCGCGCATCGCAATCGGCTCGGCGCCTGCGCGCGCCGCCGCGCTCAGCTGCCCCCGAGCTGAGCCATGATCACCGGACCGAACAGCTCCCAGTGCGCGCCGGTAAAGCGCCGCATCTGCATCTGCTTGAGCGGCGCATAATCCTCCGGACCGGTATTGGCCGTGATCCCCGGCAGCAGCATTCCGAACTCCACGTTCTTGAGATTCGCCGCCTGTTTCATCACGTTGTCGCGCGTGAGATCGTCGCCGCATTGCTTGAGCACCTGGACGAGCGCCTGCGCGTATAGATAGCCGCTGACGACCGAGCTGTTGGTGCGATCGGCGTCCGGGTAGTACCGGTCGAGAAACGCCGCCCATTCCCTGTAGCCGGGATCATCCTTCCAGACCGGGTCGGTCTGATCCTTAAAATAGGCGGCCGACAGGATGCCGACGGAGTTCTCCAAGCCCGCGGGCTTGAGCACCGCGCCGATGTTGGCCGACACGCCGTTGAGCAGGTGCATCGGTTTCCAGCCGACCTCGGCGGTCTTGCGGATCGCCTGCGCGGCGAATTTCGGCGTCGCCACGTTGTAGAACACGTCGGCGCCGGAAGCCTTGAGGTTGACGATCTGGGAATCCACCGTGGTGTCGGAGACTTCATAAGGGAACTCGGCGACGACCTGCATCTGTCCGCTCAGGCCGTCTTTGAGACCCTTCAGGTAATCTTTTCCGTAATCGTCGTTCTGATACAGAATCCCGACGCGGCCGTTGCGGTGGTTCTGCAGCAGATATTTCGCGTAGATCTGCCCCTCGTGCTGGTAGCTCGGCTGGTAGCCGATGGTCCAAGGAAAATGCTTGGGATCGTTCCATTTGGCGGCGCCGGTCGCGACGAACAGCTGCGGCACCTTCTTGGCATTCATGTATTTCTGGATCGCGGTGTTCGGCGCCGTCCCCAGGCTGTTGAAGATCAGCAGCACTTCGTCGCTCTCCACGAGCCGGCGCGCCTGCTCCACCGTCTTGGGCGGGCTGTAGCCGTCGTCATAGGAAATGAACACGATCTTGCGGCCGTTGATGCCGCCTTCGGAATTGACCTTGTTGAAATACGCGGCTTCCGTCTTGCCGATCACGCCATAGGCCGAGGCCGGCCCGCTGTAGGGCATGATGTTGCCGACCTTGATCTCGGTGTCGCTGGCGCCCGGGTCATAGCGTTTCTGCGCGACGGCGGCGCTCGTTGCGGCAGTAAACGCGATCGCCAGAACGGCGAGAATCCGTGCGAGCCCCATTGCTTCCTCCCTGGATCGGCGATCTCGCCGTCGGCGGCCGCCGTGTCGGCGCAGAATACTCCGGCTTGCACGACCACGCACGCAAGATCCGGAGTGCGGGCACAGGCACGCGATTCGACGTTCGTGGCCCGGATCGCGCGCGGCGCCGCGGGCGGGGATCCCGCGGCACCAGTAAAAGTTGCAATGCTGGGATTGCGCCTATCTACAAGATGTATTTCGGCGAAATGAACCGACCTAACTTATTGATCCCGCTTGCGGGTTGTTCATCGGCCGGAAGGTGCTGCGCTACTCCCGCGCCGCTTGCGGTGCGGCGCCGTTCCTCAGCGCCGCAGGCGCTTGGCGACCTCTTCCAGCATGACCTCGGTGGCGCCGCCGCCGATCGAGTGCACGCGCGCGTCGCGCGCCATGCGCTCGATCGTGCTTTCGCGCATGTAGCCCATGCCGCCGTGAAACTGCACGCAGGCGTACATCACTTCGTTGACGAGCTCGC
>WNFX01010309.1_pt1 | contig 15883 bp, 15 predicted proteins | sample 5400111 | NCBI WGS metagenome assembly WNFX01 (sample SAMN13153363, study PRJNA577476) | soil metagenome | isolation source: 40 cm soil or saprolite under grassland replicate 1 | place: USA:California | collected 2016-06-15 | reverse complement strand
AAGCACAGTGGTGCGAAACACCGTGGCGTCGAACACCGTGGCGCCGGGCCGGGTGGCTCCAGCCGCCGTGGCGCCGGGATGGCCGCGCAGCCTGAGCCGGCCGTACCGCCTGCGTCGGCCGCGCCGCGTGACCCGGCCGCGCCGCCTGACCGGACCACGTAGCCTGACAAGCATGGAATCACCGCTGCTGGCCGCCGCCGGGGCCGTCCCGGCGGGGGGGCCCGACACCGGGGTGGCCGCGCACTACGGTGACCCGTTCGCGGAGCAGCGGGCGCTGGCCCGGTCGGCGGGCGTGGTGGACCGGTCGCATCACGGCGTGCTGCGGATCACCGGCCAGGACCGGCTGTCCTGGCTGCACAGCCTGACCACGCAGGACACCGAGCATCTGGCGCCGGGGCTGGCCACGCAGGCGCTTGTGCTCAGCCCGAACGGGCACGTCGAGCACCACCTGACCCTGACCGACGACGGCACTGCGGTGTGGATCCATGTCGAGCCGGGCACGGCGGGGCCGCTGCTGGCCTTCCTGGAGTCGATGCGCTTCCTGCTGCGCGTCGACCCGGCGGATGTGACGGCGGAGTTCGCGCTGATCACCTTGATGGGCCCGGACACGGCAGGCGAGCCGCCGGACGGCACGGCGGCGACGCTGGCCGATTCGTTCGGCCTGGATGTGATCGTGCCACGGGACCGGCTCGCGGCCATCGCGGCGGATCCCCAGCAGCGCGGGGTCAGGCTGGCGGGGGTGGAGGCCTACGAGGCGCTGCGGATCGCCGCGCACCGGCCGCGGCTCGGGCTGGACACCGATCGCCGGACCATCCCGCATGAGGTGGGCTGGATCGAGACCGCCGTCCACCTGTCCAAGGGCTGCTACCGGGGCCAGGAGACCGTGGCCCGGGTGCACAACCTGGGCCATCCCCCGCGCCGGCTGGTGTTCCTGCACCTCGACGGCAGCGAGAACACCCTGCCCGCCCACGGCGACCCGGTCACGATGGGCGACGCGGAGATCGGGTTCACCGGGTCGGCCGCGCGCCACTTCGAGCTGGGCCCGGTCGCCCTGGCGCTGATCAAGCGGACCGTGCCGGTCGACGCGGCGCTGCGGGCCGGTGGCGTGCCCGCCGCCCAGGAGGTGGTGGTCCCCCCGGACACGGGCGCGAACGTGCAGATCACGCTCAAGCGCCCGCGCGGTGCGCTCGCGCCGCGCCGTGACTGAGACCGGCCAGGCCGCGAGCACGGGCGGTGCGGGCCGTGCGCCCGCCGCGGGCCGGGCTGGGGCCGGTGCTGGCTGGAAGACCGGCGAGCGCATGCCCTAACGTTGGCTCCCGGCAGCAGGCGGGGCCGCCAGCGGCGGCGGCCCGGGACCGCGGTAGGAGGTGGTGTGCCGTGCTGCGCCGCACGCTGCTGGCCGCCTCGGCCAGCGACCGGATGCGCCGGATGATCGTCTCCGCTCCCTACACCCGCGACGTCGTCGCCCGGTACGTGGCCGGTGAGGACCCGGCGGCCGCGGTGGAGGCCACCCGCCGGCTGCAGGCCAGCGGGCTGGCGGTCAGCCTTGACTACCTGGGCGAGGACACCACCAGCCAGGACCATGCGGCCGCGGTCGCCGACGAGTACATAACGCTGCTGGGCCGGCTGGGGGCGGGCCGGCTCAGCCAGGACGGCGCGGCGGAGGTCTCGGTCAAGCCCACCGCGGTCGGCCTGCACCTGCCCGAGCACGGGGAGAAGACGGCCGCCGCCCACATCGAGCGGATCTGCGTGGCGGCCAGGGCGGCCGGCACGACGGTCACGGTCGACATGGAGGACCACACCCACGTCGACGCGACCCTGCGGATCGTGCGCGACCTGCGTGGCGACTACCCCGATCTTGGCTGCGTGATCCAGTCCCAGCTGCGGCGCAGCGCCGCCGACTGCCGGGCGCTGGCCTACGCCGGCTCCCGGGTCAGGCTCTGCAAGGGTGCCTACGACGCGCCGCCGGAGGCGGCCTTCGGGAGCCGGGCCGAGGTGGACCGCTCCTACGCCCGGTGCCTGCGGATCCTCATGGCCGGCGCCGGGTACCCGATGCTGGCCACCCACGACCCGCGGCTGATCAGGATCATCGCGGCGCAGGCGGTGCTCACCGGGCGCGGCAGCGCCGGTTTCGAGTACCAGATGCTGTACGGCATCCGGCCGGCCGAGCAGCTCCGGCTGGCGGCCACCGGCGCGAAGGTGCGGGTCTACGTGCCCTACGGCAGCGACTGGTACGGCTACCTGGTCCGGCGGCTGGCCGAACGCCCGGCCAACCTCGCGTTCTTCCTCCGGTCGCTGGCGTCGCGCCGATGAGCGGCTCGCCCCGGGCGATAGGCTGGCCAGAGTGATCGCGATCCTGGGTGCAGGCAAGATGGGCGAGGCGCTCATCTCCGGCCTGCTGCGGGCCGGGCGCAGCCCGGCCGGGGTGCTCGCGGTGGTCCGCCGCCCCGACCGCGCAACCGCCCTGCGGGAGAGCTACGGCATCGGGGTGGTCAGCGCCGCGGAGGCGGCCAAGACCGCGGACACGCTGGTCATCACCGTCAAGCCGCAGGACATGACGGGACTGCTCACCGAGATAGCCCCGCACGTCCCCGCCGACCGGCTGGTCATCTCGGTGGCGGCCGGCATCACCACGTCCCGGATCGAGAACCAGCTCGGGGCGCCGCTGCCGGTGGTCCGGGTCATGTCGAACACCCCGGTGCTAGTGGACGAGGCGATGAGCGTCATCTCGGCCGGGCCGCACGCCGGCGAGGAGCACCTGCGCCGGGCCGAGGAGCTGCTCCGCCCGGTCGGCAAGGTGCTGCGGATCCCCGAATCGCAGCAGGACGCGGCCACCGCGCTGTCCGGCAGCGGCCCGGCCTACGTGTACTTCCTGGTCGAGGCGATGGTGGACGCCGGGATCCTGCTCGGCATGCCGCGGGGGACCGCGCTGGAGATGGTGACGCAGGCGGTGTTCGGGGCGGCGACCATGCTGCGTGAGAGCGGGGAGCATCCGGTGATCCTGCGGGAGGCGGTCACCTCCCCGGGCGGCACCACCATCTCCGCGGTCCGTGAGCTGGAAAGGCACGGGGTCCGGGCGGCGTTCCTGGCGGCGATCGAGGCGGCCCGGGACCGGGGTGCCGAGCTCGGCCGCGGCTGAGCGCCGGTAGCGCCATGGCCTGCACCCTGCACGTCGCCTGGGATGAGCGGCTGACCGGCTACGACTTCGGGCCCGGCCACCCGCTGGCCCCGGTCCGGGTGGAGCTGACGATCGCGCTGGCGGAGGCGTTCGGCGTGCTAGCCGAGCCCGGCGTGACCGTCGCCGCGCCCGCCGCCGCCAGCACGGCCGAGCTCGAGCTGGTCCACGATCCGCGCTACATCACCGCGGTCAGGACCGGGGTCGCCGACGTCGCGTTCGGGCTCGGCACCCCCGACAACCCGGTCTTCGCCGGCATGCATGAGGCGTCGGCCCTGGTGGCCGGCGCTACCCTGGCCGCGGCGGCGGCGGTCTGGGAGTCCCGGGCGCAGCACGGGGTCAGCGTCGCGGGTGGCCTTCATCACGCGATGCGGGGGATGGCCAGCGGGTTCTGCGTGTACAACGACCCGGCGATCGCGATCCGGTGGCTGCTCGGGCAGGGGGCCGAGCGGATCGCCTACGTCGATGTGGACGTCCACCACGGCGACGGGGTCGAGGCCGCCTTCTGGGACGATCCGCGGGTGCTGACGATCAGCCTGCACGAGCACCCGATGACGCTGTTCCCCGGCACCGGGGTGCCCGAGGACAACGGCGGCCCCGGCGCCCAGGGCATGGCCGTCAACGTGGCGCTGCCGGCCGGCACCGGTGACGCGGGCTGGCTGCGCGCGTTCGACGCGGTGGTGCCGCCGCTGCTGCGCGCGTTCCGCCCCCAGGTCCTGGTCACCCAGCACGGGTGCGACAGCCACCGGCTGGACCCGCTCGCCCACCTGGAACTGAGCATTGACGCGCAACGGACCGCGCAGGCGCGGCTGCACCACCTGGCGCACGAGACGGCGGGCGGGCACTGGGTGCTCACCGGCGGGGGTGGCTACGAGCTGGTGCACGTGGTGCCGCGCACCTGGACCCACCTGCTGGCCGAGGCGGCGGGCCGGCCGCTGGACCCGGGGGCCGCCACCCCCGGTGCCTGGCGGGACTTCGTCCGGGCCCGCACCGGCGCGCGCCCGCCGGAGACCATGACCGAAGGGGCTGCCGCCTCGTTCTCGCCGTTCTCGTCGGGATACGACCCGGGCGACCGGGTGGACCGGACGATCATGGCCACCCGCAACGCGGATTTCCCGCTGCACGGGCTGCTGCCATCCCCCTGACCCGGGTTCTGGACTGCGAAAATTTCCCATCAACGCAGCGTGGCGGCGGGGAGACACGCCGCCGGCCGGCGGCGCCCCGCGTTTGTCCTGGTGCCTGCAAGGTCCGTGCCAGGCGTGACGAAATGAGACTCGATGGAGGGTTGCCCTTTTCCACACAAGACTTACGCTGGGGACGGAGGTGACTGATGCGCTGAATCCGGCTAGGCGTAGGCAGCACCATGCGGAAGAGGGCGACTCATGGCTGCAACTGAGACAACACCCCTGAGTGACGTCAGGTTCCTGACCGTGGCAGAAGTAGCCTCGATCATGCGCGTGTCCAAAATGACCGTTTACCGGCTTGTCCACTCCGGCGAGCTTGAGGCGATCCGGGTTGGCCGTTCCTTCCGGGTACCTGAACAGGCGGTCAACCAGTACCTGCGGGACTCATTCGTCGCCGCCAGCTGAGCGTCGCGACGGGATGCACTGCCTCCGGCTTGGTGGGGACGGGGGCTCCGGGGGGATAGACGGGGACACCGGGAGCGGTAACCTAGACCATTGGCGTGTGCCCTGCCGACCGGCATCGGGCCTGCGCAAGCAAGCCAGTTGGTGCCGCAAGGTCGAGTGAGGGTGGTGTCGTGGGCTCCGTCATCAAGAAGCGCCGCAAGAGAATGGCCAAGAAGAAGCACCGCAAGCTGCTGCGGAAGACGCGCGTTCAGCGGCGGAATAAGAAGTAGCGCGGGCGCCAGGCCAGCCCGGCACGAAGTAACGCGCGCGCCCGCCGCCGGGCGAGGCCCGGCCGGCCGAGGGGGAGCAAGGGGACGGCACCGGCCGGGGATGCTGCATGGCACGACACGTGCGGTCGGCCCATGCCGCCGCTTGGCCGGCGGCGCCTGCGGAAAGGGGAAAAGGTGAGCAAGCCTCCAGCTGCTGCTGGCGGCATTCGTCGCGCTGCCACGCGGGAGACGGAAACCAGCGTGACGATCGACGGCCACCCGGTCAACCTGGTGCCCCTGCCCGGCCTCGGGGCCGACGGCGGGGATGACACCGGCGCCGATGGCGGGGCCGGCCCGTCGGGCGGTGAGGCCGATGGCGCGCCGGACGGCGGCTGGCGGAGCCGGCTGGCCGACGTCCTCGAGTTTGCGCGCCGCCAGCTCGACGGCGAGTCCGAGGTCGACCAGTTCGGCTTCGACCCCGAGTTCAACAGCCGCGTGCTGATGCCGATCGCCCGGATGCTCTACCAGCGCTGGTTCGGGGTCCGGATGCGCGGGCTGGCGCACGTGCCCGAGGCGGGCCCCGCGCTGGTGGTCGCCAACCACTCCGGCACGCTTCCGGTCGACGCGGTCATGCTCCAGGCCGGGCTGCACGACGAGCATCCCACCCACCGGAACCTGCGCCTGCTGGGCGCCGACCTGGTCTCCGAGATCCCGCTGCTGGCGCCGCTGGCCAGGAAGGGCGGCCACACCCGGGCCTGCCCCGCGAACGCGCACGTGCTGCTGCGCTCGGGCGAGCTGGTCGGCGTCTTCCCGGAGGGGTTCAAGGGCATCGGCAAGCCCTTCTCCGACCGCTACCAGCTGCGGCGGTTCGGCCGCGGCGGCTTCGCCGCCACCGCCATCCGGGCCCGGGTGCCGATCATCCCCTGCGCCATCGTGGGGGCCGAGGAGATCTATCCCCTGCTCGGAAACGCCAGGCCGATAGCCCAGCTGCTGGGGCTTCCCTACTTCCCGATCACGCCCTTGTTCCCCTGGCTGGGCCCGGTCGGGGCGGTGCCGCTGCCGTCGAAGTGGATCATCGAGTTCTGCCCGCCGGTCCCCACCTCCGACTACCCGCGCGGCGGCGAGGACGACCCGGCGGTGATCGCCGACCTGAGCGGCCGGGTGCGGGGCACCATCCAGCGCAAGCTGGACGATCTGCTGTCCGAGCGCGGCCCCGCCTTCGGCTAGCCGGCCCTAACGGCCGGCGGCGTGGCGCCGTCGGAGGGCCAGCCCGGCCACGATGCCCCCGGCCACGGCGCCGGCGCCTGCCGCGGTGGGCAGGGCGATCAGGGTGGCCTTGCGGCCGGACCGGAAGTCGTGCACGGGCCAGTGGTTGGCCCGCGCCTCGGCCCGCAGCTCCGCATCGGGGTTGACCACGGTGGGATGCCCGACCAGGCGCAGCATCGGCAGGTCGTTCGCGGAGTCGCTGTAGGCGGAGCACCGGGCCAGGTCCAGGCCTTCGCGCGCGGCCAGGGCCTCGACCGCCGCCGCCTTCGCGTCGCCGTGCAGCAGCCCGCCGATCAGCCGCCCGGTGTAGACGCCGTCGACGGACTCGGCTACGGTGCCGAGCGCTCCGGTGAGGCCGAGCCGGCTGGCGATGATGCCGGCCAGTTCCACCGGCGAAGCGGTCACCAGCCAGACCCGCTGCCCGGCCTCCAGGTGGCGCTGGGCCAGTTCCCTGGTGCCTTCCCAGATGCGGTCAGCCATGGTGTCGTCGTAGATCTCCTCACAGAGGGAGACGATGTCGCTGACCCGGTGCCCGGCCACGAACGCCAGGGCGGCCTCCCGCGCCGCGTCAATGTGATCGGCGTTCTCCGCGCCCCGCATCCGGTAGCAGGCCTGCCCCCAGGCCATCCGGGCCAGATCCATCGGGCCGAACATCTTCCGGGCCGCCAGGCCGCGCGCGAAGTAGTAGATCGAGGCCCCGCGCATCAGGGTGTTGTCCACGTCGAAGAACGCGCCGGCCGCCGGGTCGGGGATGGGCGGGGGGGCGGACTCCACCTTGGCGGCGGCCGCCGAGGCCTCGCCGGCGAGTGCCGCCCGGTCCTTGCGCAACGGCTTCATCCACGCCCTGGGTGCCCATAGTGCCTGGTAGGCATAATCGACCGGGTCTTCCGCGCCCGGCTCGATGCTGGCTGCGCCCGGTTCCTGAAGCCGTCCCCGCAGCAGGCTCATTGCGACTTCATGCTACCCGCGGCGCCGCCCCCTCTAGTCCGTCCGGTCGGCCATCTGGGCAGCATCATCGGCCGCCGTCAGGCACCATAGGCAGCGATGTCTGTTTCTTTCCTGGCAGCGGGCGTCGCCACTGCTGTCGCGGCCGTCATCACCGCGATACTGGTGGGACGGTTCGCCCGCCTGCCCCGGCCGGACCAGGCCGCCTGGGCGTGCGCGGCCGCGGGGCTCACGGTCGCCCTGGCGGCGCAGGCTCTGGGCTACCACTGGGGCTTCAACGCCGCGGCGTTCCGGGCGATCGAGGTCGGTGCCCGGCTGGCCGCCCCGATGGCCCTGGTGTGGGGGCTGGCCGAGCTGACCGGGAAGAGCTTCGGGGTGCGGTTCGGGTCCAGGCTCGGCCTGGCGGCGCTGACCGCCATCGCCGGGGTAGTCCTGGCGTCCGACCCCCTGAGCGGCGTGACCTTCACCGTGGCGTGGCCCACCGCCGCCGACCACTACCAGTTCATCCCGAACGTGGTCCTGGTGGTGATCGCGGCCGCCACCGTGATCCCCGCGCTGGCCGCACTGGCCGTGGCGGCGGTGCGTGCCCGGCGTGAGCCCGGCTGGCGAGAGGTGTTCCCGGCGGTGGCGGCGGGAGCGGCGGCCGCCCTGCTGACCCTGGGGCTGCAGGTGAAGCTGCCCGTCAACTCGGGTTATGCCGCCATCTGCCTGATCGCCGCCGCGCTCACCTGGTTCGCGGGGGACCGGTCCCGCCGGGTGCGGCTGGCGGACCTGCATGAGATCCCCCCGGCCGGTGACGACACCGGCTGGAGCGAGGCGTACACCGACACCGGCTACGGCCGGTACGGGCCGGACAGCAGCGCGATGAGGCGGGTTGGCAGCGACACCGGCTTCGGCCTGTACCGGCCGGAGACCGGCGGTTTCGGGCGGGTCGGCAGCGACACCGACTTCGGCGGCCTGTACCGGCCGGAGGACACCGGCGGGATCCGGGACGTCAGCAGCGACAGCGCTTTCCGGGACATCGGCAGCGACACCGGCTACGGCTTCTACCGGACCGATACCGACCTCAGGCCGATCGTCACCAACGGCGCGGACCACGCGCACAGCGAGCCGGTGCCCGGGATCATCGAGACGGGTGACATCCTGCCGGTGTCGTTCGACGTCTTCACGCCGCCAGGCGGAGGAGTTCGACCAGCTCGCCCAGGCCGTGGTCGAGAAGGTGAAGGCGCTGGAACCCGACACGCTCGCCTACATCGTGCATGGCGTGCCGTCCGCGCCCATGCAGCGGATCCTCTACGAGGTGTACCGCGACGAGACGGCGTTCACCGAGCACGGCCAGCAGCCCTACATCCAGGACTTCGAAGAGGAGCGCAAGCCCTGCGTGCTGGCCACGAACGTGATCGAGCTCGGCGTCCGGCAGGCGAAGCTCTCACCGCTGGGCGGCCAGCCGGCGAGCGCTCCGGCCCCGCCAGGCCCGCCCGGGCGAACTGGCCCGCCGAGCCCACAAGGCCGGCCACGCCCACAAAGCCCCCCGGGTGAGCCGGCCTCGCGCGGTCGGCCCGGCCCGCCGGGTGAGCCGGCCCCGCGCGCCCGGCCCGGCCCGCCGGGCCCACCAGGAGAGGCACCCCCCCGCGGCCGGCCCGGGCCCTATGACCGGCCGGTCCCGCGGGATGGCCAGCCCGCCCCGCGCCGGAGCGATGGTTCCCGGTGACCGCCCAGCCTCACGTCATCACCCTGCTCAGCCGGGCGGGGTGTCACCTGTGCGACGACGCGCGCGAGGTCATCGCCCGGGTCGCGGCCGAGCTCGACGTGCCCTGGGAAGAGCTCGATATCACCACGTCCGACAGCCATCTGCGGCAGTACTGGGACCAGATCCCGGTAACCCTGATCGACGGCGTCCAGCATGACTTCTGGCATGTCAGCGAGGAGCGCCTCCGGGCCGCCCTGACCCGCTAGCCACCCCAGACCCGGGTGACCGGGGCCGCCACTTTGTGCAAACGTTCACAAGGGCGTACCGTGAGACGAGAGTTGCCCCACGGGCGCCTGGCCTGCCCGCGGTGCCCGCAGCGTCGATCCCTCAGGAGCACCGGCGAATGTCCCGCCGTCCGGCCACAGGCCACAACATTCAAGGCATCCCGGAGGCGACGATCGCCCGTCTCCCGCTGTACCTGCGGGTGCTCTACGCCTGCGCGGAGCAGGGGATCGCCACGGTGTCGAGCGAGGAGCTGGCCGCCGCCGCGGGTGTGAACTCGGCCAAGCTGCGCAAGGACCTCTCCCACCTGGGCTCCTACGGCACCAGGGGGGTGGGGTACGACGTCGACTACCTCGTCTACCAGGTCTCCCGCGAACTCGGGCTGACCCAGGACTGGCCGGTGGTCATCATTGGCGCCGGCAACCTGGGGCGGGCGCTGGCGAACTACGGCGGCTTCGCTTCCCGCGGCTTCCGGATAGCCGCGGTCCTCGACGCCGACCCGGCCATGGTCGGCACGAGCATCCTCAACTTCGCTCCTGTCGTACTTAGCGTGCCAGTGGGCGTAGACGTGCGTAAGGTCGACCTGTCGATCGAATTGCAGATCCTTGCCTTCCACGCGCAACGGAGGTCTGTCGTGCGCGTCGCCCAGGATGGAAAGCGTTACCACCAGGGCCGGGTTATGCCCGCTGACGGCAGGTCAGCGGTAGCGGGGGGCATGGTCGGCGAATCGGCGGTCGCGGCGCCATGAGCGTGCTGATCGTCGGGCTCAGTCACCGCAGCGCCCCGGTCGCGACCCTGGAACGGGCCGCCGTCAGCGGTGACCCGCTCGGCAAGCTGCTGCGCGACATCTACGAAGCGGAGCCGGTCGCGGGCACCTTCGTCGTGTCCACCTGCAACCGGGTGGAGGTCTACGCCGAGGTCGACAAGTTCCACGCCGCCCTGTCGGCGATCTCCGACCTGCTGGCCCGCCACTCCGGCATCCCGCTGGCCGAGCTCACCGAGCACCTGTACGTGCGCTACGAGGATCGGGCGGTCCAGCACCTGCTCACGGTGGCGGCAGGGCTGGATTCCATGGTCGTCGGCGAGAGCCAGATCCTCGGCCAGGTGCGGCAGGCGATCGCCCTGGCGCGTGAGCAGGGCACGCTCAGCCGGGCGCTGGACGGTCTCGGCACGCTCGCGTTGCGCACCGCCAAACGGGCACACACGGAAACCGGGATCGACCGCGCGGGCGCGAACCTGGTGAGTGTGGGGGTGGGCCTCGCGGCGGCGGAACTGACGCCCGCCGGCGGCGGGGAGGCCCCCGACCCGGTCCACCCCCTCGCCGGGCTGCGGGTGCTGGTGGTCGGGGCGGGCTCGATGAGCGCGCTCGCCGTCGCCACGGCCCACCGCCTCGGCGCCACCGGCATCGTGGTCACCAACCGCACCCCCGAGCGGGCGGAGCGGCTGGCGGCGTCGGTGTCGGGGTCCACCGCCGGTTTCGGCGACCTGCCCGCCGCGCTCGCCTCCGCCGACCTGGCCATCTCCTGCACCGGGGCGACCGGCCTGGTCATCACGGCCGGGATGGCCACGGAGGCGCTCCGCCTGCGGTCCGGCGCGGGCCGGGAGGCGCAAACGCGGAAGCTGGTCATGCTCGACCTCGCACTGCCGCACGATGTGGACCGCGCCGCCGCCGGGCTCCCCGGGGTCAGCGTGCTCGGCCTGGACTCGCTCGAGGCCGCGGGCCTGGCCGTCGCGGTGACGCAGGCCGACGACGTGTCGGCGGTCCGGGCCATCGTCGCCGAGGAGCTTGCGGCGCGCATCTCCGCCCGGCACGCCGCCCGGGTGTCGCCAACCGTCATCGCGCTGCGCGCGAAGGCCGCCGAGGTGGTGGAGGCCGAGCTGGACCGGCTGACCGGCAAGCTGGGACCGCTGGACGAGCGGGCCAAGGCGGAGATCGCGCGGGCGATGCAGCGGGTGGCGGGCAAGCTGCTGCATGCGCCGACGGTGCGGGTCAAGGCACTGGCCGGCTCGCCCGGCGGCGACTCCTACGAGGCGGCCCTGCGGGTGCTCTTCGACCTCGACCAGGACGCGATCGACTCCGTCACCCGGGCAGACGCGGACCTCACGCCGGGTGGTGGCGGATGAGCAGGCAGCCGCTGCGGCTCGGCACGCGCAAGAGCCCGATGGCCATGGCCCAGTCCGCGGCCGTGGCCAGCCTGATCACCGAGCGGACCGGGGCAACGGTCGAGCTGGTCGGGCTGACCTCGTTCGGCGACGCCAGCCAGGCCCAGCTGACGCAGATCGGGGGCACCGGCGTCTTCGTGAGCGCGCTGCGCGAGTGCCTGCTCGCCGGGGACATCGACCTGGCCGTCCACTCGCTCAAGGACCTGCCCACCGCCGGCGTGCCCGGCATCGCGCTCGCCGCGGTACCGGTCCGCGGCGACCCCCGGGACGCGCTGGTGGCCAGGGACGGCGCCAAGCTGGCGGACCTGCCCGCCGGGGCGCTGATCGGCACCGGATCGCCCCGCCGGGCCGCCCTGCTGCGGCTGATGCGCCCGGACGTCCGCCCGGTCCCGGTGCGCGGCAACGCCGGCACGCGGCTGGCGAAGGTGACGTCAGGCGAGCTCGACGCCGTCGTGCTGGCCCGCGCGGGGCTGGAGCGGATCGGCCAGCTTGATGCGATCACCGAGGTCTTCGAGCCGGACGAGATGATCCCCGCGGCCGGGCAGGGCGCGCTGGCGCTCGAATGCCGCGACACCGACCAGGAGCTGGCCGGCCTGCTGGCACGCGTGGACGACCAGGGCAGCCACGCGGCAGCGACCGCGGAACGGGCGGTGCTGGCCGGGCTCAAGGCCGGCTGCCACGCACCGGTCGGCGCCTATGCCATAGCCACCGGCATGCTGCACCTGAGGGCGGTCGTCATGGCGGATGACGGCGCCCCGCCGCTGGTCGAGAGCGCGGCCGCCCCCGCCGGGGAGGCCGAGGCCCTGGGACTCCAGGTCGCTCGTGAATTGCTCCGCCTCGGGGCGGGAAGGTACCTGACGGCGGCTGCCGCACACACGAGTAACGGGGACGATGCGTAGTGAATCCCACACCGGCGACCACAAGGCCCGAGGCGCGACCGGCCCACGCCGGGCTGGTCGCCTTCGTCGGCGTCGGCCCGGGCGACGAGGGGCTGCTCACGCTGCGCGCCGCCGAACTGCTGGCCCAGGCCGACCTGGTGGTGGGCAGGCCGGAGCTGACCGGCCCGCTGGCCCACCGGCTGCCCGAGCGGGCGGCCATCGCCGAGCCGGCCGATCCCGGCGCCGACACCGGCAGGCTGATCGAGGCGGCCAGCGCCGGCCGGCTGGCGGTCCGCCTGTTCGCCGGCGACCCGCTCCTGTTCAGCCGGGCCTCCCAGCAGGCCGACGCGTGCGCCAGGGCCCGGGTGCGGGTGGAGATCGTCCCCGGGGTGTCCGCCGCGACCGGGGTTCCCGGGTTCGCCGGCATCCCGCTGACCACCGACGCCGGTGGCCTGCGGGTGGTGCACGCATCCGACCTCAGCCAGCTCGACGGGCCCACGCCCGGCAGCCTGGTCGTCCTCGGTGCGGAGGCCGGGCCGGTCGACATCGCCAAGATGCTGGTCGCCGCCGGCTGGGCGGACACCACCCCCATCGCCGTCACCTGGAACGGGACTACCACCGATCAGCACACGGTGGTCAGCAGGCTGGGGTCGGTCGCGGCCGACCTCAAGGCGGCCGGGGTGAGCATGATGACCGAGCCAGGTCCGGCCCTGGCCGTGATCGGCGAGGCGGCCGCTCATGAGGGCCTGGCCTGGTTCGAAAGCAAGCCGCTCTTCGGCTGGCGGGTGCTCGTCCCGCGCACGAAGGAGCAGGCGGCATCGCTGTCGGAACGGCTGCGCTCCTACGGCGCGGTGCCGCAGGAGGTCCCGACCATCGCCGTCGAGCCGCCCCGCACCCCGCAGCAGATGGAGCGGGCGGTCAAGGGCCTGGTCACCGGCCGGTACCAGTGGATCGCGTTCACCTCGGTTAACGCGGTCCGTGCGGTCAGGGAGAAGCTGGAGGAGTACGGCCTGGACGCGCGGGCGTTCGCCGGGGTCAAGGTGGCCGCGGTGGGTGAGCAGACCGCGGCGGCGCTCGCCGGGTTCGGCATCAAGCCCGACCTTGTGCCCGAAGGGCAGCAATCCAGCGAGGGGCTGGCGGCGGCCTGGCCGCCCTACGACGATGTGCTCGATCCGATCAACCGCGTGCTGCTGCCCCGGGCCGACATCGCCACCGAGGCGCTGGTCGCCAGGCTGACCGAGCTGGGCTGGGAGGCCGAGGACGTTACGGCCTACCGCACGGTGCGGGCGGCCCCGCCGCCGGCGCCGGTCCGGGAGGCGATCAAGGGCGGAGGGTTCGATGCGGTCCTGTTCACCTCCTCATCGACCGTGCGGAACCTGATCGGCATCGCGGGCAAGCCGCATGCGGTCACGGCCATCGCGGTGATCGGCCCGCAGACCGCGCAGACCGCCGCCGAGTACGGCCTGCGGGTGGACGTGATGGCGCCGAAGCCGTCGGCCACCGCCCTGGCCGAGGCGCTGGCCGAGCACGGCGCCAGCCTCCGCGAGGCGGCCATCGCGGCCGGCGAGCCGGTACGCAAGCCCAGCGAGCGCCGGCGCGGCGCCCGCCGCCGGCTGCGGTGACGCGGCCGGACGCTTAGCCAGAAGGAGCCAGCCGTGAACGGTGGATTCCCGGCCGTCCGTCCCCGCCGCCTGCGGCGGACCGCGGCGCTGCGCGGGCTGGCGGCCCGCACCACCGTCCGCGGGTCCGACCTGGTGCTGCCCCTGTTCGTCAAGGAGGGGATCCGCGAGCCGGAGCCGGTGCCGTCCATGCCGGGCGTGGCCCAGCACACCAGGGACAGCCTGCGCAAGGCGGCGGCCGAGGCGGTGGAGGCGGGGGTCGGCGGGCTGATGCTGTTCGGCATCCCGGCCGTCAAGGACGCCCGTGGCTCGGCCGCCGACGACCCGGACGGGATCGTCCAGCAGGCGCTGGCCGACCTGGCCGGTGAGGTGGGCGACGCCACCGTCCTGATGGCCGACCTGTGCCTGTGTGAGTACACCGACCACGGCCACTGCGGGCCGCTCACCGAGGCCGGCGAGGTGGACAACGACGTCACCCTGGAGCGTTACGCGTCCATCGCGGTCGCGCAGGCGGCGGCCGGGGCGCACGTGGTCGGGCCGAGCGGGATGATGGACGGCCAGGTGGGCGTGATCCGGCAGGCGCTCGACCGGGCCGGCTATCCGGAGGTCGTCATCTGCGCCTACTCCGCCAAATACGCCTCGGCCTTCTACGGGCCGTTCCGGGACGCGGCCGAGTGCGCGCCCCAGTTCGGCGACCGGTCCGCCTACCAGCAGGACCCGGCCGCCGGGGACGCGGTGCGGGAGATCCTGCTCGACGTGGCCGAGGGCGCCGACATCGTGATGGTCAAGCCGGCCCTGCCGTATCTCGATGTGATCGCCCAGGCCGCCGCGGCCGCCCCGGTGCCCGTCGCCGGCTACCAGGTCAGCGGGGAGTACGCGATGGTGGAGGCGGCGGCCGCGAACGGCTGGCTGGACCGGGACCGGGTGATCATGGAGACCCTGACCGCGATCCGCCGCGCGGGCGCCAGCATCATCCTCACCTACTGGGCCGCCGAGGCCGCCCGCAGGCTCGGCTAGGGAACCGCCCGCCGGCCCGCGGCCGGCAGGTCGGGTTGGCATCCGGTCGATCGGGGGACTAAATACCATAAAACGGCATATCTATGATCACAAGGGGCAGCCGGTCGCCTTCGTTAGGTATCGTCTCGGCCTCAGCTGGGGGGAGCGGCCTGCGCGGTGCGCGGACAACCGGCATGATCGGGATGGAACGCCGATCCCGCTAGGGGAGCGGGAGTTGGGAGCCGACAGTCGAGGCGATGCTGCGTCGTGGCCGCCGCCGGACAGCCGGCCGGATGGCCGCCGCTGCCGTGGACTACGCCACCGCGGGCTGGCCGGTCTGCCTGGGCACGCACCTGCGTGAGGAGCGGGCCCGCCATTCGCTGCACGGCGCGCTGCCGCGCGGGCGGGTGCTCGACCCGGGCCGCGCCTGCTCCTGCGACCGGATCGGGTGCCCGGCGCCGGGCGCGCATCCCATCTCGCCCGCGTGGCAGATCGAGGCGGGCAGCGATCCCGGGGAGGCCCGCCGCTGGTGGCGGGAGCAGCCGGAGGCGAACATCATCCTGGTCACCGGGCGCGTCTTCGATGTGCTCGACGTCCCGGCCGCGGCCGGGACCGCCGCGCTGGCCCGGATGGAACCGGCCGGGGTGCGGACCGGCCCGGTAGCGCTGTCCCCGCAGGCGCTGGCGGCGGATGACCGGGCCCTGTTCTTCGTCGCCACCAGGGGCGCCCAGGCGGACGAGGACGAGTGGTGGTCGTGTCACCTGGACTGTGAGCCGGACGACTTCGGGCCGGTCGCCGGCCTGCGCTGGCACACCAGGGGCAGCTTCGTCGTCGCCCCCCCGTCCCGCGCCGGCCGGCGGGCCGCGCAGTGGATCCGGGAGCCGGCGGAGCAGCCGCTGCCGGACGCGCTGCGGCTGCTCGAGTACCTCGTCGACGCCTGCGAGGCGTAGCGTTACTGCGTGACGAGTCGCAGTGAGGAACTGTTCGCCCGCGCCCGCGAGGTAATTCCGGGCGGGGTGAACTCGCCGGTCC